>Ga0070734_10002091_pt1 | contig 25830 bp, 22 predicted proteins | sample Coa_R1_8_FD_66444 | JGI IMG/M metagenome (GOLD analysis project Ga0070734, IMG submission 66444) | Surface soil microbial communities from Centralia Pennsylvania, which are recovering from an underground coalmine fire - Coalmine... | ecosystem: Environmental > Terrestrial > Soil > Unclassified ...
GCTGCCCTGCGCCGCCGCGCCTGTGAGGTTGGCCGTAACCGCCGGCTGATGCGTGAGCGCCATCCGAAACTCCGTTGTAAACTGGAAGGGGGTAGGCTTAGCATTGGGGTCGAGGCTCGGCCACTCCTCCGCCTTCGTCATGAGCGCCGTGCCGGAGACGACGTCCGGGCCGAGCTTCAGGTCTTTGAACTGATAGGTATCGGTGTCTCCCGTCACGCTGATCGAGAGGTTCGGGGGCTGATCCGCTCCCATATTATGATAGATCGTCCCGGCGTACATCTTGCCCGTCGTCGTGTCCAGGTCGATCTCCACGCCATTGAGCTTGCCGGCGCGGGCCAGCGCAATGCAGCGGAAGAGGTTGCCGACGGCATCGGCGGGCAGCGCCGTATCGGTGAAGAGGAGCAGGGTACTCTTTTTCGGCCAGCCCTGCAGGCGGATGCCCTCGACATCATCCCGGTCCTGCGCATACGCGTAGCGCAGGGGGATCGTCTGGGAGCCGAGTTTCAACTCCCCTTTCATTATGGCAGGATCGGGCTTCTGGGCAGACGCAGGAAGCAGTATCAGCACATACCCCAGGATCAAGCCAACGAGAATGCCCGGAGTAGGAAAAGCGCGTATCATTGCGGTCTCCTTTGCCTTGGCAGGCTTACGCATGCTAGCCCCTTGCGGTTGCACTTAGCTTTCTCCTCGACATATCCCATGTCCTGCAAGGAGGAGGAAAGATTACGCGAGTGAGCCGAGAAAGCGAACAGAGAAAAGAGGACGTTCTGCACAAATTGGGAACGATATATCCCTCGAAACTGTCAAGAACAGGGCGCCAACAAAAGCTGCTATGTATGCGAAACCCGTCATTGCTGCAGTCGGCAATGACGGGTTTTACCATCACGGGCAAGCAAGAGGAATGGATGGCTTTATGGGCGCAAACGGATTCAGACCCGAGTGTAGTGGGCCTTCATAAACTCGTGCCATTCGCCGTTATCATCCTGGCCGTAGGAAGTCAGCGTGCGGTGATCGTCATCGAGGATTTCGATAACGTCGCGATAGTTGGCTGTCTCGCCATCTTTTATCATGTGCGGCCCCACGCAATTGAGCGTCATGACTTTGCCGTCCGCGCTGAGTTCACCCACATATTTCCACAGGTGGGAGGACACCGAGAAGAACAAGCATCCCCGATACTCTTTGAACGAGACGTCATAGCCGAGCGTGGAGTAAAGGATCATGGCCGTGCCGTCGGGCATCGTTGTTGTTCTTTCTCCGAAAGCCCATAGGCCGCCCAGGCTTTTCACGCTTTCCGTGCCTTCCGACTTCTGCTTTGGCTCGCCCGGCCCCATCGTCATTTCCGTCTCGGTACGCCATTCACCGACGAGTTTTTGAAGCCACTGGTGCTCCTGGATCGGCTTTGTACCCATTTCGATCTCTTCCTGCACTTCCATGGTTTGGGTGCTCATACTGTTCTCCTTCCAGTCGTTACCGCCCTGTCTTTCAGGCGTGATCCCGCAAAATCCGCATCCGGCGCGCAAGAGTTGGCTCTGCGCGTCGCCGCATCGTTCCGCTTTGTATCCGGCGGATATTGCAGGAGTGTGGGATCTTCCCACATTGCCACAACTACCGCAGACATCGGAGAAGCGGAAACCGGGTATTCGACCCGACCCGGTGGGCTGGATGGGGGAGAGGATGGCGGCTAGAATCGCGATGAGGGTGAAAAACGAAGTCCTCTCACCCATTTTGGCGAGAGGACAAAGGGAAGGAGCCACCCGCTCCTTCAAATCTGGAAGGAGCGGCGGGGGCGCAGTTCCGGGGTGAGGGGCGGGGCGGTCTCGCCCTCTCTTTTCTGCGGCAGCTCGGTCTGGATGTCGAGGGCGGTGAAGCTCTCGGAGATGCGCTCCAGGCCGGGGTTCTTCTCCGTCGTAACCATCACGGTATGCACCTTGGCCTTCGCCCGCAGCAGGCTGAGGTAGGTGCTTTCGAGGATCTCGGCCTGACCATCGGTGACGAGCAGGATGCCGGCATCCAGTTGCTCCTCTCGGCGCAGGTGTTCGATGTCCTGGAGAGCGACCTTGAGCGCGTCGTTGACGTCGGTGGCGCTGCCGTTGAAGTTGGTGGCGAGGATGGTATCCAGAATCGCGTCTTTTTCCGCCACGGTGCGGGCCGTAACGGGCGGCTCAACCACGAGCGGCCACATCTCTTCCCGCTGGGCGTAGCGGCGGAACAGGTAGCGGGTGTCGCGCTGGCCCATATTGGCGCGGAGTACGGCAGAGATGACGGCGAGGGCCAGGACAGCGTTTTTGCCCCGCATCGAAGCGCTGAAGTCCAGCAGGATGTAGAGCAGTTGCCCGCCGCGCCCGTTGCCGCCTTCGGTCTCGATGGGGACCGGGACGGGCTTGCGAACCGTGACCTCCAGGCGACGCGTTTCGGGCTTGAATTCGAGGCGTTGTTTGCGGTTCTGCCGGTTGGGGATCAGGATCTCGCCCCGCGTGTGCCTGTCGAGGAGGAGTTCGGGCGGGAGGATTTGGTCCAGCAGACGGGCCTGCCAGACCTCGGCGAGGGTGCGGGTCGGGCGCAGGGTCATGGAGGCGAGGGGCAGGTCGCGCCAGGATTCGTCGGGCACAAAGAGCGTTACCTCCTGCATCTCCCGGATCTCCTGCTCACGCCACAAAACCTCCTGGCTATGCGATTCCGCACCGGCCTCACCGCCGGAGAGCACACGGCCAAGATGGAGCCAGGGCGGGTTCTCCTCCAGGAAACGGCGGATCAGCCGCTCGACCCGCTGTGGTTCGGCGAAGAAGTCGCTTTCCGGCAGGCGGAACTGGCCCGCCGCCGCCGCCAGCTTCTGCATGTCCTTCAGATCGCGATGCCGCTGCAGAAGATGGTCCACCTCGCTCTGGTTCAGGCTGACGGAGTGCCCTTTGCGTCCGATGCGCAGATGCCATGGGCTGGTGGCCCGGACGCGGCCCTTGCGAGGGCGCATCAACTGGCCGATCAGCGCCAGCCAGGCCCGGATCAGCTCCCACATCTCCCGCAGCATCCGGAAGAATTCGTTCTTCTTTGCCGCCGCTTCCGGGGCGGGAGTATCGGGACCGGAGGGCTTCTCCTCACCCTCCGGAAGAAAATTCGGATCCGTGTTCACTCTTCCTCACCTCCCAGGCGGGTGACCGCCTGCCGCAGCACCTCTACCAGATAGGTCGCGCCCGCGATGCCGCGCACCCGGCCCAGATGCCCCAGCAGCTCCCGGCGGGCGGCGAAGATCGTCGGCGCGCCCGGCAGGCGCAGGCGGAACTCGCCCGGCCCATGGCCGTGGTGGTGCTGGTAGGCGAGGATCTGCTGGGCCAGGTCGCCGAGCGCGTCGTAGAGGGCCAGGTCGTTGCGGTCGATCTTGCGGGGCAGGACTTTCTCCAGCACTTCATCGAGAATGGCATGGGCGGCGATGCCGTCCGCGTCGTCTCCCAGGGGCAGGGCGTAGGGCAGGTAGCGGCGCACATGGGAGTAGTCGGCGCGGGGACGGCCCTCCAGCACCGCGCCCGCGCAGATGACGTCCAGGAACAGGTTTTCGCGGCGCAGGTCGGAGGAGAAGAGGCCGGAGCGGCCCAGGTGGATGTCTTCCTGGCAGCGGCGATGGAACTCGCCGGAGATCCAGCTCTCCACCAGCAGCACGCCGGGCGGGATCTCCAGCCGCTCCCGTTGCTGGGAGAGTTCGCGCACCTGCTCCATATCCACCAGGGGCAATTGGGGCGCATGGCCGTGGGTGTGCAGGTAGACGTTGCCGGTCTGGAAGCGGCCCCAGGGGGATGTGACCTCCGGCGGCGTGAAGCGGAAGGCGATGCGGCTCCAGACGGCTTTCCACTCCTCTCCGTGCGGCGCCTGATTGGCCGTCAGCAGGGCGGAATGCAGGGTGGCGGGGAGGGAGGGCTGATCCTTCACCTCGAAGAGGCGCTCATAGAGGATGGTGTTGAGGCTGCGGGCCAGGGCGACCGGGCCGTCGCTGAACTCCTCCAGGCAGGCGAGATCGCAGTTGAGGATGCCGTTGTCGGTGTTGTAGACCTGCCGCCCCTCTTCCAGGTAGGTGTGGGGAATAGGTGCGCCGACCAGGTGGTCCGGCATGGTGTAGGCGGTGATCTGCGTGCGGAAGATGCGGGCGTTGCGTACCGCACCCAGGAACATGCGCGCCGGATACGACTTGCCGCGCCCTGGCCTTCCGACCAGCAGCATGTGCTGCCCGGTCAACAACGCGAGTTTGAACTGTTCCACGCCCTCGTCGTAACCGACCAGATGCTCTTTGAGGGTGTCCAGCGTGCTGGAAAACGAGGTATCACTCATCGCGGCAACGTGCCTCCGCTTCTTCGCTGGCAAAACGTTGTGGCAGGGTGCGGCTTGCAGGTACGTCGCACGAAGCCGAAAGGTTGGTGATGGTGTTTGAACAGGAGATCGCCTCAAGGCGTTTCTTTACCTATTATATCAAGCTCCCGCTATTTTGTCTAGCTGGCAATTTGCACCGAACCCTAACGCCAGACAATTCCCCGTTTTTGATAATAACCTCGGCTTCCACACGCTTTGCATACCGCCCTTCTCTGCTTTGCGTATATTTCCCTACAAGGAATCCTGTCAATGTACGGTGAACAGTCTTTCAGTGCCCTCGCGCATTGGGGATGCTGTTGAAGGGAGGCTATTGAGGTATGGCGACAATTCAACTGGAAGCGCAGGTCTCGTCCGAGGAGTTGCTGAAAGCCGTTGAGCAACTCAACGCGGAAGACCTGGAGAATTTCGCACAAGGTGTTCTTCAATTGCGAGCACAGCGGCAAGTCAAGGGCTTGTTGTCTGCAGAGGCAGAACTGATCGAACAGATCAATCAAACGCTCCCTGCGGAGGTGCAGCGGAGATTTGAGGATCTCAATACCAAGCGACGGATGCATACACTAACGCCGGAAGAGCACATAGAACTCCTGCAACTTATCCAACGCATGGAAGCCTTGAATGTACATCGCGTGGAGGCTCTGGCCGTATTAGCGCAGTTAAGAAAAACTTCCCTCAAAGGGTTAATGAAAGATTTAGGTATCAAGGCTCCAGAGTATGCGTGAGCAGCGGATAACGGAACGCCTGCGCCAGGCAATTATCAGTCGCGCACAGGGTTGTTGCGAATATTGCCGCAGTTGGGAGCGAAGCAATGTCAGAACAATACAGACTTAAACGAAAGGTGACAAATGAACAGCCTTCCAAGAAGACTTGCCCACTCTGTCAGAAGTCAGTTACAGTCTACGCGGGTATCTGTCCTGGCTGTGGCTATGACTTTTATTCCAAGCAGGTGGTCACGCTAACGGAGAAACCACAAGGTGAGGAGCCACAGGCTTCACAGCCAGCGGCCTCTTTATCACCCTACTATCCTCTTCTCTCTAAAGAAGAGATGTTGGCTCCGTTATCACAGCGCGAGAGTGATTCGCAGAGCCCAGCGAAGATATGGGCCATTGTGGCTGTTGGAATTGTTTGTGCATTATTGACCTGGTTTTTGTTAAGCGGCGGTATGGTAAGAAACGATCTTCAATTGACCGAAGAGGGGTTTTCATCGGATGGTTACATGAGATATATTGTCGGAGCGGTGTATAACCCTTCAGGGCATCATTATCGTTATGTTCAAGTGGAGATTAATCTGTATGACGCCGAGGGAAATCAGGTTGGATCCACGCTAGACAACGTCAACAATCTGGAGCCTGAAGGCACATGGCGCTTTCGCGCTATGGTACTTCGCAACAATGCTTCAAAATACAAAATTATGCGAATAACTGCCTATTAAGCCGATATTACGTCTAGAAAGTGGAATGCTTCGCAAACCGGGTAAGAGCGACTCAAGTGAAAGAGGTTCCGTGCTGTCATCGTTCAATGGAGTTCTGAGGTGAAGGGTCGCATATATCTAATAGGATGACGTTTTGAAGGAGAAACACCATGACACAATTGACCTATCGCCCTGTTAGCGAGACAATGCCATTGACAGACGAAGAAGTAGAGAGATTGGCAACAATTACACAGGAGATCTCTGCGGAAGATCAACAATGCTACCGGAAACTACGAGAAAAGTTACATGCGATGACGTTAACGGAGTCGGAGCATGAAGAATTGATCCGAATTTCAGATAACATGGAGGGCGTTCAAGTCAAGCGATTGGAATATATGGTGGAACTGGCTCAGAAGCGCAATCTATCGCTCCCTGCATTTATGGAGGCTTATAGCCTGAACACGCCTCCCTATGCCTGAATTATCTATCGCTGCCAGCCTCAAAAAAGCGGTTATCGAACGTGCTCAAGGCCGTTGCGAATATTGCCAAGCGCCGGAGGGATACTCGCCCTCTCCCTTTGCGTTGGAACATATCCTTCCGCAAGCGCGAGGCGGCCTTACTGTCTTGGGCAATCTGGCTTTCTCCTGTCAGGGATGCAACAACCATAAATTCACCCGGATAACTGGCCGTGACCCAGATACCGGAAGTATAGTTCCTCTTTATAATCCCCGTCAACATCGGTGGAATGAGCACTTCACCTGGAGCCTGGATAGTACCCAGGTCGTCGGCCTAACGCCGACAGGCCGTGCGACGATAGTCCTGTTGCAACTTAATCGCCAGGGTCTTCTTAACTTGCGTGGTATTCTGCATGAATCGGGCAAACATCCGCCTGAGGATCTGCAGCGGTCTACGGGATTTGAAAGTGAGTTGCAATGAGTTCGATATTGTGGAGAGTGTTTGAGGGGCAAGTCGTGGATGGGAAGTACTACCTGCAGAAGCTGCTGGGCGCGGGCAGCTTCGGCGGAGTGTTTCTCGCCGACGAGGTCGTGGCGGATCGACTGATACGCCAGGTGGCCCTGAAACTGATCGAACCCAACCCCGAACGCACCGGCAGGCAGTTGCAGGAGCTGATCGCGGCGACAAACCTGGACCACCCGGCGCTGCTGCGCTGCCTCACGCCGGGACAGTGCCAATTGAACGGCCTCTCTTTCCTCTATATGGTCACCGAACTGGCGGAGGGCACGCTGGCCGACCGCCTGCATACCGGGCCTCTGCCGCCCGAAGAGCTGCGAGAGATCGCACAACACCTCGCCGGAGCGCTGGCCTACCTGTCGGAACAGCCCCGCCCCCTGGTGCATCGTGATGTGAAGCCCGCCAATGTGATGCGGGCCGGCGGGCGCTGGAAGCTGGGCGATTTCGGATTGCTGCGGACCGTGGACAGTGCGGAGGGAGACCGGACCGACAGGCTGGTGGGCACCGCCGCCTATGCACCGCCGGAGAGTTATGAGGGCATCATCGCGCCTTCCTGGGATGCCTGGTCGCTGGGCGTGCTGCTGGTCGAGGCCCTCACCGGATGCCTGCCCTTTACGGGAGAGACCTCCCAACAACTGATGATCGCCATCTCCAGCCGGGAACCCACGCTGCCCGAGGGGTTGCCGGAGCCGTTCGGGCGCATTATCCGGGGCTGTTTGAGCAAAGATCGCAAGCTGCGCTGGACGGCGGCGCAGGTCCTGGCGGCTTTTTCGCGCACGCCTTCCCTCGCGCTCGCCTCCTCCTCGTCGCTGGCTCCCGCCTTCTACGAGCGGATGGATATGCCGGTGGAACCCCCGGCGGCCCCGGAGCCGGAGACCTTAACCGTCTCCCTGACCGGCAAGGGGCACTATCGCAGCGTGAGCGAGGCGATCAAGAGCGCCTCCCGAGGCGCGCGGATCTGCGTTCAGCCCGGCCTCTACTCCGAAGAGATCGTGCTGGACCGGGAGGTCGAGATCGTCGGGGAGGGCGAGCGGACCCAGATCATCATCGAGGCGACCGGCGCGCCCGCGCTGATCATGGAGACGGAGCGGGCGACCGTGCGCGGCCTGACGCTGGCAAGCCGCCTGGGCCTGCTGCAGCGTCGCCACGCCGCCGTCGAGATCGGGCGTGGCCAACTGACGCTGGAGGAGTGCGATATCCTCTGCCACTCACTCACCTGTGTGTCCGTGCGGGACGCGGAGGCCGCACCCCTGCTGCGCCGCTGCCGCCTGCACTACGGCAAGACGGGCGGCATTGTCTTTGCCGAGGGGGCGGGGGGAACGCTGGAGGAGTGCGAGATCACGGAGAACACCGGCCCCGGCGTCGTCCTTACCGGTCAGTCCAACCCCACCCTCCGCAACTGCTGGATCCATGCGAACCGAGAGGGCGGGGTTACCGTGCAGGAGGGGGGACGCGGGGTCCTGGAGAACTGCTATATCTACGGCAACACGGGGCCGGGTGTGCATATCTCCGACGGCGGCAACCCGATCCTGCGCGGCTGCCGTATCCACGACGGCACCCAGGCGGGCATCCACTTCCGACAGGGCGGGCAGGGGAGCATCGAGGACTGCCATATCTTCGCCAACATGCTGTCGGGCGTGATGATCTCGCAGGGCGCCAACCCCACCCTCCGGCGCTGCAAGATCCACGACGGCCACTCCAACGGCATCTGGGTCTCGGAGAACGGGCAGGGAGCCATCGAGGACTGCGAGATCTTCGCCAACGCCTTTGCGGGCCTCAAAGTGTCGCAGGCGGGCAACCCGGTCGCTCGCCGGACCAGCTTTCATAGCGGCAAGCGCACGGGTGTCTCCATCCAGGACCGGGGCAAGGCGACCCTCGCGGACTGCGACGTCTATAGCAATGCGCAGGCCGGGGTACAGGTCGAGCCGGGCGGCTCCATCGTCGTGCGTCGGTCGCTGCTGCACGACGGCAAGGACAGCGGCCTCTGGTTTGCCGGGATCGGTACGGTGGAGGAGTGCAACATCTACGCCAATCTGGGGGCCGGCATCGAGATCACGCAGGGCGGCGACCCCCTGGTGCGGAACTGCCACATCCACCATGGGCTGTTTCCGGGCCTCCTGGCGCATGGCGGCGGCCAGGGAACCGTGGAGGAGTGCGAGATCTATGAGAACGCGCTGCCGGGTATGGCGATCGGAGAACAGAGCCGCCTGGTCATCCGACGCTGCAAAGTCCGCGACGGCAAGCAGGTCGGTATGGTCTTCTGGGAGGGCGGCAGAGGCACCGTAGAGGATTGTGACATTACCGGGAACGTGATGGGGGGCGTGCGGATCCGGCTGAATGCCGATCCGTTCCTGCGCAACTGCCGGATCAATCGGAACCGCTTTGTGGGGGTCCATGTCACCGAGCGGGGCGCGGGCGCACTGGTGCAGTGCGACCTGCGCGAGAACGGCGGCGGCCCTCTGCTCATCGAAACCGGGTGTACGACAGAGCGTATTGAGAATATTACATAGACCACACCCACATAGAGGGGTGGAATCCTCCGGAAAGGAGACAGCGCTCCGGTGAACTCAGAATTCGAATCGAAGCTCCCGTCCGAGGAGGCGTATTTGCCGGTTCGGCCCTCGTTACGGGCGCGCTTACGGAGACGGCGGCTCGTGCTGGCGCTGGTGGCGCTGGTCGTTATTGTCCCGTTGGTGAGGAGAGTGATGGCTCAGCCTGCCGTGATACCCATCGTGCCGTTGGCGTATGCCTACGTGCCGTCGCCCAACTGCGATGACCGTCCGCCCAACGCGACCGTCAATTGCATCGTCCTGCACGCCACCGTCGAGCCCACGACCGAAGGCACGATGAATATCTTTCTGACGCCCACCCGCCGTGTCTCCGCCCACTTTGTCGTGGGCAGGGATGGGCGCGTCGTCCAGATGGTTCCGGTCGAGAAGCGAGCCTGGCATGCCGGGATCTCCGAGTTAGACGGTGTCCGCAGCGTAAACGACTACAGCGTGGGCATCGAGATGGTCAACCTCAACGACGGCAAGGACCCCTATCCCGAGGCGCAGTTGCAGGCGGTCGCCGGGCTGATCCGCTTCCTGCGCTCCTACTACACCATTCCCGACGCCCGTATCGTCTCCCATGCGCAGATCGCCCTGCCGCAGGGGCGCAAATCCGACCCCGCCGGCTTCGACTTCGACCGGATCCGCGCCCTGTCGCATCTGGAACCTGCCCTGTCGCCCAACCTCGCGAACCCGCCCGCCGTTCCCCCTGCCGAGGAGAAGCCCTGAAGCCCTCACCCCCTGCCCCCATGGGGGCGAGAGGGCAAAGCAAGTAGCGCCCCTACTTTGCTGCCTTCTTTGGGAGGATGGCGAGGAAGTTGTCGCGGGCGACTTTCTGAGCCGTCTCGGGTTTGAGCGCATCGAGCAGGGCGTAGTAGCGCTGCACCGTAGGTGCATAGGTCGCAAAGTGGCCCACGATGTCCGAGCCGATCATGAAGCGATCCGGGAACGCCTTGATGACCGAGACCCAGTCGTCGGCGACCTTATTGTCTTTGTAGAGGTAGGTATCGAAGACGACCCAGGAGAGATCTATCGAGAGGTTGTGGTAAGTCTTCAGCATCCGGCGGATCTCCGTGGTGAGCGTGGGGACGTCGATACGGCGGCTGACCCCCGCATGACACCAGACGAAGCGGGTCTTCGGGTTCTTCTTGACAGCCTGCTCCATCTCGTTGAGGTAGAGCGGCGTGCGCTTCCAGACGGAGCTGATATTGCTGTGGATGAAGACGGGCAGATCATGCGCCGCCGCGAGCTTGTAGACCGGGTCGAGCGCGACGCTGTTGGCCTGAGAGGTGTAGCCGTAGGTGAGCGCGGAGAGATCGTCGTGGCGAGCCATCACCTCCCCGATGCCCTCCCAGAAGCCGGGATACCAGTCCAGCATCCGCTGCACATGGTCCACGGCGTTCCTATCGGCCCCATTGAAGCCGCAGATGAAGGGATGGACGCGGGCGCGGTCCTCGGGCGATAGCGTTTGAACCTCCCGCGCGACAAACACATCGGTCGCGGAGTACCAGTAACAGCGGGCGTCGTCGTCCAGGTAGTAGCCCGGCTGGACCGGCTCATTGACCGACCACTCCTTCACCAGCGGCATTCCGCAGAGCATCGTGTGATCCACCCCAGCGCGGTTCATCGCCTCCAGCACCGCCTTGATCCCATCCGTCTTCTGAAGGAAGTCCACAAAATGGAAATGGCAGTCGGAGAGGCGATAGCGGATAGGCACGGGATCGTTGGCCTGCTGCGCCAATAGACGCAATGACAGGCAGATAAAGAGCGCCGACAAGAGCGCGAAGCATGACGATTTCCTCATGGAAAGGTGTCTCCTGTCTCATGTTTTCGTGTGTAGGCGGCGAGGAGGGCCACAATCTTGTCCTGGACGGCCCGGTCCGAGGCAGCGGAGACCAGGTTGTTGTTCATCAGGAGCGAGAAGGCCAGCAGTTCGCCGTCTTTCGTGGTGACATAGCCGCTTAAGGTAGAGACATTGCGTAGCGAGCCGGTTTTGGCGCGGCAGTTGTTGGCGGCAGGCGTGGTCTTCAGGCGGGAGCGGAGGGTCCCATCCACGCCCGCGATGGGCAGCGAGGCGTAAAAGATCTCGAAATCGGGCCGGCTATGATAGCCGGCCAGCAGGCGGGCCAGGTTGCGAGGCGATACGTAGTTCTGGCGCGAGAGGCCGGAGCCGTCGCACTGACGCAGGCGCGAGAGGTCGAGGCCGAGGGAGCCGAGCCATTCGCGGGCGGCCTGCGCGCCCGTTCCTCCTCCTCCTCCCGTTCCCTGGCCCTTGCGCGCCGCGCCCACGGTCTTGAGCAGGCACTCCGCCATCAGGTTGTCGCTGGGTTTGTTCATCCGCTTCAGGAGTTCCGAGAGGGGCGGCGAGACGTGCTCCGCCAGCGTCAGCGCGTGGGTGGGGACGGCGGCGACGCTCGGCTTGTTGTTCTCCAGGCGGACCTCCGCTTTCGCCAGGCTGCTCGCGCAGAGGGTGGCGGCATAGAGCGCCGGGTCCTCGACGGATACGTTCACCGTGAACGGCTTGTCGGCGGGCGTGTCGCGCGGGATGCTGCCGAAGACCAGGATCGTATTGAGGCCGCGCGGGCGGTCTACGATGAGAGTGAACTTGCTCTTTGCCGGCCCGGTAACGGCGGTATTGACCACCGTGACATAGTGCGCCTCCGGCTGAATATGGACCTTCGGGCGCTCGCCCTCCTTACGGCCTGGCGTCACGGTGACCAGCGCTACATTATGGTTGATGTTCAGGGCGCTGATCTGGGCCGCATCGTATCCCGCTTCGTCGTCCCACTCCCAGCCTTCGCCCAGGAACTGCCGATCAAAGAGCGTGTCGTCGTAGTGAAGCGCGCCGGTTACTCTCTTGAGGCCCGCATTTGCCGCCTGCTGCGCCAGGGCGTCCAGGTCTGTGAGAGTGAGGGTGGGGTCGCCGGAGCCGTGCAGGTATAGGTCGCCGTTCAGGGTGCCGTCAGCGTCGAGCGTTCCCGTGTAGGCCAGGCGGGTGGTGTAGGTGAAATCGGGGCCGAGGATGCCGAGCGCGGCGGCGCTTGTGAGCAGTTTGTTGTTCGAGGCCGGCAGGAAGACCCGGTCGGCGTTGCGCTCATAGAGCACGGATTGGTCCTGCAGCGATTGGATGCAGACGCCGCAGAAGCCGGTCTGAAGCTCTGGGCCGTCCAACAGGGCGTCCAGTGCCTTAGTGAGTTCGGGATCGGGAGATACAGGGGGTGTCTGGCCCTGCACGGATAGAGGGAACAGGACCAGGGTACAGAGCACGGCCAGCGCGATCCAGGCCCGCCGGGATGGGAGAGAGAGTGAACGCTTCATGGCGTATCTATTCGTGATCCGCCTGCCGATCTCCTGTGCCTCTCTTCACGCTTTTCCGGTTTCGGGCTGAGGTATACTGTTACTGCACACAGACGCCAGACCAATGCAGAGAACATCCGTTCCTCGTCGTCTTGCGGGAGTTTGGTCATGCCCGATCTACCGACCGGAACCGTCTCGTTTCTTTTTACCGACATCGAGGGCAGCACCCGCCTCTGGGAGCGGCACCGGGACGCCATGAGCCAGGCCATCGCCCGGCACGACGCCCTGCTGCGCGCCTGTATCGAGACACAGGGCGGCTACGTCTTCAAAACGGTCGGGGACGCCTTCTGCGCGGCCTTCTCCTCCGCGCATACCGCCATCGCCACAGCGCTTGCGGCGCAACAAGTGCTCCAGTCCGAGATATGGCCCGCGAAGATCGGCACGCTGCGGGTCCGCATGGCCCTCCATACCGGGGAGGCCGTCGAGAGAGACGACGACTATTTCGGCCCGCCTCTCAACCAGGTGGCGCGGCTTCTGGCCATCGGACATGGCGAGCAGGTCCTGCTTTCGCGCGCCATCGCCCTACTGGCGGAGGGGCATCTGCCGCAGCCTCTCGCCCTGAGGGACATGGGCCGCCATCTGCTCAAAGACCTGCAGGCCCCGGAACAGATCTACCAATTGCTGCATCCCGAGCTGCGCGAAGACTTTCCTCCGCTCCGATCTCTCAACAACCTGCCCAACAACCTGCCCTGCCATCTCTCCACCTTCATCGGGAGGGCGAAGGAGATGGAGGAGGTGTCGCGCCTTCTCGCTTCGCAGCGCCTCCTGACGCTGACCGGTTCCGGAGGCTGCGGCAAAACGCGGCTGGCGCTTCAGGTGGCTGCGGACCTCCTGGACACCTATCAGGATGGCGTCTTTCTGGTCGAGTTGGCCGCTCTTTCGGAGGAGGGCCTCATTTCCCAGCAGATCGCCTCGGCCCTCGGTCTGCGGGAGCAAACAGGCCAGGGCTTGATCGAAACGCTGATCCAGTATTTGAAGGACCGCAAGGCGCTCCTCCTGCTGGACAATTGCGAGCATCTGCTGGACGCCTGCGCCTCGATCGTGGAGACCCTGCTGCATAGCTGTTCCGATCTCAGCATCCTGACGACCAGCCAGGAGGCGCTGCACATGCCGGGCGAGCAGGTCTGGAAGGTCCCTTCGCTGCGGCCTCCCGATCCGGACCTCCTCCTCTCCAAGGAACAGGATCTGCCTGCCGTGCTTCAAGAGTACGACGCCTGTCGCTTGTTTGCGGTGCGCGCCGCCAGCCAGTGCCCGGACTTTCGCCTGACCCGGCAGAACGGGCTTGCAGTCGCTCGGATCTGTCGCCATCTGGACGGCATTCCGCTGGCAATCGAACTGGCGGCGGCGCAGGTGCGGGTAATGACGCCGGAGCAGATCGCAAACCGTTTGAACGATCGGTTCCGGCTGCTGCGCAGTGGATCGCGGACGGCGCCCACACGACAGTATACGCTCAAAGCGACGCTGGATTGGTCCTACGACCAGATGAATGAGGAGGATCAGCAGCTTCTGGAGAGGCTGTCGGTCTTTGCCGGCGGCTGGACGCTGGAGGCTATGGAGGCCATCGGCAGCGGAGAAGACATCGCGGAAGGGGAGGTGCTGGACCTCCTCTGCCGTCTGGTAGATAAGAACCTGGTCCTCTATGAGGAGAGCGGAGGGGAGTCACGGTATCGGCTGCTGGAGACGGTGCGTCAGTATGCCGCCGCACGGCTGGCGGAGGCGGGCCAGACCCGCGCCTATCGGATGCGTCATCGCGACTATTTCTACCGGATGGCGAAAGAGACCCGACCGGGACCGACCGGCCCGGAGCAGGCGCACCGGATGCGCCTGCTGGAGCGAGAGTATGACAATCTGCGCGCCGCCCTCGATTTTTGCCTGAAAGGATCGGATCAGACGGCGGATGCGCGCGTGGGCATTCGCCTTGCGGCGGAGTTGCCGACATTCTGGGAGGTGTCCGGGCGCTGCACCGAAGGACGTGACTATCTGGAGCGCGCGCTAGCCCACCCCGGAGCGGAGCCAACCACCTCGGAACACGCGCAGGTCCTGGAGGGCGCAGGGGTGCTGGCTTTTCGACAGGGAGACTTCGACCGGGCCAGCCGCCACCATAACGCCTGCATGGAGCTAAGACGGCTCCTGAAGGATACCGTCGGGGCCGTCCATTCGCTGCGGCATCTGGGCAATGTCGAGGAGGATCGGGGCGACTATGGCCGGGCGGAGGCGCTCTATACGGAGGCGTTGCGCCTGGTACGAGAGGTGGAAGAGCCGGGGCTGGAGGGGCTGATCTTATGCGATTTAGGTTCGGTCGCCTGGATGCAGGGCGACTACGCCCAGGCCAAAAACCACACCCTGGAGGGACTGGCCCTCCAACGGCGTCTGGGCAACCGGCGCGGCATCGCCTTCGCCCTCTACAACCTGGGGCACATCGCCGTCCTGGAGGATGATTATGCCCAGGCGCACGCCTATCAGGCCGAGAGCCTGACGCTCTGGCAGGAGCAGGGCAGCAAACTGGGGATCATTTTCTCCTTGGAAGATTTCGCCGAGCAGGCGCAGGCGCAAGGCTGGATGGAGCGCGCCGCCCGGCTCTACGCCATGGCCTCGTTATTGCGGGAAAAGATTGGGGAGCCGCTGCCTCTGTCGCGGCGGAAGACCTACGAACGCAATCTGGCTGCTATCCGGACCGCGCTCGGCGAGGCCGCTTACACCGCCCTGTGGACGAAGCGGCACGCCGATTCGCCGGAGCAGTCCATCGCCTATGCCCTGGAGCGACCGGCATAACCGATGTAGGGCAGGGGACAACACCCCACCCTACAGAAACAGGTCGTTCCTGCCCGGCCCGGTGAAGGCAAACAGATAGTAGTGCGTCCCGATCCGATAGAGGGACGATAAAAGGGGGAAAATGTTGGGCTTTTCGGGCAACCCCTCGACCGGCAGCAGTTTGCCCTGAGCCGGATCGTAAATGGCCCAACCGTGCCGGGTCACCGTTCGCTTTGGGAACGTAGGGCCGGAGACGGTCTGCACTTTGGACGGAATGCTGCGCTGGAAAGTTACCTGCCCTTTCCGCCTGGGAGGGGCGGATACCGTGTTGGCGCCGGGGCGCTTCAATCCGGGAGGATATGAGCACGTTCGGGGCGCAGGCGCGGACGCAGTTCCCGGTTATAAGCATGCCGCTGCGCCTCCTGATCCGGAGGGAGGCCGATCTCCACACCCGCCGCCGTGAAGGTGAGCACCAGGTTCTTGCGGGGTCTGCTGTCCACGTTGACGGAAGCGCCATGGACGGTGGATGTGGTCAGGACGCTCACCTGCCCCGCCTTCGCGAGGAGGGGGATCGGTGGGGCATAGGCGAGGGCGGGGAGTTGGGCCAGGGAGACAGGCTTGACCTGCCCGGCGAGCGCACGACGGTCAGGATCGGCCTCGTTGGCTTCGGCCAGGAGGAGGTGGCTGCCGGGAGAGACCATCATCGGGGCGCGCTGCGCATTGACGTCGGTGAGCCAGAGGAAGAAGCTGCAGATGATGCGGCGTGGGGTCGCCCGGAAGTCGGAGAGGGTGTACTGAATGTCCACGTGCTGCTCGTAGCTCCAGGGCGTGTCGGGCTGCGGGTAGGCGGCGGTGATGGCGGTCTGGTAGAAGCGGACGTCATTCGTGCAGAGCGCCTGCTTGGAGACCTCTTCAAAGAAAGGGTGCTGGATGATGTCCAGGAGGGCCTGGTCGTCGTAGCTGCAGGTCTGGCTGGTCCGGTAACGCGGTTTCTGCCCCTCGGCGGGGGACTGGAACGGGATGAGCCGATCCAGGGCGGCGGAGGCGGCCTCGACCTGCTGCTCCGTCAGGGGCGTGTCTATGGTTACCGTCCCGATCTCCAGAAACTGCTGCGCTTCGTTGTCGGTCACTTTGTATACCTCCTGCCACTTATCTATCGGATAGGATCTTCCGGTGAATTCCGAGGCTTTTCCATCCGGATTATACCGTATAGACCAGACAGATACTAACCCTCCTCTTGCGAAGGCATGGAGCGCGTGCATAGGTGAGGCAGAGGGTTGTAAAAGAAATTGCGAACGTGCTATACTTCATATACCCCCCGTCGTTGTCCCCCTACCGCTGTCCGCCCGGACAGACGCCAATATTCCAGTTTGATCTGACCCATGGCGTCAGCGGTCAGGTCACCGTTGGTACATGTCCGTAGATAACCGGGTAGAGCGGCCTGTTCCCGACTCCCTGTCGTCTGCGTCTTTAGGAGAAATATGCGCACCCCCTCAAAACTGTTGGCTCTGGCCTGTCTGGTACTGGCCGCTGCATGTTCCGCCGGTCCGCAGACCGGCAACCCGCCGCTTCTGCCCGACCCGAAACTCACTCCGGGCGACACGCTCGCCGTGACGAAGGCCGATATCTGCGTCTCCGGCTACAGCGGCAAGGTACGGGATGTTCCCCAGGCCGTCAAGGAGCAGGCGTACAAGGAGTATGGCATCACGCACCACGAACCGGGAGAGTACGAAGTAGACCACCTCATCAGCCTGGAATTGGGCGGCTCCAACAGCATCAAGAACCTCTGGCCGCAGTCCTACAAAACGCAGCCCTGGAACGCACACGTCAAGGACAAACTGGAGAATCGGCTTCACTCGGATGTCTGCAGCGGCAAAATCGATCTGAAGACGGCGCAGCGGGACATCGCGAAAGATTGGATCGCCGCCTACAAGAAGTACTTCCAGGTCCAGACGCCGGGAGCGTCCGGCGAAGCGGGAAACGGCCATGGCAAGAGTGATCGCTCCCATCCTGCGGAAGCTGGAGGGGGTAGTGGCGCCAGGTCGGCGGCTCCCGGGGGCACGTCCGGTGCTGCAGGCAAGGTCTGGGTCAATCTCGATTCCGGAGTCTACTGGAAGCCGGGCTCACAATACTACGGCAAGACCAAGCATGGAAAATACCTGACCGAGCAGGAGGCGATCCAAGCGGGATACCACGCCGCGAAGGGGCAATAGATGCACAGCAACAACAAACTGACCGGCGTGATCAAAGGGCGTACCATCATCGGGACGCAAAACGCTGCGGATGGCATGACCCTTACTTTCGACGACGGCTCGACGCTGCACGTCAAGACGGCAGGCGATCGCCCTGTGGCCGTAACGGGCGGAACCGTGCAGGCAGTCCGACAAGAAGGGACGACCCTGGAACTGGTCTTCGAGAGCGGCGCGAATCTGGAGATTCCTCTGGCGGAGCCCACCTCGTGCGTTATGGTAAGAGATAAGCGCCACGTTCTGGAGTATGCCGACTGAGTAGGGCTGCCCTGAGGTCTAGGCAGGCATTTTCACCCAACGCAGCGCCGCTCACAAATGTGCTTCCTATATTCTTGTCCCATCGGATTCTTAGAGATAATTAGGGAACATTTAATCCTCTTATTTCCGTTATCTGTAGGGACGCGCAGTCTATGGACTGACGCCATGTTTCCAGGAAAGGAGACACCCTTCGGTGCCCGAAGCCAAGGTAACGGAAGAGGAAATCAAGGATTTTATTCGCCGCGCCCAAGCCGCACATTTCCGTGATGGATACTTCGTCTTTGAAAACAGAACCATCATCACGCGCGATCTCTTTGCCCCCGGTGTAGACACAGCTCAAAAAGCCCGCGAGATCATTCAGAACATCCGCTCCGGCACGGCGTAGAGCGGTTGCCCTCGGGATAGAAAATCCATCCGGAATGGATAATCATGGAGCAGGAGAGCGTCTCTGACCGTTCCTGCTCTTTTTTGTGCCTGCCTGGAACTTTGTGCCATTTTTTACGAATAGTGGGATGGGCAGCAGTACGGGACATGCTGCTGCCCACTCTGCGCTATGGCTGCTGCCGTTCGTGTGCAACATACGCAGCCCCTGGCATCTCAAGCCAGGGGGACTTATATACCAGCCCCTGGCGATATACCAGGGGCTTTGATTACGTTTCATGCCATATTGTTCCGCCGGGCAGCCAGGTACGCCTTTTACATGGCGCTGTCTCTCCTACATCAGGAACTTCTAGCATTTCAGATGTCTATCCGCCTCAATCCTTCTCCTCTTTGTTGTATAATGGGTTATACGCATCCAGTTGAGGAGATTAAGAAGCCGTTCTCTATGCGGCGCGACGGGCAATAGAGGACGGTCTGGCGAAAGCGCTGGAAAACAACGCCGCCGGGACGGGGGAGAAGCGAGGACATGGAGAACGAAACCAAGCTCTATCAGCGAATGTTATGCGGTTATATCGAAGCCATGGCATACTGGCTGCGCAAGATCCCGGAGGAGCAGTGGGACTGGACGCCCGCTGTTTGCGCTCCTACGCCCCGCCAGGTAGCGGAACACGCCTGGGTGACGCTGATCTGTGATCGGCAGCATGTGGAGCAACCCGATGTCTCCCAGCATCCCCTGGTGCCCGACCCGCCGCGCGAACCCGCCGCGCTCTGCGCCTCCCTGGAGACGGAGGCGCAGTGGTGGCGTGAATGGCTTGATCAGCAGACCCCGGAAACCTATCTGGCGCCGCGCAAGCAGTTTGGGGTCAGCCCTGTAAATGTGCGCTGGATGGTCTACCATATCACCCAGCAGATCGTCTATAAGCTCGGACAGTTATCCACTCTCTACTACGCGCTCGGTCTCGACGGGACCGAGCCTTACCAGGCGCCGTTCCCCAACGAGTACTACCTGCGCCATCGCCAACAACTCGAAAACCCCCTCGCCGCCGCGCTGTTACGAGAAGATGTTGTGGAGACCGAAAGGTTGCTGGAGGCAGGAACCGATCCGAATACGCCCGCCCCGGATGGCTCGCTGCCGCTTGTGCTGGCCGTCGTCTTGCGAAACCTGAGCCTGATACAGATGCTGCTGGAGCATGGGGCCGATCCCTTTGTACCCGATGGCGATAAGCATAGCGCCCATCAGATCGCAGTCTGGATCAATAACCCCGACATGCTCGCCCTCTTTCCGGAAAAGCCGGAGACCTCCCAGCCCTCGGCATAAAAGCGTGTCCCGTGGGAGCCGCATGAGGCATTCCCAATGGTCGTTTTTTCGGGTTCGCGACGTTCGGGTTATCGCTTGAGAGGGTAACCACAACCCGAAAACGTTGTAGAGAACTCCCAAGGCGGCTGCTGAACAAGACGGCTTTGAAGAGAGTGATGACCGGACGGTCTGGCTCTCATACCAGCGCTGTTGTCAGAACTCCTGCTTGCCGGCGTCCGATAGGAGTGTCGGTTGGCAGAGGGATGGTGAAGAAGAAAGTGCTGCCTTCCCCCGGCATGCTTTCGACGCGGATGTGGCCGCCATGCGCCTGAGTAGCTAGTTTGCAGAAAGTCAGGCCCAACCCCGTGCTCATGGTGCGCCCTCCCTGGCGCGATTCCACCTGGCCGAACTTTTCGAAGATCCGCTCAAACGCTTCGGATGGGATGCCTTCGCCTGTATCGCTGACGGCAAATACCAGGGATTGGCCGTACGCATCGAACCGAACTTCGACCGTCAGTGTTCCGCCGACAGGGGTAAATTTGATGGCATTGCCCAGAAGATTGACAAGGATGCGGCGCAGCTTGTCTGCGTCGCCTCGGAACAGAGGCAGGTTGGCAGAGATCCGCCTGACGAGCGTCAGGCTTTTACTTTTGGAGAGCGACGCTACCTGGCTGGCGGCGCTTGCGACAAGTTCGGCAGCATCCAGCATGGCGTAATCAAGCTGCATCGAGCCGGATTCCATTTTCTCCACATCCAGCAGGTTGTTGATCATGCCCAGTAACGTTTCCCCACCGCTAATGGAGATATCGACCATCTCATGCTGGATTTCATCCAGGTCGCCGACCACTCCCAGCGTCTGCATGCCCGTAATGATCGAGGCCAGCGGAGTGCGAAGATCATGGACGATCATATGCGTCAGATCGTCGCGTAACTTTTCGAGTTCCTGCAGACGTTTGTAATTTTGCTGCAACTGCTTGAAGAGATGCCTCTCGCGGTCGCGTGCGTGCTTTTTCTCCAGACAGGCGCCGATACGCGCTTTGAGCAGCGTCGGGTTGAATGGTTTGGGCAGATAATCTTCCGCTCCCATCTCGATGCAGCGCACCACGCTATCCAATTCAGTCATCGCCGAAATCATGATGATCGGGATGTGGCGCAGCGCCTCGTCGGCTTTGAGTTGCTGAAGTACGGCATAGCCGTCCATCTCCGGCATCATGATGTCGAGCAACACCAGATCGAACGCCTGCGCCCGCACTGCGTCCAGCGCCTGACGTCCGTTTTCGGCCAACGCCACGACATAGCCCTGCCGTTCCAGGCGGCGTGACAGTACATCGCGGTTCGCCCTGTTATCGTCCACCACCAGTATCAACGCTTGCAAGGCCCCGGATGCCGATCTCTCTGTCACTGCGCCCGTCGGTGATTCCGGTTGAGGTCTTCCCGGCACAGCGGCAGTGCCCAGCCTGCTATCCTGATAATAGCTGCGCCCCCCGGCCCCCGATTCCGGGGGAGCAGGCGGTTTTATGCTCGAAGGTGAACCCGGTTCACGGGGCCTATCCTGAGGCGTCGCCTCCGGTTTTGACTGCACGCCGTTGTTCAGCAGCGTGAGCAGTTCCTGCGCGGCGGTGTGGATGCTCTGTAGGTCGGGCAGGAAGCCGGGCTGCCCCTCCTCCTGCGCCTGTTCGGTCAGCATCTCGCAGAAGCCCAGGATCTGATTGAGAGGGGTGCGCAGATCGTGGAGATATTCCGCGGAGAGCGTGTCTTCGGCCGTTTTGACTGGCGGATGTTGCCGTTGGGTCATGGTGTTTTTCCGCCGTTGACGGCGCCCAATTGCGCCTCGATTTTCTCCAGCAGACGCACCAACTCGATGGGCTTGGTGTCGTAGTCGTCGCAGCCCGCCTGGAGGGCCTTGTCACGGTCGCTGGACATCGCATGCGCCGTGAGGGCAATGACAGGAATGTGCTGCGTGGCGGAGGCCGCTTTCAGGCGTCGCGTCGCTTCCCAGCCGTCCAGTAGGGGCAGGCTCATATCCATCAGAATCAGGTCGGGAGCTTCGCTCTCAGCCAGAGAGAGGCCACTTTCGCCATCGAATGCGATGACCACTTCATAGCCTCTGCTCTGCAGACGGCGCGATAGCATGTCGCGGTTTGTCTTATTGTCTTCAACCAGTAGAATTTTAGACATGACGCATTGCCCCGTCGCTTTCATCCGCTCTGGCGGCTTCCCGGTGGCCCTTGCGGCTTCCCAGTCTGGCCCAGTCGGTTAATAGGTCGCTCACCTGGCGCATCAATTCGTCGCGAGCGCGCCCTCCTGTGTTGAGTATCGTATGAACATTGCCGTTGAGGCGCACCAGATCTTCCGCAGTCAGGTCTTTGGCCGTCAGCACCACAATGGGAATCGAGCGCCATTCCGCATGCCGGTGCAGTTCGGCAACGAACTCAAATCCATCCATATCGGACATCATGAGGTCGAGTAAAATCAATGTGGGCCGATTTTGGGTGAGGTGCGCCAGGGCGCTCCGCCCGTTGTCGGCTTCACTCACGATCCAGCCGGCTTTCTCCAACAGAGAGCGCATCCTCTGGCGCGTCAGGACCTCGTCTTCGACCAGCAGAACCTGGCAGGGCAGGTTCGGGCAAGTGTATTTCATTAAAATTTGCGCCAGGCGCTTACGATCCGTTGGCTTGGTAATATAATCGGCCGCGCCCAACGCATAACCCCGCTTCTTATCATCCATCATCGTCAGCATGATCACGGGGATTGCGCACAGCGATGCATCGGCTTTGAGCGTGGACAGCACGGCCCAGCCATCCAGGCCGGGCATCATGACGTCCAGGGTAATGGCGAGCGGCAGGATCTCCCGCGCCAGGCGCAAGCCTTCCTCGCCGCTGCACGCGGTCTGGACGGTAAAGCCTTCGTTGCGGAGAAAACGATACATCAGGTCGCGCTGTGCGTCGTCGTCGTCAATGACCAGGACGCTGCTGCCTGGGAGCGGCAGCGACGCCACGTCCGCGTTCCGCGCTGCAACGAGCGAGATTGTATCCGAAGCGAATGCCTCGGTTTCAAGGGGGGCAAGCTCGCTCACGCGGGCGGGCACTTTGAGGGTAAATGTGCTGCTCTCGCCCGGCACACTGCTGACGGTCACGTCACCGCCCATCAACTGACAGAAGCGGCGCGTCAGGGCCAGCCCCAGGCCCGATCCACCGAACTTCCGCGTGGTGGAGGTATCCGCCTGGCTGAACGTCTGGAAGAGCTTTACCAGGTGCTCCGGCGTCATCCCGATGCCCGTGTCCGAAACGCGGAACCAGATCCACTCGCGATCTTCCATGGTTTCACGAGATACCTCCAGCGAGATGACGCCTTCCTTGGTGAACTTGGCGGCGTTCGACAGCAGATTGAGCAGGCTTTGCCGCACCTTGGTCATATCGGCATGCATCATGCCAAGATCCGCCGGGCACAGCACGCGCAGGGTGTTGGCGTTGGTCATAATCAGGGGCCGGGTGCTCTCCACGACTTCCTCGATCAATTGGAGCACGCTGAAGGTTTCAAGATACAGTTCCATCTTGCCGGCTTCGATCTTCGATATGTCAAGGATGTCATTGATGAGCGATAGCAGGTGTTTGCCCGCAATGTGAATCTGTTCCAGGTCGGGCAGGAATTCCGGTACCTCCCGATGGAGGGCTTCCTCCTGCAGTATCTCTGAATACCCCAGGATGGCATTGAGCGGGGTGCGCAGTTCGTGGCTCATATTGGCCAGAAACAGGCTTTTGGTGCGGTTGGCGGCTTCGGCGGTTTCCATTGCCCTGGCCACCTCTTCCTCAGCGTGCCGCCGCTCCGTCACATCTTCCATCGCCAGCACCAGCAGCTCCCTGTGGTTGCCTGCCTTTAACTGGCGGGCATTCAGCAGCATCACCCGGCGCCCGATGACAGGAAAAGTGTGCTCAAGCTCAAAGTCGCTGAAGACCGAATTCTTGGGAACCACATCTTCGAGCAGTCTCCGCAGGTCGGGAATATCCCACTGACCGTTGCCCAACTCATAAATCAGGTGGTGCTCGGTCTCCTCATAAGAGACTTGAAAGGTCTGGTAGAAAGCGCGATTGGCCGAGTGGACCCGCAAATGGGTGTCAAGCATCAAGAGCGGCTCTCGCACGGTGTCTACGATATTCTCTGAAAAGGTCTCAATGGCTTTTAAGTCCGATGCGACGCGCTGGCGCTGGACTGCGTCGCGTCCGATCAGATAGTAGACCAGCGCCAGCAACCCCAGGCTGACGAGGGATGCAATGGCGAAGGTGAGAAGAGCGCGATGCGTGCTGGCCTGCGACTCGACATTGCGCTGCTGCAGCCGGTCGGTTTCCAGATTCGTCATCAGTGCGACCGTCCTGCGGACAGCGTCCATTTCGCGCTTGCCAAGCCCCGACCGTATCATGCGCCGAGCCGCCTCAAATCCCGCGCCCTGTCGCGCCAGGATCACTTGCCTGCTCGTGGCAAGACTTGCGCGAATCTCTCGATCGAGGTCGGGCAAGCGCTTTCGGATCTCGGGGGCCATGAACAGCGTGTCCATTCGCTTCAAGCGCTCTGCCATCTCCGCATCGGCGGCGGTATAGGGTTCAAGATAACTCTCTTCTCCCGTGATGACGTAGCCACGTTGCCCCGTTTCAATATCTTTCATCGTGGACAATATATCTTGCAACTCGGCCAGTGCTTCGTGCGTGTGCGTCACGAGAATATTGTTGTCAATGACAAGACGCAGATTCCGGAATGAGATCGCCATGTTGACGAACAAAAACACCAACACCACTCCAAAGCCGGTGGTCAGTCTCCTTTTTGAACTCCATCGCAGCGGCATGACAGCACTCCCTCTTCGTGCCAATCGCACTCACATTTAGACGACACGGATTCTGGTCGCTGCAGACCGAGTTCCTGAAAACCCCATCTTCAAGCAGTCTCCGCATACCGGAAATGTCTCCAGACCCTCGTTCATAACGTGAAAAGGTCATCACGTTAACAGGTAAGAACCATACTGTTGTCATAGATAGACGTTGGCAGAAAAATTAAGTTCCTGATAAATGTTAAAAGCAGAGAAAGGATTGATCTATGGGATCGAGGTTACGGTTTGGGGTAATATCAAACCCCAAACTCGCTGATTTCGCGTAGGATTTTTCCGGCCTATGTCATAATAGAATGCACTCGGATCTCTCAATATCCGTGGCTTGACAGCCTTACTGGATTGGAACGTCCGAAGCCATTGCTGCGGCAATTGCGCTGTGCATTGGCTACGAACCACCGAATACCCAATAACTGTTCCAAGTGCGAACTGATTATCGCCCATCAGGATGAACTGGAGAGCGTTCTGACCGCCATGTTTATGGAAAGAGCGCCTGAAGTAATCGGCAATGAGTACCTGGTCCTGGGCACCGTAGACAGGAAAGTTTGGAAAGAGGGGCTGCAGGAGCCAGGTTCACTGGAGACCATTCGAAATAACGCAGCGGACTTTAAAAAATATATGGAGGTCGGATATGATCCCGGAGGTTGGCGGCCTATTGAGGGATAGCTGTGGAGTGCAGTCGCTCTGCATAAAAAGATGGAGACCAAATGAGCGATTTGATTTCCCACTTCTCCGGTTATGAGGGATTCCTTCGGGATCTGAAACAGCGTATCCGGACTGCGCAACTCAAGGCGGCGGTCGCCGTCAACAGCGAACTGGTTCGGCTGTATTGGAGCATTGGACGCGACATTCTGCTGCGTCAGCAGACAGCGGGATGGGGCGCGAAGGTGATTGATCGTCTCTCTGCCGACCTACGCCGGGAGTTCCCCGAGATGCAGGGTTTCTCTCCGCGCAATCTCAAGTACATGCGCGCATTCGCGGAGGCTTGGTCCGATGAGCCAATTGTGCAGCAAGTTGCTGCACAAATTCCCTGGTTCCACAATTGTATTTTGCTGGACAAAGTAAAGGACAAAGAAGAGCGACTCTGGTATGCCCGCGCCGCCATAGAACACGGCTGGAGCCGGAACATTCTGGTGCATCACATCGAGACGAAACTTTTCGAGCGGCAAGGGAAAGCAATCACCAATTTCGAGCGCACTCTGCCCGCGCTGCAGTCCGATCTTGCCCAACAAGTGCTAAAGGACCCATTCAATTTTGACGTGCGCCATGACACCCGGTGTAGCATTCCTGGCTCAGTCAGGGAGCTACTCGGAAGAATGTACTCAAGTCAACCAACCAACCTTTAGCCGAAAGGCGAGGGGGAAAATAGCATGTTGGTA
>Ga0070734_10002092_pt1 | contig 25813 bp, 21 predicted proteins | sample Coa_R1_8_FD_66444 | JGI IMG/M metagenome (GOLD analysis project Ga0070734, IMG submission 66444) | Surface soil microbial communities from Centralia Pennsylvania, which are recovering from an underground coalmine fire - Coalmine... | ecosystem: Environmental > Terrestrial > Soil > Unclassified ...
TCGGGACGATTGGCGGCTGCGCTCGCGATTCTCTTTTTATAACCGTAGCGTTTTTGCACGGCGAATTTGGCCAAAGGCGCCACCGACAGCAACTGCACGAGTTTTCCGACGCGATGGTCATTCTTCTCGCGTTTTGCCGCTGCTTCGGCCTCAAACATCCTGACATTTCCCGGCGTCCACAGTTTGCCCCACTGCTTGAAGCGGATCTTCAAGAGATATTCATTGGCAGACCCAGGAGAATCCAAACGCACCATGCCATCCACAAAGCGGCGGCACTTTCCGTCAGGGCGTGCACTGTAAAGGTCGCAGGTCTGGTAACAGGTCGGCCAGACACATTCCGTGCAATGTTCGCTCCAGGGCAGAACCGTGCGTGAGAAATTTTGGCCTTTTAATTCCGAAAACGAATGCACAATCTCGGGCGGAAGCTGGCCCAAGCTTTCAGTAAGCTGATTAATCTCGGTCTCGTACATGGAATTCTCTGGTGGGTATTTCGGAAAAGGGGTTAGCTGCTTGAATACGCATCCGGCATATAGGCGGCGCGCTCGGTGACAGTGCGGCGCACCCATTGCAAACAACCAATGCTGCGCTGCATTTTGACTCGAGCATCCGGGCGCCGCGAGGGCAAGAACAGATAGCTCAAAGCCGCATTGAGCACGCGGATGCTGTGGTGAATGGCCAGGCTTGCAAGAAATGCCTGTTGCGCGAGCCAGCTATGGTGTTTGCGCCAGTACTGCCATGTGGCGCGATAGATCTCGAGGTAAAAACGCAACGGCGCATTGGCTGAACTGGCCCCGCCATAGTGAATCGCGCCGGTTTCCGCGAAAAAGACGATGGTTTCGCCCGCCTGATGGAAGCGATAACACCAGTCCACGTCTTCGCCATACATAAAGAACTGCGGATCGAATGTGCCTATGTGCTCGATTGTTTTACGCCGGACAATAAGAAACCACCCGTTGAGCACCTCGACCGGCTTGGTTTTACGGTGGTCGAAATCCGACATCAACATGCCACCAAAAAAACTCGACCCTTTAAACAAGACATCAAGTCCAACCGCCCGGGCGAAATTGCTCCACACGGTGGGAAAGCGCATGGTCGAACGCCGCACTTCCCCATTTGCACTCAGCATCTGCGGTCCCATCATGGCCACTTCCGGGTGCGTAGCGAAATAATCCAGCATGGGAGTCATGCAATCGGAAGTAAATTTCACATCTGAGTTCACAAGACAGATAAAATCTCCCGTGCAGTGAGACATACCAATGTTGTTGGCCCGGCCAAAACCATAGTTGTCGGGATTGCGAATCAACTGAAATTCCGGAAAGCGTTCGGCGATCATCTCAGGCGTGCCGTCGCTCGAAGCGTTGTCCACCACAATCACTTCGGAATACACCGCAGAGCAGTATTGCCGCAAAGATTCCAAACACTCGAGCACGTAGGCTTTCGCGTTCCACACCACGATCACAACAGAAACGCACGGGATCGCCTGTGACGGATACGGCGGGGCTGCGGATACGGCATTGTTACTTTCAATCATGGATTCAATCTCTGTAGGATGCGCCAGTTATCCCACATGTTTGTATAAGAGCCTTCCCGCAACAGGAAGGACCCGAACCGGCAGATGCGCAAATACTGCGCTGGCCGCCGCTGATTTCCAATTTTCCGTCGAGGGCTCAAAGGAATGTACGGTAGTGGCGGCTGTGCCGAAACGCGAATAGCGCAGAACGGATTCCCTGGTGCCCCAACGCCGCTTGAATGTGATCAACCCCGGCTGGTCTGTCTCTGTGCGCCCAAAATCGAAGCACTGCAAACCCAGGGCCTTTGCTTCCTGAATAGATTTCCAAAATAGCAAGTGCATGCTGCCCAAAGAGTTAAACTCGGGGTTCGATCCGCCATATTTGTACACCATCGTGTTCTTGTAGCGGATGGTCATGATGGCCGCCACGACGCGATTGTCTTTGTGCGCCACTCGAATCTTCAGTGCATCCCCAAAATTCTGCATCAAATTCTGGAACCAGATGCGCGGCTGCGGGGGGCGGCGATGGCGTTTACGCGTTATGGTAAACAACCGGTAGAAGTCTTCGAAATACTCCATCCCGCCTTCACGGTAGTCGAGCTTCTCGCGCTCCGCCCGGCGCACTTTGCGTTGCGTGGAACTCTTGTGAAAGTTCTGGAAAATTTCTTCGAGTCCAGGACTTAAATCCAGTCGATGCAATGTGTAGACTGTACTCGACTGCGATTGCGAACTGGTAATGGCGCCTGAATGTAGCCTGCGCAATTCGATATAGCGCCATTTGCCAAACCGTGACTCCTGCTCAATCGCCAGCGAAAGCAGCGCAGCTTCGCCATCCTCGTGCACGAGCGGCTCGCAATAATCAGAAAAGGGCAACGAAACTAGTCGGCGCCCCGTGGCCCAGCTTTTCACCTCACAAAAAACCACGCCATTCTGCAGACTCTGACCCGGAGATGTCGTCGTTAACACCAACGGCTGATAGCCATAGGTGCGCGACAATGTCCGAAGCCATTCCGGCGAATGAAACAAAGACGCCCGCGGATGCGCCCGCACAAACTCATCCCAGCGGGCGTCCCGCAATGGATCGATCCGGTCAAGAGGCATATCCGACGCAAGCGATTGCCCGCTCTTTAGGGAGTGCACGCGCTCTAAACAAGGTGTTGCCAAAGAATGGATCCTCACGAGAAGTGTCTAGGTTTCCGGTTTAAAACGCGTCGTTACCCAGCAAAATCGCTGCCGGCGTACGCAGCAAAATTTGAATGTCCAGCCATAACGACCAGCTGCGCGCATATTGCAGATCAAGGCGTACCATGTCGTCGAAACGCACGCGGCTGCGTCCGTTTACCTGCCACAAACCGGTAATGCCCGGCTTGATTTCAAGAACCCGCCGACGGTGCCAGATATCGTACTCCTCGAACTCGTAAGCGATCGGTGGTCTCGGCCCTACCAGTGACATATCGCCGAGCAGGACGTTCATGAACTGAGGCAGTTCGTCGAGACTGGTCCGGCGCAGGAACTTTCCGATTTTCGTGATGCGCGGATCGTCGGTCATTTTATAGACGACATCCTTGTGTCCGTCCCCTTTGTCTTTATCATGCAATTCGCCGTTGATAACGCCCTTCATGAACTCGCGGTGAATGTGGTGGTGGTTGTCCACATACATGGAACGGAATTTCAAAAAAGTAAAAGGCTTCCCGAATTGGCCCAAACGCTGCTGCTTGAACAAGACTGGGCCTTTCGAACTGAGCTTCACCAAAACAGCCACGAGAAGCAGCATGGGAGAAAACAACAGGAGCGCTCCGCCGCTGCCAATAATATCCATGGCGCGCTTCAAAACTCGAAATGGCTTTTGCGCGCGCTCGCGTCGTGCTAAATCGGGATAAAGCACAGGGTTGCCTCGTAGCGTTCCCTGGTGCCAGTCTTCCGGAAACGCGTGCCAGGAAATATTGATCTGGTCGAATTCCTCCCAGTTCAGGTTTCTACGCAGAGTTTGGTAGATACGGTTCATCATGGAGTTGACCGTGACTTCCCGGTCTTCACTGCTGATTTCGGTAAACATGACCCCAATAGCAGAGCCTTCTTTGTAAGAGCCAGCCACATCCGTTTCCCGGATGGACAGCGACAAGGCGCCCAAAATCTTCTTCAGCATGCCCCCCTGCGAGCGGGAAAGGCCCAACTCTCCTTCGAGAATCATGAGTAAAAACGGTTTACCCGAACGCGCTGTGCGTTTGCGTTCGAGTGCGATCATCTGGTGAAACGAAGCTTCGTCAACCAAGCCAGGCTCCCGGCCAGAGAGCGCGCGATCATATGATGGAGCGACTAATGTGTTGCTGTGGCGCGTGTTCACGACTTTATCTCCCATTTCTGCATTCCGCGGAGAGGAAGCAGCGCATGTTAATTCATTGGTGAATGTAGTCATTGTGGGTTGTGCAGGGGGAGAAGTCTGCATTCTCAAGCTTTCGTCACTTTCTTAAATGCGGTTAAGGTCATTCCGCGATTGCATGGGAACGTGCAATCAAAAGTCCAAATCGCGGTTGGATTTGGCGAGTTTTACAACAGGGGAGGGTCTGGATATTGTGCCGGCATCTGCCATCGGTCTAAAAAAACGATTGCTGCGTTTATTACGGAGACGCAGGCTTGCGCGCATCAACTCGGGCGCCGCCCAGGGCACATCGTGATACGCAGATTTCAGATATGGGCTTTCCGGATCACGCACCCATTCCTGCGGGTACAACGCGATGGTATCGTTTTCCGTCAATTTTTTGGATGCCCCAAGTGCTTGTCCGGCAACCGCCGCATGCAACGCAGAGGGCAGATCGCGTCCTTGGCCTAAAGCCAAATGTCCTACCTGCGTAGCCCGCGGATTAATCTCGATCAAATAAGCGTTCTCGCTGCCATTCTCGATCATGTAGTCAAAACCATGCAGCCCAGAGAGTTTGAGCCGCCGTACCAGTTTTTCGGCAGCCACCGTCATTTCTGGATGCTCAATTCTGCGCATTACTGTGGCCGGCCCGAACGCATGCGCCTTCTGTAATACTTCGAAGTGCAGGCTGGCCAATACCCGCCCTTCCCAGCAGGCAACCGCGCTCGTGGCTTCTCGTCCTGCGATGTATCCCTGAATATTAACAACGGACTGGCGGCGCAGCAGTGAGGACCAAATTAGCGAATTGTCCTGATTGACTAGCGCTCGTTTTGCCGCCCGCGCCAACAGAGGAGGCGCTTGCAACGTGCGAAACGCCTCTTCCGCCTCAGTGAGGTTGCGGACTATCTTCACGCCGGCGCCACCCGTAGTGCCGTTGGCCTTGAGCATCGCCGGAAACCCGTGCTTTGACGCCCATTTCCGAAGATCATCGAAATCGTTCAACACTCCCGTTTCCGGGACCCGGACTCCTTCTTTTTGCGCCAACTCAATGAAAGCAGATCGTGCCGCGATGATCGGAAAGCTTTCCGGCGCGCCAAAGGATCGTTCGATCAGCGCACAAATATCTTTCCCGGCAGCGCCCATGGTTTTCGCCTGCTGATGGAGCCGGTGCAAATGCCGCACCGCGAGATCGTCTCCGGGAACCAAACAATCAGGTTGAGCCTTTTGAATCGCACGCTCCAGGGAACGTAGCGGCAGAAGCCCGCTGTAAAAATGGATCCGCTGCACCACGCCGGTTTTCGATAGCGGATCACGTGGCGGACATACCGCATCCACCCGGCATCCAGCCTCCGCCAGAGCCATGGCCAGGCGCGCAATGGGAAACCAGCTGGCGGTGGAAACAATCAGAAATTTCGGTTTGTATTCCCGATTCATGTTCGTTTATGAAACCGAGGGCGTCTCGCGCCGGTCCGATGATTCGACCGTCAAATGCGATCGCACCTTTTTCCCTCGCTCCATGCTTTCCTGTTTTTCGGGGAACATCTCAAAAGAAACATTGACCTGGTTCAATTGGTCAATGGTCATTTCAGCGCTCAGCGTGCGCTTCAATCGTGCCAGCATGGTTTTTAAAATGAATTCGAGAGCTTCGGCATTGATCTCCGTAAAGATCACACCCATGATGCGCCCTTGCTTATACCAGCCGGTCACATCCGTCTCACGGGTAAACGAAGGCAGCGATTCCGCTATCTGATTCAGCGCTAGCCGCTTACGCTCCGTAAACTGCCCATTGCCGGGATCGAGCAACATCAGTAGACAGGGATTACCCGACCGTTCCGCTCTTTTGCACTCGACGGCGATCATGCGATGAAAAGCAGATTCCGCCAACAGTTCCGGTGCGGCCGCGGATTCATCCCGCGCCGGCACCAGACGAAGATTTGTGTTTTGACGAGGACGCGACTTCAAGACTTTCCCCATTTCTTTCTAATCCAATCGGCGCGTTACATCACCACCGGAACGGATTCTTAATTTATTTGCATCGGGGGAGTATGTCGCAGAAACACTGAAATGTGATTAAACCGCTCTATCGTTCGCTGCGTGAAGACTTCGCTGCTGCACCGTAATGCTGATAGTAATTGTCATGCTCCGTATTGTGCGTACTGTTGATCACCACGCCCAATAACTTCGTGGCATCAAGCGCCGCCAAACCACGTTGCAGCTCACGCTTTCGCGTTGTGCCTTCGCGCGTAACCAGCAAGATGCCATCTGCTGACTTGGCCCAGACACTTGTATCTGCCAGCGGCAGCACCGGAGGCGTATCAATCACAATCCAATCGAACCATCCAGAGAGCCGCTCCATTAATGTTGCATAACGAGTTAGATGCATGAGATCGAGAGGATTCTCTGGAGGCGATCCAGCCGGCATAAACCAGAAACCCGGCTCCTCCAAGCGATAGATCGGCTCTGCCGCAGTTGCATCGCCTTGCAACCATTCACTAAGCCCCCGCAGGTGATGCAGACCCAATAGCCGGTTGAGCGAGGGGCGTCGCAAGTCGCCATCGATCAGCAATACCTTTTGCTGTCGTTTACGCGCCAGAGTCGTCGCCAGATTTCCCGAGATCGTGCTCTTTCCTTCTTCCGGAATGGTGCTGGTCACCAAAATTCTTTTGAGCGCCTGGGATTGCTGCAGTTGCCGCAGCCGCACCCCTAGAAAACGAAACTTCTCTGCGCCCAGGCTGTCGCGCTGCGTCAGGCAAAACAAGCGGCTGTCCCCGGCGAGCGCCACATGCAGGCTGGGAAATTGGTCCAGCTCTCCTGCGCTCTGCGGTTCGGCAACAGTTTCAACAGTTTGCTGCGGCTCCAGTTGTAGAGCCGAAGCGAAATCGGAAAACCCACTCGCCTTCCCTGCCGAAGATTTCTGCAATGCTTCGAAAATGCGGCTCATTGTTTAAAAGTCCCCGGCTTGAATCCTGGCTGCAATACCGAAGGTACCGGTTTCGCCGCGCCCGGCTCGCTTGCCCGCATGGATTGCAAATAACTCTGTAGCTGCAAAAGGACTTGCTCCGCTTGTAATAACCGGTCTTGCGGAATGACTTGCGTTCGCGCGGTTGGAGGCGCGGGTGCGACATCCAGGCGCAAATCTGCCGCTACCTCTTCAATAATTTCCGCGGGAATCACTTTGACTTGCCGTGCGAACGCATTGATCAACGCATTCTCGCAAATGGTATTGATGAGCCGTGGATAGCCTCCCGAGTAGCGATAAACCACACGCACGGTTTCTTCCGGGAACAGGGTGGTGTAAATTTCCTGTGGTGCTCCGCCGAGTTCCAGCCGCTTTTGAATGTAGCCGGAAGTATCGGCGAGGCTCAGAAACTTCAACTGCGAACGAAGCGCCACACGCTGCTTGAGTTGCCGCAGTTCATGCGAGTCGAGCTTTTCGTCCAACTCCGGCTGGCCAACAAGAAGAATTTGCAGCAGCTTGTCCTGTGAAGTTTCGAGGTTGGTCAACAAACGAATCTCTTCCAGCACTTCCGCTGAGCAATGATGAGCTTCGTCCACCACCAGGACTGTGGTCTGCTTCTTTTCGTAACGGGCGACTAAGAAATTCGTGAGTAACAGGAGCAGTTCACCCTTGCTTTTGCCCGCAGCGGGAAGGCCAAGGTCAGCGGCGATGTAACGCAAAAACTCAATTCCATCCAAGCGGCTGTTAAAGACATACGCGTACGCAATGTTGCTCTTGTGCAGCAATTGCAATAGGCAACGCACCAGCAAAGTCTTCCCAGTGCCCACTTCGCCGGTGAGAACCACAAAGCCCTTGCGCCGCTCAACGCCGTAATAGAGAGCGGCGAGCGCCTCGTTATGCCGTCGCGTAGGAAACAAAAACGACGGATCGGGCGTGATCTCGAAGGGGTTGCGCTTCAGTTGGAAATATTCTTTGTACATGCTTTATCTTAAATCTAGCCCCGCCAATAGCTTACTGCTGAACCTGCCAGGATGATAGCTCCCACCACTCCCGCCGCCACCCACGCCCAACGCATTTTTTGCTGATTGACGCCGTCTTCTGCCGCCGTGTTTAAAGGCGGAATTTCCGCAATAACAGCCACAGGCAATAACTTCTTTAGCGAAGCTTCATCATGCAAGCGGTCGTCCAGATATTCCGCTCCCCCTGCGATCACCGTTCCCAATGCCAGGCCGATGCCCAAACCAAAAAGGCAAAACTTTAAGCGGTTGGGGAAATCCGGCTTCAATGGGAGGCTCGGCGGATCCAGCACACTGAAATGTTCGCCCTGTTGCCGCAATTCGAGGCTCGTCGCCATCTGCGAAGAGTTTTTCTTTTTCAGTAGATCGTCGTAATTGGCTTTTGATTGCTCATAGCCGCGCGTCAGATCAGTGAATTGCTGCTCGACGATTGGTTCTTGACTCAGATGCGATTGATAAGCTCCCACTCTCGTCTGCAAGTCGGAAATGGTCTTTTGCCGGTTGGTAATCTCCAATTGATTGGCGCGTAGCTGGCCTTCCAGCTGCACAACCGTGGTGTCATCTTTGCTCTCCGGATCGAGCGTGGTTGCATCGCCTGAAGCCGGTTGCGATTTGAGATTACTTACCATTTGAGCGCGTAACTTTTGCGTGTCGGCAATCTGCTGCTGGAGTTTGCGCACGTCGGGATATTGATCGGTATAGTGCGCCTTCAAATCAGCCAACTGCGACTGCTCTTTGGCTAGCTCCTGGTCAATCGCACTCAGGCCACCAGCCGGCGCACCTGCGGTGGAACTCGATTTTTGCAGTCCGTGATACTGGGTCAACAGAGATTGCAAATAGGCATTCTGCTGACGGGCGGCATTCAACGCATCCTGCTCGCCCTGAAGCTGATTTTCCAGGCCGGTCATGATCTGGATATTGCTCTGCAACTCAGTCGGCAATGCCCCCGGATGCTGGTCTTTAAAAACCCGGACTTTTTCTTCCTGTTCTGCCAGAGCTTTGCGGGCTTCTTCCAACTGGCTTTCCAGAAACGACGTCGTGTCTTCGGATTCCTGCTGCCGCGTTTGTAAGTTTTCGTTGATGAATAAGTTGGTAAGTTCCGTGGTCACCTGCTGCGCGACCTTGGGATCGCGCGAGGAGTAGGCCACGACAAAAGCCGTAACGTCTCGCTGGCTTTCGTCGCGCACCAGATTTACTTCGACATCCTTGCGCATGCGATCGACAATTTCATCCGGCGTACGGTGAGTGCGATCCTTGGCGTAGAGGTTGAACTGATCGATGATGCGCAGCAAACGCGTGCGGCTCAGGATCTGCTGCTGAATGCTCTGCAAGCGGTCCTGCAAATCGTCATTCACGTTGGGAGTGACGTAATCCTTCGGCATAGTGGGCTGCTCGACCAGAATCAGCGTCGAGGATTTGTACTTCGGCGGCAGCACCCAGCTTGCGCCCCAAACCAGTACCCATCCGCCAAACAGAGGCAGCAGAAAATACCACCACCGGCGTTGCGCCAATGCCCAGTAGCGGCCGAGATCCAAATTACCACTCGTTTTTTCTTCTATTTCTTGCGCCATACTGAAACTTTATCGCCCCAACGGCCGCGTGAATTGATAACTCACGGAAATCCACTCGCGGTTACGCCCAATCACACTCTCCAGCGCTGGGACGTTGTCATAGTTCTGATGCAGGTGCGCGTAGCCGGCCTGCACGCTGAAATGCTTGCCCAAAGTGCGGTCCACCCAGACGCTGCCGCCGATGGTGTGTCCACCGTCATTTAACAAAGGCGTCGGATCCACCAAGGTGTTGCTAGCATAGCTCGCCAGTCCTGACACGCTCCAAACCTTGGTTAGCTGCCGTCGTACGGTCAGCGCCCCTGAATTGGAGTGCACCGCGCCCAGCAAACCGCCGCCATCGGTGATGATGTGAATATAACTCGCAGCCGCGCTCGTATGTCTTCCCTGCCAGCCGATGCTTGCGCCTGCTGCCGGACTCCACTGCTGTACCGCCGGTGAGCCAAATTGCTGCGTAGAAGCGTATTGCGGACCGCCAAAAATTGAGAAGGACAACGTCCGCCTCGGATAGAAAGTGTAAAAACCGATGACCGCATCGGTCGTGGTCTGGTTCGTGACCCCTGTCGGATAAGTTAACAATTGTTGGTACAGATAACTCACACCCACATAATGACGCGCCGCAAAACGGTGGGTATAAAAAGCGGAACCGCCGCGGGCCGCCGCATCGTAGAGCCCTTGCTCCTGTGAAGCATTCAAGAAATGTAGATTTGTCACGCTCCCTCCAACACCCATCATGTCATTGCGGCCAAATTGGTAAGTGAGATCGGCGCCTGCCGTATTGCGCAAAACATCGGAAATCGGCGTCACAATAGTGTCGTTTGGGCCCTGCGGCGCTCCGCTGATGGTTCCCGTCGCTCCGAAGACCGGCTGGTTGAACAAATTAGAGGTCCTTTGAAGAGAATCTCGCAGGCCCAGGGTCACGTGCGGAGACAAACGGTACTCTCCGCCGATATATAGGTTATGGTCCTGCGAATTGTATGACGTCAAATTGTTATAAAAAGTGAACCCAGGCATATAGGCGAGCCGCCAGTGAAACCGGGGCCAACTCTGGTCTATCTCAATCGAAGGCCAAATGGAATAGCTCCAATCGGCTACTGTGCTGCCATTTGGTGCCGTAAGCACATCGTCGTCGTGGTTCGCTTGAAACGTAATTCCGCCCTTCAAGTAGTTGCTGCGCTCATCCGTGGCAAACGCCAGAGAGTAGCTGGTTCCAGCAACGGGAGGTGGTACCAATAAAGCTCCCTGGTTGTCTCCGCGATCGGAAAGCACTGGCGCGGCTCCTGCCGCTGGTGCGCCAGACTGGGCATACGCCACATTCATACCCGAAACCAACAAGGCGGTGAAAAACTGCAATAAAAGTATCTTTCGCATGCTTTTCTACGGCACCACAATCGTGTCGTGAGATTGCAGCTTGATGTTCTGTTCAGCGTGCACGCCCTTGATCACGTCCTTGTAATTGAATGGAATCCGCTGCTCGCCGCCATTGGCATCGCGGCGTAAAACATAAATGGATTTCTGTTTGGCAAAATCGCGGAAACCGCCAGCCACCGCAATGGCGTCCAGTACAGTGCTTGCGCCGCTCAAGGGATAAGTTCCCGGTTTGTTGACTTCGCCCAAAATATTGAAGTTCTGACTCTTAATCTCTGTGACGATAACGGTCACAACTGGCTCAGCGATGAAATTCTTGAGCTTTTCGGCGATGGCTGTTTCGACTTGATGAGGAGTTTGTCCACGGGCCTGGATTTCACCAGCCAAGGGCAGAGAAATCTTTCCATCCGAGCGCACGGGAAGAGTGCGCGAGACGTCGGGTTCTTTCCATACATTGATGCTGAGCACGTCGTCATCGCCGATGATATAGCTGTCATCATGTGCCGATGGAGTTGCCACTGGGCTCAGGCTCGGCGGATTCGCATTGCCGGATGACTGCGCCAACGAGCCGCTCGTCATTCCGCCGAGCAATAGAACGATAGCGAGAGCCTGTTTGAACACGGCAAAATTTGCCTTGCTTGAAGATGTCATTCCCATTTTGGTCATTATTCAGCCCTCTCATCCCGTTTCATACTTTGGCGCATGATCATGGGTACTGGGGGTGGGGTCATCGCATACGACTGAATTTTATAGAGTAATGTCCGGTAGCTGATGCGTAGCAAACGGGCTGCCGCTTTGCGATTCCAGTGAGTTTCTTCGAGTGCATTGGCGATGGCGTTTCGCTCCGTCTCGCCCTTGATGTCCCGCACCAGCGACTTCAAACCATCGGCTTGCGTCCCTTGCATTCCACCTTCGGCAACATGCCAGCTCAGATCGGAATGGGAATCGTCTGTTTGCGTGGCCGAGTGCTTCTTCAATTCCCACAAGGCCAGTTCTTCATCGCCGACAACCAGATAACGTTTGGCAAAATCCCGCAGTTCGCTCACATTCCCACGCCAGGGATGCGACTGGCAGGCCTGCAACAGCGCCGGCGAGAGTGTGCGTCCGGGAATTCCATATTGTTTGGCCATACGGCTCATGAAATATCCCAACAAGAGCGGAATGCCCTCACGGCAGTGCCGCAAGGGAGGAACCTGCACGCTGAAGGCGCTCAGGCGATAGTAGAGATCACGGCGCAAACGTCCCTGTGCGACGGCGGCTTCTGCATCAGGACTCGCCGCCGCTAAAATTCGCGCTTCTACGCGAACGCGGCCGTTTCCATGGGCACGAATGTGCGCCCGCGTAAAACTCTTTTCCTGCATCACTTGCAGAAGCCGGGCTTGCAATGCCGGCGGCATGGCGCTGACGTCTTCCAGATATACGACTCCCTTTTCCGCAAGCTCCAGCTTTCCCGGATGTCCATTTTCCGGTCCAAACAATTCCGCTTCCAGCAAATCGCCGGGATACGCGGCGCAATCAATCTTGATAAAAGGAAATCCTGATCGCATAGACAACTGATGAATCAGGCGCGCCGTACACTCTTTCCCGCTACCAGCTTCGCCCACAATCAACAGCGGAGCGTCCACCTGGGCCAGTGATTCAGCATGAACACGCAGTTTTTGCATGGCTGGCGTGGCGCAAACAAAAAACAAATCTTCTCCAAAACGCTCTATGGCCTCGCAAATGAGTTCAGGCATGGGAGCGGAATTGAGCACGGACGGCTTTGAAGGATGGTCTTGCGAAAGCATAGACTCCAGGTCTGTCATCCGCAGTGGGTGCCGTAAGCATGCGCGCGCTCCCAATCGCAGGGCTTCGGTTTCGACCCAGTGATCGTGAGAGTTTGCGATCAAAACAACCGATAGAGTTGGGCTTGCATACCGCAGCCAACGCAGTGTGTGCAAAGCATCTGCATCGTCGTGTAAGTCTAACAATACAAGGTCAAAACTGCCGGTTTTAGTCTGTTCCAAAGCTTCCCAGGCACTTGCCACCGCTTCACACTGCCAAGCGCGCGCGCGAGCCAAATCCCAAATCGGACGCACATCCGACGGCTGCGTGCTGACAATCAGCAGTCGCCCCACTTCCATCGGCTTGTCCATCACGGAATTAGCTTTTGTTGCCATTTGAGTTTTCCACAATCACGAGTTCACAGCGCGTTAGTAAACACGATTGCAAGCAGCTTTACAAAATTAAGTCTAATGATTGCAATTATTTGCGATGGTTACGATTAAGAGTCTATTCGTAGCTCCGCCCTCTGAGTTTTCTTGTAGGAGAAAAAACCTAAAACTCACAGAAGACAGACAGCTGTATGGCTGGGGGCTATGCCAGGCAGGGGGGAGTCATCAAAATATGGGTGGGGAGTACCCAAGTGACTGTGTAAACAGTATTGGAACGTGCAAACGCTTGCAAGAGGTATATACTATCAGGGAATTATTAGCCTATTTTTATGGTATTTATATCTACATGAATAAGTACTAATGTACTAGAGAATATAGGATGTTTGGGGAATTCGAGCGGGATCACACTTCTATTAGCGTTATTGTCGCGGATAGCAGCCGCATCCATACCCAGCTATTGTCGGATGCTTTAGGCCGCGATCCTGGGTTTCAGGTTATTGCCGCGCACGGAGCAGACGATCTCGAAGCAAAAGTCTCCGATGGAGCACAGCGGGTTGCCGTTGTTAGTTCGTACCTCGATGAGGAAGCTTCCCGAGGATGCGTGCTAATCCGTAAGTTGAGTTTTGCATGGCCAAAGATTCGCTTCGTTTTACTGCTGGATTCGATTAAGCGCGAATCTGTCTTAGAAGCATTTGCCGCGGGGGCACGAGGCATCTTCCACCGTCAAGAACCACTGGAAACGCTTAGCCACTGCATTCGCCAAGTCCACAATGGGCAAATTTGGGCCAATTCGGAACAGATGTCTTACGCTGTGGAAGCCCTGGCAGCCGCGCCACAAGTTCGAGCGGTAAATGCTCAAGGCGTGGAATTGCTCTCCAAGCGCGAGCGTGAAGTGGTGACTAATCTCGCAGCCGGACTCAGTAACCGCGAGATCGGCGAACGCCTGGGACTCAGCCAGCACACGATTAAAAACTATTTGTTGCGCATCTTCGACAAACTGGGTGTGTCCACGCGAGTTGAACTTCTTTCTCTAACGCTAACGCAGCATGCCCAGCGATTACCGGTCCAATCGTTTGTGGCTGACTTGTTGGATGAAGAAGGAGATGAAACCAATGTGGATATCAATGCTTATCGCCAGGCCGCCGAACATGGATTGACTCGCGCCCAGCTGAAAATGGCGGAAGCCTGCCTGCGAGGAACCGGAGATAAAGACGCCATCTCAGCCTATATGTGGTATTTACTCGCAGAGAAAAGTAATTTGAATACGCGTGACAAAATCATCGCGGATAAGCGAAAGTTGGCAGAAACCCTGACCACCGACCAAATTCTTGAAGCACAGAAACTGGCCGGCGAGAAACGCGAAGCCAGCACCAGCTCTTCTTCATCCATCAAAGCGCAGGCCGCGCATAGCTCTGATGGCACTCCCGCAAAATAGATTCTGCTTTAGCTTAACTACCACCCAAGAGAGAATCGCCGATGGCAACTCCGTCGTTCGATGCAGTGATAGCCTGAATAAGCATGACTGTACTGGAATTCACGGCGCTGGTCTCGCTTGGCTCGATGATAGCCGGGTTGATTGGCGCATTGACCGGATTGGGCGGCGGGGTCGTGCTGGTTCCCCTGCTCACGATTTTTTTCCACGTGGATATCCGCTATGCGATAGGGGCATCTCTTGTATCAGTCATCGCAACTTCGTCGGGAGCAGCGGCAGCTTATGTGCGGGAGGGATTCTCCAACATCCGCATTGGCATGTTTTTAGAAATTGCAACCACGCTCGGAGCGCTTTCGGGAGCGTTTTTGGCAACGATGGTGCCGGTGCATGCGCTGGCATTTATTTTTGGAGTGGTTCTTTTGTATTCTGCGTGGCTATCTCGCAAACCACGTCCACCTGAAGACCGCGCAGTCGCCCCGGACATGCTTGCTTCTAAGCTGCGGCTGCACGGCAGCTTCCCCGACACAACTGGTATGCGGGAGTACAACGTCCGCGGGGTGCCGGCCGGATTCAGTCTCATGTTCGGCGCCGGAGCATTGTCCGGATTACTCGGTATCGGATCAGGTGCAGTGAAAGTCCTGGCGATGGACCAGGCGATGAAAATTCCCTTTAAAGTTTCCACTACAACCAGCAACTTTATGATCGGCGTGACCGCGGCAGCGAGCGCGGGAGTTTATCTGCATCGGGGATATATTGATCCCGGTCTATCCATGCCGGTGATGCTCGGCGTCTTGCTTGGGTCTTTGCTGGGCGCACGACTTCTGGTGAAAACGAAAACCAAATGGTTGCGGCTGGTTTTTAGCGGGGTCATCGTGTTACTGGGCTTACAAATGATCTTTAACGGAATTGCCGGAAGAATTTAGACCATGTTTGAGACCCGATGGACCGATCAAAGGATGGAAAACATCGTTGGAGGGTTGCTGCGGACTGGTGTGTCTTCTGCGGCGATTGTAGTTCTCGGCGGAGGTGTGCTTTTTTTGATACGTCACGGGCTGACTGCTGTTCAGTATGGCGTCTTTCATGGCGAACCCGCACCGCTTAAGAGCATGCACGGAGCAATTGCCCTGGCGTTTTCTGGCCATGCGCAGGGCATTATTCAGACGGGATTACTTCTGCTAATCGCAACCCCTGTAGCGCGGGTTGCATTTTGCATTTGGGGATTTGCCCGCGAAAGGGACTACCTTTACGTATGTTTCAGCGCGCTAGTACTAGCTATCCTGGTATTTAGTCTACTTTCTGGTTCCCACTAACGGGCTACCGAATAGCCCATCCGGGCCATTCCCGATAATCGAAGTTCCCTATAACTTAGCAATTGAGCAGACTTCGGGGGAGGGCTGTTCGACTGAACGCCTCGTGACTCACGTCCGGGGCGTTTTGTTTTGGGAAGAATAAACAACAAAATCTAGAAGCTGATACGGCCGGAGAGTTGAATGATCCGCGGGTCGGCGGTATTGAGAATTCTCCCAAAGGTCGGGCTGGTGATGTTCGTGTCGGGATTGGAAAATTCAGCCCTGTTTTCCAGATTGAAAATATCAGCGCGCAGTTCCATCCGGACTTTTTCGGTGATGGGGGTACTCTTCGCGAAAGCGAGGTTGATGTTGAATCGCGCTGGCCCGCGTAAGTAATTGCGCGGAAGCGTACCGTATGTGCGTACAGCGGGACCATTGACTGCCTGCGTGTCGTTGGGAAAGATGCTGGAGTTGGGAACGCAGGTTGTCGGACTGGCAGGGCACTGAGTATTACTGAAGCTCCCGGGGTTGAACCAGAAGTGGCCCGTATCGGATCCGCTATCCTGCGAAGATAAAGTTTGCACCTGCTTCGGATTTTCGATGGTGATCGGACCGGTCAGATTTGCGTGGACCAAACCCGGATCTCCCGCACCTGATGGCCCCGGACTTGTGAAATCAAAAACACTGGGGAGATTAGCGAATACATCCAAAGGAAATCCACCTCGCCAGGTGATGATTGGAAAAACACTCCAGCCCTGCGTCAAGCGCTGTGTAACGTGAGGGAGAGCCCGATCGAAGGGTAGTTCCCATCCGCCACTGAAAACGACCCGCTGGCGTACATCCATATCCGCGGAAGCACGGAATAATCCTGGTTGATACGCAGGAACAATGGCATTGCGGTTCTCGAAACCAGATGCATTATCAATGTTGTGAGAATACGTATAGGCAAGCGTAAAGTATGAGTGGCCGAAAATACCGCCCCGGGAAATTTGCTTTTGCAAGCTAGCCAACAGGCTGTTGTAATTCGCGTTGCTGGCGTTCTTGAATTCTTCGAGCACGCCATAGCACAGCAAAGTTTCATTGACGCCGCATACACTACCCGCTGGCGTCACATTGAGCACACGATTGAAGGTTCCAAGATCGAATGGATTTACATCCGTCACGGCGGTCAAGCCGTGCGAACTGCTACCCGCATAACCTACTTCCGCGACCATATCCGCTGGGAGTTGGCGTTGTACGGTGAAGTGATATTGGTAGGTGTAAGGCGCCCTTAAATGTGGATCGACCACATAGGTTCCACCTGATCCCCCAATCGGCAAGTACCCCTCCGATGCAAAATTAAAATTGGAAGACGGAGAGCCAGAAGGAAACGGGTTTATCGTTCCGGTAGCCACAAAGGGCTGACTCAAGTAGTTCAACGCTGATGTGCCACTGACCGGCGGCGAGAAAGCGAGATTTGCGCTGGCATCAAACGGCGGTGCACCGTTGAATTGCAGATTGTCCTCCGCTTTCAGAATGTCATAAAAAACTCCAGCAGCTGCCCGCACGCTGATTTTACCGCTGCCAGTCGGGTCCCAAGCAAAACCTATGCGAGGCGCGAAATTGTTGCGGTCGGGAAAATTTACACCGTCTGGCGCTCCGGCATCTCCGGGGAAAACCATGCCGGGAGGCGCATTCACAAAACGCGTGGACTGAAGTCCGGGAATCACCGAAAAAGTGCGGCCTAGTGTATCCCGCTTAGGGGTTGAATATTCATAGCGGAGACCCAAATCAAGGACCAGGTTTCTCCGAACACGCCAGCTATCCTGGGCAAAGCCATAGCTGAATTTACTACGCACGTTGGAAGGCGCGGCCGCGCCTTGAAAATAGTCGAAGGGAATGCCCAGCAGAAAATCAGCAAAGGAGTTTTGCGAACCGATTCCGCCAAGCCCAACAAAGAAGTACTGCCCGTTATTGTAGAAAGCAAAAAATGTGTTGTTTTGGTAGGCGGAAAAACCTCCTCCAAATTTCCAACTATGATTTCCGCGAATCCAAGTTAGCGTATCGGAATAAGAAAAGGTGTTATCCGTAATTTTTTGCGGCCCGCCAGTTCCGAAACCAATACTCAGACCATTATCAAAACCCAGGTTTGTGGGGCCGGTGGATAAATCGGGTGTAATCCCAATTCCCAAATCCGACGGGGTAGGCAAAGTTTTTGCGGGATTTCCTGCGAGATTATGAGAGCGCTCCATCGTCACTTTCGCTTCATCGATCACATTTGGCGAAAAAATGTGGGTGAAAGCGAGATTCAACACGTAATCTCTAAAGTCGGAGTTGTCAGGGTACCCGCTCACCGTTGCGTAGTCGAAGGGTGTAATTTCGTGAGAGCTGTCCCAGCCGAGCGTCACCCCAAGCTTGTTTTTGCTGTTCAAATCGAAATCGAACTTGCCAGTTAACTCATTGCTGTTAAGAGTCAGGTTCTCCTGCGAATTAAGCAAACCATTTGGAGATGTAGGAATTAGATTGGCGGCAATATATTTCTGCGCTACCGGATCAATGGAAGAAGGAGCGATGATTGCCTGCGCGGCTTTCGCCGGATCGGGCTGGAAATAAGGGTTCTGCTGAAGAAATGCGGCCACATTCGGATCCGGGCCGCCATTGGGGCCGGATTGTGAGAAGTTTCCCTGAAGTTCAGCGGGGGTAAATGTGGCCGCATCATGGATGGTTAAATCTTGAATTTGCCGCTGACCTTGATAACCAAGGAAGAAGAAGAAACGATTTTTCCCATCCACAACTTTGGGAACGAAGAGCGGCCCACCGAAAGTTCCGCCGAATTGATTGCGCTTCAGATCATCGCGGGGCAAGCCGTTGTCTATATTGAAGTAGCTATTGGCGTCGAGCGCGTCATTGCGTAGAAAATCGAATGCCGATCCATGAAACTGGTTTGTGCCCGAGCGCGTCGCGACGCTGATCACTCCGCCCGCATTCCGGCCGTATTCCGCCGGATAATTCGTGGTTAAGATGCGAAACTCGGCAACCGTATCCGGATTGGGAACGTAAACAGCGTGGTTGTCAATTAAGTCGTTGTTCAGACCGCCATCCAGCAGATAAGCAACCGAGTCGCTACGGCCGCCCGCGATATTGAAATTGCCAACTCCATTGCGGGAGAAGTCCGAATCAGTAGGAGTTACTCCCGGTTGCAATAACGCAAGATCACGGATATCACGCCCATTCAGCGGCGCATTGCGGACAACATCGCCGGTTACAACTGCGCCTAATGCGGGGCTTACGGTTTCAACTTGTTGGGAATTCGCTGAAACTTCGACTTGAACCGGAGCCGCTCCAACGCGCAATTCAATGTTCACTCCACGGTCTTCGCCAACATGCAAAATCAAATCTCGAAATTCTGAAACAGCGAAACCAGCCTTTTGCGCGGTCAGCAAATATCGTCCGGGTTGAAGAAATGGAATATTAAAGTTCCCGCTGGGGTTGGTGGCCGCTTCCCGCTTGAGACCCTGATCGAGGTTCAGGAGAGTAATTTTAACGTCGGCGACGACTCCTCCGTTTTGGTCGGAAACCACTCCCTCCACTGAGGCTCGCTGACTAAATGCAATCGAGCAAAATGCGAAACAGATCGCAACGATCGAACCCCAGTATTGGATACGGGTCAAGAGAGTCGCTCGCCAGGTTTCCACGCACTCCGAACAGTGGGAGCCGAGGCAAGGGGAAATTGCAGGACAAATAACACATTGGGATTATAGTACTGGCCGGGAAAAATCTGACGATCTCCGGGAGAGAAAACCAACAGAGTCAACCCCTGCCGTGTTGGATTAAGAGCCCATCCGGCGCGCGACAGCGAGTAGCCGCGAAAGGTTTGCGTCCGCATGCGCGGCCTGACGAGAATCGGCGAAGAGTGCCTTTACCAGTTCGTTCTGCGTCTGGGCGAGAGCAACCAGCGTGTCGGAATCCATAACATCGGAGACTCCAGAGCTGGCAAGCGGAGTCGTAGAACCAGCCAGAGGAACCAGCATTTCTGATTCACGCTTGGCGAGGGTGGCGATCCAACGACGGTGGTCCTGCCGCATCTCGTCAATTTCGTGCAACTCGGCTGAAGACAAGCCGGCAGTTCGCGCTGTTGAAAATTCTCCATCGAGGCGTTTCAAGGCCCAGGCATGCAAGAAGGTCTGGCGGGCAATCGTTACCACTTCATTTGAAAACACAGCCACTTGCTTGTCAGCATCTTCGCGCGAAACTCCGGGTTGGGAAAAATGCTGATTCAAACGTTCGTACAGCGGCGATTGACCGCTGGAAAGATCAGCCAAGGTCGCGTCCTGATCTCCGCTTAAATTTGCCGGGACCTTCTCAGCAAATTGTTCGGGAGGATTGTAGAGGTCCGATCCGCTCTTGATTTCGCGAGGCAGATAGATCTCGACGCGGACATCATGAGCAATAGGGACCAAAGTGCGAATAATGGCTTCGCGCCGGGCATTGCTATCCACCAGCCCTTGAACCAATAACGAGCCGTCGGACATAGGGAAGATGTAAATTTCTTCACCCAGACACGCGTCTGCTTTATGCAAAGCATTGGAAACAGCCACTTCTTCCGCGCTGGCACGCGTCTGTGAATAGGAAAGAGGAGTTGGCCTGCTCAAAGCGGGCAATTTTCGTCGATCGGATGTCGTGTCGGTCGTCGTAGTCGCAGCCAGAGGAGCAAATAGCTCGGCTATTTCCGGAGTGCGTGGCTCGAGTGAGAAAGCGGTGCGGGTGAAGCGATATTCACGCTGCTCATCCTGGCTATTCGTTAAAAAGCTGATGCTTGTGGGTGCATAATCGCTGGGATCCACTTGCAGCAATGCTTCCGCAATACCTTCAGGGTTCGCGCCAAACTGATAACTTACGTCCAAAACACCATCTTCTTTTTTAGCCGATGGAGCCGTTCCTTGTGCCGCTCCCAAACGATGGAACTCTTCCGTGGAAATATCAGGCACCCAATGCTGCGACCGCACGTATTGCGCGAACCCTTCATCCTCAGGTGACAACAGAATGCCGAGCAAATCCTGATTGGGGTTTCCCTGGTTATCGCTGACAATTTCACTCTTGGATTGTCCCGATACCCCTTGCGCCTGGATGTACATTTCGGGCTGCGCAGAGTCGCGCAGGATGGTGACGGTGCCAAGTTGCTTTACTACTTTACCGCCGGGGTTCTTGCGGTCTATCCGCTCGACACGCAAGGAAGTACGGCTCACTTGCCCCGCTGCTGGAGAATGAGAAGATTCATACTTGCTGGCCCGTGCGAGCACCGTATCGGCAGAGACACGCGTGTTCAACACATCCGTGAACATGACTACCAGCATAGTCACAACAAGCACGGCAGCCGTAATGGCTTGACGGGGGCGAACCAGATAACCAACGGCATGCATAGTATGCGCCCATAATGACGCTAGACGGTCTTTGAAGGGAACCGGTTGCTCATCCAGCGAACTGGCATGGCGGGAAAGCCGCTGACGGAACTGCTCCACACGGGTTTCGGAAAAAGCAGGTTCTTCCGGAAGAAGGGTCATACGGACATCGAGAAAAGCCTCAATGCTGCATTGCACTTCGCTCAGCAGGCTACGGCATGTCCAGCAACTTTCCAGATGGTCGCGGGCCGACTCACGCTCTGTACGCGGCAGTTCGCCGTCGAGATAAGCAATGACCTGCGTTTCATTTAAATGGGCAGATCCGGAAAATGCACCCTTGCGCGAAATCTTCATGATTGTTTTGCGCTCCGCACTTTCTTCAGTCCCCGCACCAAATAAACGCTTACCGATTTGTGGCTAATTCCCAACACTTCTCCTACTTCCTGATAACTCAATCCTTCGGCCCGCAAGGTCAAACATTGCCGTTCGCGATCATTCAGCAGGGCCATGCAATCGGCCACTTTTTGCTGCTGGATCAGTTCGTTCTCGGCGGAAGTCGTGCGCTCCGCCATCGTGCGTTCGGCGACCCAGCCAGCCACCGCTGAGTCGTGTGCTCCACGGCGGCGAATGTGGTCAATCGCGAGGTTGTGCACAACGCGGTAGAGCCAGCTCCGTACATTCAATATTTTTGCGTTGCGCTTCAGGTGATCAAACAACTTGAGGAACGCTACCTGCACCAAATCTTCACTGTCGCCCGTCGAACCCACAACCTGGTAGGCGTATCCAATGAGGGAGGGTCGCATGCTGGCATACAACTCAACCAGGGTCTCTTCCAGTTCCTGGCTTTTCCTTTGGTCCCCGGTTTGTTCGAACCCGAACACTCGCGAGAGGTTCAGGACAGCTTCGCGCTCCATCTTCGCCTTATCGGAACTGTTTGGCCCTATTCGCACATTGCGCCTCTAGGAGGTCGCAACATTATAAGACGAACTGCCTCAATCGGAGGCTAACAAATGAAACGAATGTACTTTGAATATTCTTCGTATCCTATTGATTTATAGTTACTTATTTGGCAAAACAGCGATCTGGATGGGTGTTCTTCAACGACAAGTTAGCGATAGGCAGGGTCTGGCGGTTCCTGGCGGTCATAGTCACGGCCGTACTTATTCTTGTGCGCGGTGGTTTCACCGCTCGCCGACATGCGAATTTCACCCAAAGAATGATTGTTCTCTGAAATCGTAATATCACGAGTTTCTGACTGAAGAGCCTCAGGTAGGGCGTGTTCGCTCCAAACATGCGCGGTATAGCGCCCGGGAGGAACGTGCGCAATCGTAAAATTGCCGTCGCGATCGGATTTCGCATAGTAAGGAGTTTTCACCGCGATCACCACTGCGCTCATTTGTGGATGGATGTTGCAAAAAATATAGCTAATACCCTGCCGGTCGAAATGGACAATCCGGGATTCGCCAGCTTCATAAAGACCGAGATCGAAACGCTTTCCGTCGAACAAAGAAAAAACATTGTGGAACCAGGGGTCGCGGTTAGGAAACCTGACCGCCGCACCCACCGGAACAACTAATACATGGGGCTCGAAGCTTTTATTCTTTTGCACCAACTGAAGAGGCGGGTGGTCGTCGGTTTTTGCCGGAGGATCATTTTCTAGCGGCGTTAAAGGAGTCAGCCACACCACTGAATTTGATTGGTCATGCAGTCGGACCTTGCCGTTCTGATTGAGTTCGATACGCCCGGTTACGGTGAGGTCTTGCGCCAGACAAGTCGGTGCCAGCAATAGAAACACCGAGATACACCGACTCAATCTTCGTAATTGCTGTGCGCGGCTCAGAATAAAACTCCCATGATGAGATTAAACTGGCTCGCACTGTAGTCGAATGGGAAAATCGAGTACGTTTTCAAATAGTGATATTCGGCAGAAAATAGAAGATCGCTTTTCGGCCTATAAATTACGTTGGCGATGGTGCCCTGGTTACGTCCTAGATAAACGCCATAGACACCGCCATTTGGAAAATAGCGCAGGTCAGCAGCAAACGGATTATCTTCCCCATAAGCCGCATTGAACTCGAGCGTGGAGCGCGGCTGAAATTTGAGTTGTATCCACCCGCCGGTCGAGTTCACGGGATAAACCATGCTGGATGGTTGTGCCAGATCGCCGCTGGCAACAATACTTGTGCCTAGCCCCCCGCTCAATCCCCCAACTGCTTTGCCGCGATAGAACTTGCCGGAAAGCGCAAACATGCGGTGCAACGGAAAATTGAAGTCAGTCATAGCTGCCCAACCATCTACATTGCGGCTGAAACCATAATTCTGCCGTCCATAATATGCGCCGCCCCCGATTACAAACGGCTGCCCAAAAATTGTTTTCGTCCATGCCAGTCTCGTCGCATAAGCAGGCTGGCGGGAAGACTCCCCGGGATCCGGAGACCGATAAGTCGAGTTGGACGGGATACTCCCACTCAAATTGTCGAGAATACCGGCCTGCGCTACCAAAGTTGAATCATCGGCCAGAGCAAAACGATGTTCAATCCGGGCTTGGGGTGTCCAACTCCATAAATTGCCCGCATAGGCGAGCGTAGGAATTGATTGAGCGGCAAAGGATGTAGGCGAATTTGGTGAAAAGAACAATGCGTCCTGACCAACCACCACGGAAGTATTGGTCCAATCCAATCTTGCCGTACCTGTTCGCAGCCATGCCAAACCGTAGTTTGTGCCATTCGGAACCCCACTAAACCCTCCGCCAAAATCAAACCGGATGTCAGCGCTTGTACGTGCTCCGGCAAAAGTCGGCCCAGTCACGGCAAAACCCAACTGTGATTGCCGTAGGCTCGCTCCGAAACTTCCACCTGACGTTCCTGGGGGCGTGTACATCGCGAGGCTGGGGATATCGATATTGTCCACAGTACCTATATTGCTGAATAGATTGAAGAGGACGATTCCGGAAAAGCGAACACGGTATTTCGACCAGCTCTCAACTTTGGTCTGATATTGATCATCTATCTTGCCGGAGAGGAGCTGATACTCTTCATCGAGGCGAGCTTTGCGATCATCGTCTTTTCCACTCTGAGCGCTGCGATCACTATCAGCGACCAGATGCACGGATGATCCATCTGCCGTTGATGAATTGTCCGCCGTCTGCTGAGACCGCGTCGCATCGAGTTCCTGTTTCAACTCGATGGTTTCCTGACGATATTGCGCCGCTTCCGATTGCATGGTTTGTACCGTCTTGCGTAGTTCTTGCACCTGTTCTTGAAGTTGTCGCACTGTATCCGTAAGCGCCTCATTGCTATTGCTGGCGCTTGGTGTTTGTGAAACTTGTGCGGTCGAACTCAGAACAAAACTCAGCATCAGAGCAAAATAAAACCACATCCGCGGATAAACGGAAATCCAGCGCATAGAAATCTCCCCACTTCAAGTTCGTTACGGGTTGGGCGGTCCGTACTGCGCCGCCGACAGAAAATAACCCAAGCGGGTAAATTGTACCTGCAATCTCAGCCGCTCACGGAAAGAGCCTTCTCCGCAGGAAAATGCAGCGGCAGTTTCAGCTTGAACACCGTGCCTGCGCTCGACGTACTTTCCACGATAATTTCGCCGCCGTGGTCTTGCACGATTTTTTGCACGACAGTCAGGCCCAATCCAGTGCCGTTTTCTTTGTCACAACTAACGAATGGCTCAAAAAGGGTGTTCCGTACGGATTCTGAGATGCCATGCCCGTTGTCGGCAATTTGAACCTCTATACTGTCGGCAATTTGACACAAGTGGACAACAATTCGACCTCCTTGCCGTGGCACTGCCTCGCAGGCATTCAACAATAAATTCTGGAACACGCGTTCTAATCGTTTCGCGTCAAACCAGCCCTCGCCGCTGGCCTCGCAGATCAAATCGATTTGGACATCGTGGAAATCAGGATGCGCCTTTACCACCTGAACCATGCGTTGCAGAATTTGCTGCACGCTGCCGAAAGCGGGACGCAGTGATTCTCGGGTGCGCGAAAATTCGAGGAGCGCTTCAATCAAATCCGTCATTTGATTCACCGCGACCCGCACTTCCTGATACAACTCCTCTCTCTGTGCCGACGTCAGATCGCTCTCGCAGAGAAATTCAGCGTTGGCCACAATGGCGGCAAGAGAATGGCGCAAATCATGGGAAATAGAGCTGGCCATGCGCCCAATCGTTGCGAGCCGCTCCGCGTCCATCAATTCGCGCTGGGTTTTTTGCAGGCTTCGCCTCATGCCATCAAAAGCAACGGTCACTTCCGCTACTTCATCATGTCCATGCGGCGCGAGCGGATAAGAGAAATTGCCCTGTTCCAGCGCGCGCACACCTGCGACTAGCCGCTCCAGCGGCCGGGTAAAAGTTTTGGAAATTAGGAACACGACAAGGCTGCCACCGAGAACTGCGACCAACCCGAGAGCTAAAAGCTCGTGGTTAAGATTGTTGAGGAATTGTGTTTCTTGGTCGAGAGACTTCAGTACGGTAAGATGCACTGCACCCACAAATTCCGGCGACAAATCTACTGAAGTCGCGAGATAGCTTTCATCCCCAAGACGAATCTGGCCGGGTTGATCAGACAATAGACCCAGAAATCCCGAAGCCAGCAATTCATTCTGACGAGGGGCAGGCAATGTGCTGGTCACAATTTTTCCTTGATATGTGAAAGCAACCTGGCTTGCGGAAACCCGGCTTATCTCTTCCGCGATCCGGTTATTCACTTCGTAACCGAGGGCGAGATAGCCGAGTTGGCGCTCGTCGGACGGATCACCGAAATAAAT
>Ga0070734_10002095_pt1 | contig 25769 bp, 19 predicted proteins | sample Coa_R1_8_FD_66444 | JGI IMG/M metagenome (GOLD analysis project Ga0070734, IMG submission 66444) | Surface soil microbial communities from Centralia Pennsylvania, which are recovering from an underground coalmine fire - Coalmine... | ecosystem: Environmental > Terrestrial > Soil > Unclassified ...
TTGATGCAATCCCTTGGTGCCGACAGCTCCCGGATTCGCCGTAGAGAAGGCGATAAAGATGTCTCCTGAGCCGTCCCCCGAGTAGCTGCCATCGCGCCCGAGCCCGAGTGATACCTTCTTCGCGATCCGCTTCAGTTGCGTTGGAATCAGCGGCGCATCGGTGGCCACCACCACAATGATCGACCCAATGTCGTTCTGCCAAATGGTGTGCTCGGGAATTTCGCGCCCCACGTTGATGCCCGCAATCCGCAGTTGCTCGCGCGACCCATAGTTGCACTGCACCAGCACTCCGACCGTATAACCTCCAGCTTTCGCATCGAGGACGCGTGAACTGGTGCCGATGCCTCCCTTGAACTCGTTGCAGATCATCCCCGTCCCGCCGCCGACGTTTCCTTCTTCCACCAATCCAGAGTTCGCGACGTCGAGCGCGTGCCAGGCATCCTCCGGCTTCACGTGAAACCCATTGATGTCGTTCAGATAGCCGTCCCAGGTTTCGGCCACGACCGGGAGCGACCACCAGTAGCCCTCCATGTCAGGTGATCCGTGCTTGACCTTCCACGAGATCACAGCGTCCCGCACCACACCGACGCTATGCGTATTGGTGATCATCACCGGACCATTGAGAAATCCGGAATCGTCCACCCATGTCGTACCAGTCATCTCCCCATTCCCGTTGAGAGTGAACCATGCAGCAAAAACCGCATCGTTGCTGTTCTTACCTCGCGGATGAATCGCCGTTACCCCAGTTCGCACCGGGCCTTTGCCAATCTCAAGTTTCCCCTCGCCCGAGATCAGCGTCGTATGACCAACCTCCACGCCCTTCACATCGGTGATGGCATTAAACGGCCCCGGAGTTCCGTCGAAAGGAACGCCAAGCTCGCGAGCGCGAGGCTTACTCTGGGCAGAGAGGTTAAGGGCAAAAACGGCGATTACGATGACGAACGCGAAACCGCGTACGCGCCAACGGAACATAGGGCCTCCGGCAAAGCAGGCAGTATAAAGGAACAATCAGTCATGCGGCATGTTTGAGCGGATTCATGGTGTCACCGCTGGGACGGCAGTAGTGCCTCAGTTTGAATTTCTTAGCTTCTCAAGCTGTGCTTCTGCAATAGCGAGTTGCTCCCTAAGCGCCCGAAGGCGTTCTGAGTTCGGTGAAACTTTCTCAGTTATTGCGATGTTGTGCTTAAGTCCAGTGATTTTGCCCTTGAGCATGCTTTCCTTGAATCCCATTCGGGGAATATTCTCATGTCTCCAATCCCCAGTGAAGATCCTTTTTCAACTGAGGCTCTACCGCTGGGACTGGCAATTCTTTTTGTACATCAGCCCCGGAGTACAATCGCATCAAAACCGCTTTTGGAGAGACAACTATGGATAGCTGGAAGAAGGCCGTGGTCATGGGTTCGATTGGGTCAGCAGCACTCCTATTTATGAAAAAGAAGTATCCCGCTGGTGTCCTCGCCACAGGCGTGGGCTTGGCCGTTCTGGCATCGGAGTATCCAGAAAAGTTTGAGAAAGTTCGCCGCGCCCTACCCGACTACTTTGATCGCGGCATGCAGGTCATGGAAATGGCCGGCAAGGCTGGAAAGCGAATCACCGAAGCCGCGGGACGCAGCGCCATCGACGCCTGGGAAGAAATCGGAGGATAACCCGACCCCAGCCCTCGGACCTCAGCCCTCCGGCGAAGCGAGGCGCAAAGTCCTACGAAAGTCAGTTCCCGAGACGAGAAGCTTTGAGGCAGAAAGTGTGAAGCCTAAGCTCGGAGGCCTAAGGTCGAAGGTCCGAGGTCCAAGGTCTGAAGCCCGAGGCCCGCCCCTACTCGATGCCAAGCTGCTTCCGCGCATCCGGACTGAGCCTCTCCGGCGTCCAAGGCGGAGTCCACACGACGTTCACCGCCGCATTCCGAATCCCCGGTAACTGCTCCAGCCGCGATTTCACTTGCATGCTAATGTTCACATGCTCTGGGCAGCCTTGCGCCGTCAGGGTCATGTCGACAGAGACATCCTGCTTCTCCTCAGGCGCGGGTTCGAAGTTGACCTTGTAGATCAATCCCAGGTCCACGATGTTGACCGGAATCTCCGGATCGTAGCAACTCTTCAGCGCGCTCAGGACATCTTGTTCTGTCACCGGCATGGGGAATACTCCTTGTTTCTACAGTTTATAACGGGGAGTCGATATCCTTACGACATGACATCCGAGACCCGGCACAAAATTCAGTTAGCTCTGCTGATTGTTTTCCTGCTGGCCACCGCGCGCGCAGGCTACATCTTCTATCAGCGTCATCAGGACCGCCAGGCCTTGCAGCGCCAGAAGCAGGCCCGCGATGTCGGCTATTCCAACGCCGACTATTACGTGAATCCCAAGAAGCTCTATCCCTACGACGTGAAGAGCGCGAAACAGCTCACGCAGCAACCGGTCTGGGTAAAAGAAGGCTATCGCTACACCTACTACGGCTACGAACCAGCCGGCAAACGCGTGGACTTTGCCCACGAAGCTGGCACCCTGGGCCCGATCGAAAAGCTCGCGATCACCGATGTGGTTGTCGCTTCAAACAGGGTTACCGGTCAGCCGAAGCAGGTGGTCGCTGTCTTTCAGAAAGAAGGGAAGCCGTCCGCCGTGCCCATCGGATACGAGTCCGATAGCGAATACAAAATCTATTCCGACGAGATGTTCTTCATTGAGGATCCGCGCAACCTCTACAAGCACTGGTCGCCGGACGTATGGCAAGCCGTCGAGCAGCATCAGGTCAAGCCCGGCATGAATGAGATGCAAGCCGATTTCGCGATCGGCATGGGTGTCCCCGACGGCGGCGACACGTCCTATCAGAAGACCGTGCACTATCCGAACGGAGGTAATCCGTTGGTCGTCGTATATCAGGACGGCAAGGCGGCAGAGATCAAGCCCGGGACGCCAGCGTCATAAATTGAGGGTAAACACGGGAACAAGCAGTCGCCGCGAGCGTGATGGGTGAAAGAGAGCGATATCTATAAGTCGCCGATTTCCTTCGTGATCCTTCGTGTCCTTTGTGGTGAAAGCCTTTGACCTCCTCGCCCAAAACCACGGATCACGTGGGGCGAGGCGCAACATGCAAGATCACTATTTTCGACGCCCCACACTACCGGAACCGACGAATAAAGAGTGTATGCCGCTCGGAGCGGTAGAATCCGATTCCGTAGATCGTAGCTCTTCCTTTCGTCGAATAGATGACTTGCCGAATCCTCAAGACGGCCGTACCCCGCGGCACCTGCAGCAGCTCCGCAATGTTCGCCTCGGCGGTGGTCGCATCGACTTCTTCATCGGCGTAAGCCAGTTCGACACCAAACTCCTGTTGCAGCGTGCCGAACAGGGAAGTCCGGCCCAAGGCGACATTCACAAGCCCCGAGAACTCCTTCGCCGGCAGATAGCAGGTCTCGAGTGCAAACGGCTCGTCTCCGGTTTCGCGCAAGCGCTCGATCTTCACCAGAGCGCTTGTTGCAGGTAAACCCAGCCGTGCCGCAACCTCCACCTCATGTTCCAGAATCTTCGACACTAGCACGCGCGACCGCGGATTCAGCCCACGGCTCGACATCTGCTCCGTGTAGCTCATTAACTTGTTAAAATGGATCTTCGGCGCAGCGACAAATGTTCCGGCCCCGCGGCGGCGTTCGACCAGCCCTTCGCGTTCCAGACCAGCCAAAGCATGGCGCGCGGTCATGAGGCTAACCTTATGCAAACGCGCAAGTTCTCGCTCTGAAGCCACCGGCGTTCCCGGTTGCAGCTCCAGCGATTCAATGCGTGTCCGGATAGCGTTTTGAATCCGCTTGTAGACAGGCGTTCCGTTGCGATGAGGTCCCGGCATCACGTTAGCTTTCTGGCCTAAGCCGCGGCTTCTGCGCGCCTCATAGTAACGGGAAGCCGCGCTATCGCGCCATAGCGTCTGATGTGCTATATAGCTCAATTACGGAACGATGTAAAGCCGAAAATGCATGCCGCTCTTCGAGAAATCGATCTTGCTATAGAGCAGCGTGCATATGCGGCTCATTCATATCCAGCCTTCTTCCTATCAAATCAAGCTTTTCTCGTCGTTGCATGATCGCAATCAAAGGATTTTCCACAGATTTGTACGGCACCCCTTTTCTTGCTAAGAGTGGAGTTCCATCCTGATATAGAGCGGTCCCAAAATGGCTCTTTCGCGAAATTTTGCCGTGTCCCGCATTTTTTTCTTGACCATGGTTGTTCATGTGCTATATAGCATAATTAAAATGTACTAGAGCGCCGTTTCTGTCACCTCCTGGTTAACCCAGGTCGACGCTCTCCGAGGAGGTTGTTGTGATGAAGCAGGTAGTGAAGGTTCAAGATCTCAGCGGTTTCGTGCGCAGAGGATGCGTCCTTTTCGTCGCGCTGTCGTTCCTCATTCTGGGCCTGTCCGCTATTGGTTTCGGGCAGGAACTCGCCGCCACCCTTAACGGAACCGTAAGTGATCCCACGGGCGCCTTGGTGCCCTCAGCTACCATCGTCGTGCACAACGACGATACCGGCGCCGATGTGCGTAGCGTCGCCACCACGGGCACCGGCAGTTACAACATCACCAATCTTCCGGCCGGCCACTACACGGTGACCGTGAACAGCCCTGGTTTCCAGACCTACATCGCCAAGGGCGTGATCCTCAACGTCGCGGAAAAGCACACGCTCGATGTGCAATTGAAGGCCGGACAGGTCAGTGAGAAAGTCGAAGTCATCGCCGGCGATACGCCGATCCAGACCACGACGGCCGAAGAGTCCGGCACGGTAACTGGTGAGCAGGTCCGCGAACTGGCTTTAAGCAACCGGAATTTCGAGCAACTGGTGCTCCTCCAACCGGGCGTATCAAATCAGCTCGGTGACAAACCTGGATTCGGCCTGCAGAGTAATACCCAAATCTCCGTCAACGGTGCTCGCACTGGTGCGAACAACTGGACGGTAGACGGCGCTGACATCAATGACAGCGGATCCAACGGCACACTGCTCAATACGCCGAGTATCGATGCGATCCAGGAATTTACACTCGAGCGCAGCAACTATGACGCAGCCTTCGGACGCAGCGGCGGTGGACAGGTTGTGGTTGCCACCAAAGCAGGAACCAACCAGTTCCACGGCAGCGCATACGAGTTCAACCGCAATAACGACTACAACGCGAACACGTTTACAAATCGCGCAGCGATTGCGTCAGGCTCGCCTGCGTCTCAGTTCACAACACCGATAGAGCACTACAACGATTACGGCTTCACGATTGGCGGTCCACTATTCATTCCCAAGGTGTACCATCCCGTCAAGAACAAGACCTTCTTCTTCTGGGCGGAAGAGTGGCGGAAGGCAACGACCCCAAATCCGCAAACCTTCACGGTGCCAACGGCGGCCGAACTGGCCGGCACTTTTACGAGCCCGATTCCAATAGCTCCGGCGGGATGCGTAACCCCTTCCGGCGGTAACTACACCATCAGCCCGTCTTGCTTCAGCAAGAACGCTGTTGCCTATCTCAACGCGTTCATGAAGAATTATCCGGCTAACCCAAGTGGACAACTGGTCACAAATACCAGCCAGTTAAATAATTTCCGCGAAGATAACATCCGGCTCGACCAAAACGTAGGAGACAAGGTTCGCCTTTACGCGCGCTACATGCAGGACTCGGTCCCGGAAACCTTCCCATTTGGTCTTTGGGGTTCTCAGAACTATCCGGGAGTCGAGCCCACCACTCTGAATGCTCCTGGGCGCAATCTTGTTGTCAACGCCACCGCAAACCTTTCACCGAAAGTTGTTAATGAAGTGGAATTCGTCGACGCTTATGGCGCGATCAATTCCGTGCTTGTCAACTCAATTGCCGATTCGAAGGCATTCACCAGCACGCTCACTGGTTTGACCACATATCAGGACCCCTACGGACGTGCGCCAGGCATTACTTTCGCATCTTCGAATAACGTAGGCTTGGCCAACCAGAGCGCTCCGTACTTCGAGCGCAACAAAGATCGCAACATTTTTGACAATCTGTCGATTCAGTTCGGTAACCACACGATCCGGGCTGGAGTTACAGCTGCATGGATGACCAAGACCGAGAATGGTGACGCGGGCGCCGCAAGCTTTACTTTTTCCGACCACTCCGCCAAAGGTGGTGATCCTGAGTTTGCCAACTTCCTTCTGGGACAGGCAGATTCTTATTCTCAGGCAAGCCACGACACGGTTCCGTTTCTTCACTATGTAAACTTCGAAGCGTACGTCCAGGACGACTGGAAGGTCACACGCAGACTGACGCTGAATTTGGGTGTGCGCTACAGCTACTTCCCATCCCCGTCTGACAGCCACAATACTTTGCTGAACTTCGATCCTGCGTTCTTCAATTTGGCAAGTGCGCCAGCGATTGACCCGGCTACCGGCAACATGGTCTTGGGAACTCCAAACGCGAATGCTGCTACCTATGCCAACGGTTTGATCTTCCCGAAAGGTGCTGCCTGTGCGGCGGCTCAGGCCATCACCACCACCGCGAGTTGCTCTCCGTTTGGTTCTTTGGTGAATCCAAACTCGAACAAGAATTTTGGACCCCGCCTCGGGCTCGCGTACGACCCATTTGGGGATGGAAAGTGGGCGATTCGCGCCGGTTACGGTGTCTTCTATGACCGCACCCTGAACGGTATCTGGGAGCAAAACGCCTTCGATGATCCCCCGCTCGTTCAAACCTCTACGATCAACAACACTGGGCTGGCTACGAATAACATATTCGACAACGTGGCCGCAGGGTCCGCAGCACCCATACCTGTGACTCCCAGTAACATCGTCGCAACTGGAACTCCAATCTTCAAAGCTCCCACTTATCAGGATTACAACCTGTCCGTTCAACACGAGATCATGCAAAACACCGTGCTGGAAGTGGGATACGTGGGCACGAAAGGCTCACACCTGCTTGGGGACGTTGACCTTAACCAACCTACGGTTGCCGCGCGTCTAGCAAACCCCAACGCGGACGCGAATGCACTCGTCAACTTCCCGGGCTTTGGATCGATTAGATCTCGGAGCCCCATTTTCACGAGCAATTACAACTCATTGCAGGTCTCTTTGAATCGGCGTATGACGAAGGGCCTGACCATGGGCGCCTCGTATACGTGGTCTAAGCTTCTAACGACGAATCCGCAGGATCGCGACCAAGGCGTGCAGGACTCGTACAACCTAAAGGCTGCGTATGGTCCGTCCACGCTTAACACCCCTCAGATCTTTGCTCTGAGTTACGTTTACGAGCTCCCATTCTTTAAGAACGAACACAATCTACAGAGTTACGTGCTGGGAGGATGGGAAATCTCTGGTATCACCAGCATCCAGTCGGGTCAGTCGTTGACCGTGACTCAGCCGGGAACCGATCCTTTCGCCACTGCAGCGAACAACAACTCAGGCCTGAATATCGCGCGCGAGGGGTTGATTCAGATCAGAACGAATCAAGTTCAAAGCAGTACCAGTGGGCCAAAGACGGCGGCCGAGTTCTTCAATACATCTGCCTTCTCTTTAGCGACGGGAGCGTTTGGAACCGAGCGGCCCGGGGCAGTATTAGGGCCGGGCTTTCAGCTGTGGGATATCTCTTTGATTAAGAACATCCAATTCGCCGAACGAGTGCATCTCCAGCTCCGCTTCGAAGGATTTAATGCCTTCAATCACGGCAGCCCGAATTCAATAAACACAACCTTCGGAAGTGGTGCTTTTGGAACTGTAAACGGCTATCACGACCCGCGCACTCTCCAACTCGGAGCAAAACTGCAGTTCTAACCGTACGTTAGAGACGATCAGGAAACGGCGCACGCCTAACGGCGTGCGCTTTTTTTCTTGCGATTTAAGTCGATGGGTGTGGCGAACACGGCGCAACGCTTCAGAAGTTAGCCGCGAAGCGGCGGAAGAATACAGCCCACACCGCAAGGTGTGGGTTGGTGGCTCAAGATATGTTACAAGCCCCCAAGGGGACGAAAGAAACAACGCTGGCCCGCACGTTTCTACATTGAAACTCTGATGGTCCTCCGATATGCTCGACCGACTTCAAACTTTTCTGGTATTTTCCACACCTCGATGTGACATCTGACCTTGTGTTCCACAACTCAATCGCGCAATCATCGCCGAAGCCGTGACGGCTGGGAGCGATCTTGTATTGTTCCCAAATTGGGAAATCCGGCGCGCAATCGCACTCGCAAGCTCTTTGAAATCAAGATTTTGCCCGTAAGTCACTGAGCCCCACAGATTATTTCACGATTTCCCGCTAACCCAATGGATCCAATAGACCACGGGGGAGGGGGGATACCCTCCTGAGACCGATTCGTTCCATTTCGGGAAAACTAAAAGAACGCAAATTATTGGCTAACAGGTTTCTCGCTCGCCGCTTTTTTATTCTGGAGTTCCGCCGACAGCTTCTGCTCCCGAATACCTTCTTCCGTGCGGCCCGATTTCCGCAGCGCAGTCCCCAGTACAAAATGCGCTTCCGCTTGATCCGGATTTAGTTGAATTGCCTTGCGTAGGATCGAGATCGCCGCGTTCGGATGATTGAGCGCGACTTCCGCTTCTCCAAGCCCAATCAACGCGTCTTCATATTTCGAATTCACCTTCAGCGCCTCTTCAAAGTGCGCGCGCGCCTCTTCGTACCGTGAATTGTTCAACAGGACTCGTCCGAGAATGCAATTCGCCACCGGATCGTTGGGAAAATGCTCCAACTCCGCTCGCATCTCCTTCTCGGCATTCTCGGAGTCGCCTTGCCGCCAATAGAGATATCCCAGCCCCGAATGCGCCCCCATGAACTTCGGATCAGCCGCAATCGCTGCCTGATATTCCTTGATCGCATCCTCGCGTTGCGACATGTCGTCGAATGCCATTCCCATCATCACGTGAGCCGATGCAGAATTCGGATTGATCTTCATGATCCGCTCGAAGACCGAAGGCAGGATCTTGTAATCCTTCATCCGCAGATAAGCCTTGCCGAGCATGTCGAGCGTTTCCAGATCGGACGGATCCGCGTGATTCGCTTTCTCCAGATAGCTCGCAGCCTCGCGGTAACGATCAAGCGCGAACAGGCTGAAACCCGCAAGATCAAGAAGCTGAAAGTCATTCGGAGAGGCTGCTGCAAGCGGCTCAAGCAGCTCTAGTGCCGACCGATAATGCTGTGCCTTGAAATATGCGATCGCAAGATTGCGTTTCGTCGCAGTGTCATCGGGACGAACCTTCAGAGCCCGCTGATAAAAGGGAATCGCCTCCGCAGGTTTTCCCTCCCGTGCCAGCACGATCCCAAGATTGTTGAGCGCTGCCATCGACTGCGGATCGAGAGCAACTGCGCTGCGCAATGCCTGCTCGGCCAACGTGAGATCGCCCGTATGCATCGCCTGTGCTGCCTGCTGTAGATAAGCATGCAGCTTTTCCGCCTGCTCGGTTCCTTGGGACGTTCCGGGATTTGCAACCTGAGCGTTGCCGACTGCCATCAATAATGCAGCCAGACAAATGCCAATCGCGATTCTCAATTCACACAAAACCCTCATTTACTAAAATTCTAAACTACCGATTCGGCAAGCCAGATGAATCACACTACGCCTGGTTTGCCGCTCGCACGCGTGAGAGCTTATCTTTGGAGAAGAACAGGGAAGTAGCGCACGAGGATGCCATGAACGTGTTAGTCCTGAACGCCGGAAGTTCCAGCCTGAAGTTCCAGGTCATCGCCACTGATATCGAGCAGATCAAACAATATAAGGATGACCGGATCCTGCGCGGCGAAGTCGACGGTATTTCCGGCGAAGCGATCGTAAAGGTTCAGTACCGCAAGAATCCGGCGCGAACCATGACTGCTCCTCTGCGTGACATGGGAGCGGCGCTCGACTTCGTCCTTCGCTACATTGCCTCCGATCAGTCAGGCGTGAGCGAAATCAAGAACACTGGCGACATCAATGCTGTGGGACATCGTGTGGTCCATGGCGGAGAACTCTTCAAAGAGTCGACGCTGATTGATGACCACGTGTTGAAAGGCATTGAAGACTGCATCGATCTCGCGCCGCTGCACAATCCCAACAACGTGAAAGGCATTCTGGCTGCCCGCGATCTGTTCGGTAGCGGAGTTCCGCAAGTCGCTGTCTTCGACACCTCTTTTCATCACTCGATTCCAGAGCAAGCGTACTTGTATGCCATTCCGTATCACCTCTATCGCCGCCATCGTATTCGCCGCTACGGCTTCCACGGAACATCGCACCGCTACGTAGCCTTTCGCTATCGAGCGCTGCGGAACGTGACCCGCGAGCAGACCAACATCATCAGTTTTCACTTGGGAAACGGATGCTCCGCAGCCGCAATTAAAGCAGGATCTCCGATCGATACGTCGATGGGAATGACGCCACTTGAAGGGCTAGTAATGGGAACTCGATCAGGTGATCTCGATCCCGCAATCGTCAGCGTGATTGCCCGCAAGGAAGGCATGTCTCCCTCGGAAGTCGACTCGCTCCTGAACACGCAATCAGGTTTGCTCGGATTATCGGGTCTAACGAATGATATGCGAGAGCTGCAGGCAGAACTAAAGGAGCACGACGATCGTCGTGTGCGCTTGGCGATCGAAATCTTCTGCTACCGCGCCCGTAAATATATTGGCGCATATCTCGCCGCGATGGGCGGAGCCGACGCGATCGTCTTTACCGGCGGAATCGGAGAAAACTCACCGGATGTGCGCGCGCGCATCTGCTCCGGCATGGAATGGGCAGGTCTCTCCATCGATGCTCAGAAGAATCAAGCCACCGTTGGTCACGAAGGAATGATCAGCACCGAAGCGTCGAAGCTGCTCGCGTACGCAATCCCGACCGACGAGGAATTGCTAATCGCCCGCGACACGGTCAGGGTGATCAAGGGCCAACCTCACCCTTCATAAGAACTCAACACAAGAACAACTCACATCCTCACCAACATCATCTCCCGTAACATTCAGAGCACTGTCATGCTGAGCGGAGCCGGAGTGCAGAGCAGCGAAACTCCGGCGGAGTCGAAGCATCTCTACCCAAAAACGACTGCCGCGGGTAGAGATTCCTCGCTCCGCTCGGAATGACACTTGAGTGAAGTCGATGAGCCTTGGACCACAGCAATTTCTCAACCAGCGCCCAGCGCTATCAATAAGGCCAAGTCCAGTCGGTCGCCTCGGGTTTATCGATACCGTACTGATGCGCGTAGTTCCGGCATTCGATCCGCTGATTCAGGAATCTCTCCTTCGCATGTCCCCCAATCTTCTGCAATTTAGGGACACGATCTACGACATCCATCGCAAGACTGAAGCGATCGATGTTGTTATCAATGGCCAGTTCCAGGGGAGTGTTGATGCTGCCCTTTTCTTTATATCCGCGTACGTGAATGTTGGGATGATTCGTGCGCCGATAAGCCAGCCGGTGAATCAGTTGCGGGTAGCCGTGAAAATTGAACATCACCGGCTTGTCGACGGTGAAGAGGGAATCGAAGTCGCGATCCGACAATCCGTGCGGATGTTCGCTATTCGGTTGCAGCTTGAACAAATCGATGACGTTGACAAAGCGAATTTTCAGATCAGGAAACTCCTTACGCAACAGATCAGTTGCGGCGAGTGCCTCTTGTGTCGGAATGTCTCCCGCCGAAGCCATAACGACATCAGGTTCGCCTCCTTCATCATTGCTTGCCCAATCCCAGGTGCCGATGCCCTTGGTACAGTGAATGATCGCCGCGTCCATGTCCAGGTATTGCAAATGCTTCTGCTTGTCGCACACGATTACGTTCACGTAATTCTCGCTGCGCAGGCAGTGATCAGCGACCGAAAGCAGGGAGTTGACATCCGGAGGTAAATAGATGCGCGTCACATTCGCGCTCTTGTTCACCACCACATCGAGGAAGCCGGGATCCTGGTGGGTGAAACCGTTGTGATCCTGCCGCCACACAGTGGATGTGATCAGCAGATTCAATGAAGCAATCGACTGGCGCCAACTCAGATGGTTGCAGATCTCCAACCACTTCGCGTGCTGGTTAAACATGGAGTCGATGACGTGCACAAACGACTCGTACGTCGACAGGAATCCGTGGCGGCCAGTGAGCAGATAGCCCTCGAGCATGCCTTCCATTGTGTGCTCGCTCAACATCTCCAGAACTCGCCCGTCGGTGGACAGATTTCCGCCGTCTTCGTCCTCCGGAAAGCGTTCTTCGATCCAGAACTTCTTCGTCACGGAGTAAAGAGCGTCGAGCTTATTGGAAGTGGTCTCATCAGGCCCAAATACACGGAAGTTGCTGCCATTCCTCTTCACCACCTCGGCGAGAAGAGCGCCCAGAGGTCGGGTGTTCTCGGTCAGGGTCCGACCGGGCTTGTCGACCTTTGCTGCATATTCGCGAAAATCGGGCATGCGCAAGGCCTTCTTCAGCCGTCCGCCGTTCGCGTGCGGATTGGCGCTCATTCGTCGATCCCCAACGGGTGCGAGTTCGCGGAATACAGAAGCCAGTCTGCCCTTGCCATCGAAGAGCGAATCGGGCATTTGCGAGTGCATCCATTTCTCGAGTGTACGAAGCTGCTCGCGATCTTTCTTCACAGCGGGAAGAGGGACCTGGTGCGCGCGCCAGAATCCTTCGAGGTAGTGGCCTTCCACTTCGCGAGGAGCGGTCCATCCTTTCGGCGAACGCAGCACAATCATGGGCCAGCGCGGCCGAGTCAAAATGCCTCGCTCACGCGCTGCCTTGCGATGTTCGTGGATATCGTGAATGCATTGCTCCACGGTTGCAGCCATCGCCTGATGCATGCTGTCAATTTCGGATCCTTCGACAAAATAGGGAGTCCAGCCGTAGCCGCGCAGCAGATTGTCCAGTTCCTCGTGAGAAATCCGAGCGAGCAGTGTGGGATTGTCGATCTTGTAGCCGTTCAGATGAAGGATTGGAAGGACCGTACCATCGCGGGCCGGATTCAGGAACTTGTTGACGTGCCATGAAGTGGCAAGAGGTCCAGTTTCCGATTCGCCGTCGCCAACGGCCGCGGCAACGATTAATTCTGGATTGTCGAAAGCCGCGCCACACGCATGCGATAGAACATAGCCGAGTTCTCCACCTTCGTGAATCGATCCAGGTGTTTCAGGCGTGCAATGACTGCCGATGCCGCCCGGGAAGGAGAATTCGTGGAAGAATTGCTGCAGACCGTCGATGTCAAGGCTCTTCTCCGGATAAATCTCCGAGTAGGTTCCTTCCAGATAAGCAGGACCCAGAACGCCAGGCGCGCCATGACCTGGACCCGCGAGGAAAATCATATCGAGGTCATACTTCTTGATGAGCCGGTTGAGGTGAACGTACATGAAAGAAAGTCCGGGACTCGATCCCCAATGCCCGAGCAAGCGATTCTTGATCTGCTCCGGTTTCAGAGGTTCGCTGAGCATCGGATTGTCTTGCAGGTAGATCATTCCCAGGCTGAGATAATTGCAGGTACGCCAATAGATTTCGGTCTTGCGTAGTTCTTCCGGACTGAGCGGCTTGTCATGAACTGTGGATCGGGTTGGAGCGTAAGGTGTGAGTTCCTGGATTTCGGCGGAGGGGCTGGCTTCAATCGTGCTCATAAACACTCCTTCTGGATAGCCTAAGCTTTTACTTGATCGCTGACAATTGGACGTTGTGACAGAATTCCGGTTGCAGACCTGAAATGGTGCGGCAGTAAACGCTACCCGCAAGTTGATGTGTCGGGATTAGAACTCTCGCCCAGCAGGAGAGCGACAGAGAAGTGGCGAAACAGGTCAGCGACCGGCAGTTGCTGAATACCACCGCGAGATTGAATGCATTCGCCGCTGAAGAAATTGTGATAACAAGCAGCTCCGAAATCAGGAATAGTCAGACTGGTGTTGCCCCAGACTGCTTTATCGCAGATCGTATCGTAGTTATCACCCAAGAGCTTTGTGCAGAGGCGCGGAACGGCTACGATCGCAGTGTGACGTTCATGTTTTCGTGCGAATACCAGAACGTGGTCTGCGTTTGGACCGCTAGCAGATAAAGGAATGTATCCTCCGCGTTGAAACAACGCCGGATGCTCGCGACGGAGATTCAGTGTCTTCCAGGTAAGATAGAGCTTTGCCGAGGCCACATTCTCCATCCTGAATATCTCAGGCGGCGACGAATGCAGATTCTCATAATTCTGCTGTAGCCGTTGCAGTTCTCGCTGGCGTTGCTCGTAGTCGACCGGCTGCCGGTTGTCGGGATCGACGAGCGTGAACTGAAGGAGATCATTCCCCTGATAGATGTCCGGTACGCCGGGAGAGGTCATTTTCAGCAGAGTTTGCGAGAGACTGTTGAAAAGACCGATTCGCGAAATGCGTTGCTGGAATTCCGCGATATCCGCTAGAAATCGATTCTTCTCGGATCGTTCGAGAATTGACCGAACATAAGTAGTCAGAGCCCTTTCATACTCGGGGTTCTCATTGGCCCAACTCGTATACTCCTTCGCCTCGCGGGCGGCTTTCAGCATGTATTTCTCGATCCGCGTTACGAACTGGTACCAGGCGGAATCATCGAGAATCTCGTTCGGCCACAGGCCAATCAGGGTCTGGTAGAGCAGATATTCGTCGTTGCGAGTGGGAACGTGGACATCGTCTACGATTTGCTTCTTCCGGCGATTCAAGTCGCGCCACCGCCGCAACCGCAATCGCCATTCCTTGGGAATTTCCGACAGGGCATTGATGCGAGCGCGAACGTCCGCGGAACGTTTCGAGTCATGCGTCGACGAAGCCAGCATGGAGTCGGGCCAGTGCGCAAGACGCTCCTGGTTCGCGTTGTGAAATTCCTCGATTGTTGTACCGAAGCGCCTGGGATCTCCGCCAACTTCATTTAAGGAAACGAGGCGGTTGTAGCGGTAGAAGGCGGTGTCCTCAAGCCCTTTTGCCATGACGGCCGCCGTGACCTGTTGGAACTTCATCGCGAAGCGCGTGACGACCCGCTTGTACCAGCCGGAGTCGCTGCCGTTCACTTCAACAAGAAGAATGCGACGAATGAAATCGAAAATGCTCAAGTCGGCGGCGTTGCTTCGCTTCTTAGCCCCGGCGATCGCGCGGGCGACATAGCGGCGGTCTTCCTCGGAGAGTTCGAGAGCGTTCACATAGGTTCGATATACAGGGAAGTTGGCAATGGTCTCAGCCAGAGCACTGCGCAAACCGTTTAGAGTGAAGTCGCAAGTGTATCGATTAGCCAGCGCAATGCGACTGAGAAAGTTGGCAAGAACGGTGAGTTCGCTGGCCAGAACGACTTTCAGGATCAGCTTCTTACATTGATAAACGAGATCGACGAAGTCCTGGGTAACACCAGTGAACGCGTGATAGATCCGGTCGAACTTCGCAGCCGATGAGCTGTCAACAAAGAGCCCATTGACCAGATTTGCAAATTCGTATCCGGTCGTGCCGTCGACCGGCCACTCAGCACGAAGGGATTCTTTTCCGATCAGAATCTTTTCTACGACGAGATAGGCTTCGCGGTTCTGGGACTCGAGATCGCGCTTCAGACGATCGTGCAGTTGCTGAAGGTAGACGGCAGGGTCGTAAAGCCCATCGGGATGATCGATGCGGAGGCCGTCGACCTTGCCGTGCGCGACAAGTTCAAGAATTAGCTGATGGGTTTTGTTGAAGACGGTCTCGTTTTCGGTACAGAGAGCCGCCAGTTCATTGATGTCGAAAAAGCGACGGTAATTAATGTCATCGGCCGCAACTCGCCACTGGGCGAAGCGGTAAGGTTGTGTCTTGATAAGTTCGTGCAGCAGATCAAAGGAGCGTGGGTCTTCAGGCTTGCCGTTAATACGCTCGACATTTTCGCCCATGAACTTGCAAGCCTCTGAGGTCCGCGCGCACAGAGCCGCAATTCGCCGCTTCTGGACTTCCTTCTCGCGATTGCGTTCCGCGCGCTGTTCCGTCGTCGAACCACGACGATCAGGGAGATGATTGAAAGCCGTGACAATGCTCTGCAGTTCCAGGAAGTCCTCGTGCGTTTCGCCCAACTGGTTCTTCAGACGGTCGATATCATAGGCGAGGATGCGAGGATACTCCCTTGGATCGATCGGGAAGCGGTGCTGGAAATAGAAGATGCTGAACTCACCTCGCTCCCGATCGAATGTGAGCTTTAGATCGCCTTTCTCAAGTGCGGTGCCGTATTGATCGGCGAGCACCGGAACCAGCACTTTTCCCTGAAGTTCGTCTTTAATGGGATCCCAATCGATGTCAAAGAAATCGGCATAATCAGAAGCTTCGCCGTTTTCGAGAACGTCGAGCCACCACGCGTTATCGCTGCCCATAACGCCCATGTGATTGGGGACGATATCGAGGATCTGGCGCATGCCGTGACGATGTAGTTCGTCAACGAAATAGTCGTAATCTTCGCGTGTGCCGATCTCTGGATTCAAAGTGTTGTGGTCGATAATGTCGTATCCGTGCAAACTGCCGGGCCTCGCGCGCAAGTAGGGCGAAGCATAGACGTGGCTGATGCCGAGAGCGCTAAGGTAGGGAACAATCGCCGCTGCGCCGCGAAAAGTGAAATGCTGGTTGAATTGCAGGCGGTAGGTTGCAGTTGGGATTTGATCCTGCCGCTTCATGAGATTGTTCCTAAGGGCCTGATCTGGTCTGGAAAAGGGAGACTACTTCAACCTTTAACATATCGGTTGGACAAGCGAGTGTCCATACTGGATTTCTTGCAGGATCGCCCCGGAGAAAGCCTAATGCCGATTTGCTCTCTTATGTGCGAAGCGACCAGACGACCGACCATGCTGGCAGCGTTCCTTGAGTGATTGCGGCTGCGGCCCCAGCGTTACTGGAGTAGAAGGGAGTTCCAAAGATGCCGGGAACGTTCAGGGTGAAATCCGAGCCGAGGTTGGCCCGAAGCTCTAGCTTGCCCCCGTCTTCGAATGACCAGTTAATCGAAAGTTCTCGCTTGTCACTGTCTACTTCGCATTCTGTGCCGCGCGTTATCCCTATTCGGGGAACGATCACACGCTGTCGAAGTGCCAGCAGTTCGCGATAAAGCTGGAGCCATTGTGCATGAGACTCTGCTCGCAGCGAATCCCAATTCAGCTTTGATCGTAAGAACGTTTGTTCCGAGTTTGGATCGGGGATGGAGTCTCTCGCGCCGGCAGAACCAAATTTCGAAAAGCGTGCGAATTCGTTTCTTCTCCCGTGTGTAACGGCCGCAGCCAGATCGCCGTGGAAATCGCAGAAAAAAAGAAAAGGAGTATCGGCAGCGAACTCTTCTCCCATGAAGAGGAGGGGCGGAGACGGCGCGAGCAGGAGAATTTCCATAGCAGCTTTCAACGCCTTTGGATCGGCCAACTGGCTGATTCGTTCACCCAAAGCGCGGTTTCCGACCTGATCATGGTTCTGCAGAAAAGAGACAAATGCCGACGGCGGGAGACCGGCGCTAAGCTCACCGCGATGGCTCGCGTGATATTCGGAGTACTCTCCCTGAAACGCAAAGCCCTCGCGCAGACAGCGACAGAGGTGGCGCATGGGATCCTGCACGTAATCGGCGTAATAGCCATCGGGTTCTCCGGTGAGAAGAACGTGCAGAGCGTGATGAAGATCGTCATTCCACTGCGCGTTGTAGAGCCGGACGGCGCCATTCTTATCGCGCTGCAGATAGCGGGAGATGTTGTCGCCATTTTCGAGGATGAGGTGAACGAATCGTTCCTCGCCAAAGCGCTGGCGTACGGTTTGCGCCAGCTCTTTAAGAATGTGGGTTTTTGAATCATCGACGATGGCATGGACCGCGTCGAGGCGTAGGCCATCCAGGTGATATTCCTCAAGCCAGTAAAGCGCGTTTTGGATGAAAAAATCGCGGACGGTCCGGCTCTCGGGACCATCGAAGTTGATCGCGTCTCCCCACGGTGTTTTGTGGCGATCGGTGAAGAACTGCGGCGCGTAAAGATGAAGATAATTGCCGTCGGGGCCGAAGTGGTTATAGACGACGTCAAGAAAAACCATGAGGCCCTTGGCGTGCGCTGACTGGATTAGCTGCTTGAGGTCCTCAGGACGTCCGTAGGAACTGTCGGGCGCGAACGGGAGCACGCCATCGTAGCCCCAGTTGCGGGCGCCGGGAAAATCCGAGAGCGGCATCAACTCGACCGCGGTGATGCCTAAATCGCGGAGGTAGTCGAGTTTCTGCTCGGCGCCACGAAATGTTCCTTCCGCTGTGAAGGTTCCCACGTGTAATTCATAAGTAATTGCTTCTTCCCAAGCTCGTCCACGCCAGCTGCGATCGTTCCATCCAAATGCTGACGGATCGATGACTTCACTTGGTCCATGCACATCGTAAGGCTGGAAGCGGGAGGCAGGATCTGAAACGAGAGTCTTGTCATCGATCTGGAATCGGTAGAGCGAACCCGCTCGCGCCTGGGATGTTGTGAGCTCAAACCAGCCTTGACCAGCTGGTGCCAAGGAAAGCGGTGCGGTTTTCGAGTTCTCCAGGCTGAGTGCGACGCTCTTGGCGGCGGGTGCCCACAGGCGAAAACGCACGCTGCCATCAGCCTGAACCTCAGCTCCAAAAGGCATCCGGCGGCTACGTATCATAACGGTCATTCTGGCGGGTCTGACCCTTCTGTCGTTCGACCAGAAGAGTAAGAGAGCGAGGTTGCAAATGATATTGAGACATCGGTTCGTGCTCGATGCCGGGACTGTGCGCCGAATCAAGAGAGGTATCGACCAGCGTAATCCACGTCATGCCTGAAGCGACCGTTGGCAGGGTAAACGGAACTTCTTCATGATGAGCGTTCATCAGCAGAACGAAATTATCATCGGTGATGAGTTGGCCGCGCTCGTCAATTTCGTCGACCGCTGAACCGGAGAGGAAGACTCCCAGGGTCCGCGCGTGTTCTTGCGTCCACTCCTGATCAGTCATCTCGCGGCCGTCGGGACGCAGCCAAAGAATATCTTTAATTCCCACACCCTTGATTGAGCGCCCCTGAAAGAAATTGCGACGACGGAAGACTGGATGTCTCTGGCGCAGCGAAATAACCTTGCCAACCAGCGCTACGAGCTCCTTCTGAGAGCCAATTTGATCCCAATTTATCCAGCTGATTTCATTGTCCTGGCAATAGGCGTTGTTGTTTCCTTGTTGTGTTCGGCTGATTTCGTCTCCCGCAAGAAACATGGGGACACCTTGCGAGAGCAGCAGCGTCACGATGAAGTTTCGTTTTTGCCGAGCTCTGAGTGTGTTAATGGCAGTATCGTCCGTCGGACCCTCGGCCCCGCAGTTCCAGCTGCGGTTGTTGTCGGTGCCGTCGCGGTTTTCTTCCCCGTTCGCTTCGTTATGCTTGTGGTCATAGCTGACCACGTCGTTTAAGGTGAAGCCGTCGTGCGCGGTGACGAAGTTGACGCTGGCGTACGGGCGGCGTCCGCTGCGGGCATAGAGATCGCTGGAGCCGGTGATGCGGTAAGCAAGTTCACCGATTTGTCCGCCATCCCCTTTCCAGTAGGAGCGGAGGGCGTCACGGTATCGGTCGTTCCATTCGGCCCAACCTACTGGGAATTTTCCGACCTGATACCCACCTTCGCCCAGGTCCCACGGTTCAGCGATCAGCTTGACCTGAGACAGAACGGGATCCTGGTGAATGATGTCAAGGAACGCTCCGAGCTTGTCGACCTCGTGCAGTTCACGCGCAAGAGTGGCCGCGAGATCGAATCGGAAGCCGTCGACATGCATGTCGAGTACCCAGTAACGCAGGCTATCCATAATCAACTGGAGAACGCGGGGATGCCGCATGTTCAGCGTGTTCCCGGTGCCCGTGTAGTCGATGTAGTATCGAGGATCGTCTAGAACCGTGCGGTAGTAGACGGAATTGTCGATGCCGCGGAACGACAACGTTGGTCCCAGCTGATTGCCCTCGGCAGTGTGGTTGTAGACGACATCAAGGATGACCTCGATGCCAGCCGAGTGCAGGGTCTTCACCATGGTTTTGAACTCGTTGATCGATCCGGTTGCGAGATAGCGGGACATCGGCGCGAAGAAACCGATGGTGTTGTATCCCCAAAAATTGCGAAGGCCCCGTTCGATAAGCTGCCGGTCATCGATGAAATAGTGCACGGGCATGAGTTCAAGCGCGGTGACGCCAACTTTCAAAAGGTGGTCGATGATCGGGCCTGTCGCGAGTCCGGCGTAGGTGCCGCGAAAAGGTTCGGGAACTTTGGGATGGTGGATGGTGAATCCCCGGACGTGCATTTCGTAGATGATGCTTTTGTGCCACGGGGTGCGTGGCGAACGGTCCGTTCCCCAGGTGAATGCCGGATCGATCACCGTGGCTTTAAGCATGCCCGGGGCGCTGTCGCGGCGGTCCAGCGAGAGGTCGGCATTCTTGGAACCGATACGATAGCCGAAATGAGAGTCGCTCCACTTGAGATCGCCGACGATCTGCTTGGCGTAAGGATCGATCACCAGCTTGTGAGGATTGAAGCGAAATCCTTTCGCGGGCTCGTAGGGACCGAAGACGCGATAGCCATAGATGAGTCCGGGCCGCGCTTCGGGCAGGTAACAGTGCCAGACCTGGTCGGTTTGTTCTTTCACGCGGACGCGATGAAGTTCGCGGCGTCCGGTTTGATCGAAGAGACAGAGTTCGACGGCTTCGGCGTGTTCGGAGAAGAGCGCGAAGTTGACGCCTTCGCCGTCCCATGTTGCTCCGAGTGGATACGGACGGCCAGGCCAGACAATCGGTTGGGTCTGAATCACCATTCATTCCTTGGCCGGCTTGCAGCTGCGCGGCTTAACGTTGGCGACTTGAGAGCCAGAGCGGCGCAGCCGCGTCTTGCCAAGTCAAGAAATCGTTCCAGTGGAAGATGAAATCCTGGGGCCTAGCGTTGCCAGAATATTGTATCTGCGACTTACCGGATCATTGCGAACGAGCCTCGTTACCAAGCCAGCTACCCAGACTCTGGAGTGGATCGACGTAGTCACAAATAATCTTCGAAGCTCCCAGGATTGGAATTGCGAGAATCAGTCCGGGCGCTCCCCAGATCCAAGACCAGAACAATAGAGACAAGCTCACCGCCAGAGGATTTAGTGAGAGCCGTGGTCCGATGACCTTGGGGAAAATGAGATTCATCGTGACCGCGTGCATGCCCACGACCGTTATGAAGACGGTGATCAGGCCTGTCTTATACAAGGTACCGAGCCCGCTTGCTAATGGAGGAAATAACGCCAGAAACACTCCGAGATAAGGAATTAAAGAGACGAAACCGCTGATGGTCCCAATGAAGTAGAAGTAGTGAATGCCGAGATACCAGAACACGATCCCGCAAATCAAGGCGTTGCCGAGTCCGACCACGAAGTTGGCGAGGATGTAAGAGCGGATCATTCCCGAAATGCGTCCGACCGTACGGTGTGCCACCAGGCGATGCTCTTTGGGAAACAGGCGAACGGTCGCGACATGAACGTGGTCCTTAGAGGCCAGCATGAAGTAGACGAGGAAAGGAATGAATCCAATCGCCAAGAGCACGTCAAGAATGGTTGACGAGTTTTCTGAGATGGCTTCCGTGAGTCCCTGCGACTGCTCGACTCGCACTGGCACTGGCTTCTGGTGCTCTTTCGGAGGTTCGACGACAGAACGTGCCTGATTGGCTAATTTATCAACCTTCGCGCGAATGCTTCCGATTGTGTCGCGCAAAGCAGTGGAATAGCGCGGCAGTTCGTCGACGAAGTCGAGCGCGCGATTGTAAGAGAAATACGAGATTCCTACGACCAGAAACAATACGGCGCATACGGTGATTAGCGCCCCAACCGCACGCGGGATGCGCAGGCGCACTAGACCCGCTACTCCAGGTTCCAGAACATAGGCCAGTAATATCGAAGCAAGTGTGGTCACCAGCACCAACTTCAGAAGATAGATCAGCGCGATCGTGGCAATAACAGCGACTACGATTTGGGCAACTGTGCCCGCCTTAATCGAGCCATGAAGAGTTTCAACGTCTTCCTCCGCTTGTTCTACGATTGCTACAGGCACTGACTGTACGGAGAGTTGATTGTGTACGTTTCTTGCTTCTTTGGTATTGTCCGGTTTGACTGCCTGTGTGCTCAAATTTCCCGCCCCGCAACAGTTTGCGGCAAGGGTCAACTCATCATCCATACGGTGCTGGCATTAGGAATTGACAAGAGAGGACCCGAGAAGGCGTGCAAATAGATCGATCTCGGTTGGAAACAGGGTTAACAGCTCAAAGCCGGACGCTAGTTCGACGTATCGTGCTCACAACTAGTGATTAGAGATCGGGAAGTTCACGTTAACCGCCTGGTTTCCGCCGACCGTCACAGGCTTTTCCCAAGTTTTCAGCTGACTGAAAACCGGGCGTTCCACTTTGTGTTCCGGCCAGAGAAGAGTTTCGGACTGTGTCAGTAGTTCCTTAATTCGTCGAGGATGGTTCCAGCTGAATTTAGCAGTTGTATCTGGAGGGCCGGCACTCCTGCGGTATGAGTCGAGCAACTCAAGCATGGATCATAGGCGCGCACAACTGCGGATACGCGGTTCAGCATGCCTTCGCTTAATTTGGTACCGTCGATGAAGTGCTCGGCGACTTGTTTGACGCTGCGTCCGATTGCGAGATTGTTGTGTCCGGTGGCGACAATGAGGTTGGCCCATGTGATCGCGCCTTCTTCGTTGACTTTGTAGTGGTGGATTAATGTTCCGCGGGGAGCTTCGATCATGCCTGCTCTACCGTTTGTGAGAACACAGGAAACGGTGACAACCGTCACACTTGTTTTGAGTGATGGAAATCACATCGCTAACTCAAGAAAAACACGACAGAACCTAAGTTGTTGACGGATTCTCTTTTGGGAGGAGACTGTCGAAATTACTAGTGGCGGCGCGCCTGGCATCGACGGGGCCTTATTACTATGAAGATGAGCCGGCGCTAGTGGCGGTACACCATCATCACCGCGAGCACGATCGGTAGGTAAAGGACGGAAGCGTGCAGCAGGCGGCTCGGTCCGGTCTTCGAGGTCGAACTCATCAATTGAACCACGTAATAGAGAAGGAACGCGCCCGATAGCAACATTCCGACAAAGTAGAAAAGCCCCGCGCCGTTGAAGGGCAATATGGTGATCGCGATCAGCACCAGCGTGAAGACGAGAATCTCAGCGCGGGTGAAGCGTGAGTCACGATCGAAACTGGGCAACATGCGGTAGCCTGCACGGGAATAGTCGTCGCGATACATCAGCGCGATGGCCAGGAAGTGAGGGAACTGCCACAGAAACAACACACCAAAGAGCAGTAGAGCCTGGCGATTGATGGCGGTGCCGGCTCCGGCCCAGCCGATGAGGGTGGGCATCGCGCCAGGGAACGCGCCGATCATCGTGCAGAGCGGAGTCTTCCGCTTGAGCGGTGTGTAGATGAATAGATAAGACAGCAATGTGGAAATTGCAAGCAGAGCGGAGAGGACATTCACCGCAACAGCAAGGTATATGCCGCCTGCGACGCTTAACAGAATTCCAAAGACAAGGGCCGCGCGGCTGCTGACCCGTCCTGAAGGCAAGGGACGCATTGCTGTGCGCCGCATCTGGCCATCCCAAACCCGTTCCATCCACTGATTGAGCGTGGCGGTGCCGCTCGCGACCAGAAGCGTGCCGACCAGCGTGCTGATGAGTCCACCGACTCTCAACGGTCCGCGCGATGCCAGATAATAGCCTGCGGATGTGGTCATCAGGATGAGAAGATTTACTTCCGGCTTCGTGAGGGTGTAATAGTCACGAAGCTTGAAAGAAAGGGAACTCGGGTCCACCAGGTTTGCTCGAACGCTAGAGGTCGCCATATTACCAGTCTTTGGTTTTACCACTTCTCGTTCTTACCAGTCATTGCCCGGCTCGTCGGGATCACGCCGCACTTGATTTGTTCTGCGATGGACGACAAAAATCAATCCGACGGTACCGATTGTCGGCGGAATGATCAGGATCAAAATTCCACTGCGTAACGCTTGAATCATCTTCGATCCGGAAGAAGCCGCTTGCGTGTAGCAGAGCGCGCAACTCTGGGCCAAGGACGGTAAGGGTGCGGCCAGGGCGAACAAAGCGACTACCGCCAGAAGCCCCGTGCGCAACCACCACAGCGACTTGCGATTCCAATTCTTCACTGCTGAATCACTCCTGCCTTGGGCTGTGTGTACGGAGCCCCGTTCTCCATGCGTTTGCTATCGGTCCAGCCATACTGCATGGCGAGCATCACGAAAACCGTGAAAACGACGACAAATATGAACCATCCGCGCTTCTCGGCCCACAAATGCATGAAGAACATCACGGCCAGCCCAGCTTCCACGATGGCTACCAGAAGCATACGCGCGAACATCGCTGACGTATCCAGATGCAGGGTGGCGATGAAGAACTGTAGCCCGGCCAGCACCAACACGCAAGCATAGATCACATAATATTTTCCGGGAGTATCCGTGTACTTTGCAGCGGCTCCATGCGGATTCACATCAGGTGCGTCCATAATCTTCTCTCCAGAATGGGCTCAGCGAGCCATGTTCAAAAGATAGACAAAAGGAACGACGAACATCCAAACCAGATCGACGAAGTGCCAGTACAGTCCCGTGACTTCCATGTCTTCCGCATTTCTGTGGCCCGCGTTATAGCCGAGTCCGACGATCAACAGGGCGATCACGCCGCCGCTTACGTGAAGCAGGTGAAGTCCGGTGATGGAGAAGAATGCCGCACCGAAATGGGGGCTTCCCCAGGGATTCGAGGAGAGCGTCATTCCTCTGTGAATCAATTCAAGCCATTCACGAATGTGCAGCGCGGCGAACACGATGCCCAGCACCATCGTGATCATGGTCCAACGAAAAGCCCCCGACCGGTCTGAGGCTTTCGCTGCGCGTACACCCATGAGCATGGTCAGGCTGCTGGTGAGCAGGATGAAAGTCATCAGCGCAGCGTTGGTCATGCTCTCGAACGGTCTCGGCCAGTTCGGGGTGCCATTGCGCAGGAAGCCGTAGGCCACCAGACATCCGGCGAACGTAGCTGCATCAGCGATGATGAACAACCACATCGCCATTTTTTTGGCAGGCACGACGAATGGGGGAAGTCCCTCGATCATACCCGGCGGATGGTGTGCGTGTGCTTCCATGGTCATTTCGGCGCTCACAGGGCCTCCTGTTGAATGACTACAGTTTCATCCACAGCAACAAAAGCAGATATACCCAAAGGACATCCATGAAATGCCAATAGTGGGAAGTAGCATCCAGCGTGGAACGACGCAGAGACGCTCGGTTGAGTTTCGCGATGACGCGAACAAGTCCGCCAAGTCCGCCGATCAGGTGCAAGGCGTGGGCGGCGGTGAAAACGTAGAAAAAGGAACTGCTCGGATTCGTCGCGAGATAAAGCCCTTGTGCACTTAACTGACGCCATGCGATGTACTGTCCGCCAACGAAAGCGAGCCCTAGACCCAGTGTCGCGTAAAGCCAACGTGCCGGACTCTCAAGTCCGACTCTTCCTGCTGCCATGAAAGCGGCGACACGCTTCCGCGCGAACTCCAGAGTGACGCTGCTTGCGAGCAAAATCAGGGTATTCAAATACAAAATCGCGGGCAGCGTGAAATGGCGCCAATCTGTTGCGCCCCCTTTGCGTACGATCAAGGCGCTGGTGAAGGCTGCGAAGGTCATGCCGATTGCAGCCAGAATGACCCAGATACCGGTTGAGGCTGGCGCCGGCGCATACTTCTGCGCGGTGCGCGGCAAGCCACTGGCCGGCACCATGCCGCGAACCCCGCCATTGCCGACACTCATTGGCGGACGTCGTTCCAGCTTCGGTGGTTCGTGAATTGTTGTTGCCATTCGTTACTCCCCTGTGGTCTT
>Ga0070734_10002098_pt1 | contig 25758 bp, 20 predicted proteins | sample Coa_R1_8_FD_66444 | JGI IMG/M metagenome (GOLD analysis project Ga0070734, IMG submission 66444) | Surface soil microbial communities from Centralia Pennsylvania, which are recovering from an underground coalmine fire - Coalmine... | ecosystem: Environmental > Terrestrial > Soil > Unclassified ...
CAAACGAATGGACAGCCTGAACAAGGAACGGAACACGCTCGATGCAGCGATCCCGGCCGCGATGGTGATGGCGGATTTGCCGAAGCCGCGGGAAACCTTTGTGTTGCTCCGGGGTGCGTATAACAAAAAAGGCGAGAAGGTAAATCCGGGCACGCCGGCGGTGTTGCCGCCGATGCCGAAGGACGCGGCCAAGAACCGCCTTGGCCTGGCCCGCTGGCTGGTGGATCGCTCGCAGCCGTTGACGGCACGGGTTATCGTGAATCGCTATTGGGAGCACTATTTCAGTCGGGGGATCGTAAAAACGGCCAACGACTTTGGCTACCAAGGCGAATGGCCAACACATCCCGAGTTGCTGGATTGGCTGGCGAGCGAGTTCCAGAGCACCGGCTGGGATGTCAAGCACATGCAGAAGCTGATCGTGATGAGCAGCACGTACCGGCAATCCTCGAAGGTGACGCCGGAGTTGCTGCACCGTGATCCGGAGAATGCTCTCCTGGCCCGCGGACCGCGATTCCGTATGGATGCCGAGATGGTTCGGGATGCCGTGTTGGCGGCCAGTGGCCTCTTGGTAGAGAAGCTGGGTGGCCCCAGCGTCAAGCCCTACCAGCCGCCGGGTCTGTGGGAAGCGGTAGGGTTTTTCGGCAGCAACACGCGAGTTTTCAAGCGGGATAACGGCGACGCCCTGTACCGCCGCAGTGTGTACACGTTCTGGAAGCGGACCAGCCCCCCGCCGTCCCTCACCCTCTTCGACGCCCCCTCCCGTGAGACCTGCACCGTGCGCCGGCCGCGCACCAATACGCCGCTTCAGGCCTTGGCCTTGATGAACGATGAGCAGTTTGTCGAGGCCGCACGGCACCTGGCGCGCCGGATCATGGTCGAGGGCGGCACGACCCCGCAGGACCGGCTCCGCTACGGCTTCCGTCTTGCCGTCATCCGCGGGCCGGACGCCAGCGAGCTGGACACGCTCACGAAACTCTTTGAGCAACAGCGGAGTTACTACCGGGCCAATCCGGAGGCGGCGGTCAAGCTCCTGAGTGTGGGTGCGTCGAAACGAACCGAAACACTCGACCCGAGCGAACATGCAGCCTGGACGATGATGGCGAACTTGCTCCTCAACCTGGATGAGACGATTACCAAGGAATAACCGACCTACCATGGATCCACGACAAGAACACGCCTTGCTCGAAACGCGCCGCTATTTCCTGGGCCGCTGCGCCGCCGGCATCGGCACCATGGGGTTAGCTTCTCTGCTCGACCCCAAGCTCTTCGGCGCCGCTCCTGCACCGGTGCAGCCCACGAAGGACTCCTTCGGCATCTTGCCGGCTTTGCACCATCGGCCGACGGCCAAACGGGTGATCTGGCTTTTCATGGCCGATGCGCCTTCGCAAATCGACCTGTTTGACTATAAGCCGAAGATGCATGATTTCTTTGACAAAGAGCTGCCCGATTCGGTGCGCATGGGCCAGCGGCTGACGACCATGACCTCCGGCCAAACCCGCTTCCCGGTAGCGCCATCGCTCTTCCAGTTTCAGCGCCACGGCAAGGCGGGGGCCTGGCTCAGCGAGCTGCTGCCGCACCACGGCAAGATCGTGGACGACATCACGATCATCCGGACGCTCCATACCGAGGCGATCAACCACGATCCGGCGATCACGTTCATCCAAACCGGGAGTGAATTGCCCGGCCGGCCCAGTGCCGGCGCGTGGATTTCGTACGGGATCGGCAGCCCCAACCAAAATCTACCCGCTTATGTGGTTCTCCATTCCTCGTGGAGTGCGAAATCGGGAACGCAAGCGCTGTTCGCCCGGCTCTGGGGGTCGGGGTTCCTGCCGACCAAGCATCAAGGAGTCGCCCTCCGTTCGCAGGGCGATCCGGTGTTGTATTTGTCGGACCCACCCGGCGTGCCCAAAGAGGTTCGCCGCCGGATGCTGGATGGGCTCGCCATGCTCAACCAGAAGCATTACGAGGCGCAGGGCGATCCCGAGATCCATACCCGCATCGCCCAGTACGAGATGGCTTTTCGGATGCAAACTTCGGTCCCCGAGCTGATCGATATCCGGGGCGAGTCGCAGCAGGTTCTCGACCTGTATGGCCCAGATGTCCACAAGCCCGGCACCTTTGCCTACAACTGCCTGCTCGCCCGGCGGATGGCGGAGCGCGGCGTGCGCTTCATCCAGGTCTTCATCCGCGGCTGGGATCATCACAATAATCTGCCGGAGAACATCCGTCTGATGGCCAAGGATGTGGATCAAGCGGCCACGGGGCTGGTCCTCGACCTGAAGCAGCGCGGCCTGCTCGACGATACCCTGGTCGTCTGGGGTGGCGAATTCGGCCGTACGATCTACAGCCAGGGCACGCTGACCAAGACCAACTATGGCCGCGACCACCATCCCCGTTGCTTCACCGTCTGGCTGGCCGGCGGCGGCATCAAACGGGGCCTGGTCTACGGGCAAACGGACGACTTCAGCTACAACATTGTCGAGAACCCCGTGCACGTGCATGACCTCAACGCCACAATCCTGCACTGCCTTGGGATCGATCACAAGCAGCTGACTTATCGCTTCCAGGGCCGGGATTTTCGCCTTACCGATGTGCATGGCGAGGTGGTGAAGGATATTCTGGTGTGATGCAATCCAGTAACCGCGCTCGGTTGCTGTTTGTTTAGCGGCGGTTCGCAGAACCGCGTGCGGATGTGCCCCGCACGAAGTCGGCGGAGAGCCGCAGTCGCTGCTCCGAGCCTGTCTTGGCCGCCCGGAAATATTGCTCCACCCACGCAGCTTCTTTCTGATTTCTTCTTGCTATTCCCTTCTGAATTGACAATGATCATCCAGACTGGCGGACGTCACGGTTACCAAGTTCACAAGGAAAACACGGCGGAGCGCGGCCAATGTTTGACCGCGAGACCTGGAATGCAGGCTCCGTCGACGGCGGTTACATCAGAGGGAGGGCTTCCCATGGAGCATTTTTGCGCACGGTGTGGTCAATCTCGGCTCGGAGCGATGCTCGCTTGGTCAGTGTGCCTGACCGCCTTGGGCCTCGCTTTCGTGGTCCCAACAGCCGCCAGGGCGGACATCCATGACCAGTTGGTCGTGCATCTCCGGTTCGACGGCGATGTTCAAGATTCCTCCGGGCGCGGTAACAACGGAAGCATCGTGCAGCCCGGGGTGAATTCGCCCTACGTGCCCGGCGTCATCGGCCAGGCCTATCAGACGACAGGCATGGTCGTGGGTATCGACAATTCTACCAGCAGCTATATCACGCTGGGAAATCCTCCTGACTTGAACTTCGATGGCAGCAGTGACATCTCGTTCTCGTGGTGGGGCATGTACAATACGAGCGACCAGCACGATGATATCCCGTGGCTTTCCAATAAGGATTGGAACAGTGGCGGTAACCGCGGCTGGGTGCTCGCCAGCGAGAGCGGAGGCAACGGGTTAAGGTGGAACTTCAGGGCGCGCGGCGAAAACCGTGTGGACATCTCCGCCCCCTACGCCGGCAGCGGTTGGGATGACGGCAATTGGCATCACTACGTTGTGACAATGACACGCGGCGCTGGCGGTGCGGTAACCGTCTACCAGGACAGTGGGGCAGTTTCTTACACGCCGATTAACAGCGCCCTCATCATTGGCTCTACTCTCTTACCGACCAACATCTTCCAGGATGGCACCGGAACGTATACGGATATCACGGGCGGAGCCAATTTCGACAAGGCTGCAATCGACGACCTAGGGATCTGGCGACGGGCCCTCACCGATGACGAGGTTGCCATGATCTATACCCTTGGAACGCAGGGCCTATCGGCTCTCGACTAACGTTTCGGCTGTATGGATCTGAACCAGCAGAGCGCCGGCGAGAGATTTTCGCCGGCGCTCCTCAGTAGTTGCGGGGATGCAGGAACGATCCGGGACAGGGAAAGCTGGCCCTCCCTAGGGGCTAGGTCCGCTATCGACACTTGCTTCGAAAGCGGCCATTCCTCTTGATTGCTGGAAACATAGAGGCTCGGCCCACCTGCAACGGGGAGAGAGTCGAGCAGCCACTCGATTGCTGAGTTGAAAGCGACCGGCGCCCCATCCTTTAATCGGCGCAAGGGCTCGGATCTTTATCGCTGTGCGGGCTTCAATCGCCGCAATTAATCACTTACCTCCGAACAGTGCTTCCCGAGTAGGGCAGGGAAAGCCAGTGGCAGCGAACCCATCGCTTCGTGATCCACCACAAGAACAAGGAGCATTCGCGCTCGGGAGATGCCGACGTACAGCTCTTCCTTCGAGATGGGCACAGAGCCTTCGAGGTGGAACAGCACGGCGTCCGCTTCCAGACCCTTAAAATCCCCCACGCGGTAAACCGGCAGCACGCCCGACCCGCGCGCCTCGCCATGCCTCACGAAGCGGACCGTTTCCGGTTCCGGAATCCCCTTGTGCCAGTCCTCGCGCTCGAAATGGATAATGATTTCCGACGCCCAGAGCTGCGTCCGGCCGCGCTTCCAGAGCTTTAGTCCTCCTTCGCGGGTCGTCCACTTCATGGGGGCACGTGCCTGCGGATGGTTCATGACCCGCCGGCGCGTTTGCGGCTGAACCCGAAAACTCATCGCGATCTGGCGCACGAGTTCCACGTCATGCTCATTTGGCAGACGCCCTGCACCCAGGGCGGCCAAGCGCGCGGAGACTTCGCTCCGTCCGCCCGCAGGCGGCGCGAGGCTTTCAGCCGTCCGCAAGGCCAATTCAAACTTGCGCCGTACTTCCGCTTGCCAAAGGTTCTCCTGCACGTCAAACGGTTCCCACAGTACGGATTGCTCGTGCAGGGGCATGCCCGCGTGGAGGGTGACTAGGGAATTGAGCAGCCCCTTGCCGTAGATCCAGCGAATTGCCTGGGTTATGGCATCCCGACCTTCGGTTCGTTGGTAAGTGATGAGAAGCACTTCACCGAGATCCCTGAGCTGTTCTTCCGGAGTCGGGGCTTGACGGTGAAGGTGACAGACGAGTTCGTACACCCTGCCCGCGTTCCGGCAATTCCGCGACAGGTCCAAGCTCGGCTCGGCCAGTGGATACCGGGCACGGAACGGCAAGACCGCCTGAAAATCATCGTGGAAGATGTAGATCGTCCCGGTCGGTGCGTGCGCAAGCGACGCCTCCACCAGCGTCCACCACTCCTCGCGGAAGTCCTGCCCTTCGTCGACGATGACGGCATCATAGGGGCCGCAACCAGCAAGGGCGTCAAACGCTTTGTTTAGCGGCGCCGTGTCGGGCTCCTCGTAGTTCGACCAACCCGCCTGCGATGGCTGAACGGATTCTCCGGTCAGCTCCGCGACCCATTCGCCGAACGTCCTGACCTGAACGCCTGAGCCACGGGTTAGCTGTCGCGCGTGTTCCGCAAGGAGGGGATTATGACAAAGGAAAAGCGTGGGCAGGCCTGCCCTGCTCAGGCGGATGGCTTTTTCCGCCGCTACCAGCGTCTTGCCCGAGCCGGCACACCCCGAGATCCGAATCCGCCTGACTCCCCGCAGCCGGCAAATGATGCCGAACTGCTCTGCAGTGAGCCGCTCGACCCGTCGATGAAGCGTTGCCATATGCTCCCGGATGGATGCCGCGAACTGATCGCTTGCCTCTGGATCATCCGCCTCAATCTGGCTGGAGTGAGCAGGCCGCAGTCGGCGATTCGCTAAAGGGGAAGTCCGCTTCTCGGCTTGAGCACATCGGGCCTCGGGCCTTTCTTCCTCGAAGTACCACTCCAGGATCGGCATCAGCTGGGCAAGCGATTGGTACACATCAGCCACGGTGACTTTCTCGCCAAAGCTGTGCGTGCCAACGTTGCCCAGCTTACGGATGGCTGCAGCATACGCGTCGAGGCGGTCCGGGAAATAGCCATCCTTGACAAGCCGTTGCAGCAAGTTTTCCAAGGGCCGCGTGCCCGGCGCTTCTTCACAGCGGCGCTCGTAGACATCTCGGATGACGTACTCCAGTACCTTGCGGGCGCGGGTCAGCGCCATCTCGGGATCTTCATCCGCTATGCGGATCGCTCTCTGGACGCCCTCTTTCAGTTCGCGGAACTGGTCGGAAAGCTGCTCCAGACGTTTGAGCAAGACTTGAAGGGCAGGGTCCATTGGCTCCCCAATCTAGCGCACTCCGGATCTGCTTTCGGGACCCACGAATGGTAACATCAGGCCAGAGCTGTCGCAACTCCCTCGCGAATGCGCGCGCCGCAAGGGGATGCCTAAAACCTGGCGATAGGCAACGTCAGGCGCCCTCAGAGAATAACTATCTGGGGTTTTGCGCCACAACGGAAATCGCGGCAGGGCCGAAAGAATCCAGCGCCGGGTTTCGAAGCTCACGGATGAGCTTGAAAGCCTTCGCCACGGCATTTCTCAGCAAATACGCTTGTGCTTGACCAAAGCAGCCGTCATAGTAATCGCTGGTGCCCTAGCTGGAAGAGATTAGCTGCTGCGGTCTGTCCGCAGCCGCTGTCCACCTTGAGGGCCTCATCCATGAAACGCTTTCTCTGTGGCTTGGTGGCTTTGGCGGTATCTGTGGGCGTTACGGAAACGGCGAAAGGCCAGGCGAATTACGTCTACACACCGATTGAGGTGCCTGGTGTCTTTAACACAATCGCCACCGGTATCAACAACGCCGGCCAAGTTGTTGGCTACTACGTAGTGAACGGCGCTGCTCACGGCTTCCTGCTGAATAGAGGCGTATTCACGACCGTAGATGTGCCTGGCTTTTTCTCGACGGAGGCCTATGGCATTAATGATATCGGACAGATTGTGGGCTATTGCAGCAATCCGGGACCACGGCAAACGGACCAAGGCTTCCTGTTCAGCGGGGGCAGTTTCACCACGGTAAATCGACCTGGAGCCAGCTTTACGCATTTCGGCGGCATCAACAATTTGGGACAAATCGTGGGAGATTCGGCCAACGGCGGCTTTTTGATGAGCGGGGGGACGTTCACGTCCCTCCCTTTCCCTGGTAGCGGCATCAACAACTTGGGACAAATCGTGGGTGGCAATTATCTGTTAAGCGGTGGGAACCTGACACAGATAAACGGCGGCGCTGCCGGGATAAATGATTTCAGCCAAATCGTAGGAGGAGAAGTCAGTACTGGTTTTCTGTTGACCGGAGGCCAATACGTTACGCTCAGCGTGCCCGGCTCGATTCAGACCGTCGCCACAGGAATTAACAACGCCGGTGAAATCGTGGGCTCCTATCGCGATGCCAACGGCGAGTTTTTTGGCTTTTTTGCCACACCGAATCTTTCTCCACTTCCGGAGCCCTCCACCTTCCTACTCTTGGGTATCAGCACGCTCGGCGTCATCGCATGGACGCGCCATCGGCGCTCATCGCCCATTCATGGCTCGGAAGACGCTGAGGGCCTCATTGCGTAGGAACAGATTGCTAGCCCATGGTTCACCGCCGCTCGCGGTACTGTTCGTTGGCAGCAGAATCTCGTAGACCGTGAGCACCACGAAATTGGCTACGCCGAACGCTTGCCCGCTGATGCCGACGTTCCAGGAATAGGTTGCGAGCCCGTCACCATTCACCGGGAAGCCATAGTTCTGTCTTACCCTAGATTATCACTCGTAGTCGGGACTCACCTGCCGAAAGAATAACTAGCAGGGAGGAGACACGCGGCGAAAAGACCTCTTCGGCGAATACACAGCCATCGCTCAGTTCCAGCGTGAGCGATACGGAGACATCCGTTTGGAGCGACTGGAGCCCCCGCTATGCCGGGGTCCTTCTGAGTGGATGCAATTACGTACGCGGCGTTTTCGATGCGATCCCGACCGACGACGAGCCCAACTGAACGGTCAGTACCTCCAGCAGCCGATCGATCTCGTCAACGGTGTTGTAGGCATGGGGGCTGATCCGAATCCGGCCGGCGCGCTGATTGATCACGATCCCCTGCTGCCGGCAATTCCGCACCAGCGCCCGCACATCGGCATCCGGCACGATCAACGATACGATTCCCGATTTGTCTTCCGGCCGGCGACTGCTGTAGACTTCAAAACCGACCCGCTCCGCCCCCGCACACAAGTAATCGGTCAGCGCAAGAACCCGTTCGGCCAGCGCGGAGATGCCGAGGCCCAGTAACAGTTCCAGGCTCGCTCCCAGGGCCGTGATCCCACCGACGTTCAGCGTGCCGCTCTCCCAGCGACCGGCGTGGGGCTTCAGCCGGAAATCGAGGCGCGAAAAATCCCGACAGCCCACGACGCTATTCCATCCTACGCCGACGGGGTGAAGCTGATCGACCAGATCGCGGCGGATGTAAAAGATCCCGGCGCCTTCCGGCCCCAGGAGCCATTTATGGCCATCCGCCGACAGGAAATCGATCGGGGTGCGTTCCACGTCCAGAGGCAGCACGCCCAAACCCTGGATGGCGTCCACAAAAAAATAGCAGCTCCGTTCGCGGCACAGCGTACCGATGGCATCGAGGTCGTTGCGGAAGCCGCTGGCGTACTCGACAAGGCTCAGGCTGACCAACCGTGTGCGCGAATCCATGAGTTCGCGAACCGCATCGACGCACAGCCGCCGGTCCCGGCTCGCCAGCAGGCGCACTTCGACGCCCCGACTGGCCAGGTTCATCCAGGGGTAGATGTTGGAAGGATACTCCTCGGCGGCGGTGATGATGTTGTCGCCGGGCTTCCACGGCAAGCCCTCGGCGACGATCCCGATCCCTTCGCTGGTGTTCTTGATGAAGGCGATGTCGAGCGCATCGGCGTGAAGGAGTTGTCCGGCAAGGCGGCGAACCGTTTCGATGCGCTGGACCCACTGCGTTTCATGCACGTCGCCGTTCTCGGCCATGTCGGCGGCCCAGTCCACAAGGGCCTGTTGAGCCCGGCCGCTGATCGGCGCCACGGCGGCATGGTCAAAGAATGCCCAGCGGCGCGTGACGGGGAATTCGCTACGCAGCGCGGTCCAATCCATTGAGGTCCTCACATCGGTTTCCAGAAGTCCGTTTCGCGGCGGTGCGCGGAACCGCGCGGGGCGCATCCACACGCGGTTCTGCGCACCGCCGCTCAACAAAAACGGACACATTCAGCCGGACTGGGTATAAGCGTGCGGCAGCAGCGTTCGGACGCCGCGCTCCAGGTCCAGCAGAAACTGCTTTCGCCAAAGTCCGCCGCCGTACCCGCCCAGCTGGCCATCCTTGTTCACGACCCGATGGCAAGGAATCAGGATGGCAATCCGGTTCTGACCGTTCGCCCGGCCGACCGCACGCTGCGCCCCCCGGCGGCCCACGGCACAAGCCATCTCCTCGTAGGAGCGGGTCTGCCCATACGGAATGCGAAGGAGCTGCTCCCAGACGGCTCGTTGGAAAGCGCTGCCCGGGTAAACCAGCGGAACCGTAAACGTTTCCCGCCGATGTGCGAAATAGCTCGCCAGCTCATCCTTGAGCGTGTCGAGGTGCTTGTGATTTCCCGGGACAAAGGCGCAGGCAAACCGTTTGCGCAGGGATGCCAACTGGATTTCCAAGCGGTTCTGGTCGGTGAACTCCAGAAGACAGACGCCTTCGTTTTTTGTCGCCGCAAGCAGCGGTCCAACCGGGCTCTCGATCCAGCTGGCCACGATGCAATCCGCGCCGCGGCTCCGGCCAGGAGGTTGGCCGAACGTTTTTGCAAAGGCGTCGCGAAACCCGCTGTGCGATTCATAACCGTTGCCGAGGGCCACCTCATCTAGCTCGGCGCCGTGGCGGATCTGTTGCAGTGCCATGCCCATGCGTCTTCCCCTACAAAATGCGTGAAATGTCATGCCGTAGTGTTTCAGGAAATATCGCCGTGCTCGTGCCGGCTCAATTGCCATGCCCCGAAGGTCCGTGTCGGTCACCCGGGCTAACGGAGCCCGTTCGACCGTCGAAAGCAAACGCTGCACCCAGTGGGGCGGGCGACCGTTGGTATCGAGCGGCCGGCAGCGCTTGCATGGCCGATAGCCGGCGAAGATGGCTTCCTGAGCCGTGGGGAAATAGTCGCGATTCCGCACGAGCGGCGTCTTGGCCGAGCACGATGGCCGGCAGAAAATGCCCGTGGTGCGGACGCCCACGAAGAAGATGCCATCGTAGGAAGCGTCGCGTTCCTTTACCGCTTGCTCCATTTCCTGCGTCGAAGGCAAACCGATCATGATAGCATCCTAGCGCGCCGGCCGAGGTCTCGGCTACCGATTTTTGAGCGCGATCATCGAAAACTGTGGCTGGGGTGAGAACTCATTCTGGAGCGTAGTCCGCCGGAGGATTGCGGGCGGAAAGAATGCCGCGGATCGGCTTGCTTACGGTGCGGGAGCGTGGTACATTCTCTCAAGAAGCTAGTAACCTGGCTTCGGTTACCTCTGCGGTGTTCGTGTAAGACGTATACTTTTGAAGAACCGATGCATTACCCGCAGGGAGCCGATCATTGATCCGGGGCTTGCAAGCCCACCCAATGGAGTGGGATCCGAAAACCGGGTCTGAGGCACCCATTTACACTGCGGGTTCTCAAAAGCGTCTAGACGGCACAGGCGGAGGTCTTTTCTTGCGCCGGGGCAATCCCTTGCGGCTGCTGAGTCGTATCCTATGGATTGACTTTTTTCCACACGCTGAGCGTTTGCTGATCCCCTGCCTTCGTAGCGAATTCCTTTGGACGCTCTTTTCCTGGGACCGCGAAACAGAAGCGGACCTGATCTCCGTCCCACTCGTAAACGCCGTACTGCTTTTTCCCCTTGTTTGGGCCCTCAGCCATGGTGTAATCGATTGTCTTCGGTTTTTTTGACATGTCGAGGGTAAATGTGGCCTGGAGCATCACCTGGCCACTGAAGGTCACCGTTGTTTCCTTTCCCTTGGCTACCCGCTTCCAGAGCTTGAGGAGACCCTCCGGAACGCGTTGACCGTCGTGCTCGCCGGAGACCATGGACCACTCTCCTTGCAAACGGCTGAATTCCTTGTCGAGCGTCTCCGAGTTCTTCTCCTCGGCTTGGCGCTGGAGAATTTCGAGAGCAAAGCCGCTCCCAACCTTGGTGACGAACTCTACGGGGCGAGTGTTACCAGCCAGGGCAAGACAAATCTTCCAGGTATCCCCATCCAGCTCGTAGATACCCAAATTCGTCTTCCCTTTCTCGGGGCCTTCTGTGAACACCAAGTCCAGCTTCTTGGGCGTGCTGTTCTGATCAAGCTTCAAAGTACCTTTGTAAGCCGCCCCCATCGAGATCGTAGTGAAGGCATCATCCTGGACGATAATCTTGGAACCCTGGAACGCAGGTCCCACTATTTTGGCACCGTCGATTTCTAGCGCGGCGACGTTCCAGGTGCCTTGTAGTTTCTTGAGTTCGGCCTTCCTTCGGGCTTCCTCGCCGGCATCCGCGGCAGGGGAGGGCGCACGGAGCAACGCGGGAGCTTCCCTCCGCGGGCTCTGATCCGCGGCCAGCATGCGGACCGTGAACAAACTGGCGCCAAGCATGCCCACCGCGAACAGCACCGCGGCCACGAACTTTAACTGGGACCACCACATGGTCTTCAAGACTCCTTCGGTTAGAGCCAATGCGTGTGCAGAGAGAGCACCAAGACCGGTTGCGTTGCCGGCCGCAAAGGATGCCGCCGCCCGTATGGTTGTCTCCAGAAGTGGCTCCGGCACGGCGTTCACCGATCGCGTTCCGCAATCCATTTCGGCGTTTCCGCCGCCGGTCGGTACTGGGCGAGGAGATCGAGCAACTGCTCAGGATCGTCGGCTTCCAGCAAGAGGCGGCGGTGCGCGGGGCGGAGAAAACCTTCACGAACAGCATGATCGAGCCAGGCACGCAGCGGATCAAAGTAGCCCGCCACGTTGAGCAGGCCGATCGGTTTGGCATGCAGTCCTAGCTGGGCCCAGGTGAGAATCTCACACAGCTCATCGGCCGTGCCAAAGGCTCCCGGCAACGCAGCGAAACCATCTGCCAGATCGGCCATCCGCGCCTTGCGCTGATGCATGGTCGCAACGACGTGGAGCTCTGTGAGTCCGGTCTGAGCCAATTCCTTGTCAACCAGAGCTTGTGGGATCACGCCGATCACCGCGCCGCCCGCCGCCAAGACGCTGTCGGCGAGGATCCCCATCAAGCCGACGTGTCCACCGCCATAGACCAATCCCAGGCCGCGGGCAACCAACGCGTTGCCCAGCTGTCGGGTGGCCTCGGCGTAAACCGCTCGGCTACCGGCATTCGATCCACAGAAAATGCATACGCGCTGCATCGTGTCCTCCCCCTCAAGGATAGAGACCGCACATGCTTGAAAAAAGACGAAAAGAGCGTGCCGCCCCGTTCATGGTCCACTGTCGAATCCCGCATGGTGACATAGAGTGAAAGAATAGCCTGCGCGGCAGGCATCAGTTTTTCGGAGAGCTCGGGGTATGGATCTGTTCCTGCAACAGCATAGCGGCTCGTTGACGATCTTGATTCTCAGTACATTGGTATTTGTGACGTTGCTGATCCTGGTTCCCCAATTGTTGCGGACCCATCAGCACACGGTCGAGCTAATGCACGCCGAACAGATGCGTGCCCTGGAACAAGGATTACCCGTGTCGCGCCCGGATGAGCGTTCGGTGTTTGCTGGCCGGACGGCCTTGCTGGTGCCGATCGTATCCGTGTGCACAGCTGGAACCGTCACCTGTTTTCTCGTAGCGTACCGATCGGAGAATTTGCTCTCGGTGACGCTGGGCGTTTGGTGCGTGGTCGGGGTCGTCAGCCTGGCCGCCATCAGTGGCGGAATCGCGTTGCTGGTCCGCCTGGCGCAAATGCACACGGGTACAGAAGAGTATCAGGATCATCCATCAGAGACGTAGTCCCCAAGTGCATGAGTTACTCGGCCGCCGATTTTAGGCGGTTGATCTGCAGGTCCTCCAGGCCTTTCCATTCGGGATCCTCGACGGTGATCTCCTGGATGCGCTCGCAGGGGTGGGCGGCCAGGAACGGGCGCTGCTTGTAGATTTAGGAGGCGGCGTGCTTCAGGGTGGCCAGCCCGCGGTTGATGCTGGTCGGCGTCAGCTTGCGCTCTTTGCGCAGGTATTTCAGAAAGCCTTCGGTCAGCGAGCGCGTCCAGTGGTTGGGGTGGTCGGTGCCGGCGACGGCGTGCTCTTTTTGCGCGAATGCCGGCGCGTAGTGACAGGGTCGGGATCGCCCTTGCGCCGAGCTGCCTGGGAGTGTTTTTTCGGGCCATCGGGAGGTGTTTATACCTTATTTCATGCACAGTTTTATGCTTTCGCCGACCCGCATCCGGGCGAAAACGCCGCGGTGATGCCGGTTAGCATGAAATAAGGTACATTGCCTGGCGCGCATAGAAAGGGGGAAGTTGCGCCAACAAGCGGGACTGCGGGCTGCGTGTCGGATGCGAGGCCGACTCCTCCTCTTGAAAGAGAGTCGGTCTGTTAAAGCGGATTTGCTCGATAGCAGTAACCCAATGTACCATTTCCGCGTCGCTACGGTTGTTTCGTGGTTAGCGAGTCCAGGGGCACGAGCCTGATTTCACCAACCGTTTTCCCATGGGCTTTGACGACGCCTTCGGAGTATGTCACTATTTCATTGCCCCCGCTGAAGGCCAAGCGCTTGCCATCGGGGGAGAATGCCACGGTAAACACAGGAACGTTCACGTTAGGGAGAGCGTATTTTCGTTCTCCGGTGTGCGCATCCCAGACGTTGACCTCCCCGCTCAGCTTGTTGCCCTCCTGCAGTCGCCCTCCCGTCGCCAACAGAGTTCCGTCCGGAGAAAACGTCCCTGCCGTGACCCAACTTTTGTTTCCTCGCAGTATCCGTTGCACTTTGGCCGTCTGCACGTCCCAGAGTTTCACCGTCTTATCACGACGGCTTACGCTGGCCAGCATCTTCCCATCGGGGGAAAAAGCGATCCAAATGGAGGCCGCACTATCCTTCTCCCACACGTTTTTGAATGCGCCGGTCTGACCGTCGAAGACCCTCAGCTTGGTATCCGGTGCAGCGATAGCCAGTAGCCTTCCGTCCGGTGAAAACGCCAGAGCGCTCACCTGGCGCTCAAGAGCCCAGTCCGGTGCAGGCTCCGCTGTCTCCTTCAGCCGGGCTTTTACTTTCTCGTTTGGTACATCCCACAAGGTCAGGAAGCAGCCGCCTTCTACAGAAACACTGGCACCACCCAGTGCTAGAGTTCTTCCATCCGGAGAAAACACGAGAGTGCTCACGGCGCACCGGACGCCTAGCCCGGATTATTCATTAGGAACAAGATAAAAAGCCTCTGCGTTCGTCTTACTTGTTGAAGCATCAAGTATTGTGACGAGAGCCGAGGCTTACCATGAGTATACACCCTGTCTGGCATGGCACCTTCACTTTTTTCGAGGAGCTGGCCGTCGTCGTCGAGCCCTCGTCGGCTCAACTGTCCAGTGATGCCGGCCTGTTGCTCTTCCGCCAACTCGACGAACACCTCGGGCTCACCCGCCAGTTCGCGGACGCCCTCGACGACCCGCGTGCCCCCGAGCGCATTGACCACACCTTTCGGGAGATGGTCCGCTCCCGCGTCTACGGAATCCTCGCTGCCTACGAGGACCAGAATGACCACGACGTCCTTCGCGCCGACCCCATCTTCAAGCTCGTGGCCGGCCGCTCTCCCGACGCGGAGGATCTGGCCAGCCAGCCGACCCTGTCACGCTTCGAGAATGCCATCAACATTGCTTCGCTCAAGCGCCTGCGTGACGTCCTCATCGATCAGTTCATCGCCTCGTTCGCCACACCGCCCAGGCACCTGACCTTCGACCTGGATGCGGTCGACGACCCCGCCCACGGCGCGCAGCAACTGGTGTTGTTCCACGGCTTCTTCGACCAGTACCAGTATTTCCCTGCCTTCATCACCTGCGCCGACAACGACCAGGTCGTGCTGCTGTCGCTTCGGCCCGGCGCCGTGCATGCCGCCCTGGGCGCCGACGACGACCTGGAATACCTGGTGCGGCGACTGCGTCAGACCTGGCCCGGCGTGCGCATCCGGGTACGCGGCGACGCCGGCTACGGCGTCCCCTGGATGTACGCCGTCTGCGAGCGTCTCGACCTCGATTACACCTTTGGCCTGGCGGCCAACAGCGTCCTCAAGCGGCGCAGTGATGCCGTGCTGGCCCAGGCGGTCGGGGCGTATGAGGCCAGCGGGCAGCCCCAGCGTCTGTTCACGGCCTTCTGGTACCAGGCCGGCTCCTGGCCGCTGCCGCGCTGGGTGGTGGTCAAGGCCGAAGCCAACGCCCAAGGGACCAACCGCCGCTTTGTCGTCACCAATCGACCGGGGGCGTTCGTACTGCCGCAAGCGGCCTACGACGACTATGCCGGACGGGGCGAGAGCGAGAACCGCAACAAGGAACTCAAGTGCGACCTGGCGGTGGATCGCACCAGTGACCATCGTTTCCTGGCCAACTTCTTCCGCTTGTACCTCCACGCGCTGGCTCTGAACCTGTTGGTGCGTCTCCGGCGGCAGGTGGCCGCTCCCCCGCCACCCGTGGCAGCGCCGGTGCCGGCCGAGGCGCTGACGGGCGCAGCGCGGCAGCGTTATTTTCGGCAGCGCCGGCGACAAGACCCGCTGGGCGAGGGGCAGCCATGCACGTGGCGAAGTATGGTCATCAAGGTGGCCGCAGAAGTCGTCGTCAGCGCCCGTCGTATCCTCGTGCGTCTCTCGAGTTCGTGGCCGCACCTGCATTGGTATCAACAGCTCTGTGCCCAGCTCGCTTCGGGCACGCGTGTGGCCCCGATGCCGAGCGGTTAACCCAGGGACAACCCGGAACCACTTTGGGGGAAAGGGGGTGGTGCGCCCGCCGTTGGTAAATCCGCGCGACTTCCCCAGGGCCAGCGCCATGCCGACCCCAGTCGAATCGCGCACGAGCCGCTTATGAATAATCCGGGCTAGGTCGTCTGCGGTCAAGCGGCGTTTCACCTGCCACGTCTCGGTGTCCATCACTCGCACCTCCGTTCCCGCGCCGATCCCGACTCTTGGTTGCTTCGTGGCAGCAATTGCTACCGTTTTGCCATCCGGCGCAACGGCTAGCGCAGTCATGAAGATGCGTTTCTCTTCGCCCAGCGACCGTTGGAGTTGCCCGGTGGTTGCGTCCCACAGTTTGATGGTGCTGTTCGGAGCCAAACTTTTGTGCGTCTCACCGCCTCCTTCGAATTCGATGGGATCGTACGTGATACCAATGGTCAGCAGGCTTTTCCCATCGGCACTGTAGACCAGCTGATGGACCGAGGCTTCTTGGTGCACAACGACCGGGGTTGGTTCGGGCTGTGGCTTCAATCCATCTGCGGTGGGCGGTTTTTCTGCCGTTGGCGGGCGTGGTTGCTCGACTGCCTGCGACTGGTAGAGAAGCTCACCGGCAGCCAAAGCGGAAGCAACGAGGGTCAGCACAATCATGGTGATCTTCAGCTTGGCAATTATCATGGATTTCAGCACTTCTTCTGCCAGGGTGACAACCTTTGTCGAGATCAGGCCTGCCGCTACTGCTTGGGCTGCCGGCAACAGATTGGTTGCGGTTTTGACGGTGGAATGGATCAAGGAAATCGGCACACGAGCCGACGCTACACTTTGTGCCAATCGGCCTGCCAACACTCCGGTGGAGAACAGGATGCCGTGGCGGGCAAACCGCTTTGCCAGCAATCCTCGGGCAGTTGTGAGTCGGCTTGAGAGAGTTCCTTCGGGTATCTTCAGTTGACGGGCCGCTTCCTTACGGGTCTTGCCTTCCAAGTCGCACAGGACGATGGCCACCCGGTACTTGTCGGGCAGACTGGCTAGCTCTTGGTCGAGCAAGGCTTCCAAGGCCTGTCCTGCAGGGGCGTGCGTAGCGGCTGGTGGTTCAGGTAATTTCATCACCTGCTTCTCGCGCTGGCGGTGTTTCGCGATCATGGTTCTCGCCTTGAGTGCGATGCGGTAGGCGACTCCGTATAGCCAGTTTGGGACCATTTCCCTCGGAGAAATAGAAGCAGCTTTGCGAGCCAAGACCAAGAACGTTGCTTGAAAGGCATCTTCGGCATCGTGATGGCTGGGCAACATGCGGCGGCACACTCCCCAAACCGTCGGACCGTGCCGGCGAACAAGGGCTGCGAACGCTGCTTCGTCACGCCACTCGATGAAGCAGCCCAACAATTGCCCATCGGTCAATCCGGCCTGTTCCTGGCCAAGGGCGACACACCGAAGCTGTTGCATGAATTTGTTTACTTGGCTGGTCGCCATGCCCTTGGTCCTCCCCGTCGCATTCACTACGTTCTACTTACTATTGCCTGGCTGTGGTCCGTTTCATCGATTTTTCCACTGGGGCGTCACGGCACCCACGCCCTAGCTTTGAGCCACGTGACAGCAGCGGACAGGCTGACGAAGTAGTGAATGTCTCTTGGTGGGTCAAAATCCAGTCTAATATCCGGGTGGATGGCTGTGGTTTTCGCCGTCGCGAAGTCGTCAGTGTTTGAACTGACGAACACGCGAAGGCCCGCGAAACCGCCCACGAGCAGCGCGTCCACGAGGCTCACGGCGTGCTCCAGAATAGCCGCGTCCTTGGCCCCTTGGCCTCCCTTTCTCGCTGGCTTGCGAGCGTTGATGATCCGGTCGATGGCGCGGCTCAATGCATCGCCGTCCTTGTCCAGCAGGATGGACTCGTCGAGAAGATTCTTGGAGAGCGTTTTTAATCGATCAGGTAGCGTCGCCAGGCCGGCCGGCAGCGGGCCAAGAGCAGGTAAACCGACGAAGGTGCAGGAGGCAGAGACAGCACCGACACTGTTGACGGCGTTCTCACAGTCCTGCACGGCCTCATCGATGTGAGCACCCCACTCCGTCGGCGTCGGGCATGCAACGACGAGGTAAACGGCCGGCGGGTTGCGGGTTGCACGCGTCAGGAGTTCCGTTGCGGCTTCCACATTCCCAGCGGCGTTCCGAAGCGGGGCACGGACGACATCGAGCAGTACGCAGGTGTCGAGAAAGACGACGGGAGCGACCGCCAGCTTTATATGGGCGGCAGCGGCGGCCACATTGGGCATGACGGTCAGTTTCCACTGGCCTCGGAATATTCGGCGAGTAGCGTGGCCTCCCGGACGAAGCGCTCCGTCAGAGTGCAGGCGTCCCCGGACCCCCAGCCATTACTGACGAACCAGTCCATCAGCTCATCTTTGTCGAAAGCAACGTCTTCCTGAGATGCGGTGACGAGGAACTTCCGCCAAGCGGTTTCCGAAGCCTCAGAAAGCGGGAGTCCTCCGCCGGTCGCAATGTCGCTGAAGGCGACCAGGGCTGCCATCGTCTTGGGCTGCACACGGCTGTTGGGACCGAGGCGGGGGCGCGTGACTTTGAGGCCGAAGCTATTTGTAGACGGGACGATCACGTTCCTGATAACATCGTCAACGACGGCCGCCACTTCCACAGGATCGGCATCGGAAGAGGCATCGAGAAGGGAGTACGTCCCCCCGCGGACCCTGTGTTCTGACACGCGATTCAAGCAGAGCAGAAGGCGCGGGCCGCCCTCGGGGCCGCCGACGAAGCAGAGAACCCTATTCCTCTGGTAGGGGTGCCAGTTCATCTTCTTTTCCGCTGCCGCATCGCGCTCGAAGCCCTTGTTCTTGAGCCTGGCCTCAAGGTCTTCAAGCATCGAGGTGATCTGCTCGGCTTTCCCCTCGATGAGGATTCTCCGCCAGGAAGCGATCAGATCAACCGCTTGGACGCCGTCCATCCTAGGCTCCTTCGGGTCGGGCGCAAGACACGGCACAACTCTCCAATTGTGATTGTTCCGCATGCCGGGCTTCCGGTCAAGCTGCGAGGGAACAGCCGCGCGCCGAGTTCACGGAAGCTGTAGATGGCCCTGTGCCCCTCCCCGTCATAGGCCACGCCAGCCCTGAAACAAGGTCGTTTAGGCGGTGTCGGCCTGCGGCTACGGGAACGACGAGCGCAGAAGGACGAAGGAGGCGAGTTCTACTGACACCTCGTGAAATCGATCGGAAGGACCGCCCTGGAGGAACATGGAAGCTGCCGGCCACTGCTCCAGCCAGTACATCTGGCGAGAAGGCCGATGCCGTCGAGGGACTGTTCTAAGGAGGCGAGCGGCCGCAGGATGTCTCATGCGACTGTCGGCATCGGCAGTTGCATCCCGGTCGGCATTCTGGCTGGTGATAATCGCCGCCGTCGGGCGTGGGCTTTCCCAGCTGCCTCGCGCACCCGGCCATGCAGGGTGTGATGAATGCGTTCCCACAAGCCGCGGCTGCGCCAGCGGCAAAACTGGGAAGAAACCGTGCCCCAGGGGGGGAAAGTCGTGGGCCAGTAGGCGCCATTGACAGCCGGTACGCAAAATGTAGAAGATGGCATCGACGATGTCCCGCGGGGCGACGGTGCGTGGTCGGCCCGGTCTATTCCACCGCCGTTTGGGGAACAGCGGGCGAATCACGTGCCATTGGTCATCCGTGACGTCGCTGGGATATTTATTGGTCCTCATGCCCGTATAATACGGCGGAGGTCCATTTGCAAACTTCCTCTCAGGCACGAGTGGGAGCGCCGGGCGAATATCTTCTGCGAGATGACACAGGGGCAGTGATAGCATTCACTGCAGGACATACCTATGTGGGAAGCGGGACCTTGAACTTGGGCGGGGAAGGGTGGAAGGTGGTCAATGGGATTATTACCGAAGCTCGCGACAAATAATACCCTATCTGCGTTGCCCGCCCCGCCTGCGGGTCGAAACGGGCGTGCTGCTGGCGGACCTGGGCGATGAATTCTTCGAGCTTGCGCTGTACCGCTTCGCGCTGGTCGGGCGTGAGCTTAGGTGTGATGAAATCGGGGCCGCACCTTGATTTGTGCGTTGACCATGCTTCCGTTCTTGAACGCGGGCACTCAGCCCCTCCAACCGGGAGACACCACGCGCTCGCTCCAGGTAGACCGGCGCACCCGCACCTACCTGGTCCACGTTCCGAAATCTTATGATGGCACCAAGCCATACCCGGTGGTACTGGCCTTCCACGGCGGCGGCAGCAATGCGGAACAGATGGTCCGGTTCTGTGGCCTGAGCGAGAAGGCCGATCGAGCAGGCTTCCTTGTCGTCTATCCAAATGGCACCGGATTGCTGACGACCATGCTGACGTGGAATGGCGGCAACTGTTGTGGCTTTGCCATGCAGCACCAGGTCGATGATGTGGCCTTCATTCGCGCCCTGCTCGATGATCTGGAGTCCGCGATCAAGGTGGATCGCCGGCGGATTTACGCCACGGGCATGTCCAATGGAGCGATCCTGACTTACCGGCTGGCCTCCGAGCTTTCGGATCGAATTGCCGCTGTCGCGCCGGTGGCCGGACCGATGGGCACGGAGACGTGCGCTCCCCAGCGTTCGGTGCCGGTGATTCATTTTCACGGTACCAACGATGAATTCGCTCCCTTCCAGGGAGGGCACGGGCCAAAAAGCATGTCGGGTACAAATTTCTACTCCGTAGACCATTCGATCCGTGCCTGGATCAAAGCGAACCGCTGCCCCGATCAGCCGCTCGTGGTCCGGGAGCCCGACCAGGCCAAGGACGGCACGGCGGTCGTCCGGAAAACCTACGGACCGGGAACGGATGGGTCCGAGGTTGTCCTCGAGGTGATCGAAGGCGGCGGCCACACCTGGCCCGGCCGGCAGCCGCCGCTGAAGTTTCTCGGCAAATCTACCAAAAACGTGTCGGCCAACGACCTGATGTGGGAATTCTTCCAGCGGCATCCCATGAAGTAGCCGCAGCCCAATCACGCTCCGGGCGGTAACACCTTCGCCGGTCGGAGAAGCCGCTCCCTGGGATCGGCAGCCGCCACCGCTACCAAGGTCTTCGCTGAGTCGAAAACGGCCACGTCTATTGCGGTCGGAGATGAGCCCTCCAACATGGTAGAGTCAGGTACGCTCACTCGTTGTCCCTGGCGAAGGCGATGTACGTCCCTCTGCTCGAGGATCACATGCGGCAACTCTGCCACGGCCGCGGATAGCGGTAAGAGGGCAGCGTACACGGTGGCGCGGTCGGAATCCAGCGAAAGGGCCGAGGCGGCGTCGAACAGCCCGATGCGCGTGCGGCGCAGCTGATCTACCAGCGCCCCGCAGCCGAGTCTTTTCCCGAGATCCCGAGCCAACGAGCGAATATAGGTTCCCTTGCCGCACCGCACCAGGAGTTCCAGGTGTGGATAGTCATAGGTAAGCAGATCGAGCGTCGTGATGTGAACCGGGCGGGGCTCGAGCGAAACCTCGTGTCCCCGCCGCGCCAGGTCGTAAGCGCGCCGGCCGGATACCTTCGCAGCCGAATGCGCCGGCGGCACTTGCACGATCGTGCCTACAAATCCTTGCAGGCAAGCGGCAATCTGTGCCCGATCCGGCGGCTGCGCCACCGCAACGGCCTCGATGGTGCCATCGGCGTCGTCGGTGGTGCTGGTGGCCCCCAGGCGCAGCACCGCATGATAGGTTTTCTCCATGCGCTGCACGTATTCCACCAGCCGCGTCGCCACACCGACACACACGACCAGCACTCCGGTTGCCAACGGATCCAGGGTGCCGGCGTGCCCGAGGCGCGTGCCCGCCGCAAACCACTGTTGGGCGTGATCGACTACCTGCCGCGAAGTCAGGCCGGACGGCTTGTCCAGCACGAGCAGGCCATGGCACGCAGGGGGCTTCATGAAAGGCAACATCCTCCTCCGAATAACGGCCGCAAGACCAGTGGGCCGAACGCAGTATAATGAATCGGCACCGAAACATCTAATTTGAGACAGCTCCTGACGCAAATGGGTTCGGTATCACCCCTGGGGAGAAAAACAGCTTGTGAGAGAAGCGGACGTCTGCGTCATCTTCAATGCCGTCGCGGGGCGTGGGCGCGCCCGGCAGCGGATCGAGAGTCTGCGGCGGAGCCTGGGCGCGCGTGCCCTGTTTATGCCGACGCGCGCCCAGGGCCATGCGGAAGAATTGGCGTGCGAAGCCGCGACCAATGGGTTCGCCATTGTGGGGGCTGCCGGCGGCGACGGGACGGTACACGAGGTTGCCAACGGCTTGCTGCGGGCGGCTCGACCCGAAGTCGCACTGGCCGTCTTTCCAGTCGGTTCGGCCAACGATTATGCCCATAGCCTGGACTTGGCCCCCGGATGGTGGTTACGTGGCGATCCGACAGCCCACACGCGGACTGTGGACGTCGGGCAAGTGAGGACAAACGATGGCCGGGCGCGATATTTTGTGAACGGGGCGGGAATCGGTTTCAACGGCGCCGTGACGTTGGAATCGCAGCGTATTCGCCGGCTTCAAGGAGTCTGGCTCTACAGCCTGGCGCTCTTCCGCGCATTCTGTCGTCGCTTCACGGCCCCGGTCATGACGATCGAGATGGACGGCTGCGAACAGCGACTGCCAACCCTTGCGCTCAGTGTGGCGATTGGCCGTCGCGAGGGAAATTTTGTGCTGGCGCCCCACGCCGTGGTCGATGATGGGCTCTTTGATTATTTGCACGTTGGCCAGCTAAGGCGGTGGGAGCTGTTCCGCTATTTTCCGGGCATGCTCACCGGCGATCTGCCGACCGACCATCCCGCGATCCGGGTCGGTCGCTGCCGTCATGTCCGTGTCCAGGCCGACACGCCGCTCATCGTCCACCTTGACGGGGAACTGTTCAGCCGGCCGGAAGAGAACCGCCGGGATCTCGATATCCGCATTCTTCCGGCTACCCTGGCCGTTCAAACTTGTCGACCGACCGAGAGCGGCCGGCATGGCCATGAGAGTACGCTCGGCCGCGGTTGCCGCGGCGAGGAATAATCGGGACAATGAGATGGATCGTAGGGTAGGGGAGTGCGTCCTTCGTGATCTCCCCGCCGGTTCGGTTTCAGCGAGGATCACGGTCATGGCGTCTTCTCATGTCTTGGCGATTGATCAAGGCACCACCAGCACCCGGGCCGTCGTGTACGATGGGTCGGGTCACTGCGTTGGCAGCGCCGCCCAAGAATTGACCCAGCATTATCCGCAGCCGGGCTGGGTCGAGCATGATGCGGAGGAAATCTGGCAATCCGTCGCCGCCGTGGTGCCCCGGGCCCTGGCGGCCGCAGGGGTCACGGCCCGCGATCTTGCAGGCATCGGCGTGACCAATCAACGGGAAACGGGAGTGATCTGGGAGCGCAGCACAGGCAAGCCGGCCGCGCGGGCTCTGGTTTGGCAAGATCGGCGAACGGCCGACTTTTGCCGGCAGCATCAGGCGGACGAATCCTGGATCACGGCCCGGACGGGGCTGGTGCTCGATCCGTACTTTTCCGCGACCAAGATCCATTGGCTGCTGGAGCACGATTCCCAGCTGCGTACCCGTGCCGAGGCTGGAAAGCTGGCGTGGGGAACCATCGACAGTTTCTTGATTTGGCGCCTCACCGCCGGCACAGTCCATGCGACCGATGTGAGCAATGCCTCGCGGACCCTCTTACTGAACTTGCAAAGCGGTGCCTGGGATGAGGAGTTGTGTCGTTATTTTGGCGTGCCCCGATCTCTCCTGGCGGAGGTCCGGCCGAGCGCGGGGAATTTCGGCGCGACATCTGGCTTGGCGTTCCTTCCCGATGGCGTGCCGATCACCGGCGTGGCGGGGGACCAACAGGCTGCCCTGTTCGGTCAACGCGCCTTTGCGGTGGGCGATGCCAAGTGCACCTATGGTACGGGAGCTTTCTTCCTTTCCCATACCGGCAGTCGGCCGATTTTCTCCAAGCACCGCCTGCTCACCACGTTTGCTGCCACAGTGGATGAGCGGCCACAGTATGCCCTCGAAGGGAGCATTTTCATTGCGGGCGCGGCCGTGCAATGGCTGCGCGACGGCCTGAAACTTTTTGACACGGCGGACGCTGTGGAAGCGCTCGCAGCCCGGTCGGATGCAGCGCAGTCGGTCCTTTTTGTACCGGCATTAGTAGGGTTAGGAGCACCGTATTGGGTGCCGGAAGCCCAGGGAGTTCTGTTCGGCTTAACGCGCGGAACGACAGCTGCCGAGCTGGCCCGTGCGGCCCTCGAAGGAGTCGCCTTTCAGGTGGCCGACCTGGTGAACGCGGTGGCCGGCGATGCCGGCCAGCCTCTGCTGAATTTGCGCGTCGATGGCGGCATGGCCCGCAACGCCTGGTTCATGCAATGCCAGGCCGACCTCCTCGGCCTGCCAGTCTTGCAAGCCGCCCACAGCGAATCCACCGCGCTGGGAGCCGCCTTCCTGGCTGGCCTGCGTGCCGGCCTTTGGCCGGACCTCGACAGTTTGCGCCGCCTTCCCCAAGAGGGAAGACAATTTGAGCCACGCTTACCTGCCGAGCAGCGCCAGCACCGCCTGGCCGAATGGCGACGGGCCGTTCAGGCCGTGATCGAGTTCTATACTCCTTATGAAGGAGCCGGTCGTCCATAGTTCGTAGCAGGCTGCTACGGACTATGGACGACCGGCTACGGACGCTGGACTATGCTTCCCCGTGAAGTCATTCGTCAGATTCGCCGTCTTCAGATTCGTGCCCGCCGGGCCGTCGAGGACCTGGTGGGTGGGGAATACCATAGCGTGTTCAAAGGAATGGGCCTGGCCTTCGAGGAAGTTCGCGCATACCAGCCCGGTGACGATATCCGCGCGATCGATTGGAATGTGACGGCCCGCATGGGGCACCCCTTCATCAAGCGCTACATCGAGGAACGGGAGCTGACGGTGATGCTGCTCATCGATTGCAGTGCCAGCCACCTCTTCGGAACACAAGTCCAGCAGAAACGCGAAGTGATGGCGGAGCTGGCGGCCGTGCTTGCATTCAGCGCCATCAGCAACAATGACAAGGTGGGACTCATTGCCTGTACCGACCGTGTGGAGCGCTTCGTGCCGCCCCGTAAAGGTTCTCGCCACGTGCTTCGCCTCATCCGGGATGTCTTGTTTTTTCAGCCGGTGCACCGCGGCACGTCGCTTCGGGAAGGACTCGATTATCTCAACCGTATCCTGCACCGCCGGGCGATTGTTTTCCTCCTCAGTGACTTCCTCGACCGAGGATTTGAGCGTTCCCTCAAGCGGACCGCCCGGCATCACGACCTGATCGCCATCCGGGTCACGGATCCACGGGAAGAAACGATTCCGAATGTGGGTCTCCTGGAACTGGAGGATGCGGAAAACGGGGAGCGGCTCCTTCTGGACACGGGGAGCCGACGGGTCCGCGAGGCGTTCGCTCACGCCGCCCAGCAACGGCGGGAGGCCTTGCTGCAACTGGTCCGGTCTTCTCGGGCAGATCTGATCGAGGTTTCCACGGACGGTGGCCATCTCGACGGTCTGATTCGCTTTTTCAGACTCCGCGAGCAACGGTTGAGAAGGACTTGAGCCGGATGAGCTGCGCGAAACGCAACCGGACCATGATAGCGATGCGATCCAAGCCGGCGCGGGTTGTTTGGTTCTTTCTCGCAGTGTATCTCTTGTGGCTGCTCCCGGGCACGATTGCTCTCGCGGCGGAGCTTGAACAAAAGCAAGGGAGTGCGACCCTTCGCCTGGAGGCAGAGACAGTCAAATCCGACCGCGTGGAGATCCGGCTCTCCGATGAGATTCGCCTGACGATGAGCATGGAAGGCGACGCGGGATTGGAAGTGCAACCGCCGGAGCCTCGGACGACTTCCCCGGACTGGCAGGTGCGGCGCGAATTTGCTCCGGAGCGGGTGCCGCTCCCGGGGGGCCATGTTCGCTGGCAAGAGCGGTTTCGTCTTTCGCCTCTGAAACCCGGCGACCTGTCCTTGGCCCTTGCACCGCTGCGCTATCGGCTGAGCCCCGACACGGAGGATTGGCAAGAGATTGCCTGGCGGCCGATCCCGGTGCACGTGAGCACGGAGATTTTCCGAGCCGATCTGAGCGAGCTACGCGACATTCCGCC
>Ga0070734_10002099_pt1 | contig 25733 bp, 20 predicted proteins | sample Coa_R1_8_FD_66444 | JGI IMG/M metagenome (GOLD analysis project Ga0070734, IMG submission 66444) | Surface soil microbial communities from Centralia Pennsylvania, which are recovering from an underground coalmine fire - Coalmine... | ecosystem: Environmental > Terrestrial > Soil > Unclassified ...
CCCGCTTCTGGATCCCCGGCAACCTCGCCTACGACAACTCGCCCCGGCCCGGCGCGCCGCACGGCACGCTGGTGTTCGACATCGAGCTCCTGTCGATCAAGTAACCCGGCGGCTCACGGACGCCGGGCCGTCCGGCGTCCGATCGACAGCGCGCCGGCGCCCAGCAGCGCCACCGCCAGCAGGGCCACCGCGGACGGCGGGACCGGGACGGCCGTCGGCGTCAGCGAAGGCTGCGGCAGGTGGCAGTCGATGTTGACGGTGACCGACGTCGTGGCGCCGCCGGTGACGCTCACCGGCGCCGAGCCCGCGCAGCTGGTGAACTTCCCGGACGTGTCGACCGCCGTCAGCGCCAGGGTGTAGCCGGTCCCCGACGGGATCCCGCCCAGCGTGGCCGAGAATCCGCCGCTCTTCGAGACGTCGAGCGCGCCGGCCTGGCTGTAGCCGGGCTTGGTGAGCTGGTAGCCGATGGTGTTGACCTGGAAGCTCGGCGGAACGACGAGCCCGATGGTGACGGCGCCCGGGCCGTTCTGGGCGGAGGTGGTGCTCGCCGGCCCGTTGCCGGAGACGACGGAGGCCTGCTGGGAGCAACCGGTGGAGAGCGCGAACGCCAGCGCGAGGCCGGTCAACACCCTGGTCGCGAGCGTCACGCCGGTCATCGTCCGGCTCCGGTGCAGGTGACGGGAATGGTCTGGGTGACGTTGCACCCGCGGTCGCCGTCGGAGACGACCACCGAGATGGTGACCGAGGCGGCCGTCGTGCAGGTGAACGTCGTCGACGCCGAGCCGCTGGTGCTGCTCAGCGAGCCGCTGTTCGCCGACCAGCTGTAGCTCAGCGTCGCCGACGGGCCCGAGTCGGGATCGTGCGCCAGCACGGACACGACCATCGAGCCACCGACGTTGACCGAGGCGGTGTCCACCGAGATCCCGTCGACGACGGGGCAGAGGTTGGTCGCGGCGGTCACCAGCGCCTGCCCCGCGTCGGGGGGCGTCGCGCACTTCAGCGTCACCGGGACGCCGGTCGAGGGCGTCGGGACGCTGAAGGTGGTCGAGCCCGAGCACCCGGTCACGCCGTCGCTCGCCACGCCGCTCACGATCAATTGATAGCCCGTGCCCGCCGTCAGGCCCCTCGGCGAGACCAGCACCGTCGGGCTCGCCCCCACCGTCACCGTCCCGGTCGTCGTCGTGCCGTCGGGCGCGATGACCCAGTAGGTCGCGCTCGTCAGCGTCACGCCCGAAGAGATGGTGAGCGAGCCGATCTCTCGCTCGGTCGTGGCCTGCGTGCAGGCGGTCAGAGCGATCGTCGTACCGATCGCGAGCGCCCCCAGCGAGGCGAGCGCTGTTCGAAATCGTCGTGGCGAGGTTCGCATGTCGGGGCGGCTCTGTAGGCAAGCGCCGTACCCGCGCGCGGTCCGCGCGCGACGCCCTCATTTCGCGGGTCCCCGCAGACGTGTTTGGTGAGCTTGGAAATGAAGATCCGGTCTCGCGCGGCGTGGCCGGAATGCCCGCCGCCTCGGTCGAGGGCAGAGGCGCGTCTCCTCGTCCAAGGGCACGCCCTCCGAAAAAAACCGGACGATCTCGATCGAGTTCCACGGTGAGGCCAGCGCGGACGATAGGTCGAAATCGCGTTTCAAACCGATGACATTTTCGACCGGAGGAGCATTCGCGTCGTCCCGCGGCGCGCGCACCTTTGACGGGCTCCCGGAAAATTTTCGGTGTGCGCTTCACCGAATCCCGGAGGCGAGTGACCGAGATCCAGAATGTTCGACCGGGCTCCTCTCCGGTCCGGCGCCGCGGTATCGCGCGCGCATCGCGCGGCTGGCCCCGCACGCCCACGACCCGACGGTGCGGCCACGGGACGCGGCTCCTCGTCGTCTCGCGAGAGCCGGGCTAGCGCAGGCCGAGGCAGCGGGCGATCGCCCAGAAGCGATCGCCGAACGACAGCGCGCGCGCGAGGACGATCACGTGCACCAGCGCGCTCGCCGCCTGGGTCGCGACGGTGCCGGCGGCGCGCGGCCAGGTCAGCTTCAGCGTGCGCGCGTCCCGATCGTCGGTGACGCCGCGCGCCCGCTGGTAGACCAGGCAGCCGCAGACCAGTAGCCCCTGAATCAGAAAGTAGACCGTCTGATCGCGCCAGCCGCCCGGCCCGACCTCCCAGTACTTCGATCCGAACCAGCCACTGTGGAGCAGCAGGGCGCTGGCCAGGAAGGTCAGCATGACGTTGCGCAGCTGGTGCCGCCCGCGCCCGCCCAGCGGGAAGTAGACCAGCGTCAGCAGCACCTTCCGGTTGTAGATCCCCCACCGCCGCCAGAGCTCGACGGGGTTCCAGGCCAGGAGCGCGTAGCGAAACGGCGAGGGCATCCGCCAGCCGTAGACCCGCGCCAGCAGCACGGCCACGTCGGACGTCCCGGACAGCGTGACGACCAGATCGAGGTAACCGACCGCCACCACCAGCCAGAGCTGGGCCCGGGAGAGCGCCGCCAGCCGCGCCGAATCGAGCGCCCCGTAAGACGCCGCCCCGAACCAGCGCCCGATCGCGGTGTGAGCCGCCGCCTTGATCGCGATGAGCAGCACGCCGGCCGCCACGGCGCGGACCTCCAGGCGCCGCGGGCGAAACACGTCGCCCGGCGAGAACACCATCGGGTTGATGGCGTGCCCGGGGAAGAAGTACATGACGGACCAGGCGAGCGGCGGCGCCGACGCGGCGCCGGGCGGGAGCCGGCCGTCGCGGCGCGCGCGCCACCAGCAGAAGGTGACGAACAGCGCCAGCACCAGGCTCGGCTCGTTGATCCAGTTGTAGGCGCCGGGATGGTGGTAGTACGCGCTGAAGAGGTGCTTGGGGACCCAGATCGCCAGCAGCCCGAGCACCCCCGCCAGCGCCCCGGTCGTGCGCCGGACGACGAAGAGCAGCGCCACCAGCGCGGCGTGGTAGGCGGCGTACGCGCCGTTCGCGGCGGCCAGCGCCGCCACCCCGGCCAGCGCGGTCAGCTCGAAGGCCCGGGCCGGCCAGAGGTGGACCGCCGCGGCCCCCGCGGCCACGATCGCGAGCACCGGCGCCGGCGGCCGGATCCCGAGGAGTGGTCCCAGCGCCGCCACGGCGCCGACGGTGAGGGCCACCAGCGCGAGCACCGCCGGGAGTCCCAGGCCGGCGCCCCCTTCGAGGGGCGGCGCTTCGAGCACGGCGGAGGGCGCGCCCGCCGTGCCGGCGGCGCCGACGCCCGCGCCTTCGATTTCCGGCCATCGCTTCATGCCGTACGAGAGGCTACCCACCGCGTTCGACAATTGGGTGAGGAGGAGGTTTCGATCATGCAAGGTCTCGCGCGTCCCGGCATCAACTTTCGGGGAAACGGTGAATCTCGGGTTCGAGGCGGCGGCGGAGCCGGAAATCAGGAGCGCTCAGCCTTGCCGGGCGGCGGGCCAGCCCTACCGTCAGCGCATGTTCGATCTCGTGTTCTCCACCTTCCGCAAGGCCACCGAGTCGACGCTGCAGATGCCGCTGGAGTTCTTCAAGACCTGGACCCAGCAGCTGCTGACGGTGCAGCCGCGCGTGGGCGGGACGCCCTACGAGTGGGGCCGCCAGCTGCAACGCCGCTCGGCCGAGATGGTGGTCGAGACGCTGCACCAGCACCGGGCGTCGTTCGACGCCGCCACCCGCGCCGGGATCCAGCTCATCGGCCAGGCGTTTCGCCTGTCGGACGCCACGTCCTCCGAGGAGATACGGCGCGTCAGCGAGGAGCTGTGGCACAAGCTCGTCGACGTTCTCAAGCAGCAGTCCGACGCGCAGCTGCGCGACTTCCAGACCTGGGCGGGGAGGTCGATGGAGCTCCAGCAGCGGTCGGCCTCGACGGCCCTGGCCTGATTGTCCCCGTCGTTCTCGCTTTGCCGCTTTACCGGACCGGCGCGCTCGACTATTCTGGTGGCATCTTGTTGAGCTCGTTCAACCGCCGTACGTACCCGATGTGGTCGGCCGTCCTTTGCATTAAGGACGACCAGGCCTGGGTCCGTCGCGTCGACTGAACGTTGAGACGAGACGACCCCGGCTGAAGGCCGCGGGTCGCTTCTCGGTGGCTCTCGGTCTTCGGCCCTTCCCGGAGACGACGATGAGCCAGGGCAAACGAGACGATGGATCGGCGACCGCGCTGCCGGTGACGCTCGAGATCTACCTCGACGGCACGCCGGCCAACGATGTGACGGCCTCGGCGGTCCGCCGTCCCGGGCCGCTCGGGCTCGCCCGCGCCTACTGGGTCCTGTGGGGCGGCATGCTGCTCAACTGCCTCGGCGGGACGGTCTTCTTCATGCTCGGGATCTACCTGACGCGCGACCGGGGCCTGACCCCAGAGCTGGCCGGCCTCATCATCAGCAGCTACGCCGCCGGCGGGCTGGGCGCCGGGCCGCTGGGCGGTGTGCTGGCCGATCGGCTCGGACGCCGCGCCACGCTCCTCATCGGAACGACGGTGGCGGGCGGGCTGATGCTGGCGCTGGGCGGGGCGCGCGCGACGACGGCGATCGCCATCCTGGCGCCGCTGCTCGGCTTCTTCACCGCCCTCTGTCGCCCGCCGCTGCTGGCGGCGGTGGCCGACGTGGTGCCGCCCGAGAACCGGGCGCGCGCCTACGGCCTCTTGCACTGGGCGATCAACCTGGGGTTCGCCGGCGCGGCCACCTTCGGCGGGGTGCTGGCCGATCGCCACTTCACGGTGCTGTTCGTGATCGACGCGCTGACGACGCTCGGCTACGGCGCCATCGTGCTGCTGGCGCTGCCGGAGACGCGCCCGCGGGCGGGGCTCGGCGAGGCGCCCGGCGCCGGGCTGGCGGTGCGCCAGCGTCTGCTCGCGCCGTTCGGCGACCGGCGGCTGATCAGGTTCGTGCTCATCCAGTTCTTGCTTTTTCTCGCCTTCGCCCAGGTCATCTCCATCCTGCCGCTCGACATGCGCGGGCACGGCCTCGACACCGGCCAGATCGGCAGGCTGCTGGGGCTCAACGGGCTGGCCATCGTCATCCTGCAGCCGATCGCGATGCGCGCGTTCGGCCGGGTGGCCCGGATCCACTGGCTGGTGGCCGGAGCGGCGTTCGTCGGGCTGGGCTTCGGCGTCACCGCCTTCGCCGGCGGCCCCGCCCTCTACATCGTCGGCATCCTCTGCTGGACGCTGGGCGAGATCGGGTTCGCCACCGCCTCGCCGGCGTTGCTCGCCGAGCTGGCGCCGGCCGACCAGCGCGGCGCTTACCAGGGGACGTACCAGCTGGCCTGGGGGACGGCCAACACGGTGGCGCCGGCGCTCGGCGCGCTGGTGCTGGCGCGCCTCGGCTCGAGCGCGCTCTGGCTGGGGGGCCTCTGCGCCTGTCTGGCGGCGGCCGCGCTCCACCGGCGGTTCACCGACCGCACGCGCGCGCGCTGACCGCCCACCGCCAACCGGACGGTTGGCGGCGCCCACAACGGAGTTGGCGCCCCGACGGAGAACGAGCCGCTCCGCCGGGGGCCGGCCGCTGGCCCAACCGTTGCTCAATGTCCTTCAGAGCCCCCTGAAGGAGAACCGTCATGAACCCGTTCGCTCGTCCTCCGTCCAAGCTCTGGAGGCTTGCCCGCTGGGCCGGCCTCGCCGCCGCCGCGCCCGCGCTGTGGGCCTGCACCTCGCGCACGCTCGACGCCCCGGCCACCACACCGTCTGCCGTGGGGACCTGGACGCAGGCCCAGAAGATCAACAACAACCTCGACCTGCTGTTCATGATCGACGACTCGTCGTCGATGCAATCGATGCAGCAGAAGCTGCTCGATCAGCTGCCGCGGTTCATGAACATCCTCGAGGGGCTGCCGGTGAAGCCGAACCTGCACGTCGCCGTCGTCTCCTCGGACATGGGAGCGAAGAGCGACACCAACATCATGTGCTCGCAGACCGGCGGCAACCAGGGGCAGTTCTTTTCGCAGCCTGAAGGGAGCTGCCTGGCCACCACCCTCACGCCGGGCGACACCTTCATCTCCGACGTCGACGGGGTCTCGAACTTCACCGACCCGATCGCCAGCGTGTTCCAGTGCATCGCGCTGCTCGGGTCGAACGGCTGCGGGTTCGAGCACCAGCTGGCCTCGATCGACCGCGCGCTGGGCGCCGACGGCCTGGGGCCCGCGCCGGCGAGCAACGCCAACTTCCTGCGTCCCGACGCCTACCTGGGGATCGTCATGCTCACCAACGAGGACGACTGCTCGGCGCCCGCCGACACGACCATCTACTCCCTCAACGCCGGCGCCTGGAGCATCAACAACGCCGACGGGCCTCTGGCCAACTACCGCTGCAACGGCGGCCCGCGCGGCGGGCACCTCTGCAAGGACCTCAACCCCGGCAGCACGAACATGGGCTACGCGACCCCGCCGCTGGTCCCGCCCTCCGACGCCGCCGGTGCCCCGCCGATGCTGCAGCTCTCCGACTGCCAGGACAACGAGAGCGGCTCCAGCGCCCTCACGCCGGTGAGCAAGTTCATCCAGGACATCCGCGCGCTCAAGCCCGATCCCGACAACCAGATCTTCGTCGGCGAGATCATCGGGCCCCCGGTCCCTTACGGCGTCGAGTGGGCCCCCAGCGGAAACCCGGACCTCCCCAACGAGCTCTGGCCCCAGGTGATGCACTCCTGCGGCGCCGTCGGCAGCGACGGGGTCAACCCGGATCCGCACGCCCAGAACGCGACCGACCAGAGCTTCGGCGACCCGGGCGTCCGCGAGCAGCAGTTCGCCTTCGGCTTCTCCCGCAGCGTGGTCGCCTCGATCTGCGACCCCGACTACTCGCAGTCGATGGTGCAGATCGCCGACGCGATCGGGAAGCTCATCACCCCACCCTGCATCAATGGCCAGATCCAGTCCGACGCCCAGGGGAACCCCGCCTGCTCGGTGATCGAGACGCTGACCGACAGCGCCGGGAACAAGACCAGCGTCGCCGTCCCGAACTGCGCCGAGAACGGCAACGCCGCCCCCTGCTGGACGCTGGAGGCCGGCACCAACGGCTGCACCGGCCAGTCACTGAAGTTCAACGACAGCGCCGCCGACATGATGTCGGCCAGCGCGTACAGCACCGTCAGCTGCTCGCTCTGCATGCCGGGGGTCGCGACGCCCGGCTGCTGACAGCGCCTAGTGGTGATCGCCCGGGCCGTGAACGTGCCCGTGGGCCAGCTCCTCGGCCGTCGCCTCTCGGACGGCCACCACCTCGACCTCGAACGCCAGCGCCATCCCGGCCAGCGGGTGGTTGAGGTCGACGGTGGCGTAGTCGCCCTGCAGCGCGACGACCCGCCCCAGCTGGAACCCGCCGCTCACCTGCACCCGGCACGGCGAGCCCGGACCGATCCGCCCCTCACCCGAGAGCTTGCGCAGCGGGAGCTTGCGGACGTTCTTCTCGTCGCGCAGGCCGTACCCCTCCTCGGGCGCCAGCTTCGCGTCGATCTTGTCGCCCGCCGACTTGCCGGCCAGCGCCTTCTCCAGGCCCGGCACGATGCTCCCGGTGCCGTGGAGGTAGACCAGCGGGTCGCGCCCGCGGGAGGTGTCGAGCACCTCCCCGGCGTCGTTCTTGACCGAGTAGTGGATGGTGACGGCGCTCTTGTCGGCGATCTGCATGGTGGGGTGGTGAGCCAAGCACCCCGCGAGCCCGAGCGCAACTTCTCCCGGGCTCGCGGACCGCCGATTCCGCCGCCCGCCTACGGGTTGACGAAGGCGACGCCGCGGTAGCAGGTCCCGTAGGTCGGACCGACCACCGTGCTGAACGACTCGCTCGCGGGCAGCGTGGTCGCCGACAGCTGGTCGGTGATGACCACGACCTTGTTCGGGTCGGCGCCGTTGTCGCCCGAGGTGCTGGCCGTCGAGGTGACCGCCCACAGCGTGACCTGGTCGCCGTTGACGACGCCGGTCAGGTTGCGGAGGCCGATCGTCGTGACGTTCGGCCAGGGGCCGTCGGCGCCGGTGAGGCCGCTGTCGACCTGGCCGATGAGGCCGGCCGTCAGGATGTAGTCGAGCTGCCAGGTGCCGCCGACCAGGCTCCACTTCTCGAGACCGGCGTGGGCCGCGTCGGCCGAGTTCCCCGTGCCCTCGTCGGTCACGTACATCGTGGTGGCGTTGCCGAAGAAGACCGCGAACGGCGTGTAGTTGCCGCCGGTGGTCTTGTCGGCGAGCGTCGCCTTGGCCGAGTCGGTCGGGAAGCCCGGGACCACGGTGATCGTCTGCGCGCCGGCGTTCGCCACCGTCGGCAGCGTCGGGACGGTGTAGACCGTCTGCATGCCGTTGCTGCCGCTTCCCTTGGTGAAGTAGAGGGCCCCGCCGAACTCGGTGATGCCGCGGAAGTTGTCGTCCTTGCCCGGCTTGTCGGGCTTGGCGGTCCCGAAGGTGAACTGCAGCAGCGGATCGACCTCGGCCGAGTTGCCGGCCGGGATGGCCACAGACGAGGTCGCCCCGTCGATGGGGGTGACCACCTCGACGCCGGTGGTCTCGGTGACGTCGGGGTTGGTGCCGTTGTTGGCCGAGCCGAAGGCCGCCGCGTTGCCGTTGTTGGCGTTGCCGACGGTGTAGTAGAGGCCGTTCGAGCCGAGCAGGGCCGAGCGCCCGTTGTTCCCGCCGTAGTTGATGGTCGGGGTGTACGAGAAGGTCCCGTTGCCGGTCGTCGAGACGACGGTGCGGGCGAACGCGTAGGTCGGGCCGAAGGCAAAGGTCACCGGGTTGGTGGGATCCTGCCCCGGCACCGCGTCGGCGTTCGAGACGTCGAGGGCGCCTACGCCGGCGCCGGCGTAGCCGACGAACACCAGGTGCGACCCGGCCGCGTCCTTCGTGACGTGGAGGGCGACCTCGGACTTCGACGGGAAGCTGGTGACCACCTGAGCGGTCGGGACGGTGACCTGGCTCAGAACCTGGAGGCTGCTGGGGTTGATGTCGGTCAGGTCGATCCGCGAGGTGACGCCGAAGCTGGCGTCGGCCGCCTCGTTGTTCCAGACGGTGACGTAGTTGTTGCCGGTCGTCGCGGTCGTGGTGGCGGTCGCGCTGTTCGGGAGCTTGGTCCCTGCGGCCAGCGAGGCGACGGCGCCTTGCGTGCGGTCATAGGTGGTGCTGCTGATGACCAGCGAGTTGGGGACCAGCAGGTTCGCCTCGCAGGTGATGACCGCCGAGATCGTGGCGGCGCAGCCGGCGCTGGTGTCGCCGTCCGAGACGGTGGCCGTCACGGTCACCGGGCCGGGGGCGCTGCAGGTGAAGCTCGGCGTGGCCGAGGTCGGCGCGCTGAACGTGCCCGAGCTGGCGGTCCAGGCGTAGCTGAGCGGCGAGGGGCCGCCGTCGGGGTCGTGCGCGGTGACGGCCAGGGCGACCGGGAAGCCGACCGCGATGTCCGCCGGCGACGCCGTCAGACCGTCGGCCACCGGGCAGATGTTGAGCGTCCCGTTGACCGAGACGCTGCCCGTCTTCCCGCCCTGGTGGCAGGTGAGGTGAACGGTGACGGCCGAGGTGGCGCCAGCGGTGACCGCGAAGCCGGCCGAGCCCGCGCACGAGGTGCTGCCGTCGGTGCTGGTCGCGGTGATGGCGATCGTGTAGCCGGTCGCGGCGGGGATGCCGCCGATGACCGCGGACAGCGTGCTGCTGTGGCTGACGTCGATCGTCCCGCTGGCCGAGAACAGGTCGGGGTTCGAGATCGTGTAGCTGGCGCTGGCGAGCGTCTCCGTCGGGGCGAGCGACAGGACCAGCCCGATGCTGCCGGCGTTCCCGGCCGAGGTGGTCGAGGTGCCCGACGAGGGCGGGGTGCTCGTGCAACCGGCGACCGCCGCAGCGGCTCCGGCCAGGACGAGCGAAAGGGCGATGTCGAACATTCTAGAGCGCAGCTTCACGTGGGCCTCCTTAACGGGCGGTGGACGCGCGTGAGAATCTGCTGGCGGTTTCGTGCCGTCGAGCGACAGTTCTGTTTCCTTGATGTGGGGTAGCGCACACCTGCCGGCTCGAAAGAATTTTCGCCGGTAGGTCGAAAAAACTTTCAGCCGCTGCCGCTCCGGTTCGATCGGGGACCGTCGTCGAAGGCGAAAAATCCGGCGGGTTCGCGAGGGTACGCCCGTTGCAGGCGGCCTCGTCACATGATCGTGATCGCACGTCCGGCGCGTGACCGCGCTCGCGCTTCGCTTTGATTCGAACCCCATGATCCTGCGGAACGAAGGCGTCCGGGGCTTCGTCAGCTGGACGACGCCCGGCGAGATCCTGGCTGTGCTGCACCGGCGGTGGACCCGGGGCGAGCTCCTCGCCTCGCGCGTGACGGGTGAGGAGCTGTTCCCGGTGACGCTGCCGCTGCGCCGCCCGCACCCCTCCGCCATCGGCGACCGCGTGGAAGAGCTGCAGCGCTGGATCCGGACGCTCGAGCGCGACAGCCGGGCCTCCCGCGAGCGCGGCTATGACATCCGCTGGATCGAGGTGGAGAGCCGCCAGCTGGGGCGCCTCCGCCTGCCGAACGCGATCGTCGTCCCCTCGGCGGACGACGCCCTGGCCCTGATCGGCAAGAGCCAGGAGGCGGACCGCTTCGACACGCTGGCGCGCCAGACGCTGAAGGTGCTCCCCCAGCTGCGCGGCTGGCTGACCAAGAACCCGCTGCGCGCGCTCAAGTCGGCCCCGCAGTGGGAGCGCCTCATCACCGTGGTCGCCTGGTTCGAGGCCCACCCGCGCCCCGGCCTCTTCCTGCGGCAGATCGATCTGCCCGGCGTCGACCCGGGCTTCATCCAGGAGCAGCGGGTCCTGCTGGCCGACCTGCTCAACGAGGTGCTGCCGGCCGGGGCCATCGACCCCACGGCGACCAACGTGCGCGACTTCGAGCGGCGCTACGGGCTGCTGTCGGTGCCGACCCCGGTCCGCATCCGCCTGCTCGACCCCCGCCAGTCGGTGGGCGGGCTGACCGACCTGACGGTCTCGACCGCCGAGCTGGCCCGCCTGCCGATCGCGGCCCAGCGGATCTTCGTCACCGAGAGCCAGATCAACGGCCTGGCCTTCCCCGCGATCACCGACGGCGCCGTCATCTTCGGCCTGCCGTACGACGACGACCGCCTGGCCGAGGTGGCCTGGCTGCGCGAGCGCCCGCTGCATTACTGGGGCGACATCGACGTCCGCGGGTTCGCCAACCTCGATCGGATGCGGGCCACCTTCCCCCAGACTGCCTCGTTCCTGATGGACCGCGAGACGTTCCTGGCCCACCGCCGCTCGTGGGTCACGCCCGCCACGAACGAGCGCAAGCCGCAGCTCGGCCGCCTGACCATGGACGAGCGTTCGCTGCTCGACGATCTCACCGGCACCTGCTGGGGCGCCCCCGTCAGGCTCGAGCAGGAACGGGTCTCCTATCGGTGGATCCTTTCGAGGTTGCAGCAGCCGTGAGCCGCCTGCTTGCAAAGCGCGGGGGTGGTCGCGCAAACGAGCACCGCATCCGTGCGCTTCGCCGCACGCGCGACGAACGTCGTCCCCGGTAACGTCGCGCACGACTGCAAGAAACTTTTTTCCGCGGTCGAAAGAAACGTCCGAGCCGCGCTTCGCTCGCGTCCGCCGAGGGCGCGACGATCGGCGCCGGCGGACCGGGTACACCAGTTGCACGAGGGGCCACGACATGCGCCCCACCCGCTCTCTCGTCGCGTTCGCCCGTCACGCCCGCTGGCTGGGACTCGCCATCCCACTGCCGCTCGTGTGGGCCTGCACCTCCCGCTCGCTGGAGGCGCCCAACATCACGCCGACGGCGACGTTGACCACCAACTTCACGCAGAAGATCAACAACGAGATCGACATCCTGTTCATGATCGACGACTCGTCGTCCATGACGTCGATGCAGCAGAAGCTGCTGGATCAGCTGCCGACGTTCATGCAGGTGCTGCAGAACCTGCCCACCGGCCTGCCCAGCCTGCACGTCGCCGTGGTCTCCCAGGACATGGGGGCGCCCAGCGACAGCCAGATCGGCTGCACGCAGTTCGGCAAGGCGGGCGTGTTCCAGGCGGCGCCCGAGGGAACATGTACCGCGACGACGCTGACAGCAGGCAGCACCTTCATCTCCGACGTCGACAACATGCCGAACTTCACCGACCCCATCGGGACGGTGTTCCAGTGCATCGCGCTCCTGGGCGACATGGGCTGCGGCTTCGAGCATCAGCTGGCCGCCATCGATCGCGCGCTGGGCGCCGACGGCAGCCCGGCACCGTCACAGAACGCCGGCTTCCTGCGCCCCGAGGCCTACCTGGGGATCGTCATGCTCACCAACGAGGACGACTGCTCGGCGCCGCAGAACACGACGATCTATTCGCTCAACGGCGGCCAGCAGAACATCGCCAACCCCGACGGCCCGATCGCCAACTACCGGTGCAACGGCGGACCCCGCGGCGCGCATTACTGTCAGGATCCGGCCAACGGGAACGCCTGGCTCATTCCGCCGCTCAATCCGCCGGCCGACGCGCAGGGGACCGCCACCGCCCCTACCCTCGACCTGGTGAACTGCGAGGACAACGAGCAGCCGCCGATGGGGACCGGGACCAGCGCGCTCACACCGGTGAGCCAGTTCATCAGCGACATCAAGGCGCTCAAGCCCGACCCCGACAACCAGATCCTGGTCGCCGGGATCATCGCGCCGGCCACCCCTTACACCGTCAACTGGGCCCCCGAGTCGGGCGGCCAGAACACCAAGCCGGGCGAGCTGTGGCCGGAGGTGATGCACTCCTGCGGCGCGCAAGGGAGCGACGACGTCAATCCGGCCTCGACGCAGTTCACGACGGACGGCAGCTTCGGCGATCCCGGGGTGCGCGAGACCGAGTTCCTCACCGCCTTCCCCAACTACGTGGTGGCGTCGATCTGCGATCCGAGCTACGCCGCCTCGATGACCGCCATCGCCCAGAAGCTGGGGGCGCTCATCACCCCGCCCTGCATCAGCGGGAAGATCCAGAACGACACCCAGGGGAACCCGATGTGCTCGGTGATCGAGCACCTGACCGACATGCAGGGGAACAAGATGGACCTGGCGGTCCAGAGCTGCGCCGAGAACGGCAACGCTTCACCTTGCTGGTCGCTGGCCCCGGGAGGGATGGGCTGCGCGAACGGCGTCCAGCTGACGATCACGGACACGACGAACGCCAACGCGGCCAGCGAGAGCAGCACGATCGACTGCTCGCTTTGCCTGCCCGGCTCGACACAGCCCGGCTGCTGAGGCGGCCGAGGCGCCGCGCCGGTCAGGGGTTGCGGACGCAGTCGTTGGTCTCGGCGATCGGCGCGCTGAAGTCGACCACCTCGAAGTCGTCGACCGTGATGGTCGAGAACGACAGCGCCGTCACCCCCAGGTCGGCCCACTTGGCGGTGGTCGTCCGGTCGTCGGCGAAGGTGAGCGGGATCGTCCCGCCGTCGGAGAGCAGCATCCCGTACTTCTTCATCGCCGCGATGATCACCTTCTCGGCGGCGTTGTACGTCGAGTCGTCGAACGACGCCTTGAGCCGGAAGCGGACGCCGTAGGGCGGCGCGTTCGGATCCTTGCTCGACGGGCTCCCGGCGTGCGAGGCCGGATGGACGTAGGACTGGTTCCGCATGTACCCGTTCGGGAGGATGAAGCGGAGCGCGTGGTTGATCGCGCCGGCCGCGACCTCGTCGGCGGTCGGCAGCAGGCCGGCGATCGGGAAGCCGCCCGCGTCGGCGGAGGTGCACTGGTCGCCCCGCTCGTTGTCGGGGTAGGCCTTCGTCAGGTCCCAGATGATCCCCACCAGCGCGTCGATCGCGCTGCCGTCCTGCGTGGCGTTGTAGAGCTCGTACAGCTTCTGCTGGGCGGTCTCGACCACCAGGATGTGGCAGTCCCCTTGCCCGTCGGTGGCGTAGGTGACGTCGCAGGTGTAGTTGCTGCTCCCCTCGGCGTTGCCGCCGGGCGGGATCGGCATCTGCATCGGCACCGGATCGCAGTCGGGGCCCCCGTAGCAGTACTGGTAGCCGCCCGGCGCCGGTCCGTCGATCGTCTCGCGCGGCGTCGACCCGTCGGCGAAGAAGAGGGGGATCGAGAAGTCGATCTGCAACCGGCCGCCGCCCCACCCGCCGGCCTGGTCGAGCGCGGCGATGATGGCGTCCGAGCTGCCGTCCTTGCTCAGCCCCGAGACGTCCTTGGTCCACGGCTCGGGCACGGTGAAGATCCCGCCCACCTCGCCGGCCGCGCCGCCGGAGCCCGTCGAGCCGCTGCCGCCGCCGCTCCCCGTCGGCGTCCCGGCGCCGCTCGAGCCACAGCCTGCCGCGAACACCCCGGCGAGCAGCGCCGGCCTCCAGCCACCTCCGCGCATGACCGCGCTTTCGGCGGATCCCGTCACAAGCTTGACCCGGGGCCGGCATTTTGTGAGCCGCCGTCGGGAAATGGGGGGACCTCCGTCGTATGGCGCGCGGAACTGTCATCAAGGTGAGCCTGTTCGCGTTGATCGCCGGGTTCGGCTGCGGGAACAGCGGCTCGAGCAACGAAGGGACCGGCGGGACGACCGGCTCCGGCGGATCGGCGACCGGCGGCGCTACGGGCGGCGGCGGCACCACGGGCAGCGGCGGCGCCACCGGGACCGGCGGATCGACCGCCAGCGGCGGCGCCACGGGCGGCGGCGGCACCACCGCCAGCGGCGGCGCCACGGGCTCGGGCGGAACCACCGCCACCGGCGGCACCACCGGCTCCGGCGGCACGACGGCCACGGGGGGCAGCACCGGCTCGGGCGGCGTCGCGGGAACGGGCGGCGCGGCCGGCTCGAAGGGGACCGGCGGCACCACGGGCAGCGGCGGCGCGGCCGGCGCGACCGGAACCGGCGGCACGACCGGGACCGGCGGCGCGGCCGGCAGCGGCGCCTCGGCCGACTATCCCTACTGCAACTACGGCAGCGTCCCCAGCGGCACGCCCCCCGCGGCGTGGAACGACAACCCGACGCTGACGCCGATCAACGCCAACCCCTACGGCAAAGCGACCAACACCACGCCGATCGGCTACATCCTGCTGAGCTCGGGGCCGACGCTGCCGACCGGCGTGACCACGGCGCTGGAGATGACGACGCTGCAGCGGATCAACGCCGACCTCAAGTACGTGACGCAGTTGACGTACACCCACCTGCCGCCGTGGACGACGGGCGGCGCGCTGCACTACATCGACTACTGGCTGGTCGGCAGCGGGCTGCCGAGCGATCCCAACTCGGCCGGCGACTCCAGCTACGAGGGGCAATACCCCGACGTCGAGACCGAGGGCGTGGCGATGACCGACACCAGCCAGCGCTACGACCTGACGCACGAGTTCTTCCACGTGCTGGAGAACTCGTACGGCACGGTGCCGGGCCAGAAGGTGTCGTGGATTCAAGAGTCGTACAACGACTACCTGATCCTGCGCGTCGCCGAGAACGTCGGGGGCGCGACGCCCGGCCAGGCAACGCAGTTCAAGCTGCCCTCGAACGTCGGCTACCTGGACGCGCTGGTCTACCAGCAACCGCAGGCGCCGATCGAGAGCTGCGGCATCGAGTCGGACAACACCACCATCACCGGCCCGGCCGACTACTTCATGGACAGCACCGGGTTCCGCTACAACGATCTGTGGCCGCTGTTCATCTCGCAGCGGGTGGGGTTCTACTTCTTCGCGGCGGTCTGGGAGCAGGCCAAGACCACCGAGCAGATCCTGCAGACGATGACCCGCCTGACGGACAAGCCGCGCGTGCAGTGCATGGTGCAGGAGTACGCGGCGCGGCTGGCGCTGGGCGACTTCATGGAGCTGTCGAGCAGCGTCCAGGGCTTCGGCAGCACGAAGATGTACGCCGCCACCACCAGCAGCGGCGGGACGCTCACACCCAGCAACACGGCGATGCTGCCGCGCTACACCTCGCGCAACAACATCCCCATCACGGTCGCCTCGGGCGCCACCTCGGTCAGCGTCAACTTCATGCCCGACGCGATGGGGAGCAAGGGGACCACCGCCGACATGCGCGCGCAGCTCGTCTACCGCGCCACCGACGGCACGGCGGTCTACGGCCCGCCGGCGGCCAGCGGCACCGTGTCGATCACCCTGACCAAGGCGCCCAAGAACGGCGTCGTCGTGCTGGTCATCAGCAACGTCACGCTCGACGGCTACAAGACCGCGCTCTCCTACGGCTGGGATCCCAGCGAGACGTTCGGCTACAAGCTCACGATCACCGGCGGCACCGCCGCGCCGACGAACAAGCTCTACTTTTAAAAAGGTCGGAACCCTGGGGGGATTCCAACCTTTCGCGTGGGGGCGGGCAGCCGAGCTGTCCCGCTCCCACGCACTATTCTCCCTCGGAACCCTGGAAGGTTCCGAACCTCCCGCGACGGGATCGCGCCAGCAGAGCTGTCCCGCTCCCACGCACTACGGCCGGGTCATGCGGGCGATGCGAGCGGCGTGGCCGGGGTAGCGCGCCGCCAGCTCGGGACCGGCCGCCAGCTCGAAGTCGGCGAACTCGAACCCGGGCGCGACCGTGCAACCGATGAGGCAGTGCGAGGCCCCCTCGGCCAGCTCGGCGGCGAACCAGGTCCCGGCCGGGATGACGATCTGCGGGCGCTCGCCGGCTGCCACGTCGGTGCCGAGCCGCTGGACGACGCCGTCGGCCGCCCCCGGCGCGCCCAGGAGCAGCACGTCCAGCGGCCCGCCTTCGTAGAAGTGGAAGATCTCGTCGGCCAGCAACCGGTGCAGGTAGGTCGTCGGCTGCGCGCGCGTCACCAGGAAGTAGATCGCCGTCGACGCCGCGTGTGGCCCGGCGAACGGCGCCGGCAGCTCGTTCACCACCAGCGGCGCGCGGTAGGTCTCGGCGTAGTACCCGCGCTCCGGGTGCGGCTTCAGACCCAGCCGATCGATGAGCTCCTGCGCGCGCGACGGTTCGCGCTCGCCACGCCCGCTCACTTGTAGGCCGGCGCTGCGGCGTAGGCCATGCCCAGCGTGGTCAGCGACCCGTCGCTGTTCACCAGCTCGAGGTTCGTCGACCACGGGTACCAGGAGTACCGCTGCACGCGCGGGTGGCGCGCGAACACCGCCAGCGCGCCGTTGTAGAAGCTCACCACCGTCGGCACGTCGGGCGCGCTCTGGTTCAGGCAACCCCACTCGGTCAGCCAGATCGGGCGGTTGCCCGAGAACCCCTCGGCCCACTTGATGTAGCTCTCAAGCTGCGAGGCGGCGGCGTCGCACGAGCCGGCGTTCCAGCCGTACCAGTGCAACGCGATGAAGTCGCCCTGCAGCGTCGAGCTGCCGTTGAGCGAGCTCATGAAACTGTTGAACCAGGTCTGGCCGGTCGAGTTCGCCTGCGTGGCCGGCGTCCCCACCTTGATCGCGCTGTTGCTGAACGACGGCCAGAGCGAGACCGCCGTGGCGACCACGATGTTCGACTGCGTGCTGTTGTCGGGCTCGTTGAAGCCGAGGACGTAGCCGTAGCTCTTGCTGACGAACGACGAGACGGCGCTGGAGATCCCCGAGGCGCTCTGCTCGCTGCCGGTGTGACCCCAGATCATCGGGACGAACGGGACGCCGGTGCTCGAGCAGCCGTTGGTCGGCGTCTGCTTCCAGTTGTAGTACCAGGAGACGCCGAGGTGCTGCATGTCGCTGCAGGCCGCGGGATCTCCCGCGAACCCCTTGAACGGCTGCTGGCCGCTGGTCGGAGGCTCCATCCCGCCGCCGACGGTGCAGGTGACCTGGATCGAGAGGCTCTTCGTCGTCTTGTCGCAGGGATCGGTGAAGGCGCCGTTGTTCGCCGGCACCGAGCAGCTCTGCCGCCCGATGCAGAGCGCCTCGACGACCGCCTGCGACGAGGAGGCGTTGCACGAGCCGGCGGCGAAGCTGCCGCAGGCGCCGGTCGGCGTCCCGAAGCTGGCGAACGTCACCTTGTCGATCGTCTGCCCGGAGGGGCAGGTCAGCGTGACGGTGGCGTTCTCGGCGCCCGTGCCGCAGACCGTGGTCCCTCCGCCCGCGCCGCCCGTCGCCGCGCTGCCACCGCTGCCGGTCGCGCCCGTGCCGCCCTGCCCCGTCGCCCCGCCGGTTCCGATGGCGCCCGCGCTTCCCCCCGCGCCGGTCGACCCACCTTGGGCTTTCGCGCCGCCGGTGCCCCCGGTCCCGCTGCCGCTCCCCCCGGCGCCGCCCTTCGCGCCGCCGGTGGCGCTGCCGCCGCTCCCCCCCGACCCGCTGCCGGTAGCGCCGCCGCTGGCGGTCGTACCGCCCGAACCGGTGTTGCCGCCGCTCGCGGTCGTCCCCCCCGACCCGGTGCCGCCGCCGCTGCCGGTGGTGCCGCCAGTCCCGGTCGTGCCCGACGATCCACCCTGACCGGGGCCGCCCGAACCACCCAGCGCCGGCGCGCCGCCGGTGCCCGAGCCCTGGGTCCCACCGCTGGACCCACACCCGAGCAGCAGCGCGAGCGCGGCGAAACCGACGACGTGGCGAGAGGGGCGACGATCCATGGGACCTCCGATCGGCTCGGCCGCAGTCTACTTCATTCCCCCCGCCGAGCTCCTAGCGTTCCGGGACGTGCCGCGACGCGTGCGGGCGCCGCGCCGGAGTAACATCGGGCGGTGGGCCTCAAGCTGAAAATAGGAGCCGCGGCGCTGCTGCTTCCGGCCTGCGTCATCCCCGGACCAAAGGCGGCGACGCCCGCCCCCGCGCCGGCCGCCAGCGCCGCGGCCCCGACGCCGGCCGCGCCCCCGCCGTCGACGACAAGCGCGCCCGCCGCCGACGCCGCGCACGATCCTGGACGCTGGTTCCCGTTCCCCGCGCGGGGCGCGAGCGCGCCGACCGGGCTCGTCGATCTGAGCGCGCTCAACGACACGCCGGCCGGCGCTCGGGGGTTCATCCGGGCCGCCGGCGGCCACTTCGTCGACGGAACCGGCGCGCGCGCGCGTTTCTTCGGCGTCGACTGCACCGCCACCGCCTGCTTCCCGACCCACGAGGTGGCCACGCGCGCGGCCGCCCACCTGCGCCGGCTGGGCGTCAACGCCGTCCGGCTCCACTTCATGGACAAGGGAGCGGCCCCCGTCGGCCTGCTCGTGCCGAGGCACGACCAGAGCGAGGACCAGCTCGATCCGCGCCAGCTCGATCGGCTCGACTTCTTCGTCGCCGAGCTGGCGAAGAACGGCATCTACGTCGACGTCAACCTGCACGTCGCGCGGCGCTATCCAGAGCTGGAGGGGCCGGCCGCGCAGCGGTTCGAGTTCGGCAAGATGCTCGATCGCTTCTACCCGCCCTTCATTGCTTCGCAGAAGGCGTACGCGCGCGCGCTCTTGACCCACGTCAACCCCTACACGGGACGCGCCTACGCCGCCGAGCCGGCGGTGCTCTGCGTGGAGATGAACAACGAGAACACGGCGCTGCCGTTCTGGGCCGGCACCCTCGACGAGCTGCCCGAACCGTACGCGGGCGAGCTGCGGCGGCAGTGGAATGTCTGGCTGCGCGCGCGCCATGGCACCACCACGCGCCTGCGCGCCGCCTGGGGTGGCGCCGCGCCCGCCGCGCCGAAGGAGATCCTGACCAACGCCGACCTCTCGGCCGGCACGACCGGCTGGACGTTCGAGTCGGCCGGGGTCCCCACGCGCGGCGAGGTGGTCCCGCTCGAGGGCGGCGGCCGCGCGCTGCGCTTCTCGGCTGACCGGCGCGGCACCGCCAGCTGGCACCTGCAGTTCTACCGGGCGCACCTGCCGCTCACCGAAGGGGAGAGCTACCACCTCGGCTTCCGCGTGCGCGCAGTCCAGGGCGGCGCGGCGCCGCCGGCGCGCACGCTGGAGGTCTCGGCGATGCTGGCCGTCGCCGACTGGCGCAACATCGGGATGTCGCGCACCCTCGCGCTGTCGCCGGCCTGGCAGCGCGTCGACCTGACGTTCCGCCCGCAGGGCTCCATCCCCGGCGAGGGGCGCATCACCTTCAGCCTGCGCAACTTGCCTGGCGCCGTCGAGCTGGCCGACGTGTCGCTGACCGCGGGCTCGCCGCCGGTCGCGCTCGCCGCCGGCGAGACGGTCGAGGCCGGCACGATCCCGCTCGTGCGCGGCGAGACCGGATCGCCGGCGGGCGAGGACGTCCTGCGCTTCCTGGCCGACACCGATCGCGCGACCGCGCACGCGCTGGCGACGTACATCCGGCACGAGCTGGGGCTGAAGTCGATGCTCGTCGACACGCAGGCCAGCTACGGCGGCCTCGAGGGGCTGCGCCGTGAGCTCGCCGACTCCGACTTCGTCGACATGCACGCCTACTGGCAGCACCCGGACTTCGCCGCCGGCTGGAGCAAGCTGCGCTTCCACATCGACAACACCACGCAGGCCGGCGCGCGCGACGGCGGCGCGCTCGGATCGCTGGCCGTCTATCGCGTCGCCGGCAAGCCCTTCACCGTCAGCGAGTACAACGTCCCCGCGCCCAACGACTACGCTGGCGAGGCCCTCCCGATGTACGCCGCCATCGCCGCCGCGCAGGACTGGGACGCGATCTACGCCTACACCTACCTCGATTTCGCGTCGCTCTGGGACGCCGACCACCTGCTCGGCTTCTTCGACCTGGCCGGCAATCCGGCGGCGCTCAGCTTCCTGCCGGTGGCGGCGCTGACGTTCCGGCAGGGCCTGGTGGCGCCGCTGCCCGCCGTCGCCCGCCTGGCGCTGCCGGCGCCGCGGAACGGGGATCCGCCGCTGGTCGGTGAGGGGGCGCTGGCCAAGCTGTGGACCGCCGCCGGGCTTCCGCCCGGCCTGCTGGCGCTGCGGCGGCTGGAGATCGCGCCAAACGAGAAACGAAGCTCGGCGCCCGGCGCCGCCGATCGGCCCGGCCAGATCCGCTGGGACGCGACCGCGCGCGCACAAACGTTCACGGTCGAGGCGCCCGCGCTGCGCATCGCGGCCGGCAAGATCGCGGGCACCGCGATCGATCTGGGCGGCGTCCAGCTCCAGGTGGGCGAGCTGCCGCGCGGCGACGCGACCGTCGCGCTGGTCGCGCTCGACGGCGCACCGCTCGACGCCTCGAAGCGGATGCTGCTGGTGGCCGTGGCGCGCGTCGAGAACACCGCCATGACCTGGAACGACACGCGCACGGGGCTGACGTCCTGGGGCCGCGGCCCGGCGCTGGCCGAGTACGTACCGATCGCCGTCACCCTCCCCTGGCCCGACGCGCGCGCCGAGCGGCTCGATCCGGCGGGCGCGTCGGTCGCCAGCGTGCCGGTCGAGACGGCCGCGGGGCGCTCGACGCTTCGACTCGATCACCAACCGTCGCTGTGGTTCCTGATTCGCCGCTAGCCCGGCGCGCCAAGCTGAAAATGAGGCGGCGGCCTCAGTTTTCTGACAGGCGCGCCAGCGCGGCTGCACAATCCTGCGCCTTGCTCTTGGTCCGGGAGTTGCTGACGATGACCGAACCATGAACGCCAAGCGACGAACCTCGGTGCCCCTCCTGGTCGGTCTGTGCGGTCTGGCTCTGGTCTTCGGGGCCAACTGCGGCTCGGTGATGGGCAACGGCGGCACCGGCGGGTCCGGCGGCAGCGGGACCGGCGGCGACCACGCGACCGGCGGCACCGGCGGCCACGCCACCGGCGGCGACGCGGGAGGCAGCGCCGGCACGGGCACCGGCGGCGACCACGCCTCCGGCGGAACGGGTGGCAGCGCCACGGGCGGATCGGGCGGCGGCGGGACCGGCGGCGATCACGCGACCGGCGGCGCCGGCGGCCACGCCACGGGCGGCAGCGGGACCGGCGGCGACCACGCGACCGGCGGCACTGGCGGCCACGCCACCGGTGGGGCGGGCGGCAACTCGACGGGCGGCGCGGGCGGCCACGCGACCGGTGGTGCGGGCGGTGGCGGAGGGAACGCGACGGGCGGTCAGGGGGGCGGCGAGAGCTGCACTCAGCTGACGACCGACTACGCAGCGGCGTTCCTGGCTGCGGCGGCCTGCACGCCCGGCGCCCCGGACCAGTGCCAGACCCTCATGCCCTCCTCGCTCTCCTGCGGCTGCAGCCAGTACGTCAACGACGCCACGACGTTGAAAGCGCTCAAGCAGCAATGGACCGATGAGCAATGCGTCGGGGTCGTCTGCCCGCTGTTCGCCTGCATCGCCCCCGGCACCGCGGGCAACTGCGTCGCCACCGACGGCGCCGCGCCCGGAGGCATCTGCGGACGCTAGTGTTCGGGCGCGCGACTCGGCGGCGCGACCTCGGCCGGCCGATCGCAGAGCGGACACTCGATCGGCTGGCCGATCCGCTCGGCGCGCCCCGCCTCGGTCGCCGCCCACGGACGCAGCTGCCACGGGGGCCGATGCCGCACGTGCTGTGTGTGCCCGCAGCCGAGCTCCGCGATCCAGTCCCCCTCGGCGTCCTGGTGAAAGCCGGTGATGATCGTCGTGGCCACGGCGGCGCTCAGTCGGGCCGCTCGAGGCGGCCGTCGGCGTGGCGCGCGAACCGCCCCTCCTGCCGCGGGTGAACCGGCTCCGAGCTGGGCCAGGGCCAGCCGCCGAACTGGGTGCGCTGATAGTCGGCGAACGTCTGCTGGATCTCGGCGCGCGTGTTCATGACGAACGGCCCGTACGCCACGACCGGCTCGCCGATGGGTCGCCCCTGAAGCAGCAACAGCTCGACGTCGTCGACGCCCGCCTCCAGCTCGACCGCCCGCTCCGAGCGCAGCACGATCTCGTGCGCGCCCGGAACCTCGCGCCCGGCGGCGCGCAGCCGCTCGCCGCGAAAGAAGTACAGCGCCCGGTTCAACCCGGGCGAGGCGGGCGGCAAGGTCCACCGCGCGCGCGGGCCCAGCTTGATGGTCCAGATCGCGACGTCGGCGTCGGCCTGCGAGGCCCAGGAGGCCGGCGGCGGCGCGGGCGCGCGCAGATCGCCGTAGCGGCCGGCGACGATCGTCACCTCGATCGGACGGCCGGCCTCGTCGTGGATCACCTGGCGCGGGATGCTGCCGCTCCACAGCATCGAGAAGTGCGGCGGCACCATCTTCTTGTTGCGCGGCAGGTTGAGCCAGATCTGAAATAGCTCGAGGGGGTTCGGCTTGTCGGGCGCGACGAGCGGGAACATCTCCGAGTGCAGGATGCCGCCCCCCGCGGTCAGCCACTGCACGTCCCCCTGGCCGAAGCGAGCGGCGGCGCCCACCGAGTCGGAGTGATCGCAGAGGCCCTGCCGCACGATGGTCACCGTCTCGAACCCCCGGTGCGGGTGCTGCGGGAAGCCGGGGACGACCTCGCCGTGGTACATGCGCCAGCCGTCGCGCCCCTCGAAGTCCTGCCCCAGATCCCGCCCCTCCAGGGTCGCCGCCGGCCCCATCCGATCGTTGCCGCGCGGGTAGCGATCGTCGTGATGGACGCAGAACAGGAACGGATCGCGCGGCTGCCAGGGAAAGCCCAGCGGGCTCACCGAGAGGATCGCGTCGGAGCTCGTCATGCGGGGAAGTTTAGCGCGCGCTCGACGGTGTCGCCTCGGCGACGAGGCGCGCGCCGGCAGCCGCGCACCTCTCCGCACCCCGCGCTCGCACTTCCAGGAGCTCCGCCGGCGGCGCGCGCCGCTCGCGTTCGCGGTCAAGTGAGCGCGCGATCAATCGAGCACGCGGCCGAGGCTGACGCGATCCTCGACCTCGAAGCCGATCGATCGGTAGAACGCCACGACGGCGCTGTTCCCGGCGCGCACCTGCAGGTTGACCTTGGCGCACCCCGCGCGCCGCAACCCCTCGCCCGCTGCCCGCATGAGCCGGGTGGCGATCCCGCGCCGCCGGTGGTTCGCGGCGACGGCCAGGTGGTAGATCCAGCCCCGCACGCCGTCGAAGCCGGCGATCACCGCGCCGACGACGGCCCCCTCGGCCGCAGCCACGAACAGCAGATCGGGATGAACGGCGAGCGCCCCGTCGATCATCCGCGCCGGGGCGTTGCGCGGCGGATCGTCCGGGAAGACCTCGGACCAGAGCCGCTCGAGCTGCGCGCGATCGGCCTCGCGAAAAACGCGGATCACCGGCTCTCCCTGGGTCTCTGCCGATGCCGTCATGATCCGTTCGCGCGCCGCGCGATTTCAGCGTATCACGGTCGTCGGCGCGCATGACCACTGAGGCACAGGGCGATCAACACCGCGCCGAGGCGCGGCTGCGCGGGCGCGCGCTGGCGCTGCTCCGGCTCTACGGCTGGAACGCCACCTCGTTTCAGGTCCTCGAGCCCGGGTTCAGCTACTGGTTCGACGGCGACGACGCCTGCGTCGCCTACCTCGACACCGGCCGGGCCTGGATCGCCGCCGGCGCGCCCATCGCCGACCCGGCGCGCGGCCCCGCCGTCGCGGTCGCCTTCGCCGCGGCGGCCGCCGCGAAGGGGCGGCGCGTCTCGTTCTTCGGCACCGAGGATCGCTTCGTCACCGCGGTCCCGTTCGCCGCCATGCGCGTCGGCGAGCAGCCGGTCTGGGATCCGGACGGCTGGGACGACGTCCTGCGCGGCTCGCGCAGCCTGCGCGAGCAGATCCGCCGGGCGCGCGCCAAGGGGGTCGCCGTGCGCGCGCTCGATCCTCACCGCTTCGCCGAGCCGGACGGCGAGTCGCGCGCGGCCGTCGAGCGGCTGGTGGCCCGCTGGGAGGCGGCGCGGCCGATGCCGCCCATGGGCTTCCTGGTCCAGATCCACCTTCACACCGAGCTCGCCGAACGACGCTTCTTCACGGCCGCCGCCGGGGCGACCGGCGAGCTGGTCGGCTTCCTCAGCATGGTCCCGGTGTTCGCCCGGCGCGGCTGGTTCGTCGAGGATCTGGTGCGCCTTCCCGAGGCGCCCAACGGCACCGCCGAGCTGCTCGTCGACGCGGCCATGCGCGCCGCCGCCGCCGAGGGGAGCCGCTACCTGACGCTCGGCCTGGCGCCGCTGGCCGGCCGGGTCGGGCCCTGGCTGCGCGTGGCCCGCCGCACCGGCGGCCCGCTCTACGACTTCCGCGGCGTCCACGCCTTCAAGGCCAAGCTGCGCCCGCAGAGCTGGACGCCGATCTTCATCTCCTATCCGCGCGCGCAGCTGGGGATCGCCACCGTGTACGACGCGCTGGCGGCGTTCGCCCGGGGTGGCCTGCTGCGGTTCGGGCTGCGGACGCTGCTGCGCCGCCCGGCGGTGCTCATCCAGGCGCTGGCGCTGATCCTGATCCCCTGGACCTTCCTGATGGCCATCGCGCCCAGCGCGCGCTGGTTCCCGGCGCCGATCGTGCAGTGGGGCTGGGTGGCGTTCGACACCGCGCTGGCCGTCGCGCTCATCAGCCTGGCGCGCCGCTGGCGGCGGGGCCTCGACACCGCGCTGGCCTTGCTGGTCAGCGCCGACGCCGCCGCCACGCTGGGTCAGGTCCTGGCGTGGAACCTGCGGCAACGCCCGCTCGGCTTCGTCACGCTCGCGGTCTCGGCGATCTCCGTCGCCGCCCCCACGCTGGCCGCGGTGCTGCTGTGGGTCGGGCGCCGGTCGGGGCGCGAGCGCGACCGCGCCTAGGTCACGCCAGGCCTCCGCGCGGCGCCGCGCTCGAGCTCGGGCGCCGTCCAACGCGCCGCGCGCACCCGACGCGCCGGCGGCTCGTTTTCCAGCACTTTGCGGGTAATATCCTGGACCCTGGAGGCCTCGCCATGTGGTCGATGCTCGAACAGCAGTCTGGGGTGGTCTGGGTCGTGGTGGCGGCGGCGATCGCGCTGCTCGTCTGGCTCTCGGGCGCCATCCGCTACATCCCCAACACGCGGGTCGCGGTCGTCGAGAAGCTCTGGAGCGCGCACGGCTCGCTGCGCGGCGGCTTCATCGCCCTGCGCGGCGAGGCCGGGTTTCAGCAGCAGGTGGTGCGCGGCGGCTGGCACCTCTTCTTCCCGTTCCA
>Ga0070734_10002100_pt1 | contig 25727 bp, 21 predicted proteins | sample Coa_R1_8_FD_66444 | JGI IMG/M metagenome (GOLD analysis project Ga0070734, IMG submission 66444) | Surface soil microbial communities from Centralia Pennsylvania, which are recovering from an underground coalmine fire - Coalmine... | ecosystem: Environmental > Terrestrial > Soil > Unclassified ...
TCGTTTTTTCGAATCGCTGGGGGTCACTCCGCAAATCGCGATGGAAGTGGAGAACAACGAAGCGATCAAAAGCATGGTGCGAGTTGGCCTGGGAGCTTCCATTCTTCCGCTGTGTGCGGTGGCGCAGGAGCCTGCGGATAGCCCGTTACGCATTCTCCGGGTGAAGGGCCGGCCCCTCATGCGGCACCTGGGTCTGGCATCCGCCGGCGCCGAAATCCTGCCGAACGCCATTAACGAGCTGAGTGCGGCGCTGGTCGCAGCGCTTTTTCCGGCCAAAACCCGGGCGGCGGCATCCATCAATCGGTAATACCGATGATTGCCAGTGAATGAATCTATTGGACACGTGCGGGGGATTCGGATATCTTGTGACGAAGCTGGGGCCGCTTTTGCGGCCATTCCGATGGAGGGGAGTCCGGTCATGTTCCGTCGCTTAGTGTTTACAAGTCTGCTCCTTCCGGCGCTTTTCACCATTATGGTGAGATCCGCGAACGCGCAAGCGGTAGCCGTTGCGCAGGTGTCCGGCACGGTTGTCGATGCGACCGGCGCGGCGATTGCCAACGCGCAGGTCACGATGATCGAAACCGATAAACAAGTGTCGCGATCGACCGTGACGAATGCCGCCGGCACCTACGTGCTGCCGAATTTGCCGGTCGGCCCGTACTCGCTGGATGTCAAGGCGACCGGCTTCAAAGATTATGTCCAGACCGGAATCGTTCTGGTGGTAAACAACAACATCCAGTTGAACGCCACGCTCGAAGTCGGCTCGCAGACGGAAAAGGTCGAGGTTTCCGCCGCCGCCAGCCTGGTCGAAACAAAAGAAAACTCGGTGTCGGTGGTGATCGATCAGCAAGGCATCAACGATCTCCCGCTGAACGGCCGGCAGGCGACGCAGCTCATCCTGACGTTGGGCGCCTCGGCTTACGGGGACGCCGGCGACACCGGCAGTAAAACGTTCTATAGCGCGACACGGATCTCCGTCGCGGGGGGGCAGTCCAATGGCACCGCCTACCTGCTCGATGGCGGCGACAACACGGACGCCATGTCGAACGTGAACATGCCGTTTCCCTTCCCGGACGCACTGCAGGAATTCAGCATCGAGACCAGCGCTGTATCTTCGCGCTTCGGCACGCATCCCGGCGCCACCGTCAATGTGGTCACAAAGTCCGGCTCGAACTCGCTCCACGGCGACCTGTTCGATTACCTGCGCAACGGCGACCTGAATGCCCGGAACTTCTTCTCACTTACCGGGCACGACACTCTGAAGCGAAATCAGTTCGGCGGCACGCTCGGCGGCAGAATCATCGCGGACAAGCTGTTCTTCTTCGGCGGCTGGCAGAGCACGCGCAATCGCTCCAATCCGCCACAGTCGACTACGCATATCCCGACCGCCGCCATGCTGGCCGGAGACTTTACCACGGTTGCCGGACCCGCTTGCCAATCCGGCGGGAAAGGCATTACGCTGGGCGCGCCTTTTACGAACAACCAGATTTCACCGGTTCTGTTCGACCCGGTTGCCGTGGCTGTGACCAAATATCTGCCGGTCAGTTCCGCCGACCAGTGCGGCAAGGTGACGTTCGGGATTCCCGTGACCGGCGACGAGGATCAGTGGATCGGCCGCATCGATTGGGTGCAGAGCACGAAGCACACGCTGTATGGCCGGTACTTCATTGTCGATTATCAGAATCCGCCGACGTTCGACGGCAAGAACCTGCTCACCACCACGCAACCCGGCAACTTCGAGCGCGCGCAGTCGGTCACGATCGGCGACAATTTCACATTCAATCCGAATACACTAAACGCATTTCACGTGACGTTCAACCGGATTCGTGATGACCGGGGGCCGACGAATACGCCCATCAATTGGACGCTGCTCGGCTCGCCCATGTACAGCGCCGTTCCGAATTTTCTACTGATTTCGAGCATGAGCGGGGGATTTACCACGTTCTGCGGCACCTGCGCGCCGGGGCATTTCAATTTCAACGGATACCAGGTGGCCGACGACGTGGACGTGATTCGCGGCCGGCATCAAATGTCGTTCGGCTTCAATCTGATTCGCGTCCAAAACAATACCATCTCCGGATTCGAGGAAAATGGGGCGCCGGCGTTCAACGGCTCGTTCACCGGATTAGGCATGGCTGATTTCATGCTCGGCCGGATGAGCGACTTCCAGCAGACCAACGCGACGCCCGACGATCTACGGCAGTGGGTAATGAGTTTCTATGCCCAGGACACGTTTAAGGTCTCGAAAACGATCACTCTGAATTATGGCCTTCGCTGGGAACCCACCTTCGCGGATCCCGACAAATACGGCCGCGGCACCTCCTTTAATATGGCGGCGTTTCTGGCCGGCCAGCGCAGCACCGTCAACCCGACCGCGCCTCCGGGTCTCTTCTTCAAAGGCGATCCGGGAATCCCCGACGCCATGTGGAACGGGCACCTCGCGAATTTCGCGCCGCGCGTGGGCCTGGTTTGGAATCCGCACGGCGATGGCAGGCAAACCCTCCGTGTCGGCAGCGCGCTCCTATACGACGCCACCGAAACCTGGTTCAATGAGCGCGAGACCACCAATCCGCCGTACGGAAACCTCATCGATGTCGGCGCGACCGGCACGCTCAGCAACCCGTGGGCGGGCTATCCGGGCGGCAATCCTTTCCCGCAGCACGGGAATCTCTTCTTTCCGCTTTTCGGCACCTATATCAACATGCCGATCAACCCGAAGCCCACCTACGTAGCGCAGTGGAACGTCACGTATCAGCGCCAATTTGCCGGCAGTTGGATGGCATCGGTCAGCTACCTGGGAAACAAAACCACGCATCTGTGGATCGCGGAGGAGCGGAACCCGGCGGAGTTTCTGGGCGCCGCTGCCTCGCCCATCTCCAATACGAACCAACGCCGGCTGCTATACCTTACGAATCCAGCGACAGGTACTTACTACGCCAGCATCGACACGATGGATGACGGCGCGGTCGCGCATTACCAGGGGCTGCTCGCATCCTTGCAGCACCGCTTCGCGCACCACTTCCAGTTCAATGCCAACTTCACCGATTCCTACTGCCTCTCCGATTACGACTTCGGCGCGGCCTTGGCCTCGGTCACGAACTCGCAGGTGTTCAACCGGCATGCGGATTGGGGTCGCTGTATCTTCGATACACGGTACAACTTCAACGCCAACATGGTCGCGCAGAGCTGGTGGAACGGCAAAAACAGCTGGGCCCGCCGGCTGTTGAGCGACTGGCAGATCGCCCCGCTCATTCACGCGTCCACCGGCCAGCCGCTGAACCTCAATTACGGCAACTCGAACTCCGGAACCGATTTTTCGCGAACGGGTCTTGGCAATGACCGGCCCAATCAACTGCTGCCGGACCCCTATGCGACGTCGCATACCTGCGGCAACTCCAGCATCTGCGTCCAATTTCTGAACCCGGCGGCCTTCTCCACGTCGCTACCGGTCGGCACCTCCGGAAACCTGGGACGCAACGCCGTAACCGGCCCCGGTACCTTCAATTTCGATCTGGCGCTCAGCCGAAATTTCCGAATTACGGAGCGCTTTGCCCTACAAGCTCGGGGAGAAGCCTTCAACGTCATCAATCACCCGAATTTCGTCGGCGCAATTTCGCCGGCCGGTTTAATCGCGTCGTTCAGCACGATGACGCAGAACGCGGGCTCCGCCACGTTCGGACAGCCGCAAGCCGCTTTCGATCCGCGCATTCTGCAGTTCGCGTTGAAGCTGACTTTCTGAGGGGGCGCTCAGCTTAACCGGCTACGCAGGAATCCCAGGCTGGTTGCGGCGTCTTCCTCGAACGTACCGCGCGCTTCAATCGAGAGCCCGCCGCTGTAGCCGATCTGGCGCACGAGTTGAAAGAAGCGCCGGTATTCCGGATCTTCATCCGCCGATCGCGGCCATCGGCGTCCGCTGGGATTCGCAAAATGCAGATGGACCACGTGCTCGCGCGCGCGGACCAGAATCTCGGGATCCTCGTTCTCCAGTCGGAGATGGTAATAATCGAGGATCATCTGCACATTCGGATGTTTGACCTCATCCACGAGCTGCAGGGCCTCGGCGCCGGTGTTGATGATGTTGCTTTCCTGCTTGCGCAGCGGCTCGATCCCGATCACTACTTCGTGTGATTTCGCGATCTCGCCCGCGCGCTGCAGAAACTGCTTGATGTCGCCCCAGGTCTGCTCGCGGGAACGCCCCGGGGGAATATTGCGGGAACTCGCGCTGCCCCACACCACCACGCGCGCGCCCAGCTGCCGGCAGCGGTCCACCGCGAGATCCAGGTAGTTGGCGACGGCATCAAGATTGGCGTCCGGGCCGACCACCGGCATCGTCCGGATCAGGCTGTTGAAGGCGCGGCAGCGAAGACGCGAGTCCTGGACCTGCCGCCGGACTCTCTCAAACTCGGGGTCGCTCAACGCCGCGATGGCAGCCGCGGCGGGTTCCAGGTAATCAAATCCCCAGCGCTCGGCCTTCCCGAGGTCCCCGGTTCCGGCGCACACTCCAATCTGGACCGTTGCTGTTTTGGAGATGCCTGGCCAATGGGCCAGGGCGCCGGCGCCCACGCCTGCTCTGACGAAGGAACGCCGGTTCATGCCTGACGCGCCGCTATACCTTCTCCGGAATCGTGAATCCCGTCCGGTATCCCCGATCGCCGTCCCGCAGCAGCTTATTGGCTTCGTCATCGCCGATCACCTGCTCGGCCGCCGGGTCGAAGTTCAACGTCCGGCCCAAGCGGTACGAGACGTTGGCAAGGTGAACCAGCGTCGCCGAGATATGGCCTTCTTCCACCGGCGCGGTCAGATCTTCCCGCTTACGGCTGCGCACGCAATCGATGAAGTTGGCGAAATGGTTTTCCGGCGTGCGCCGACTGGGGCCCGGTTCGCCCTTCTCGCCGAGCCAGGTTTTGTACGAATCGTACTCCTGAATTCCCAGGTATCCCTTTGAACCGTAGAACAGATTTCCGATTGTGCCCGGCTTTCCCGACGCGGGCCCGAGAGCCCGGCCGGGTCTTTCAACCTTCGCCACCGCGGGAGTCAGGCCGGCGGGAGGCAGCGTGCTGTGCCCGTAAGCGCCAGTGCCGATCTCCGCCTCGTGGTTCGTCATCCAGTGGCGCACTTCGAATTCCATCAGGCGCCGCTTGCCCTCGGCCGTGCGGAATTCATAAAAGCAGTTCAGCACGTTCGGCGTCTCCTGATCGTCGTCGAACATGACATGGCCGCCCATGGCCGAAACCCTGGTCGGAAACTTCACGCCCAGGCCCCAGCGCGCGATGTCCATCTCGTGGATGCCCTGGTTGCCAATGTCGCCGTTACCGGTGTCCCAGAACCAGTGCCAGTTGTAGTGGAAGCGATTCATGGTGAAGCCGCGGTCGGGCGCCGGCCCAAGCCAGAGATCGTAATGCACGCCCGCCGGGATCGCCTGCCGCTGCGCGCGTCCGATCGTGTCGCGCCACTTGAAGCACAGTCCGCGCGCCATGTAGACTTCCCCGAGCAGACCGCTGCGCATGTGCTGCACCGCCTCCTGCAGCGCCGGGCTCGAGCGCGATTGCATGCCCATCTGGACGATGCGGTTGTAGCGGTTGGTGGCGGCCACCAGCTGTTTGCCTTCCCACCAATTGTGCGAGCACGGCTTCTCGACGTAGGCGTCCTTGCCGGCCTGGCACGCCCAGATGCCCATCAGCGAATGCCAGTGGTTCGGGGTCGCCACCGAGATGGCGTCGATCGACTTGTCTTCGAGGAGCTTGCGGACATCGGTGTAGGTCTTCGGCTTGCCGAGGTTCATCTTCTCGAAATCCCCGAGCCGCTCGCCAATCACGCTGTCGTCGATGTCGCAGACCGCGGCGATCTCGACGCCGGGCACCTGCGAGAACCGCTTCAGGTGATCCTTGCCTCTGCCGCGCAGCCCGCAGATGGCCAGCCGGACACGGTCGTTCGCGCCCAAAACGCGTTCGGGATCGACCAGGCTCAGGGCCGCCGCTCCCGCACCCGCTTTCAAGAAATTCCGCCGGTTCGCTTCCGAATCGATCGCCATATTCCTCTCCTACGCCATGATCTTCAACAAACCCTCGAGGGATTCCCGCGTGCTCTCCACCTTGTTCCGGTCGGCCCGCAGATAATGGGTTTCGAGCGACATCGTGCCCTCGTACCCGTCTTTCCGCAGCGCCTCGATCTGCCTCTTCCAATCGATAATGCCGCCGCCAACCGGCGCCCACTCTTTCTTACCGGTCGCCGCGTTCTTGCGCACGTCTTTAATGTGCATGTGCGCGAACTGTCCCTTCACCGCCTCATAACCGTTGGGATAAGGAATCTCGTCGAGCATCGCCGCGTTGCCGGGATCCCAGTTTCCGCGCAGGGCCGGCGAGTTGACGTCTTTGATCAGGTGCCCCAGCTCGCGCCCGGTCCCCACGTTGCAGGTGTGCTCGTTCTCGAGCACCAGGACGATGCCGTTCCTGGCCGCCAGGTTCGCCGCCGTTCCCAGTCTGTCGCGCACCAGGTTATACGCCTTTTCCGGCTCCGGGACGCGCCAGTAGCTGAAGATCCGAACCTTGTTGGTTCCGAAGTGGCGCGCCAGGTCGAATGATTGACGCAGGAGCCGGTCGGCATCGCTCTCCACAAAATTCGCTTTGAATTCGTCGCGCTTTTCGCCCGCCTTGGCCGGCATCTGCGGCAGGTTCCATTTGAAAATGGGCGAGCCGATATCGCTCACCTGTATTCCGGCGTCATTGAGGAGCTTGCGGGCGCGGTCCAGGTCGTCCTTCAACGAGTTCATGATGTTCTTGCCCCACATCTCCCGCAATTCGCACCAGTGCAAGTGATAGCTGGCGAGAAACGGCACCGCCTCCTGCAGTTCCCCGGTCAGCTCATCGGTAATGATTCCGAGCTTGAACATGCTCCTCTGTCCGGCCCGCAGCCGCCAGGCGGATCCCGCGGCCACCGCGGCCTTGGAAAAATCTCTCCGTGTCCATGTCAGCCGCATCAGTTATGCCTCCAGCCCCGCCCGCACACCTTTCATGTATCCCATGGAATGCAGCATGCCCGCGAGCGGGTTGTCGCTATGGATCTCGTATTCCAGGTTCACACAGCCGCGGTATCCGATTTTGCGCAGTTGTTTAAAGATCGCCGCTACCGGCATCACGCCTTCGCCGACGTCGCACTGGCTTTCTTTCTCGTTCCGGTTTTTCAGATCCTTGAAATGCATGTCGAGAAGCCGCGGCCCGGCGTTCGCGATTTCTTCCACGACGTCCGCGCCGCCGCGCATCGAATGCCCCACGTCCATGCACAAGCCCATCCGCGGATCCATGTCTTTCACCGCGCGCAACACCACTTGCGGCGTGGGAAAGTTCGGGTCCTCGGGTCCGTGCGTGTGAATCGCCACTTTTATATCGAATTCGCGCGCGAGTTTTTCCACCGCCGGCAGCGTCTTGTGCGTGGGCGCCGCCACCATCAGAGGCATCCCGCACGCACGCGCGTATTCAAACATACGGCGCAGCACGGCCGGATCTTCATCCTTCAGATCGATATTCCCGCCGCTGACGATCTTCAAGCCGGACTTTTCAAATTCACTCCGGGCCCTGGCGATTTCCGTCGGCGTCGCGGTGAACGGCAGGTGCACATCCTTTACACTCACGTAGGAAACGCCCAGCTGCTGCATCATCGAGATCGCCAGCTTGCGCTGGAATTCCCGCACCGAGTAGCTGCACACACCCAGCCGGAATACGTTATCCGGTTTGGCATCGCTGGCGCCCGCGCGTGGGATGGCGCTCCCGGCGGCCAATGCGCCGAACCCCCGGACCATTTGCCGTCGCGTCAAGGTTTGAAACCTCGTTGCCCATCATATAATTCCCCTTTCCCGGCCACAAGCCCTTCCAGACCCGCCGCGCAATCGTTTCGTCGGTATCCTGACACACTCAGGCAGTCGCCCTTTGAACGCGGCCGCATCGGGTTGGCTGGACGGGTTACAATCGGTCGACCGGAGGGTCCATGCTGAGGAATTGCCGCAATGGGGCGGCTATCATGATCACGGTTGCCGCCGTGGCTGGGGCCGACGGGCCCTGGCCGTGGAGTGGATCGTATGTGAATCAAACCGTCCAGGTCCTGCTGGTCGGCGACATCAACGTCCAGAAGCGCGCCGATCCGGCCGGCGTCTTCCAACACGTCCGCGACACTCTGAACCAGGCCGACCTCGTGTACGGAAATCTGGAAGGGCTGCTCGTGAAATCAGAAGGGCCCGACAAAGATATTCCGGACAAAAGCGGCTGGCAACACATTGGCCCGGATGCCGTTCGCGCATTGAAGGCCGGCAATATCGCGGTCGTCGGTGTCGCCAACAATGTCGCTTATGGCGGCGACAACATTCGCAAGAGTATCGCCGTGCTGGACGCCAATCACGTCCTGCATACCGGCGGAGGCGCCAATCTCGACCAGGCGCACCAACCCGCGATCGTCACGCGCAAAGGCACACGGTTCGGATTTCTGCAGTACACAGCGAAGTGGTACCTGGAGGATCACCAGATTGCTACTGCAACCGAACCGGGCGTCGCAAGGATTCTCTCAAGCGATGGCATCACCGTCGATCCGGGCGACCTGAACCGTTTACGCGAAGACATCCGCCGCCTCCGACCGTTGGTGGATGTGTTGATCGTTACCAGCCATAACCGGGATGGTCTGGCAGGCCGTCCCAATGCCAGTGCTCCGGCATCCGCGGAGAGCCGGCCCGCGCGTCCCGAGGACCTGGTCTCTCCCATCGTGCTCGGCAAACGATTCTCGCAAGCCGAGCCGTACGAAAAGGAACTGGCGCACGCCGCCATCGATGCCGGCGCGGATCTTGTCTATGGTCACGGTTCCCACGTTCTGCAAGGCGTGGAGGTTTATCGCGACAAGCCGATTCTGTATTGCGTCGGCAACTTCGCCATGGACTGGGTCCGCATGCGCCCGAATCGGGAAGGAATGGCCATCCGACTGGTCGCGGACGGCAGAAAACTGCTCCGGGTTTCGTTCGTGCCGACGAGCCGCGACGACGAAAACAATGTCGTGATGCTCGATCCGAACAGCGGAGAAGGCGAGCAGCTGGTTCAAAAGGTGAAAAGCCTCTCCACCGCTCCGCTGCGCATTGACGGGCGCGAGGTCGTGTTGCTGGAGCGCGCCGGCGCGTCCGGTGGAAACTGAGGATCCTGCGCTCGCTGTCAGCGGAACGTGACTTTCAGCCCGAGCCATTCGCCGAGAACCCGCAGCTCTCCCCGAAGCGCGCCGTCTACCGCTGCTGTCTTCCTGCCCTCGAACCAGGTCCCTAATACCTGGAGCCGTCCTTGTGCGCGATCTGCTTTGAGATCGACTCGCGCTACCAGGCTTTCTCCCAGCAGGAACGGCAGCACATAGAAACCGTACTTCCGTTTCCCGGGTGGAACGAACACTTCCAGCCGGTACTCGAACCCGAACAACCGCTGCACGCGCGGGCGGCACCAGATCAGCGGATCGAACGGCGAAAGCAATGCAGCCGCGTCGACGCGCGGTGGTAATTTTGCCTTCGGATCCAAATACGCCGGCTCGCGCCACCCTTCCACCCGCGCCTCGAGCAGCTTCCCCGAGTCGACCAGCTCGCGCAAGCGCGGAACCGCATCGCGCACCGGCATGCGGAAATAATCCGCCAGATCTTTCGCCGTGCCGACGCCGTGGGCGCGTGCCGCCTGGAGCAGCAATGCCCGCCGGCCCTCGTCATACTCCACTTGCCGGCATCGGTGTTTCTCGGGAATCAATCGCTCGGCCAGGGCATACACGCGCGAGAAATCCGCGCGCCTCGCGGCGGCTGCCAGATTTCCGCGCACGAAATGCGCTTCCAGCACGCCGCGCTGGATGGTTCGGATCCACGCTCCCGGAAGCCGCAGCTCGGCTCCGTCAGGCGCGGGCAGGTCGTCGGCCGCAAGCATTCCTCTCCGCCGGACCTCTTCGAGCACCCAGCCCGCATACTCGGCGCGCTCTTCCAGCACCCTGGCAAATCCCCAGGGCCGCACCCGGTCGGTTTCCCGCCGGTACCGCAGCAAGGGCCACGTTTCCACCGGGATGATCGAAATCTCGTGCGCCCAATGTTCCGCAAACTCTCCCGTCTTGTAGACCAGCGTTTCGAAAACCTTGCGGTCGTAAGGTCCCACGCGCGAGAACGGCACCATGTAATGCGCCGCGCACACCACGTTCACGAAATCGATCTGCAATAACCCGAGCCGCCGGATCGTGCGCCGCAAGTGGACGGCCGTCGCCCGCGGCGGCCGCGCCTGGTCGAATCCTTGCGCCGCCAGAGCCAAGCGCCGGGCTTCCTGCAGAGAAAGGCTGGTACGCATCGGAGATATGAGTAAAGGCGAGGGCGCCGCGGGCTCAGTTTTCCGTCGGAGCCTTTTCCGCGTGATCTACCACAATCATGTCCACCGAAGCCCTGCGCGGCTCCAGCTTCAAGCCCAGCTGCTGAATCGCTGTGAAGATGGAGCTGGTGGGAGTGGATGCGGCGTCGGCCGGCGCGCGCGATGCATCCGCGCCCGGCGCCCGCCCCATCGCCGCTCCCATGCCGGCGGCCCGCGCCGCCGTCATCAAGTCCTCCATCGAAAGATCCAGGGCAACCTGGTAGCGACCGCTCAGCCCGGTCATGTCCAACACCGGGCGCTCGACGAACTGCGATAGCATGTCCGCGAGATCGGACATGCTCATTTTCGAGAATTCCATCCGCATGGCCCCGCCCTCACCGTTCGAGACCTTCATTTGACCGAATTTCGGCGAGCTGACAGTCGCGCCGCGGCCACCCTCACTCTGTGTGATGCGCACCTGGTTCTCACCGGCGTCGGCCCCGCCTCCGTGTGCGTCGGGAGCCTGGTCCGATGCCGCAGGGGCGGGCGCATCCGGCTCGGCCGCCTTCAACTTAAGCCCGTTCTTATTCGCGACCAGCGCGTAGATGGCATGTTCGGCCGCCGTGCGGTGAACCGACAGCTTGAACCTCTCCGCAAGCAGAGCTTGCAACATTTCCGGCACCTGTTCGGCCTTTGCTCCCGGCGGGATCGTGGCCGCTACGTCCCACCTCTGCGACGACAGCCATTCGGGACCGGAGAGCTGGTAAGGTTTGATGCGATAGGCCGTGCGAATCAGGTCGGCCAGGGAAAAAAACCCGATGTCGACGCGTCCCGCGTCGGTTCGGAGCCCCACGTGCACTTGCCCGGCGGCCAGCCTGGCCCTGTCCATGGGCGGAGCGGGTTTAATTGTGGCGACTTCAAAACTAGGCGCCGCAGTCGTCTGCGCCGAAAGCGAAGCGGCCAGCAGAATCGGGGAGGCGGCCCACAGCGAAAGGCGGCGATGCACCATCATTCGTTCCAGAATAACCGTTCTGCCGGCGCCATGTACGCGCTCTCGAAAAACAAAGGCCGATGCGCACAACGCCAAGGGCGAACCAAAAAAAGGCTGGACAGTGCCGGCCCTAAACGAGGGTGGGATTATGCTGTCAAGCGGCGCAGAAAGCCTAGCAGCACAAGTGCAGTCAACAAACCAAAGATGGTAGAGGGTTCCGGTGTAGCCAGGTTGAAGGTGGATGTGCCGGTGAAGAGACTTTGTCCCGTAATCACCGTGTAGCTGAAGCTCCCGCCGCTGGTATTCAGGCCAAGCAGCCATTGTTCGTTATTCAATCCCACGAGGCTGCAGCTACCCGTGCTTGTGCTACAGATATTCCCGAACACGGCTTGAATCAAATGGCCTGTCGCGTCGAATGCCAGGAACCCTGTATTAGCCGTGGTCTGATCGTAAGCGATCCCATCCCACACAAAGTTGAGAGAGGTAAGGAGATCAGGATTAGTGTTTATTCCGCCATCGACAATACTGCTGGAGTCATACGTGAAGCTGCCGTTGGCGATGGTCCCACTCAGCGGCCCCGAACTGGCAGTCACGGAGAAGTCATAGCTAATCGGATCGGCATTCAGTGCGGGAATTAAAGCGAGCGCTGCGAGCGCGATCATCCAGCGCATGGCGCACCTCCATGTCGGCGAAGTATAACGCTAACCCTTCAGATTGAATCCGGTATGTTTGGATGTGTTCTGTCGAATTGTACTGGTACTATCGGACGGCTGGCAGTTTACGCGCCTTGCGCAAGCGAACCCCCGGCGCTTCCCGAGCTCAATCGGGTAGCCAAGCGGAACTGCAGAGGGATCTGCGGCTCTTGTGTGAACGGATCGGGATCAAGGATGTGCGGTGCTCACACCTTGAGCCTTACATTTGCCACCTATCTATCTCTTAAAGACGCATCACGGCCCCATCGTGATGGCGTCGACACAAAATCGTTGGTACATGGATGCGACGAGAAAGGTTGTCTGCTCCTTTTGTGTAGGGATGCCGAGAACTCAAGGCGTCACAGCCGCTTCGAGTCCGCTCATCCATCCAGAATTACAGGCTTCACAGGCCGCCGCACAGAAACGAATCGTATCTGCGCGTTCGCGCCCCTCCTCACGTCATCCTCAAATCGTCCGCACTCGAATGAAAGCCGCTCCTGCCCTGCTTGCACTGGGCCGTGAAAACGGCGTGTGTGATTGACCGTCTAGGAGGTACCCGTGAAATCGGGAAACGAAAGCCGAAGGGGATCCAGCCGGAGAGCCCTTGGAGTGTGATCGCCGGAAGGCTGTTCCCAAACCAACGAGGCTTGCTATGATGGGTCACGGATGCGGCGCCGAAAGGCGGATTTGGCGCCTTATTCCGTTTCATCAGTTGGGCCGGTAGCTCAGGTGGTAGAGCATGTGCCTTTTAAGCACAGGGTCGCGGGTTCGAGTCCCGCCCGGCTCACCAAAAATAGTTTGGAGAAATTTGGTCGGGGCGAGTGGATTCGAACCACCGACCTCCTGGTCCCGAACCAGGCGCTCTAGCCAGGCTGAGCCACGCCCCGATGCTTTGCCAACGTTACCCTCGACACGCAATTCATCGCGCGCCGCGCATTTCGCCTCCGAGGTTAACGTGTGAACTCAGTATACCATCCCCGTGTCCCGCACGCGCTTGCCGCGCGCGCCGCCGGCTGAAGGCGATCCGTTCGCAACCAAACTCGGATGGACCAGTCCTGGTACTTTTACCCGGGCAACAGGACTACCACGTTCGGAGGATCCGTGCGAAAAATGCAAAGGATCGAATATGAGGTATGAAACGCTTCAACTGAGCTGCGAATGCGGGCAGCACACCACGCGAATCCGCGAAGTGGGATTCACGGCGGATCACCAGCTGGTGCTCCACTGGCGCTGCCTGGCCTGCAAGAAATATGTATACGTGGTCAAGTCGCTGTCCGATTGCTGGCGCGACTGCCCGCAGCAGGAAGAAGCCAAGGGTGAGATTCCGAGCGAAGAGAATCTTCGCGAGAGCGATCTGCGTTTCCTGCGTTCGCTCGGCGTTACGCTTCCCGATACCGTCGAGCCCTGAGCGGGAACCGTCCCCGCGTCTAGGCCAAAATGTCGATTGTGTGTTTGGCTAAATTGTCGCCGGCCTGTAACGCCTTCAGATTCGCCAGGTAGTCGTCTTTCGCCACCGCCAGATTCACGATCTCCTGCGCCAAATCGACCGTGTCTCCGGAAGATCCATTGGGCGCAATACCGGCTTGGCTGATGCGTGTAGCCGCCTGGTCCACCTTGGATTCGGCGCGGTTCAACCCTTCCAGCGCGGTGGCCAGAATCTCCATATGGCCCTCATCGGCAATCTCCCGGCTTTTTTTAGACTTTTTCCGTCTTCGCGTAAGTTCTTGCGCCACAGCTACTTCTGTCGGTACCATCAGAGTCGTGGCCGAAACCGATCTGCGGCGCACCCTGCCGTCCGTCCATGAGGTCCTCGAACGGCTCTCCGCCACCCTGGCCCGCTACCCAAGGCCGCTGGTGCTGGGCGAGATTCGCCGCGCCCTCGAGGCTTCCCGCCGCGACCTGCGCGCCGCTTCCGCCTCCGGATTCTCGATTGAGACTCGTGTGCAACAGGCTCTCGCCGCCCTCGATTCGATTTCGCTGCGCCCGGTCATCAACGCCACCGGAGTGGTCCTGCACACCAACCTCGGCCGGGCGCCTTTGGGCCCAAACGCGATCCTCCCTGGCTACTGTAATCTCGAGTACAACCTCGGATCCGGCAGCCGCGGCAAGCGTGATAGCCACATCGAACCTTTGTTCGAACGCCTTCTCGGCGCCCCCGCGATTGTGGTTAACAATAACGCCGCGGCATTGTACCTGGCCCTCCACGAACTGGCCGCGGGCGGTGAAGTCGTGGTTTCCCGCGGCGAGCTCATCGAAATCGGCGACGGCTTCCGCATTCCCGATATCATGACGCGCTCCGGGGCTGTCGTGCGGGAAGTCGGGACGACCAACCGCACCCGTATCGAGGATTTTCGGAACGCCATCAACGAAAACACACGCCTCCTGCTTCGCGTCCATCCCAGTAACTTTCGCATGCAGGGCTTCACCGCGCGGCCCGAGCTGCGGGAACTGGTGGCGCTCGGCCGGGAGCGCGGCATTCCGGTTTACGAAGATCTGGGCAGCGGCTGTGTGGTCGATTTGCGGTCCTTCGGCATCGACGAGCCGCTGGTGTCCGACAGCCTGCAGTCGGGTGCTGACCTGGTCTCGTTCAGCGGCGACAAGCTCCTCGGCGGGCCGCAAGCCGGCATCCTGGCCGGTAAGCCGGAATTGGTGGCGCGTTTGCGCCGGAATCCCATGTTCCGCGCGCTGCGGCTGGACAAAATGGCTTATCAGATACTTGAAGGCACGCTGTGCAACCTGCTGTTCGAACGATGGGATCGGATTCCGGCCCTGGCCATGATCCGGCAATCGGCCGCCGACATCCGCCGCCGTTGCGAGCGCTTCCTTGAACACTACGCGATTTCCGCGCAACTTGTCGACGGATTCTCCGTCATCGGCGGCGGCGCCACTCCCGAACAATCCATTCCGACCTGCCTGATTGCATGGAACGCTCCCAACGTAGTCGACGCCGAGCGCCGCTTGCGTGCCGGCGCTCCCCCGGTGGTTGCCCGCATCGAAAATGAGAGGCTATTGTTCGATTTGCGAACTGTTTTCGCGGATGAAGAAGAAAATCTCGCGGACGCGCTGCGGGCCTTGTCAACGCCCGCTTGACGGCCTGCTCCGCGGCCGCGCTACGCGCGCTCCTGATAGGTGCCTTCGGCGGTGTTGACCCGAATTTTCTCGCCCTCGGTGATGAACGGCGGTACTTGCACGATAAGACCCGTTTCCGTTTTGGCCGGCTTGGTCACGTTGGAAACCGTTGCCCCCTTCAGGCCCGGTTCAGTCTCCACAACCGTGAGATCCACTGTCGCAGGCAGCTCCACGCCGATCGGCTTGCCTTCGTAGAACTCCACCGTCACCTTCAATTGAGGAATCAGGTAGTGCGTCGAGTCTCCCAGCAAATCCTTCATGAGGTGCATCTGCTCAAACGTCTCGGTGTTCATGAAATAGTAGTACTCGCCATCGTCGTACAAATACTCCATTTCATGCTCTTCCAGAAGCGCCTTCTCCACCCGGTCTTCCGAAGAGAACCGATGCTCGGTCATGGAGCCGCTGCGGAGACTGCGCATCCGGACCTGCACAAAGCCGCGCAGGTTCCCGGGAGTGCGATGGGTCATGGTGAACACGGTATACAGCTCATTGTTGAACTTGATGACCATGCCCGGCCGTAGTTGAGTTGCTGCAATCATGAAGCCCTAGTATAACAACCTGCGGCGGAGCGGCATGGCGCGGCGGCACTCAGTACGCCAGCAGCTTTTCCATCTCAGCCGCCAACGTCTCGGTTTGCGGCAGGATCGCCGCTTCCAGGCGCGGGTGATAGCCCACCCACGTATCGAGCGCGCCCACGCGGCCCACGGGCGCGTCCAGATGGCCGAACAATTCGCTGCCGATGCGCGCTGCCAATTCGGCACCGTAACCCCACGAAAGCGTGTCTTCGTGCGCCACCAGCACGCGATTGGTTTTCTCCACCGACCGCCGGACCGCTTCCCAATCGTACGGAGCCAGCGAGCGCAGATCGATCACCTCCAGGCTTAGCCGCGCGTTTCGGCGTTCGATCTGGGTTGCCGCGAGCAGTGCCTTCTGTACCAGGGCGCCGTAGGTGATTACGGTCAGGTTCTGTCCCGGCTTGACGACCTTCGCGCAGCCGAACGGAATCGTGAAATCCTCGCCCGGATGGGGCGAGCGGTTATAGGGCTCGCGATACAACCGCTTGTGTTCCAGAAACAGCACCGGATCGTCGCTTCGCAGCGCCGTGCGCAGCAGTCCGCACGCATCCAGCGCGTTCGACGGCATTACCACGCGCAACCCGGGTATGTGCGTGAATTCCACTTCCCCGCACTGGCTGTGATAGACCGCGCCCCCGTTCAGGTAGCCGCCGATCGGCACCCGGAGCACCGCCGGGCAGGAGAACGCGCCATTCGAGCGCCACCGCAACGTCGCCAGCTCGTCGCGAATCTGCATCATGGCCGGCCAGATGTAATCGAAAAACTGGATCTCGGCTACCGGCTTGAGCCCGCGCGTCGCCATGCCGATGGCCCGCCCCACAATGCCGGCCTCGGCCAGCGGCGTATTGAAACTGCGCTCGGCGCCGAATTCAGTTTGCAATCCGGCCGTGACCTTGAACACGCCGCCTTTACCTTTCACCTCGCGAAGATTTGCCTCGCGGCTGCAATCGGCGACGTCTTCTCCAAATACCAGAATCTTGGGATTGCGCCGCATTTCCTCCCGCAGCGTGGCATTGAGCAGATCCACCATCGTCATCGGCTCGCCGCGAAACTGGGGCCGGCTGTCAAATTCGCGCGAACTCGGGTCCACCGCCGGCGAATACAGATGAGCGAATACGGAAGCAGGCTCCGGCGCCGCGGCTTCGAGTGCCTGCTGGGTGGCTTGCTGCACTTCTTCATCGGCTTCATGCAGCACGAGTTGCAGCCGGTGGCGGTCCAGCACGCCCTCATCCACCAGATATTTCGGAAAGCGCAGCACAGGGTCGCGCTCCGCCTCCGCTTGCCGTTCCGCGGGCGGCTTGTACATACGCTCGTCGTCGGAGAGCGAGTGGGAATACGGCCGGATCACATGCGCGTGCACCAGCGCCGGCCCGCGTCCGGACCGGCAATGCGCCGCCGCGTCCAAGAGAGCTTTGTACGATTCCAGAAAGTCGGTGCCGTCGATTTCCTGGCGGAACAGGCCGGGAAACCCGGAGACCAGGCGCGAGATGCTCCCTCCGGCGGTCTGGCATTCGATCGGCACCGAGATCGCGTAGCCGTTATCCTCGATCAGAAACAAAACCGGCAGGCTCTTCAGACACGCGGCGTTCAACGCCTCCCAGAATTCACCTTCGCTGGTCGAACCTTCACCGCCGGCCACGAGCGTGATTTCGCCGTTCGTCAGCTTTTGGTACCGCGTTGCCTCGGCGCAGCCGACTGCCTGTAAGAACTGTGTTCCGGTCGGCGAGGAAGCGCTCACGATTTGAAAATGGGGATGGCCGAAATGAGATGGCATCTGGCGCCCGCCGGACGCCGGGTCCGCGGCCGCGCCTACTGCCGAGAGCAGCATTTCAAGCGGCGTCACTCCTAAGGTAAGACACAACGCGCGGTCCCGATAATAGGGATAAACCCAGTCCTCGCCCCCGCGCAGCACCATTCCCGCGGCCACCTGCACGGCTTCGTGCCCGGCCCCGCTGATTTGAAAAAAGATCCGGTTTTGGCGCTTGAGCGCCATCTCGCGGTCGTCCAGCCGCCGCGAGACATGCATGATGCGGAAAGCCCGGATTAGCTGCTCCGGATCCAGCCCCGCAAACCGTCCGGCCGCTGCGGACTCTGTCGAGGTGGGCGTCGTCAAACCGGCCTGCGCTCCTACTACTCAGTGTAAACGAGAGCCCATTTTGCCGCGCTAATCGCTTGCCCCACATGCCGCTGGATATGCTCGGCGATGTGCGTCAGCAGGCCCGCCACGGTCGTCGGCAGGCGCTTTTTTCCAACCCAGCGGGGCTCGGCCAACCGCGCTGGATCCAAGCTCTTCACCACGCTTTCAGCGCGGCGAAATACATCATCCATTTCGCCCAACAACTCTTCCCTGCCCCCTCCGCCTTCCTCTTCCCGGCGCAAGGCGGCCCACTGTTCCTCGCTCAACGGGCGATCCTGCAAATAAGTCATGAGCCGGTCAGTGCTTCCGGCAATATGCCGCAAATGAAAGCCGACCGAGCCAAACCCGTGCGGGCGGGCCCAGATCTGGGCCGGCGTGAGCTTCTCGGTGTAACGGGCCAGATCCTCACGCGCCTGCTGGAAAGTGTACAAGAGGGGCGCCAAGCGCGGGTCGACGCCGGCAATTGGGCCGCGCAGCCAAGCTTCGGGAAGCGCTCCCGCGGACGCACTCATAACTCCACTATAGTCCCGAAAAAATCCGTCTTTTCACCCACGTGGGTGCGCGACCCGGGTCTTTCGAGCCACTCTGCGCGCCATTCTGGGTCCGCAATGTCCACATTTTCAACTATTTGGCTCCTGGCACTCCGGATGCAACCACGCTAGGCAATGACATGCAACTGACTCGTGCGGCGGATTATGCTATCCGGGTGATGATCCACCTGGCGGCCTTCGCGCCTGGAACGCGCGCCAGCCGCTCCGAACTGGCTTCGGCTTCGGAGTGTCCAGAGCAGTTTTTGTCCAAAGTACTGCAGAGTCTCACGCGGGCTGGTCTGGTGGTTTCTCACCGTGGGAACACGGGCGGCTTTGAGTTGGCGCCCGCGCACCGCGGGGCCACCATGCTGGAAATCGTGGAAGCGGTGGAAGGTCCGATCCACCTCAACGTCTGCCTCGGCTCGGAAGATGAGTGCAGCCGTCAACAGTGGTGTCCGGCCTATGCCATCTGGAACGAAGCGCAAGACGCACTAACCGGCGTGCTGCGTAAAGCCAACATCGGGGAACTCGCTCGGGTCGCGGCGCAGAATCGCGCGTCCCGTCCCGATTTTAAGAAACCGAACTGAGGAAATCATGCCAGCAACCGACCCGACTTTGATCCACGCTGCCCTGGAGTTTTCAGGCAGCCTTCTCTATGGGCTGACCGCAATGATCATTGTGTTTGGGTTGCTGGTAGTGGCGGTTTCGTTCCGAGGCTCGCAGGAAAAAGACTAAGCGGAGGCCCCCGCAACCGTGGTGGCGGACCTCCAGCGCTCGACTTGTTTTGCCCGCCAACGCAGGCGCGCTTCGGAAAAGCCGATCATCAGCCCGATCACCAGCAGGGTGGCTAAGGCGGCCTGCGAGAGAGTCAGTGTGCGCTTGATCGGGTTAGTCAGGTTGCCGTATACGATCATGACGTGGACCCAGTAGACCAGCAGGGATGTCTTTCCGAAATTCTCTACCCAGCTCCATCCCCGGCTGGCGCAGTATTCAGTCCACAAATAGCCGGCCGCCAGCAAGAGTAAGGCGATTCCGACGCGAATCAGAATCAGCGCGGGGCTGCTGCGCCAGAAATCGGAATGCGCGTATACCGAGTAAGGCAGGTCGGCGCAATACCGGGCGCCGAGAACCAGCCCTAATCCGATCAGCACCACCCATTGCATGAGCCGGTCCATTTGCTCAGAGGCGGTTCGTCTTACGATCGCGCCAGCCGCCAGTCCGAAGCCGACATACGCGCCGCAAGGGAAGAAGGGAAAACGCCCGCGCAAAGGGCTGGGTACCAGATAATCTCGCACGGGGAGCCACACGCGCCCCCATTCGAGCGCGCTGACTACCGGCGAGAGAACAGCCACGGCCACTGCGCCCAGCAGTGCGTAGCGGACGCGAGCTTGGGAGTCGAGCAGCGCGGCGGCGGCAAACACTGCCAGAGCCACTCCCATACAATTCAGGATGTCGACTTTCAACAGTTCTTCGGTACTGGCATTCGGCAAGCTTCCGATCCAATTGGTGAAACGGAAAGCGTAGGCCAAGCCGAGAACATACCCGGCGCGGGTCAACGAAATCCGCCAGCGCCGGAGCCGGCCGGCGACTCGGGTCTGCAGGCTTTCCATCTGGAAGCCGAAAGTCATGCCGGCCATGAACAGGAACAGAGGAGCTGCCATGCCGCCGACGAACTGCGTCAGCGCGTAGCCGCCGCTCTCACGCAGATCCATGCGTGTGAAGGAATTGAAGGCGTGGCACTGGATCATGATGATCACAGCCACGCCGCGCAACCAGTCGAGAAAAGGATATCGTTTCAAGCAGAAAGGGAACCAGGATTACATTCCCTGCTCATGATAGCGTGACGCGCGGTATTTTTCGCGCCGAAGCGTCGAAAGCGATTACTCTAAAAAGTAAATCGCGCAATGAGCGTGCCGGTGCGCGGCAATCCACCCAGGGCGGTGTTGAAGTTGCCGTTAGACGGAGTACCCGGGATAGCGCCCCTGGCTACAACATCGTTGATCACGCCGAAGCCACCTGTCAGGAGACCGCCGCTGCGAGTCAGCGGGTTACCCAGATTGAGCGTCGTGCTCGGGTTGCCGAGGTAGGTGCGATTGAAGATGTTCACGAACTCGGCGCGGATCTGCAGGTTGAGGCGCTCTTTGAACCGGAAATTCCGTCCGAAGTTCAAGTTCTCCTGCGGCCGCCGCGGCCCGCGAAAGTCGCCATAGAGCGCATTCGTTCCAAACGTACCGGGCAGCGGATTCGTCCAGGCGAGCGGGTTCAGCACCTGGTCGTAGTATGGATTAATGCAGCCGCAGTTGGGGTTCTTGTTGTAGAGAGGTTGGTCGGCAACGCGGATCTGGTAGATCGGAGTCGAAGCCGTAGTTCCGTTGTTAGCCGTGAGGTTATTGGGTTGAACCGAAATCGGCGGGGTCAGGGGGAACCCGCTGGCGTATTGCAGGAACGCGCCAACCTGCCAGTCCCGTGTCGCCCACGAAAGCGCGTGATTGGTGAAGAAACTCGGAACCGTATAGAGGATGTTGGCATTGAACAGGAACGGTTGATCGGTCGTCTGGAGAGTTTTGGACGAACTGGCCGGGTCCCAGAAATTCTCTCGTGTGGAGATCAGCGATTTCGACCAGGTAAATGTCCCCGTCGCTGACAGTCCATGAGAGAAACGCTTGGTGACTTTGGCCTGCAGCGAGTCATACCATGTATCGCCGGTAGGTGCATTCGAGACCTGCAGCGGTCCGGGAGGGCCAAAACCACCTGCTACGGCGCTGAACTGAGGATAAGGCCGCAGAGCGTTCAAAAGGGTCTGGTTTGCCGGAAAGCCAGGGTACGGCGAAACGTTTCCAACCCGCGCAATCACCGCGGGTGAATTGATGGGCTGGCTGAGGAGCAGATTGTCAGTGGGACTGTGGTACGGATCGAGGCCATGCGCGGCGAACGTCGCCGGCGAGACCTGATCCAGCAAACCGAGATTGGCGCCGAAGCCGATTCCGGAGCTCGACCACCAGACGCCCCGGTTACCGACGTAGGCAGCTTCGACCACGAGGTTGGTGCTGATCTCTCGCTGCAAGCCGATGCTCCATTGGTTCTGCCGCGGCGGACGGCCCGCGTTGCGATCGAGCGCCTGGGGCGCCGAGCTGACCGTGCCGACCTGAGGATACAATCCCGGATTGTAGACCGGCCATTGCGGCTGCGGCAGCGCGCCCGGATCGAGAACGTTGATGTAGGCGCCCGGCGCATTCGTGCCATTGATGGCGGAGGTGGCGGCGCTGCCGGCCACATCAGCAGTGAACCCGTAAACGACGCCCCAACCCGCGCGCAGCACCGTCTTGGGCGTAATCTGATACGCGATACCCAATCGCGGCCCAATCGCGTACGGATAGTTGTCCGCGAATTGGCAATCGCAGGTTGCCTCAAAGATCGTGCCGCCCAGGCGGCCGCCGGCGGACGGATTCACGACAGTTGGGCTGAAGTTCGCGGCCCGACCATACTGTTCGCGGCCGTAGGTTCCGTAATCCCACCGAACACCGTAGTCCACGGTGAGCTTGCGGGTGGCCTTCCAGGAATCCTGGACGAAGGTGGCCCATTGTGATTTTCCAACGCGATATTCGGCTTCCCGGTTCTGCTGAAGCGTGACGAAATCTCCCAACAGGAAATTGGCATATCCGAAGCCGATCTGTTGGCCGCCGAGGCCATTGGACGGCGTAAACGGTAGCGCCGTTGCGCCCTGACTCAGGGAGCTGGTGGCGGCCAGCAGGACCGCCGGAAAATTGTGGGAAATGGCGCCCTGGAAGTAGACTTCCCCGCCGATCTTATACGCGTGATTGCCGTGCACCCAGGTGGCGCTGACGTTGCCGGACGGTTTCTGCTGATAAGGCGCCGACTGGATTCCGTTGGAGGTTCCAATGGGCTGCATCCCGCCGAGGCCGCCACCGCAGCCGGTAGCTCCCGGAGGCGGCGCGGCGCACATCCCCGAGACATAGGGGAAATTGCGGTTCGCCTGGAAGCCGGACACGCCGATTGCCTGCTGCGCGTTGAAAGTCGTGAAGGGCGCGGTGTCCGGCGCGTAGATCTGGTTGTAACCGGCGCCTAAATGGAGCAGGATCGTCGGCGTCAGGGTGTGGTCGTAGTTCAACCGGGTGACCCAATAATGGAAGAAGGTACCGCGCGCGCCGGAAATCTCATCCGGCAGACCGTCCGCGTTTCCATTGGGGAACGAATATTGGCTGTCAGTCTGGGTCTGCGACCAATAGAACGACAGGCGTCCCTTGGAGCCGACGGCTTGATCGAGTTTCAGCGATGGGATGACCGTCGTACGGCGGCTCAGGTTACTGCCGAACGCGTTGCCCACGAAATTCGAGTTCGCCGGGTTGGGGATCAGGCTCTGGACCTTCTGCGCGAAGGGGCTGATCAGGTTCCCCGGAATCTTATTGCCATCGAACGGATCTCGCACTACCGCCCCACCCTGTATGGTTCGCTCGGAGAAGGGATTGTAAATGGTATTGGCGAAGATAGGCCGGCCGAGCGGATCGGTGGAAGGGAGCGGGGTGATTGGGACGCCCAGAGCCTGCGCCGCCGCGGCATTTCCGTTTGCCGAGATACTTGAGAAATCGCCTTGACGGTAGGCCAGTGTGGGTACCGTCAGATTGAAGGGCAGCGTTGTGCTTTCGAGGAACTCTTCCCAGTTAAAGAAGAAGAATGTCTTATCGCGACCGTTATACAGCTTGGGAATGAACACGGGACCGCCGAGAGTGCCGCCGTAGTCGTTGCGGCGATTCCTGGGGCGCACCTTGTGTCCGGTTCCGTCATCGCTAAATGGATAGCCGGCGTTGAGAAATTCATCGACGAAGTAATCGTAGCCGCTGCCGTGGAACTGGTTGGTCCCGCTCTTCATTGTGATGTTGAACAAGCCGCCGCCCGCCGTGCCGAATTCGGGCGCGTAATTGCTTGTCTGCACCGCGACTTCCTGAATGGCATCGGCGCTGGGTTGCATTTCCTGAAGGGCGAAACTGACGAAGTGATTCGTCATGTCCTGGCCTTCGATGCGGTACCCGGCCGTGTTACTGGGCGCGCCGTTGACCACCATGCTGAAGTTCGCGGCGTACACGGTGCCGGGGACGAGCAGCGCCAGGCCGTAAGGATTGCGGATCCCGGAGCTGCCGGCGTTGGAGTTGCCGATACCAAGAATCGGGAGATTATCGAGCTGCTCGACGTTGACGTTATGGGCCAAGTCCGCCGTTTCGGTTTTCAGCAGCGAGGCCTCGGCATTCACTGTGACCGATTCGGTCGCTTGTCCGACCTCGAGCGCGATGTCGATACGCAGCACGTTGTTTACCGCAACCGTAATGCCGGAACGCGTGAACTTTTTGAAGCCGGGGACCGTGGCAGTCACCTCATATTGACCGACCGGCAACTGCGTGACGGTATAGTTGCCCGTCGAAGTGCTCACCACCGGATAGGTGACGCCGGTCTCCAGGTTCCTGGCTTCCACGCTCGCATTGCTGATCACGGCTCCGGCCGGATCAGAGATCGTGCCCGTGATGGTGCCTCGATCCTGGGCGAAAGCCCCCGCGGAACACACGAGCAGACACACGATTGTCAGAAACGATTTCATGTTGGGCCCCCTTGGCTTCCCCACTTCCCTGTATCCCAGGCAGTCAACCGGGACGGTACCTACATCCTGGGGCAGAATTATATTGTTCATATTCAGATATGTCAATTATTATGCGCAGCGCCGGGTGTAACTTTATACGCGCGCGATCCGGCGGCGGCGTGCGAGAAGGCGAATTCCAGGACGCCATCAAGGCCGGTGGAACCAGCGGCGCCAGCCGCCCGCGCGCGCCGCGCCTATGCCCAGGGCCTGGCACAGGGCTTCGGTTTCGGCCTCGGAAAGAGGCGCGAGTCCTCGCAATACATCCAAGACCTCCGCGAGGCGGCAGAAATGATCGATGCAGTGCCAGCAATCCGTGACGTGGCGTTCCAGTGTTTCGCGGCCGCTCCAGGTGGTGCGGCCGTCGAGAACGTCCAAAAACGCCTTGGCGGGCAGACAGTCCCCGGTTCGGATGGCGGCCGCGGCGCGGCCCAGTTGCCTGCCCTCGTCGGCCAGCAGAGTGCGCCGCCATTCGTCCATCCGGCCGCGCAGGCGTTCCGCCGCGCGTTCGCGAATCTTCTCCACCGTCCGAGGATCCATGCGTAGCAAAACCCCGGCGTGCGCGTGCGTATAGCGCATGGTCTCGAGCCACGTTGCCTGTTTTTCCAGCAGAGTAAGCGGCTGCAGGGCTTGTCCGAGAGTATCCAGATCGACATGGCCTGCGGCCGGTTCGCCCGGCTGCGGGTCGAGAGCGGCCAGAACCTGCTGTCGCAGCTCCGCGACAAACCAGCGCTCGGGGGCGGGATCGAGCGAGCTGAACAGGCTCGATTCCGGGCGGCACAGAGCCCGGAGCACCTGCACCTCGCGGTCGCCTCTAACGGCCGCTTCCCCGAGATAGTGCGCAGTCAATCGCCGCATCACCGGGACGTAAGAGGAAATGAAAAAGCGCCAGCCTTGACCGCGGCCCGCGCGGCAATCCCGGATCATGTCGTAACAGGTGTAGATCATCCGTCGTCGGAGGAACTATTTTCGTTCGTAGCGACCCATGGACTGCGCTTCTGCGAGCACGCGGCCTTTCAACGCGCCCTGCAGTTGCTCGCGGGTCGCGCCGGCGGCAAGCCCGAGCGTCGGCACCTCCAGCGCGTAGAGCCGGAAAAAATAACGATGGGGGCCCTGTCCCTTGGGAGGACACGGACCGCCGTAACCGGGCTTGCCCCACGAATTGTGGCCGCTTACGCCGAGACTACCGGGTTTATAGCCCTGCGCCAGATTGTGCGTCTTGGCCCCTAAATCGTAAAGCAACCAATGAGTCCAGGCGCCCCCGGGGGCGTCGGGATCATCGAGGACGAAGGCGAAGCTGCGGGTCTCCGAAGGCTCTCCCATCCACTCCAGAGACGGAGAAACGTCGGCGCCCTGGCAGGTGTACAGGTCTGGAATCCATCCGCCGTCCGCGAAAGCACTCGAGAAGATTTGGAATGCCATTTTGAAGAATTTATCCCAGCGGGTCATGGTACCGCACTTGCAAATGGCGCGCTTCCCGGCGGGTGCCCTCCTGTTGCTAGCGGTCTTGGCTAGGAGTAAGCTCCCAGTAGAGGACATTCCCATGAGGCTTCTTTGGCAGGTTTCCCTATGCTGTCTGCTGTTCGGCGGCGTCGCCCTGGCGCAGCGCGGCGGAGGCGGCGGCATGCGCGGTGGCGGCGGATTTGGCGGAGGCATGAGGACCGGCGGGGGTGGCGTATACGGCGGAGGTATGCGCGGCGG
>Ga0070734_10002102_pt1 | contig 25713 bp, 18 predicted proteins | sample Coa_R1_8_FD_66444 | JGI IMG/M metagenome (GOLD analysis project Ga0070734, IMG submission 66444) | Surface soil microbial communities from Centralia Pennsylvania, which are recovering from an underground coalmine fire - Coalmine... | ecosystem: Environmental > Terrestrial > Soil > Unclassified ...
TTGAAACCGGGACTACTGGCCTCGATCACATATTGGCCGGGCTGCAGCTGCAGAAACTGGAAGTTGCCGGCCGGATCGGATGTTGCGTTTTGGGACGCATCCGTGCCAATGTTTGTGAGCTTGACGCCGGCTCCAACCACAATGGCTCCCGACGAATCCACCACTGAGCCATTTAGCGAACCGGTGATCCGTTGAGCGAAGACGAAGGTCGCGCTCGCGGCGAACAGAGCTAGAACACGAGCGGAGCGACTACGCAGTGCCTGCGACATGGCAACTCCCTTTTGTAAGTTTGGAACCTGGATCCAAACCAACAGCTTTTTGAGACCTTGGCACATTCTCCCTCTCTGGAGCAGCGCCGTCAAGCCACTACCCTGCCTGTGCAGGCGAAGGCTCGGGCTGGGACGAATGGGTGACCTTCAGGTCTTCGAATCGGGCTTTGGCTGTCGCCGGTTGCCACACGAGCAGCGCGACCCGCCACAATTATCGTGTCCAGGCCGCGCGCGACCAGGGGGCTGGCCTAATGTACCGCTAGTCGGTTTTGGTTTTCCATGAACAAATTGCAGATCGGCCGCCGCAAGCCCTCTTTGGCCACCGGGCCCGCATCCAGGAAATCCAGATATGCTCGCCGGGTCGGATCGAACACTGACCACTTGACCAAAGTTGCACCGTTGGGATCGCCGGTCTTGGCGAAGTTAGTCCAATAATCCTGCATCATTGCAGCATATTTTTGATCGGATTCGTCGTAGTGACGCCTTTGTTGCCACACCGAAAGCGTGCCGAAAACAAAGGGGATCTCCGAGGCATGAGCGGCGCCGAGCGCCTCCTGTCCATGCACGGTCCGGGAGAACTGATACTCGTAGCCCGTGTTCCCCGCGGCGGTGTGCCAGGCCAGTTCTTGAACCGTGCCGCAGCGGAACGAGTTGTCGGTGTTCCATTGCGCCATCGCATCTCCGAACTCGGGATCGGGCTGGGGTTCGCTGTCGCCGCTGAAGCCGTATAGCGTCAGCGCGCGATCGGCCAGCGGGCCGTATCGTTGCGCGATCAACTGACGCACCTCGGCGACCGACGCCACGCCTCTCCCGCCCCTGCCCCCCTGCATTTCCTGGGAATTGTTTCCGATCAGCAACGCCACTTTTTGCTCGTGCCCGTCGGCATAGGTTTTCGTGGGAGACTCGGGCAGCACCCAGCCATCTACATCGATGGAGAGCATCGGGCCCTCAGGCCCCGCGGCTTGTGTCGCCTTGCTCAACAGATCGGCGCTCGACATCGCGCGCAGCGCCGCCAGGGACTGGCCACCGGCACCCAATTTGGCCGCGAAGCCTTCACCCCGCTTTTCCGCGTCGGCGCGGGGAGTTTGAGCAGATGCCGGTCCACTTTCTGCGATCACCCGCACGAACAGCCCTTTGGTCAGCGGCGAGGCGATCAGTGAGTTCACGTCGGCCGCGCCTGCCGATTCGCCAATAATCGTGACATTGGCTGCATTACCGCCAAACGCTGCAATGTTTTCCTGCACCCAGCGCAACGCCTGAATTTGATCGAGCAGCCCGTAGTTTCCGGAAGCATGATGGGCAGACTCCTTGGTGAGCTCCGGATGCGCGAAGAAGCCAAAAATACCGAGCCGGTAATTGGCAGTCACCAATACTACGCCGTGGCGGGCGAGCGTTTCGCCGTTAAACAGCGCTTCTACTCCGGAGCCCGCCGTATTTCCTCCACCGTGAAACCAAACCATCACAGGAGCCCGCGCCGTCATGGGCCACTTGGGTGTCCATATATTCAGCTGCAGGCAGTCTTCGCTGTGAGGAGTGTTGAGATTGCCGCTTTGATTGCACATCGGCCCAAAAGCAGTCGCGTCGCGGACACCGCTCCAGGCTTTCGCGGGAAGCGGTTCCTGCCAGCGCAGGCCTCCAACCGGCGGCTGCGCAAACGGGATGTTCTTGAAAACCGCTACGCCGTCGCCGGTGAGGCTGCCGCCCAGCTTGCCGCTCTTGACCGAGGCGACCGGGGCAGCCTGCGCGGGCGCCTGCGCGGAACCGGTTGGCACCAAGGCTGATCCCAAGCACAGGACGCCAGCCAGCGTGTTCAATACTCTGAATGAATGCATTAATTTCTTCCTCCTGCAGCCAGGATCGGTGTCATCAGGTTCGATCCTCGATTCCTTTTAGACTTCCGCGCGGCAAATCATCCCAGCGCGCCTGTAGACCTTATTCGCATTAACCTGTCTGATCGTAATGCGAGTCTCCGACATACTAGTACGCCAAAATCTGTCTGTCAATAGGTATGGACAGATACATTGCTCGGTTCGGAAAAACCGCGAAGTCAACTAGCGGGGGGATGAGGGATCGACAAATATGTCTGCATTAAATCATCGAGAACGGATCCGAGGGCGAGAGTGTCAAACGCGGGATGGGTTTGGTACGCCCGAGAGGATTCGAACCTCTGACCTTTTGCTCCGGAGGCAAACGCTCTATCCAGACTGAGCTACGGGCGCCCTGAAGCCATTATAGCCCGCACGGCGCGCCAGACCGCCGCAAAAGTTATTTCTGCGCGGAGGTCGGTCGGTGCGCCGGAGCGCCGGTCTTGGTGGAGGCGGGCTCCTTCAGCAGCGTCTCGATCATGTTGCGCCAGTACGGTTCCTGGAGCAGCTTATCGTCGGGCTGCGCGGCGGTTTGCGAGCGGATGTTGCCGCGCCGGTCGATCCAGGCCACCTGGGGAACGAAGTAACGCGCCATGAGCGAAATGTTCATGTAGTTCAAGACATCTTCGGGCGGGCTGAATCCCACCGGGAACGTCACGTGATGTTCCTTGACGAAATCCTTCACGAACATGTTCGCCATCGGATTGAACGCGACCGCCAGGGGCTGGAAGCCGCGTGCACCGAACTCGGCCTGGAATTTGCTGAACACTTCCACGGCGTGCTGGCAGTGCGGGCAAGTGGTGTGCACAAACAGCAGAGCGATCACCTTGCCACGATAACTGCTCAAAAGAGTCTGATTGCCATCCGGCGTCTTGATTACGAATTCCGGCGACTTGCGGAGCACCGGGGGTTCTTGGGCGCCCAGTGGCGCAGTCAGGGCGCAGGCTGCGAGCAACAGCACTGCCGTTTGGACGAAACGCATTCGCTCTCCTTTGTTATTTCCAGTGTAGCGGATGACGATTTTAGTGTAGCGCGGTCTTCCACCCCTCCCGGTGACTGACGGTCGCCCCGTCGATCCAGACCTGGAAATAGCCGGTGTCGCCGTGGCCTTCCACCCTTGTGGGGGTCTCAGAGGTTAGGTCGAGTCTTTTCCATTTTCCCTGAAGAACCTTACGAAACAGCGCGAAATATTGCTGCGCCGAATCCGGCGAATCCCAGGTAGCGGCGTAGGCGATGATGGGAAAAACGTCGTGCTTATGCTCCCGGAGATCGTAACTTGCTCCCTTGAGATGCGGCGCGAGCGCCTCCGCAGATGCCTTGCCGGCGTATTGCGAAAGGAGGATGCGGATGTCCAGCTCGCCGAGCGTGCCGTCGCCGAGCTTGCGAAAGGAACGCGCATCGGGGATCGGCGGCGGACGGGGGATTGTGGGTAGCATGTGATCGAGATAGCGCTCCGGGTGCATCACTTGTTGGGTGCTCACCGGCGGACTGCGAAAAACCTCAGCGAACGACGGGCGGCCCATCTTTCGGAACACCGCATCCTGAAACCGCATTCCGTCGCTGTAAGGAAAGATGAGGGTCTCGCGGATGTAAGGCGGCGCCTGGTCCAGGACCGGATAATCGCCGCCCGAGCCGCCCATGCTGCCGGTCATCATATCCAGAACCGACTCCGGAACATTCGACGCTCCGCCCCCCCGCTTTGAAATATAGGCGGCCATCAGCCAGGACGCCTGGCCTTCCATCACGGCCTGGCGGGCGTTCGATGCGTCGTCGCTGTCCAGGCCCGCGTGGATGTAGCGGTTGAGATGGAAATGCTGGTCGGCCAGGGCGTGGGCCAGTTCGTGCGCCAGGGCTACTTGCTCTTCGGCCGTATCGTCGGCGCCTTCGAGAATAAAGAGCCGCTTCTTGTTGTAGTCGTAGAACGCGGCGGCCTGCTCGGTCAACAGATCGATGGTGTTCTGCCGAAGGTCAAAATCAGGAGGCACGAAACCGAGCAGCTTCAGGGCTGTCTCTTCGGCCTTCAACTCGGAGTCCTTGGTGGTTTCGCGGATGCGGTCATCGAGATAGCGCCGTAGTTCCTCCTTCGTGATGGTGCCGTATGGGACCGGGTGCAGGAAGGCCAGCCCGGTAATTTCAGACAGGCCTTGCTCGATGGCCGGGATTTCCGCAAAGAGAGCGGGCTTGGCCGGGGGCGCCGGATGCCGCGACGACTGCTGAGCGTAGGCTACAGCGATCAGAGCTGCCAGACATAAAAGAGAGCGTTTCATGCAACAATGGAAATTCCATGGTAGACCAGAAAGAATACTCAGCCGAATATCAGGGCAGCGGCACGTTCATCATTAGCAAGCCCAAACGCAAAGGCCCGAAGCTGCGCCAGTCCCGTCTCAAAAAGCCGAGACGCGGCGCTCGTAAGTAGCCTTTACCCGCCTCTTAGTCGTGTGCCGTCCTAGTACGGCCGGTCTGCCGGGCATCGCCGCCGGCGAGCGGTAATATAGAGTTGGCATGGCCACGATACGCAAGATTGCCCTCGCACTTCTGTTGATCTCCGCGATCGCGGTGGTGGCGATTGCTACATCCGAATTCTGGAATTACCGCCAGTCGGATGCCGCGGCGCATGCGGTCTCTCCGGGAAATCTCGACGAGCGGGCGCGCCTGCTCGAGTTTCGCGTCGAAAGTCTGACGCGGCGCGTCGGCGACATGCAGTTGCTCGTGCTGGTGCTGCTCGGCACATCGGGCCTGTACGCCATCGTCTTCGTCATCACCTCTTACCTGAGCGCCACGAGTTTTGCGCGGCAAGCCGACCGGGCGATCCATCACATTAAGGATGAAATCGGCGTGGCGTTGGGCGATCTGCGGGAGCTACAGGAGGAGACGCAGGCCCTCATCGAAGCGCAGCTCGATCCCTTTCATGAGGAGCCGGCTGCTCTCGCTCCGGGTCCCAGGCCGGTTCCCGTCGGGGTCCGGGAAACGGGGAAACCAGCTGCCGCTCCGGCCGCGGTTGTGCCGGCGAGTCCCGAGGAGCAAGTCGCCGATCTCCTCTCGCGCATTTCCAAAGACGAAATTCGCCGAATGGATGGTCCGGCGCGGCTGGAGTTGCTCGATTGTGAACACGCTGCAGCGCGGCTCGAGCTTTCTGAAGGCGGACGGCTGGCCTGGTCGCTGGCAGGTGTTTATGGCGAGCTCTCCAAGCTCTACGCCGCTGCGGACGAACCGCGCTCCCGTTTTTATCTAGCCGGCGCACTCCGGCTTGCTCCCATCGGATCGCCCCTGGCCTCCGATCTGCATTACGACCTGGCCTGCCGGTTCGCCGCCACCCGCGACTTCCCCCAAGCGATCCAGGAGCTCACCGCAGCCTTTGAGTATCAGAGCAAGGCGCTCGATGAGAAGCTGGCGGTGGACATCGACGAAGGCGGGCGGCTCTATGAGCTGGCTTCGACGGAACCCTTCGACAAGGCGCTGAACGACCTGCTGTTGAACGTCAATGTACCGTAATTCAGAAACGATTAGAAGATAAAACTGAGGCCGCCGCGCAGAGAGCGCGGGGTTTGAATCAGCAGCACCTGCTGGCCGTTGGCGGTCAGGGGCAGGTAGCCCTGTCCGAGGCCGTTGCGAAGCTCGGCGGTGGCCACGATGCGGCCTGGCAACCCTGGAAACATCGGGAGCGGCTGGCGCACGCGCACATTCAGGCCGGCTTCCGGATACAGGCTCTGGGTCAGATAAAAATGGTTCGGCATGATAGCGCCGTAATTCATCCACTGATAGCTTCCGCTGATCTGAGTATGAGTTCCGGGCAACTGCGTGGAAGCGCGCGCGGAAGCCCAGAAACTCTGCGTCTCACGCATGCGGGCGCGCAAGTTATCGGCGGTGGACACAGCCGAAGCGGGGTCATTGATGCTTAATGCGCCGCCCCTTCCGCCCGACAAACCGATCTCGACGACGTTACCCAGGCGCTCCGAGACGGAGGCAGCGAAGCCGGTGCGGTGGAAGCTGCCGGCATTCAGAACGCTCGTGTTGGACGAAACGTCCGGGAGCACGTCGCCCGTAACAAAAACACCATCGGAAGCTGCAATTGCGAGCGCCGCGTTCGCGACCGTCTCGCGGTATCCAGTGACACTCAGCGTGGCCTGCCACAGCTTCTTTTCGTAGCCGACTTCAAAATCCTGAGAGCGCTCCAGCGCCGCCCGGCCGTCGATCAGGGACAGGCGGGGGAGTATGGAGAGCGACGCGAGATCTTCGGCCACGGCCACCATGTTCCGATGCACCGGATCATCCTCAGCTTCTCCCTGCGGAACCAGCTGCACCGGCGGCGCGCCGGAGCTGAACGCCACCATCAGCTTGCCGCCGCGGCCGAGATCGTAACTCAGGCGCGCAAACTCACTGGCGGTGTTGAGCATCTCGAGGAACGTCACAGAGTCGAGCGAGGTTCCGTAGTCGAATCGCAGGTTGTCGTCGAGCTGAATGCTGTCGCGAACCGAAGCCGAGATGGTTCGCAGAACCGGATCGCTGTCGCCCTGGCTGGCAAGCATGCCGAGTCCGGTGCGGACCGGCAGATAAACTTGCTGCACGGTGAGGGCGACTTCCCTGGAGTCGCCGTCGCGCCGGTAACTGGTGCGGAAACCCGCTGCCGGAACGCCGGTGCGGGAGCTGTACCCGATATTCCCGCTCAGTTGAAGCTGGCTGCGGCCAAGGACTGAAGTGGCCAACGCAAACGCCGTCCCGAGGTCGGCGTCGGCGGCGGATGCACCGAGCGAGTCGCCGGCCGAGACATTCAGCAAGCCCATGGTGTCGGAAAAAAGCGGCGCGGGGCCGGCATCCCTCCGATTCGGCTCGGGCGCGGTCAACTCGGGGATGAGCCGCAGCACCGAGCGTGTAGCGAGCGAGCCGCGCAAGGTCCACTTCCAGTCGTCGCTCATGAGAGCGCCCTGTCCCGGAACGGCGTAGACCAGCTCAATGGAGCTTAAAACACTCGCCAGGTCGACGTAGAGCAGACTCTGCATGCCGGGCTGTACGGCGATCTTTTGCCGCATGGCGGGCATGAAGCTGGACAGAGAAACGCGAACCGAGTAAACGTCCGGCACCAGGGACTCGAATCCGAACAACCCGCGATCGTTCGTGATGGCGCGCCGGATCAGTCGTTCTGAGCGGTTGAACAACAGCACCGTGGCGCCCATTTGAGGCGCGCCGATGTCGTCGCGCACGTATCCGGCAAGGCTTCCGGTAAACCGGGAGGCCGGGGCCGGGAGAGCCGCCGTAGCGGACAACAGCAGGCCCGCAAGCAAACTGGCCGCGAGTTTTGGCCGAGTGGTGTTCATCCCTAGCGTGGGCCCTGGGCCATATCCGTTGGGCCGTTTTCAGGCCCGAACTCCTTTACCTTACCGTAAAGGTGGCGGACGGCGTCAGGGTCTGGTTGCCGTTCTTATCCGTCACCTTGAGCTTGAGCGTATAATCGCCCGGCTCCAGCGTCTGGAGCGGGAGCAATTTCGCAACGGTTACCTGTTGAGCCGAAGCGCCGGGTATCGCAGCCACATCTTCGGTATAGTTGAGCACCGGCTTCTCGACTCCCTTTTTGGTGATCTCGTACTCGATGGAGCCGCTGGGCTTCTTGTTCTTTTCGTCCGGCGCAAAGTTGTAAAACTGGGTATAAATGCCGAGCTTTTCTTGCCGCGTAAAGCTGTCACTCAAGCGCGGACGCACCTTGGTGTCGCCGATCACGAACTGACCGCTGCCGATGCTGTTGGTAGGAACTTTCTCGATGACGTCGGCCAGGATCAAGCTGCTTTGAGCCAGCTTGTCTTCTTCAAAATGGGGGACGTTGAGGGCCATCGGATAGCTGGTCATATTGCCGCCGACGATGTCCTTACAGACGACGTTCAAACGGTACATGCCGGGGGCCAGCGGGATGGCCTTTTGATAAATCTCAGCTCCGTCCAGAACCTTATCCAACATATTCGTCGGAATCTCGATGGTGGCCGGATCTTCGAAGGTATTGACGACGCGGCCGGCGATGGATGAAATTCGTCCGAAGATATTCACCGTGGCCTTGGAGACGTTGTCCTTCTGCTGGAACTGAAGCTCTTTGCGATCGATTTGAATCGTGATGGTGGTCAGGACGGTCGAATCGGTGACCCGGATATAGTTAGCCACCACTTTAAAGGGCAGCGAGTTGTAGCGGATGCTGGAGCTGACCACCGCTTCCAGATCCTTGAACTTCACCGCCGGCGGTTTCTGCAGTTTCGCGAACTGTTCCAGCCGGGTGAACTCATTCATGCTGGCGGGCAGCGGGTCGTTGCCAGTGCCGAGGTGCGTTCCGTCGGTACGTGTGAAACGGTCCGTCTTGCTGGCCATACCCATCTGTTCCATGAGCGTCAGACCCGCGCCGGGAACATAAAGCAGGGCATCTTTCTCCGACGGATCCATGGTCATGTGATACTCGCCGGTCATCGTAGTGTCGACGAATTCAATGATGATATTGCTGCCGATATCTTCGATATAGCGATAGCGCCACTGCTCGAAGGGATACGTCGACGTCTCGCCGCCGCCTTCTTCATAGGGACGCTGGTAGGTTCCACCCGAGGGATGCGACTCGATTTCGTCCGGCGGGCCGTAGGTAATGTAGATGCGGCCGCGGTCGGTCTTCCATCCGGGGATTCCGGACGCGTAATGCTCGTTGGCGTAAGCGATGCGGCGGTAATGCTCTTCCTTAAACTCGTTTTCTTCGGTGTCGGGCGTCGGATCGCGACGGAGCCAAAACTGTTCGATGAACTGCTCGCGTTCGTCGTCGGTGTTCAGGCGCGAAAAAGCCTTGCGCTCCTCATCGGTGATGATGTAGGCGACGTCCTCATTGAGCCACTTGCGGTAGGGCGTTTCGAGTTCCTTGCGCAGCTTGGCTTCCTGCGCCTTGCGCTGTCTCTCCGTCATCGGTTTGGCGACGGTCTCGCGCTTGGATGATCCGGCCGGCTTGTTGTCTTTGGGCTTATCCGCAGCGCTTTTGTCGGAGGTGTCAGACTGAGGTCCAGCGCTGAGGAGACCGAGGGCCGCGACCGAGACGCAAACTACGAGGAACTTTGTTCTCATGCTATTCACCGCCCTAGCCTTACATCGAAACTGCTCCTATTCTAGGCGTTATCGGCAGGTGGGTCAAGGGAGGCCTGGCACCACCCGCGCTTGGTGCCAGGATTTCTCTTAGCCGTTTGGAACCAAAGTCCCGGTCCTGAAGGGGTTCAAAAGGTATATTTCAGCCCCAACTGAACTTGCCGCATCCCGATCGACGTGCTGCCCACGACGCCGAAGTTCTGGTGAGCATTGATCGACGGCTGCCCGGGGTAAGCAGCTCCGGCGAGAATATTCAGGTTTGGCATACCCCAGTTCGGGTGGTTCAACGTGTTGAAGGTCTCCAGCCGGAAGGTAAGCACATGGCCTTCGTGGTAAGGCATCCGAAACTGCTTGTGTATCTCGAGATCCGTGTTGAATGTGCCCGGGCCTTGGATCGTGTCCCGGCCCACGTTACCGAAGAAACCCTGGGGCGCCTCGGTAAACGCCGCGGGATTGAGCCACCGCGACGGCGTCGGGTTGCTCAGATACGGGCTGATACCGGTGGCGTTCGGACGGTCGTATCCGCCGTTCGCCGTCGACGCATTATCCACGCCGCCGATGCCGAGCGTCCCCTGCACGCCCGTCTGCAGCGTCAAAACGCCGCCGACTTCCCAGCCGCCGATCAGCCCGTTCAGGATCGAATTCGTCACATTCACAGCTTTGTCCTTCCCGACCGGAAGGTCGTAGAGCACCGAGGTGACGGAGCGGTGCCGGACGTCGAAGGCCGAGAGGCCGCGCTCGCAGCGGGTGCAGTCGCTGTTTTGCGGAAAGAGCGTATCAAAGCCTTGTACGCGGATGCCGCTGGCGTCGTCGACCGATTTCGCCCAGGTGTACGAGCTGATGATGCTGACCCCGGCGTTGAAACGACGCGTGGCCTTGAGGCTCATGCCGTTGTATTCGCCGTTGCCGCCATCCGCCACCAGCGGAATGACACTGTAATTGGGAAACGGCTGGCGCGCAGCAATCGGCGTCGCGGTCCCATTGCCGAGGTACCCATACGGAATCACCTGGTTGACGTTCTGGTAACTCTGCAGATGCCGGCTGGCGCTTCCGAGGTAACTGGCTTCGAACACCCAGTCGTGCCCGACTTGTCGCTGCACGTCAATCAGGTACTCCATGCTGTACGAGGTCTTGTGATCGAGCGCGTTCACATACCCGAAAGGCGGCGGAATCTGTGCAATTGCGCCTGAACCTCCGGCAACGGCATTGCTATAGAAGAGATTCGGAACGCCGAGTGTGCCGCCGTTCTGGCCTGAGGTCTGCGTGACTCGCCCCGCGATGTTGCGAGCCATGTCGAAAACGGCATTGCCGATATCCTGGTTATAGAAGACGCCGAAGCCGGTACGGATCACCAGTTTCGAATCGGGGGACCAGGCGATCGAGGCGCGCGGGGCGAAATTCGTGTACTGGGTCTGCATCAAGGCATCGGGATACTTTCCATTGCTGCAGGCTGGATAGGGCTGCGCGGCTGAGCCCGGCGTTCCGGCCGAGTTGGTCCAGTTAATGGAAAGGCCCTGATAAGGATTGCTGCAGCTGCCCTGACGCACAAAATACGGCCAGAGAGACTGCGGCGCCTGAGGAGCCATATAGACCTGAGGGATGGCGACGGTAAATTCGTCGCCCAGCAGATCCCGCCACGGCGGTGTCAGCTCATAGCGCAGGCCGAGCGAAAGCGTCAGTCTGGGCGTGATCTTATATGTGTCGTCGGCGAACGCCGATTCCACATTGCGCTGATATTTCGCGTTGGCGATCGCGACCGCCACCGTCGATTGATAGAGATCGCCGAGCAGAAAATCCGCAAAGGCGTCGCCACCCGTTCGTGAGGGGCTCTGTGTCGCGTTCGCCTGAAACACGAAGTTTCCACGCGAGAACTGGTTCCCCGCTTGGTTGAAATTCGCGCGGTTGTACTCGAAGCCGAAGCGGAACGTGTGCTTGCCTTTGATCCACGAGAGGGTATCGGTAAACTGCGCGTTGTTGTCTTTGATGACGTATGGCCCGTCGGTGCTGTCGCCGAAGCCGTTCCATTGCGAGCCGTTCAGGAAAATCGCGGGCACGCCCCAGGTGGAGGGATCTCCGGGGTTGAGTCCCGGAATGCTCAATGCTCCCACCGGGTTGGTGTTGAAGGCCGACAAAGTGCCGATCGAATTGAAAATTCGCGTATATCCGAAACGCGCTTCATTCACCAGGTTCGGCCTCAGGGTCCGCGTGTTCGAACCGAGATACTCCTCGTAATTCGTCAAGATCTTGGTTCCCGTTCCGCCCAGGCCATTCGATGACTGGTTCTCATCGCCCCAGGTGTAACGGCCCGACCACTGCGATCTCGACGATTCGACAAAATCCATCCGCAGAGTAAACCCGACGCGGTTGTTAGGAGCGCTGACAGGCATTTGATAGTTGTTGGTAGGCAGGGGCAGCGCCGCCGCTGCATAGTAGTTCTTAATCAGCGTCTGCGAGATGGGATCCAGCCGACTCCCCGGAATGGTATTTCCCGGGAACGGGGACTTGGACGCGCCCGTGGACCCGCCGGTAGACGGGTCGTAGATGATGCTGGAAAGAGCGCTGAGGTTGCCGGCTTCTTCAGCCGCCGTCGGCAGCGTGTAGTTAGCCTGGCCGTTGGCGCGCTGCGCCTTCCACTCTTCGTTGGCCATGAAGAAGAGCCGGTTTCTACCGTCGATCAGCTTGGGAATACGCACCGGGCCGTCCAGTTCGAAACCGTAGTCGTTCCACTTGAACGGGGTCTTAACGGGGTGGACGGTGCTGAAGGAGTAACCCATCGCATCCATTTTGTCGTTGCGAAGAAACTCGAACAGCGCGCCGTGGTATGCATTTCCGCCCGATTTCGTCACCACATTGATTTGCGTGGCCTCATGTCCGAACTCCGCGGGATAGATGCCCGTCTGAACCTTGAACTCCTGAATGGCGTCGATGGAGGGCAGCGCGACGTAGGTGTTGAAATCGGGGTCGGTGTTGTTCACTCCGTCCAGCGTGAAGTAGTCGAACATGATGCGCTGCCCGCCGGCGGAGATGGATTGATTCGACCGGTCGCCGCCTTCGCGCGAGCCGGCTTGGCCGGATGTCGCTGAGAGCGTATTCACATTGGCTGAGAGCGCCACCAGGCCGAGGTAGTTTCGTCCATTCAGAGGCAGCTCGGTCACGCCCTTATTTTCGACGACTGTGCCGACGGAGGCGTTCTCCGCCTGAAGGAGATCGGCCTCCGCCGAGACCTCGATGGATTCCGTCGTTTGCCCGATCTGCAAGGTGAGGTCGAGCCGGACGGTCTGCTGTAACTGCACCTCAACGTGGTTGCTCGTCGCCGTCTTGAAGCCTTCATGGGCGGCGCGAACATCATAAATGCCGGGAGGCACGGACGGGAACGTGTAGTCACCGGCGCCGGTGCTCAACGTGGTGCGGATGCCGTTCGTCGCGACATTCGTGAGAGTAATGGCGCAGCTGGGCACGACCAAGCCCGACGCGTCCGTCACCCGGCCGGTAATCTCACCGGGGGTTTGGGCCTTCGCGCCCATGGGCGAAAACGCCAGGAGAACGTATGCTAAACAGGCGCGGCGGGCTCGGGACCGTGAAACACTTTGGACCATATTGGAGGAACTTCCTTTCACAGCGGCAAGGTCTGCATTGTGCGAGTGCCCGGGGAGCCTTGGCAAGGTCGCGTACGGTACAAGACCGTGCGGCCACACTGATTCCTCAATACGTTAGGTTCGCTTGTAGTGCGCGCGGGCCGTGTGTTGGGGCGGCTGTACGGTACCGGCGCGTGATAGAATCACCGGAAGCTCAGATGGGGTGGTCTCTATGTCCATGCCAGGTACGTTGATTGGTGCCGCCGGCCATGATGATGCAGCCGTCATCGCTCAGTTGGCGAAGGTACTTGGAAGTACTCATTTTCGGAATAGCAAGCGCAGCCAGGCCCTACTTCGCTTTGTGGTGGAGGCAGCGCTCACCGGGGATCAGAACTCCCTCAAGGAGAGGTGCGTCGGCATCGGGGTGTTTGGCCGCGACACGGCCTACGACACAGCGCAGGACCCTGTCGTGCGGAATGCCGCGATCGAGGTCCGAAAGCGGCTGGCTCAGTATTACATGGAGCGGGAGCACGCTTCCGAGTTGAGGATCGAGCTCCCGCTCGGCTCCTACAGTCCCGCTTTCAGCACCCCCCATCCGACAGTGGAGGCGCCCCTCGTCGAACCTCCCAAGCCGGCTGTAGTCGGCCGCGGCCACCTTGTTAAATGGACGTTAGCCGTTGGCTGCCTGTTGCTGGCTGCGACAGCGACTTTCTTTTGGGCGGGCCGCCGCACTCCGGCATCCGAGCTCGAGGCCTTTTGGGAACCGATCTTCCGCGACCGGAACCCGATTCAGATTTGCATCGGGCAGCCCTCGCGACTCTACCGCTTTACCGGACCGCGCACCGAGCAATTGAACCATACACTGGCCAGTCGGGCCCCGGCCGAAACCGACACGGCGGGCTTATCGATTGCGGGCCGCGAATTGTTGTGGGTGGCGCCCGAATACCTGTTTCTCCGCGATGCTCTTTCGGCTTTCAACGTCGCACGATGGATTCAATCCAAAGGCCGCGCCTTTCAACTTATGTCCGTGTCGCAGACCAATTACTCGCGCCTGCGGCACGCGCCGCTGATCGCGATCGGCGCGTTCAACAATCCTTGGTCGTTGCGCGTCACCTCCGAGCTGCGTTTCTTGTTCGATCATCGAACCGAGGGCGGGATTACTTACAACTACATTCACGACCGGCGCAACCCGAATGCGGTTAGCTGGAGCGTAGCGCAACCTGCCGATGGGGCTTTCTCCGAGGATTACGCCATTGTTACCCGAGTGTTTGACCCCGACACCGAAAAGACTGTCATCTCAGCGGCCGGAATCGAAACCTTTGGCACCCTCGCCGCAAGCGAATTTGTTACCGAGCCGCAGTATCTGGGCGTGGCGCTTCGTGCCGCTCCGAGCGACTGGCGCCGCAGGAAAGTCCAATTCGTCCTGGCCACGAGCATCATCGACGGAACACCCGGGCCGCCGCGCGTTTTGGCCGCGCACTTCTGGTAGTTTTTGCTGCACGCTCGCCCCACCGCGCCGGTAACGCCCGTTACTGACATCTGCCCTTCGCTTCAGAACACCAGCTTCAAAGCAAGCTGGATCTGACGGGGCGGGAACGTGGAAGCGATGGTTCCAAAAGCGGCGTCGTTCACTCGGGGATCCGGGATCAGGAAGTTGGTCTTGTTAAGAATGTTGAAGAACTCGGATCGCAGCTGAAGGTTGACACGCTCCCAGATGCGGAAGTTCTTATTGAGGGACACATCCCACTGCTCGAAGTGCGGGGCACGGAAGGCGTTGCGGCCCAGGCTTCCGAAGGGCTGCTGCGGCGACGGCGAGCTGAAAGTATACCCGGCGAAGTAATTCCGGATGAGAGCCGCGGTGCTCAGTCCCGTGCTGGGGGTCCCGGTTACGTTGGGCCGAATTTCAGCCTGTCCCCGGTAGTCGGCGGTTAAACCGGTGACGTCGATGGCTGCCGGTGTCGTGAAATATGCGACGTCGATGGGCTGGCCGGTGCGCGCCGTATTGATACTGTTGATCTCCCAGCCGCCCGCAATGGCATCGAGGACAGGTTTCCAATTCGAACCGAATATCTTGCCCTTGCCGAAGGGGAGCTGGTAGACCACGCTGGTCACGTTGTTGAACTTGATGTCGTAGCTGGTGGGCCCAAATTCGTTGTGCAGGTCGTGGATGTTTTGCGGATTGGCGCCGAAACCGGGGGACGGGAAATATTCGAGCGCCTGCTCGGAATCGCCCATGGCTTTGCCGTAGGCGAAAGTGTTAAGCGCGTAGAGGCCCTTTGCGAAGCGGTGCTCCACGCGGATGGACATGCCTTCGTAGTTGTTGTTTCCGGCCGGATCCACCCAGCTGATCGCGCCGAAACTGGGGATGGGACGCCGCGCCGCGAGCGGCAGCGTTTGGCCATCCGGGCTGGGCGCGGCCTGGTTATAGTCGCCGATGATCGGAAGGCGCAAACTATGATTCCCGTTGTATGCCAGCTCAACCAGCGTGTTTCCGATGAATTCACGCTGGACAGAGAAGAACCAGTTCTGCGTGTAAGGCCATTTGAAGTTGGCAGGGATGTACGCCACGTTTTGCGTCGCCGGGTTAAAGCTCACCGGGTTGGCGATACCCGTAGTGAAGCTGTTGAGAGTGGTCAGGAACCCTGCCGGAACTGCGCCGCCGGCCGGGATGGATTGGTTGATGGTTCCAAACAGAGCCTGCGGCGCGTTGATGCCCTCCATGGCGCTGCCTGGCCGGTTGAAGAACGAGTAGCTGATGCCATAGCCGCTACGGACGACGGTTTTCGAATCCAGACTGTAGGCAACACCGAAGCGCGGCCCCCAATCCCGGTAGTCGGGATGGACCAAACTGCGGTTGTATAAGCTGCCGCCAGTCGCCTTGACCATGGTGTCGGTGGTCGGATCAAAGTTCGAATAGTTGTTGTCGCGCTCATAGAGAGGCGTGGCGAATTCGTACCGCAGGCCAACGTTGACGGTCAGTTTCGGCGTCACACGAAAGTCGTCCTGAAGATAAAGTGAGTGCACGTACTGCCGCAGGTTGACTACGGTGTAGCTGCCCTGCTGGATGACCCCCGGCGTTCCAAAAATGAAGTCTGCGAGATTGTAGCTGGCCGAGTCGTTCACGATGGTGCAGGTGGTGGGCTGCCCGATTTGCGCGCAGGTCGGCTTGCTGAAATTTCCGTTGTAGGTATCGGTCCCGTAAAGCGGATTGACATCCAGGACTTCCGTGTGGATGACCAGGTATTCGTAGCCGGCCTTCAGGGAATGCCTGCCGAGAATTTTCGAGAGATTTACTTTCGGATCCCACGAAGTCGGATTCTGGAACTGAGGATTGGTGGCCTGCCGCCCGAGAGTGGTGAAGCCGCTGATAGCCTGCGTATTCAGTCCGCCGGCGATGTTCGGCGTCGTCGGCAAACCCTGAATCCCAAAGAGCTGCTGCAGGCTGGGGCCACCCAGGAGCGGCGGCTGTTTGCCGGCGAGTACATGCGTGAAGCCCAGCCGAAGTTCCACAATCGAAGTCGGAGAAACGGTCCAGGTATAGCCCCAAGCGGCATTCTGCTGGATGGAGTGGATGAATCCGTTGTTGTCGCCGCCGGCGAAGCCCGGCATGGTTGGCTGCTGGAAGTAGACGTCCTTGCGCTGACTCCAACGCAGGAAGGTACTCATGCGGTCGTTGATCTGGGCATCGAGCTTCGCGTCGTATTTGTCGGCGTAATCGCGATACAGCAGCAGCGTCTGGTAGTCATTGGAACGTCCCGAACCGTTAGGAGTGGGCAGCGCATTGAGAACAGCCGCCGCGAAAGGATTCAGACTCGCGATCGGAATCTGCGTGCCGGCGGGGTACACAGTGCCCGTCAGAGGATTCCGAACCGTCACCGGAAGGATGCCGGACCGATCAGTGAGCGTGGGGATCGAATCGAAGTTGGGATTGTGCTGCAGTTGGCGATAGCCCTCGTAGTCCCCAAAAAAGAACAGTTTGTTCTTGATGAACGGCCCTCCGATACTCGCGCCAAACTGGTTGCGCTGCAGTGGCGGTTTGAAATATGGCTGCGCGAATTCGAATCCACCCGCGTTGAGCGCCGTGTTGCGGACGTATTCGTACGCGGTACCGTGAAAACCGTTGCTGCCGGATCGCATGACGGCGTTTACTACCGCGCCGCCAACACGCCCGTACTCGGCGCTATAGTTGCTCGTGATCAATTTGAATTCAGCGATGGCGTCCGGCGACGGCTGCACGGCCTGGGCCGAGAAGCCTTGGTTGCTGGTGCCATAAGCGTTGTTGTCGACGCCGTCCAGCAAGAAACTGTTGTAGGTGCTGCGCATGCCATTGACGTTGAATGCTCCCTCGCGAGGCGTCCCGCCGGGCGCAAAGGCGTCCGACATGGGCGACTTGATGGCGTTCGCGGACAGCAAGGCCAAATCGGCGTAGGCCCGGCCATTGAGCGGAAGCTCCGTCACCGCCAATGAATTGATCACCTGGCTGTGTTCGCTGGTATCGGTATCGAGCGCGGTTGCAGCCGCTGAAACCGTAACGGCCTCCGTCACCACCCCAACTTGCATCTTGATGTCGACGCGTTGACGCGCTCCGACATTAACCTCTATGTCATTGGCAGTGGCCTTCGAAAAACCGGTGGCTTCCACCGTCACCGCGTATCTGCCGATCTTGACGTTGAAGAAATCGTATTCGCCACTCTCGTTGGTTTTGGTCTTGGCTTCCATTCCGGTGTCCTGGCCGCTCAGCGTTACGGTCGCGTTGGATACCGGGGAGTCTGACGCGTCGTGTACGGTTCCTAAAACTTCGGAGTTCTCCAGCTGCGCGAATGCTGCCGCTACAGCGAACAGGCACACGAAGAGAGCTTTGGCAGTTGCCGGTAATTTCATTTGTAATCCTCGGGGAGACTGATTGGCTCGAATCTTGGGAGATGGTAGCATCCTCATGTTTCGTTATCGTTACGCACCGATGACGAACCGGTGCGTGGGCCGGCTCCCCCCAAGATGCGATGCTGAAGTGATGAGTGGACTGGCGGTGATAACGGGCGCGTCGAGCGGGATTGGTGCGGCCTTCTCGCGGGCGTTGGCGGCGCGCGGTCACGATCTTCTATTAATAGCGCGGCGGCGCGCGCAACTGGAAGAACTGGCCGCTTCCCTTTCGCGCGAGCATTCCGTTCGTGTCGAAGCGCTTGCTGCGGATCTAATCTCGAAGGACGGCGTAGAAAGTGTGGAGCAGCGTTTGCATTCGGCCGGCCATCTGGAGTTGCTCGTCAACAACGCCGGATTCGGAACCCGGGGCTTGTTCTTTCAGACCGATCTTGCCGGCCAAGACGACATGCACCGGCTGCACGTGATCGCGACCATGCGGCTCACGCGCGCCGCGCTGCCTGGAATGATAGACCGTAATCGAGGAGGCATCATCAACGTTTCCTCGGTAGCCGGATTCTGGCAGGCGCCCGGCAACGTGAGCTACTGCGCTACCAAGGCCTGGATGAATAGCTTCACCGCCGGACTTGCGATCGAGACCGCCGGCACGAACGTGCGGGTCCAGGCGCTGTGCCCAGGCTACACGTACTCGGAATTTCATCAACGAGCCGGAATCGCAAGCGACAAAATCCCCAAGAACTTTTGGACCACCGCCGAGCAGGTCGTGGCGGATTCCTTGCGCGGTCTCGACGCGGGCAAAGTCTTCGTGATCCCCGGTTGGCGCTATAAGCTGGCGGTGTTTTTTATGAAGCTCGTGCCGAGCACGATTCTGGTGCCCATTGCGAAGCGGCAGCAGAAAAAGCTGGGCCGTATCGAGTAAGCGCTAATAGGTTTCCACTTCGAGCTTAGGCCGCGGACTCGGCACATAGGGAGCCACCAGGCTCTCATTGCCGTCGCGATCGATTGCCTTGACCCCGAATATGTTGTCGTCGATCGAGACATCTTTGAGCGTGTACTCGGTGACGTTGCCGACGAAGATCTCGCGCTCCCAATCGGCGGCCGTGGTTTTTCGCATCACGATGGCGTAGCCCAGCAGATCGGGCTCAGGATTATCGTTCCTCCAACGCATCGCGGCGTCATAGCGGGATTTGCCGCGCCCGATGGTTGGAGTCGGCTGGCCCTTGCGCGGGCCGCTCGAAATCGGCTCGGTTACCACAGGAGCCTTGGGCGCCAGCGCCAGGCTCGCAAGCGCGGCGGCGTTGGCGCGGATCGCGCGAACCGTGTACGGAACGGACGTGTTCGCGAACGTATCGGTCGGGCTATGCTGATTCGCCAGATTCTCGTTGGGTGTGGTGAACCGGACCGCTGCGTAGCCTTCCTGATTGAAGGGCGTGTGGTCGCCGCCGCGGCCCAAACGGTCGGACCGATACACCAGATCCAGAGTCAAACCCGGCAAATATCGGTTCGCCGTGCCCGCGACGTAGCGCGCAAGTTCCCGAGACGACGAATCCGGAGGATCGTCGGAATAAACCTGCACGGTCTCATTTTCGATCTTGCCGCTGCCGGACACCTCCGTCCCGATAATGTCGTTGTTCAGAACGCCATCGATGATCTGGTTTTCGCTGCGGGCCTTTCTGGCGTACAGCGTGCTCCCCACCAGCCCCTCCTCTTCGCCGGCGAAGACCACGAATACGATGGTCTTCTCAAACTCGTACTGGCTCAGAATGCGCGCCATTTCGAGGACTGCTGCGATTCCACTTCCGTCGTCGCTTACTCCTGGCGCGATCTCGGAATGATTGGGCAACTGGAAGAATTCATCCGGGGTGGATTCGCCGCCGCCCGTGGGCGAGACGGGTGGTGCCTTTACAAAGGCAAAGGAATCGTAATGAGCGCTGATGATGAACTGCCGCTCGGGATTCAGCTTACCTGGCAAGACAGCGACGACGTTATGGATCTCGACGTCGCGCACGATGCGCGCCTTTTTCCTCACGCGGTACGTATCGTAGTGGACCTGGAGCCGCGGACTATAGCTCGACAACTGATCGAAGATCCAGCGGCGGGCCGCGCCGATGCCATGGGCCGCGTCGTCGTCTGCCGAAAACAGGTCTCGCGTGCCGAAGCCTTCCAGCGTCTTGAGAATCGTTGTGACGCGTTCCTCCGAAACGGAATCGACGATTTTCTGCACCGCCGGATTCGCAGCTTTGTACTGCGCCGAAGCGCAAGAAACGAACAGAATGGCCAGTCCAGCGATCCTCATTTGCTTGCGGCGTAGGCTTTCTGAAATTTGTTTCGAGTATTGAAAACCGTGAAGGATGCGTCCGGTTCGGCGGTCACACGCAGAAAAGCACCCTGGCAGAACTCGTCCACATTCGCGATGAAGGGATCGGGTGTGTTGTCTTTTCCAGCTTCGAGCGCGAAATGCAGCTGCCACAGATCCTGGAGGCCCGGCGATGCCTTGACGCGTGCCCAATCTTCGGGAATGCTCGGACTTCGCGGCCCGTTGTTTAAGACGATAACGCGCGGATGCAGCGCAGGCAGCAGGGTGGGCGGCTCGTTGAGTCCGTGGCGGGCAGCCAGATACAGGTCCACGGTGCCGATGAGATTGTTCGGGCACATCAGCTCCTGCTCTTTCTGCCACGCGAGGTCGGCGAGATTGAGAAAACGGAAGCGGCCGAACGTGATCAACACTCCCACGGCTTGCGCATTCTCCGTCGTGTCTTCCGCAGCGCTGAGTTTCGCCCCGCAAAACGCATTCGATCGGCCGCCGCCCTCAACAGGCGCCTGGATCATCTGGCCTGCCGCGCTGACCACTTGGATGGAAACATCCCGCATAGGAATTGTGTCGCCAGGCTTGGTCACCAGATGTTCGCCCAGCTTCAGTGTCTTGACGTAGTCGGCGTAATCTTCTTTGGCATTTCGCGTGTCTTCGGTGTTGGGGCCGTGATCTAGGAACGTTCCGATCTTGATCCGGTCGGCCAGGTGCGGCACTCCGCCGACGTGGTCGCGATGGTAGTCCGTCGTGAGCAGGTAATCAAGCTTCTTGACACCAGCCGCTTTCATCGCCGCCACGATTCGATCCGGGTCGCGGTCTTCGAAGCCGCGGAAACCGCCGTCAATCAGCAAGGACTGACTGGAGGGCCCCACCACCAAAGTGGCCGCGCCGCCTTCCACGTCGATGAAGTAAATTTGCAGGTTTTTCGCGGCTCTCAGGTCTACGGTCGACGAGACGGCGACGCCGAGAAGCAGGACCCCATGAGCGAGAAAGCGACGCATTGGTCGCATCCTAACACAGGAGGCCGCCTTCCCCGGCAAGATTGCCGGAACAGCTGTGACAGGCGTAACGTAGATACAGTTAGAAGACGAAAAAATGCCGTACTGTTGCCAATGCGGACAGAAAGTAGCGACGGCCGACACCTTCTGCGGTGTTTGCGGTACGCGCCAGCCATCCCAGCCCACAGACTACTTGGGCGGGATCAGCCCCCGCACCGCTTCCCTGCTCTGCTACGTCCCGGTGATCGGATGGATCATCGCGATCATCGTGCTGGCATCGCACCGCTTTCGCAGCGATCCCCGCGTCCGTTTCAACGCCTTTCAGGGACTTTACCTGTTCGTTGCTTGGCTGCTGGTGGACTGGTTCCTCGCGCCGATGTTCCTGGTCACTCATTTTTGGGCGCCCGAGCCGATCTCCCGAGGTCTCCCTGCGCTACTCAAGGCGGGCCTGTTTTTTGCCTGGATCTTCATGATCGTGAAGTCCGCACAGGATCAGATGTACAAGCTTCCGATCCTTGGCGACCTGGCGCAGAAATCCGTGTCCGAGCAACGCTAGAATCTTACTTGTTATTGACGGTCTAGGGGACAGCCGAAGCGGGCTGTTTGTGTCAATCACAAAGAAGGATTAATAATCATGAGCCAGCAAGGCCGGATTCTCGGCATCGGCGGTATCTTTTTCAAATCCGCGAATCAGCAGCAAATGCGCGATTGGTACGCGAAACATCTTGGCCTCGCCGATGGCGGCCATGGCGCCATGCTGCCGTGGCGGGAAAAAGACAATCCGGAAAGTGAGCAGGTGACGATCTGGAGCATTTTTCCTGCCAGCACCAAATACTTCGAGCCCAGTCCAGGCTCGTTCATGGTGAACTACATCGTCGATGATCTCGAGGCGCTGCTCGGCCGCCTGGCGAAAGAAGGCGTCCGCATCGACCCGAAGCGCCAGGATGAAAGCTACGGCCGCTTCGCGTGGATCTATGATCCCGACGGCAACAAGATCGAGCTCTGGCAGCCGCTCAATCCAGATCATTAATCGTCTTGGCTTCTGAATGCCCGCCGGCAGGTGCCACCCGCGTTAGCGTCTTGCGCTGTTGATGAAATTGACCGGCCGAAGCGGTTCGGGCATGTCCGCAAGGACATAAGCCATCACAGCCATCGCGGCGATGTTGGCGCGCAGATCTTCGAGCTTCACCTTGTCCACTGTGTCGGCGCGGGAGTGATGCCAGTTAAAATACGAAGTCCCTACCGTTCGGACCGCGAGCCCCGGCACGCCGTCGCGCATGAGAGGCGAAATATCGGCCCCGCCGCCGCCCGACTGAACCGAACCGGCGTCGATCCGATCGAGCAGGCGTCCGATTTCCCGCACGCGGTTCAGCGGGCCCTGCAGGTCGTTCAGAGAACTGATGCCGAAGCCGGTCGGCTTCTCCGCGCCACTATCCATTTCGATGGCGGCTACGTGATTTCTCAAATTGCTTCCCACCCATTCTCGGTAGGCTTCCCCGCCGGCGCCGCCGTTCTCTTCGTTGGTCCAAAAAACCACGCGCAGCGTGCGCCGCGGATGCAGCCCCAGCTCGTGGATTAAGTGCGCAGCCTCGAGCGCAGTCACAATTCCTGCACCGTCGTCCTGCGCTCCCGTGCCGACATCCCACGAGTCAATGTGTCCGCCGATCACGACCACTTCCTCCGGCTTTTCGCGGCCCGGAATCTCACCGATCACGTTTGCCGACTCGGCCTCAGGAAGCGTGTGCGCTTCCATTTCCAGGTGGACCGTGACGGTGTTCCCGGCATCCACCAGACGCTGGATCATGAGCGCATCTTCGACACTGACGGCCGCAGCGGGAATCTTGGGGATCCCTTCGGAGTATTCCAGCGCGCCCGTGTGCGGCGATTGAATGCTCGTCGGCGTAATGGAACGCACCAACGTTGCCACCGCGCCCAGGTTCGCAGCGCGCGACGGACCATTGGTCCGAAATTCCACCGTGCGCGGATAGGTCTCAAACGGGACATTGAAGAGGACGATCTTCCCGGCGATCCGCTCGCGGCCTTTGCGCTCAAGATCCTCGAAGCTCGATACCGGAACCACCGGCGCGGTGATCCCGCGCTTGGGCGTCGCCACACTCCCGCCAAGGCCCAGCATGTATAAGCGCTTGGCAACCGGCTCGACGAGCGATGCGCTTTCCTCACCGCGGACCCAATGCGGGACTTTGACCCTCGGCAGAACGACGTTCGAAAGGCCGTCCGACTTCATCTGCTCGGCGGCCCATGCGACGGCCCTTTCCAAACCAGCCGATCCGCTAAGCCGGTTCCCGATGCGGTCGCATAGATAGGACAGCTTCTCCATGCCGGCTTTGTCGGTGAGCGCAGCGTCGATCAATCGGTTCGCGGTAACCCGGTATTGTTCCGCAAAACTCCCGGCATCCTCGGCAAGGATCGAAAGCGCGAAGACGCAACCAAGGCCGGCTCGCAGGCCGCGCGAGAACATGGAGTACAGCATAGCCGAAAATCAATTCGGCCACGATAGGCGGAAGGATATCGGAAGGTCTAGCCGTGGGCGCGAAAGTCCTGGTACCGGAAACCATGCTGTGCCATGACCTCACGCGCCCGGTCGGCGGTCTCAGGGATGACATAGAAGAAAGCGCCCACACGCTCGCTGCGGAAGATCACACCGCCGCTGTAGGTGTCCGTTTCAACCAGGTAGTCGAGCCCGGACTCAGTGAGAGCAGACTCCAACCGCAAAGCCTCTTTCAACCTCTTCGCGATATAGACCAAATCGAGCTCTCGGTCTCCAAAAAACTCGGGGTCCTGGCGCATCCCGCTATCATCGTATCCCGGTTTTCCAATCGTTTGGTAACGTGAAGCTGATGTCAAGAATCGCCCTGGCTTTGTCTTTGTTCGCCTCGATCTGCGCGTCAGGTTGGGCGCAGCGCTGGCGCCCGGCCACGGCTCGCGACTGGTATTCGGAAGAGAAATGGATGGTGGGCGCCAACTATGTGCCTTCGACCGCAGTGAACCAGATCGAAATGTGGCAGGCTGCCACCTTCGATCCGCAGCGCATCGACGTCGAACTCGGTTGGGCCGAAAACATCGGCATGAACGCCCTCCGTGTTCCTCTGCACGATCTGGTCTGGCAGCAGGACGCCGAAGGATTTCGCAAACGCATCGATGAGTTCCTGAGAATCGCGAACAAACATAAACTTCGCGTGATGTTCGTTCTGTTTGACTCCAACGGCGACCCCGCGCCACAGGCTGGTCCGCAGCCGCCCCCCGCACCGGGGGTTCGCAATTCACGCTGGGCTCAAAGCCCCGGCGTCAAAGCCCTGGCCGATCCTGCGAGCGCCCAACGCCTCGAGGCCTATGTTCAGGACCTGATTGGTGCGTTCGCCAACGACAAACGCGTCATCGCCTGGGATCTGTGGAACGAACCTGACGACTCGGCCGCCGTCGCGGCGCTGCTGCCGAAAGTCTTTGAATGGGCGCGCTCCGCGCATCCCAAACAGCCGCTGACGAGCGCCGTCTGGCAAGGCGACTGGTCGGCCCCGGAAAAGCTGCGCCCGGTCGAAAAACTTCAGCTCGATTCTTCGGACATCATTTCGTTTCACAACTTCTCTTCCCCGGAAGACTTCGCGCAGCGGGCTCAGTGGCTCGAGCAATATAACCGCCCGGTCCTCTGCACGGCGTTCCTCGCGCGCCCGGTGAAGAGCACGATCGAAGGCATTCTGCCAGCCGCCAAGGATCAAAGAGTGGCCGCCTACGCCGCGAGTCTCGTACAAGGCAAGACTCAAACCTACCTGCCGCCCGATTCACGCGAGCATCCTCACACCGACCACGAGCCGGCCACCTGGTGGCAGGATCTTTTTCGAACCGACGGCAAAACGTATCGGCCGGAAGAGACCGGCTTGATCCGCACCATCGTCCGCCAGAAGGACAAGAAGTAGTCGCGAGAACTTGCCGCGAGGCCCGGCACTAGTTTCCAAGATGCCGGTCCCCGCCAGTACCAAGGAAGCGGAACTGCATTGGATCGCGCTGCGGCTGATCCCTGGCTTGGGCGCACGCCGCGCGGTCCAACTCATACGCCGGTTCGAAACGCCGCAAGCGATTTTTCGAGCCTCGCCGGACGAACTCGAATCCGCCGGCCTGCCCGGAAGCCTCGCGCACAGCCTGGCGAGCGGATGCACCTTCGACGACGCCGTCGACCAGCAGCAAAAAATGCTCGAAACGGACGTCGAGCTGGTCACCATAGGTGACGGCCGGTACCCGCCGCAGCTTCGAGAAATCTACGATCCGCCTCTGGTCCTTTTCGCCCGCGGGCGGATCGAGTTGCTGGGCTCGGTGATGCTCGGCGTGGTGGGCACCCGGCGAGCCAGTGCTTACGGCCAGGCCGCCGCGGAGCGGCTGTCCGCCGATCTTGCGCATGCCGGCCTTACGATCGTCAGCGGCATGGCACGCGGCATCGACACGGCGGCTCACCGCAGCGCGCTCGACGTGGGTGGCGATACGGTCGCAGTGTTCGGCTGCGGCGTCGATCTGGTGTACCCCGCCGAGAACCGGAAGCTCGCCTCGGAGATTGCCTCGAAAGGTCTGCTGCTCTCGGAATATCCAATGGGGGCGCCCGCGTATCCTCAGAACTTCCCTACGCGCAACCGCGTCATCAGCGGGATGAGCGTGGGAGTGCTAATCGTTGAAGGCGCACAATACAGCGGGTCGGCGATCACGGCAAAGATGGCGCTC
>Ga0070734_10002103_pt1 | contig 25709 bp, 16 predicted proteins | sample Coa_R1_8_FD_66444 | JGI IMG/M metagenome (GOLD analysis project Ga0070734, IMG submission 66444) | Surface soil microbial communities from Centralia Pennsylvania, which are recovering from an underground coalmine fire - Coalmine... | ecosystem: Environmental > Terrestrial > Soil > Unclassified ...
CATCCGCGGGCTCTTGGGCTCCACTAAGGCGAACGACCTCATACGTCCACGGCTCCGCCCAGCCTAACTCGTTTTCATTCGCCGTTGTGCCAGACAGGCATGTAGAACTCATCCCATCTGGTTACGTCATTCAATCCAGCGAACGTACAATGGAACGCATGAAATTCGACGGCCCTTCTGAAAACAATCGTCGTGCCCGGTTCTACCGGCTAACACGCGCGGGTCGCAAGCTCCTCGAAACCGAGAAGCACGACTGGGAGCAGACGGCGGCGATCATCGCCCGCTTCTTCGAGGTGAAAGCGGAGGTTCTGGCATGAAGACTCTCAATCGATTCCTGATCCGTCTGCGCAATCTTGTCACTGGCGGGCGCGGCGATCAGAGGCTGCGTGAAGAGTTGGAAGGCTACCTGGCGCGCGAGGCGGAAGCCAATATACAGGCCGGAATGAGCGAGGAAGAGGCGCGGCGGCAGGCGCGGATGAAGCTTGGCGCCGCGGAGGCGATCCGAGAGCAGTATCACGCAGAGGAAGGATTGCCCTTGCTGGAATGTCTGGTGCAGGACACGCGATTCTCGCTGCGACAGATGAGGCGCTCGCTGGGATTCACACTCGTCGTGGTGTTGACGATGGCACTGGGGATTGCAGCGACGACAACGATGTTTACAGTGGTGTATTCGACGCTGATCAGAAGCTTGCCGTATCCACAGTCGGAAAGAATTGTCGCGATTCACGACACACGGATTACCGGGCAGTCAGCCGGGGGACTGATGACGGGTCCGCGATTCTATGACATTGCGGCGCGAAACCGGAGCTTCTCGAGTCTGGCAATCTTTTACTTCGACGAGAGCACCCTGATTGCGGGAAAGAAGTTGCCTATCTATGTGAAGGGTGCGGGAGCGAATGCAGGATTCTGGGATGTCTTCGACGCAGCACCGATGCTGGGGCGGGTATTCAATGCGAGAGACGACGTGCTACATGCCCCGCGAACCGTGGTGTTGAGCTATCCCGGATGGCAGCGGCTTTTCGGTGGCGATCCGAACATAATCGGAGATCAGGTGAAGCTGGATCAGCAGACGGCGACGATTGTGGGCGTGATGCCGCAAGGTTTTTCTGCGCCGGGAGGCGTGGACCTTTGGCACGCGGCGCAGTTTAATACGAATGACTGGGGCAATTATCGGGGCGACGATCTGCGGGACACCAATGTATTTGGGAGGTTGCGGTTCGGCGTGACCCTGGCGCAGGCTCAGGCCGATCTGGATCGGATCGGGGAGCAACTCAGGAAGGAGTATCCGTCGAGCGACGGCGCGTGGCGGTTCACGAGCGAGACGCTGCGCGAGCACCGGTACGGTCAGGTACAGTCGGCACTGGTGGTCTTGCTGATCGCGTCAGCGCTGCTGCTGCTGATCGCTTGCATCAATGTGGCCAACCTGCTCTTGTCTCGGGCGACGACTCGACAGCGAGAGGTCGCTCTGCGGCGGGCGCTGGGTGCCTCGGGACGGCGCGTGGCTTTTCAGTTTTTTGTAGAGAGTGTGCTCCTTGCGTTGGCAGGCGGCGGTACGGGAATCCTCCTGGCATTCGTGCTGACTCGCATCGCCGCTACCAGCCTGCCGGGGATTCTGGGGCAGCCGGGCACGATTCACATGGACCTAATTGTTATTGGGGTCGCTCTGCTGATCTCGGTGGCAACTGGAATCGTGTTCGGAGTGGTTCCGGTGCTGGAGACACGGAAGGTGCAGTTGCATTCGGCGCTCAAGCAGGGTGAGACACGCCTCGGAGGATCATCCGGCAACTGGTTGCGCAGCGTCCTGGTGGGGGTGCAGGTAGGTCTGTCTCTTGTGCTGCTGGTGGGTGCGTCGCTTCTGGCGGAGTCGCTGTGGAACTTGATGAAACAGCCACTGGGATTTGAGCCGGAACACCTGCTGACGGTTCGGGTGTTGTTGCCGTGGGACACGACGCCGGAAGCGGTAGGCAATTTCTACAACGACGTGCAACAACGAATTGAAAATCTCCCTGGAGTAGAGGCTGCGGGGCAGATCAGTTCGCCGCCAGTGACCGATTTTTATGTGCGCGGCAGCTTCAACGCGGACTGGCTGCCGCAAGTTGCCAATCAGCCGGCAATCAGCGCGGAAGTCCGGAATATCGCCGGGAATCTGCTGGTGGCGATCGGGACGCCATTGCTGACAGGGAGAGCGTTTACCGCAGCGGACCAGGTCTCGACGGTGCCACCGTTTCTCGTGAACGAAGCATTGGTGCGTGAGTTTATGCCGCAGGGAAATCCAATCGGACATCATCTGCTCGTGGATGGCCAGGCGCACGAGATTGTGGGGGTGGTTGCCGATGTGCGAGGGATATCAGGAGCGATCGCGGCGGAGCCTGGACCAGCCGTCTACTGGCCTGCGAACACCCATGGCGGGTGGCATCGCTACTTTATGGTGCGGACGAAGGTGCCGCCGGAGCAACTCGCAAAGTCGATCCGTGAGCAGGTATACCAGGCAGACCCGCGGCAGTCGGTAGGCGAGATCGAGACGATGGATCAGCTACTAAGCGATGCTGTGGAGCAACCACGGCTGAACGCAGCGGTGGTTGCGTCATTTGCCGGGATCGCATTGCTGCTGGCCTGCGTTGGAATTTATGGAGTGGTATCGCATTTTGCTGCTCAGCGCACGCAGGAGATTGGCGTCCGGATGGCACTCGGAGCGACACGGGGTGACATCACACGTCTTTTCGTGCGGCGGGTGATGGTCCCGGCAGCGATAGGCCTGGCGGCAGGTAGTGTGGTCTCGCTGGCGGCGAACAGGCTGTTACGCAGTCAGTTGTACGGGGTGCAACCAAATGATCTGCGGCTTTACCTTGCATCCCTGCTGGTCCTGCTGGCGCCCCTGCTGGTGGCTACCCTCAGGCCGGCGATACGCGCAGGGAAGACAGAGCCGATGGAAGCGCTGAGAACGGAGTGAATACAGACTCTCAGACTACTCCATGCCATGGATAACTGAAAGTCACTCCGCTGAGGTTGGAGCGTTCGCAATTATCCCCAGCAATTCTCATTTTCGCTACACTTCAAGATCATGCCGCGCCGCTCGTTTCTATCTGTTGTTGAACGCGAAAATCTGATTGCTTTGCCTGCATTCCACTCCTGCTCGTTGGTTATATTCTGCTGCGCTGGCTTTATTACATGCCATCACAACCTCGAACACGGCTCTCCGACGGCCAACAGACAGCGTGTTGACGATAAATCTCCATAACACTCAAAATCCTCCGGCGATTGTCTGCGATCCACCTACAGTCAATCGGAAGAGCCTGTTAGCTCGTTTAGCGATGGTTCTCAACGGTCTTTCGACGTTGTGGGGCCCCCTTCTGAGAAAACATTCGGCAGTATTCCGAGCTCAGGGTTTCTCTGACTCACCTTGATTCCCCTACGGGGAACTCCTGAAGAACCCGCCTGGCGCGCGTTTTGACGGCTTGGCGGTGCCGTTATTTTCCAACCCGCTTGTTGCCGAGCGCATCTATTCCGCAATCTGCCGGGAAGTTCCGCTCGTTCCGGGTAGCCCTCGTGGCGTATGTGCGCTCGGGACAAATTAACCAGGAGTCTTAACGAATGAAACGCGTAGTCGGAGTTCTGTTTTGTTGTGTTCTCTTCATCACGCCTGCCGTCGTTGCTCAAAATACATCGGAGGACCACGGCGAGGCCGGTATCTTTGCCGAATATTACCGCTTCGGCGACCCAGGTCCGACCGGCAACTACATCGGACTTGGAGGACGAGCCGCCTTCAACGTTCATCCCAACGTTCAGATCGAAGGGGAGATGGGATATGACTTCGAACGCAACTACACCAGCACCTTCAGCAATAGTGTGACCACAGCCACTGTGCAGAGTAGATTGCGCTCGCTGCACGGATTCTTCGGTCCGAAATTTCAAACTTCAGGCCCGCTCCGTCTCTTTGTGACCGGCAAAGTGGGCTTCGAGAATTTCACAGTGACCAACGCAGGAGCACCTACGGGTTTTAACAACGCAGTGGGCCTGGGCAGCGGCCTCACAGCCTTTGCTCTCTATCCTGGCGGAGGCATCGAAGGTTTCGTCGGACCAATCGGACTTCGCGCCGAAATCGGCGACAACATTTTCTTCAACAACGGCATGCACAACAATCTGCGAGTCAGCTTCGGCCCGCAATTCCGTTTCTAAGTCCGGCTTAATCTCCCGTACCGGCGGCCGTCCAAGGCCGCCGGATCTTTTCTGTAGTTCCCGGTTCGGTTGTTCTCGGCGAACTCTGCGGAAGTTCTCAGCGCCCTCAGCGGTCCAAGCTTTTGATTTTTCCAGCCATGTGACGCCTGTCACGGCGCCGTTGTTCGAGCACATTTAGGCTTAGAAGTTCCGGCGCGTTTTCGCTGGGACGCGGAAGCTTGGATTCCTTTCCCCAGCGCGCGATTAACCCCTGGGTCGTCACATTCTCCGTGATGCTGGCGACCTTCATGGAAGTCCTCGATACCACCGTCGTCAATGTCTCCATCCCACACATCGCCGGCAATCTCGCCTCCACCAACGAAGAAGGCACGTGGGTCGTCACTTCCTACCTGGTATCAAACGCCATCGTTTTGCCTATCTCGGGATGGCTCGCCAATTATCTGGGACGCAAACGCCTTCTCCTGCTCTGCGTTGCCGGATTCACGCTCACCTCTCTCTGCTGTGGCATGGCGACTTCTCTTACGCAGCTAATCATCTTCCGCATCCTGCAAGGCCTGACTGGTGGCGGCCTCCAGCCGCTAGCGCAAGCGATTCTCCTCGAGACCTTCCCCAAAGAACGTCATGGCCACGCCATGGCCGCCTTCGGCATTGGTATTCTTCTCGCGCCCATCCTCGGCCCCACGCTCGGCGGATGGATCACCGACAACTACAGCTGGCGCTGGATCTTTTATCTGAATCTCCCGGTTGGAGTTCTGTCGCTCTTCCTGATGAACCGCTTCATCTTCGATCCGCACTATGTGAAACGCGGCGAGGGCAAAGTCGACCTCTGGGGCATCGGGTTCCTCGCTCTCGGCATCGGTTCGCTGCAAGTCCTCCTCGACACCGGACAGCGCAAAGACTGGTTCTCATCCGACTACATCCGCATCTTCGCCGCGCTGTGTGTCTTTGGCCTCGCCGCTCTCGTCATTCGCGAACTGATGACGGACCATCCTGTCGTCGACCTGCGCGTCCTCAAGAACCGCTCGTACAGTTCCGGAGTCTTCCTCATCGGCATGCTGGGATTCGTTCTCTATGCCAGCCTCGTCCTCCTCCCGCTTTATCTCCAAACGCTGATGGGATACCCCGCCTACAATTCCGGCCTCGCGCTCTCGCCCCGCGGAATCGGCGCGCTCTTGTTCACCCCGCTCGCCGGACACTTAACCACCAAGACCGACCCGCGCCGCCTGCTCGTCGTCGGAATCGTCCTCGGCTCGATCACCATGTTCCAACTCTCTGGCCTCAATCTCTACGCCGGATTCTGGGATATTTTCTGGGCGCAAATCCTGCAAGGAGTGGCACTGAGCTTTCTCTTCATTCCACTCATGGCGCTAGCGATGGCTCGCATCGAGCCGGAAAAAATGGGCAACGCCACCAGCATCTTCAACCTGATGCGCAACATCGGCGGCAGCGTGGGTATCGCCATCATGACCACCTTCCTCGCCCGCCGCACCCAGATGCATCAAAACCATCTGGTCGAGAAGGTCACTCCCGGCAACTCTGAAACTCTTCGTCTGCTCCAGGGCCTGCGCGCCAATTTCCACCTCCACGGGGCGGACTCCGCGACTGCCTCGCGCAAAGCCCTCGCCGCGATGTATGGCATGGTCCAACAACATGCGAGCATGCTGGCCTTCGTAGAAGCCTTCTGGGTCATGGGCGTAGTGTTTCTGCTAATGATTCCGTTCCTGCCACTCCTCGAATACACGAAGAAAAAGCCGGCCCCGAAGCCAGCCACGAAGCTGCACAAGGTTGGGGCAGAGGCAATTCAAAGGCCAGCATTACCCAGCGAGGAAGCAGAAGAAGACGTTCCAGAAGAGCACCATCTAGTCCTACACTAAGCCACCTCGAAGCCGACTCTGCGTCCTCTGCGGCATTTCTCGGCGAACTCAGCGGTAAAGAGTTCTGCCTGATGAGAGACGGAACCCGCGCGGAAGCGAGAACGAAGACCAGAGTCAGCCGGGCTTAAAATCCCCAGCCACGAATTCCCATTCTCCTGTGATACATTATTCCCCACTTGCATCGAGCCGTACTTGTGGCGGCTATTTCCGAAGCTTCTGCCCCTCGAAGGAGCACCTATGAAGACACTCCGCGATCTCGTGAAAGACCGCAGATCTTACTCTGTCGATGCCACGCGCACCGTGCTCGAAGCCGCCCGCTACATGATGGAACACAACGTCGGTGCCGTGCCCGTCCTCCGCAACGGAGATCTCATCGGCATCCTCTCCGAGCGCGACATCATGAACCGCGTCGTCGCCGTCGGACGTACTCCGGGTACGACTGCCGTCTCTGAAGTCATGACCGCGAACCCGCGCGCCGTCCCCGCCGACGAGACCATCGAGGAATGCCTCTTCATCATGCGCGAATTCGGATTCCGCCATCTCCCCATCGTCGATGGCAAAGAATTAAAGGGATTGGTTTCGCTTCGGGATGTCCTGATGCACCAGGCCGCCGAGATCGAGCGCCAGACAAGGAAAGCAGCCTCTTAACATTTAGTCATTGAATCATTTAGTCATTTAGTCATTTAGTCATTGAACGATGGTGGATAGCCAAGGGGTTTCAATGACTAATTGCTTAAATGACTAAATGATTAAATCTCTTTTCACTGCCTCCGTCTCAACATGCTCTCCCCGGGCTTGGGCGGCAGCTGGAACGGAAACTCGAACACTTTCCCCGCGACCGGCACGCGCAAAATGAATTCCTCGCGCTTCTTCCATTTGCCGATCCATTTGCTCTTTAGGTTGAACAGGACCCATCCCGCTGCCACTTCGCTACCCGGACTCAGCCGCGTCGGGCGCAGGCTATTCTTGCCGACAAATTCTTCCAGCTCCGCCGAGTCTCGCAGATACGCCCGCACATACGCTTCTTTCTGTTCTTTCTGCTCCGGATGCTTCTCCACTTGCTGTGCCGTCTGATCGTTCAGCGTATCCGCATCGTTCTGCACCTTGTCCGCAAAATTATCCGGGTTCAGCACCGGCTGCCTCACGCGAAAATGCTTTACAAACTCCAGGGAAATATTGTCGGCGGTGAAATCGAGCGCTCTCGGTCCGCGATATCTCACCTCGAGCATCACAGCGAAAAACAACTCATGCCGCCGATGCACTTTCTGCAACTCCTGCGAATCCACGGCCATCACCATTTCAACATCATCGGACCACATGCCGTAGTGGTCCTTCCCATCGTTGCTTCGCGAAAACGTGCAGCCGGGATTGCCCTCGGCCCAACGCACCGCGGGAATCTCGCTTTTAGTTTTTTTGGAAGTAGCCAGCGAAGTCAGGCAAGTCACCGCGGCGACGATCATCAGCACACGCCGCGTGCGAAGCCAGCGCCGACTCATAGCTCACTGCTTGGGGGGAGCCGTCACCGTCAGGCTGACGCTCGGACCGGTATTGGTCGAACTGACGTTGCTGGAAGCAACTCCGTTCTGGTCTACCCCAACAACCGTGAACGTGTAGCTATTTGCCGGAGTGATTCCATTCGGAGTACTGACAGTATTCGTCGTGTTTCCGCAAGCCGGTATCAGCAACAGGGAAGCGCTCACCATGAAAAGCGCAATCAACCCCCACGCCTTTCTGGCCCGCTTTCCTCCGGCGGCGCCAATGCCAATCAACAACGGAATCGGCAGCCACAATGCATAGAATAGTCTGGGATGCGCTCGCGCCCCCGTCACAATCGGGCCATAGGTCGTGATGCTCAGCGTTGACAACGTCGCTTGCCCACCGTGGATCTGTAAAGCCGATCCATTCGGCGTGAATGAACAGATCGGGGAAATCGCCACCAACGGAGAAATCGAGCCGCACGCCAGAGTGATCCCTCCGGCCGGAGATTGATATCCGTTGCTCGGATTGATGCTGACGACACCCTCGGCGCCACTTCCCGCGGGCACGCTCGTCGGCGCGACCGCACTCTGCACAGTAATCGTGAACTGCGGAGTCACCGCCAGCACGGTGAAATCCAGCGTCGGACTCGTGTAGCTCGTGGTCGGCCCCGTTCCCGTGATCGTAATCGAATAAAGCGTCTGCGTGGTGGTCGTCTTGGTCGTAATAGTTGCGATTGCGGTTCCCGGAACTGCCACCGCGGTTGGACTGAGCGTACAGATAGGAGTATCCGTCGTTGAAATCGCCGCCGTTACCTGGCAGGTCAAGCCCACCGTGCCGGTGAATCCCGAATTCAGCGCTGGCGCGAGTTGAATCGTCGTCGATGACACGCCCCCCGGCGCTACCGCCGACGGATTCAACGCGGAAGGCTGCAGCGTAAATTCCGACGTTCCTTGCCCCACCGCTGCTGCCGCAAGCGCGAAAACCACTGTCAACAAGCACACAGTCACGCCTGACGCGTGTCCGAAAATCATTCTCATTCTGGATTCAGTCCGATCGGCCTTCGACATGAACAGGTTACGTTCCAACTAGCTTCGATTCCTGGGACCTCAAAAAAGCTGCCCGCGCCACCGTACGACACTCCACCGCTGACGTTGTGCCAGTGGGGCACTGATCTGGGTTCCGCAGGAATCTGCGTCCAATTCTACCGTAATTTATGTGCCTTCTTTTGATGAATGTGGCGCGGGCGCCTCGCCAGCGCCACCTATCCCGGAAAACGATAACCAGTAGAACAAAAAAGAGGCCGCTCCGAAGAAAACGGGCCAGATTGCCGGATGAACTCCCATCCGACGAACTGCCATCCGGTGTCGAACCGGGAAGGGCACGACTTTAGTCGTGCCAATAAGTCGTGCAAAATGATTTGCGCTTTAGCGCCTGAGGCGCATCTGCGTTCTTTAATGCGGCTTGTATTCAGAAACCGCGGCCGCCCTACAACAGGGCGGCCGCTTGTCAAATCACTCTCAAATTGACCAATTCCTACTGCAACGTATACGCCGTAACGAATGCATCCGGACAGGGCACCGTGGTGCCTTGCCCGTTCTGACACGCGCCCCCGGGCGACCAAGCCGATTGAATTGCGCCCGGCGAGACGGGAAATGTCGTGGTTGTCCCGTTCCCCGAGTCCGTATCGCCCGTTACATAGACGTTCTTCACCGAATCCAGTGCGATGGATCCAAAGGACTGATCTTCGTCCCCCGACCCGCCAAGGAAGTCGGAGAAGACTAAACCATTCGTGCTTGGATCGATCACCGAGACAAACGCATCCGTGCTGCCGCCAAACGTTCCCTGGATGGGGAAGGCAGTGGGGAAATTGGTGGAATTCGTTTGCCCAGTTATGTACACGATCTTGTTTGAGTCAACCGTCACACCGAGGGCCGTGTCCGATCCATTTCCGCCCAGGTACGTCGAATACGTTGCGCTTGTGCCAGTTGGATTCAACTCAAACAGAAAGGCATTCTGCGTTCCGTTGAGCTTTGGTTGAAGGGTAGTGCTGCTGAGCGGGAAATCAGTGGATTGCGTTTCTCCCACCACGAATACATTTCCGCCGGAGTCCGACGCGATTCCAAGCGCGTCATCGCCTGCGGTGCCACCGTAATAAGTAATGTAAATCGGGGTTGCATTGCTGCCGCCTCCACCACCCCCGCCCCCGCCCCCGCCTCCCCCTCCGCCGACGCTCGAACTACTCCCGCCGCAAGCAGGCATGGCGAGCAACAGGCCCAGCACAGCGACCAGAAGCAGCAGTCCTAGAATTCTTCGCCGCGTTGAACTGCTGCAGCTGATGCAAATCGAGACGACCGCCAGTCCCGGGAATGCCAGCCACAGTCCTGACAGAGTGCGATGCTTAAGCGCCCTCGACGCGAGGGAGCCTTTTTGTGCCTTCGCCGCCGCAAAAGAGGAAGCCTTGATCGCGACTACAAATGCGTCGTCCTGTCCAGAGCTCTTGATCGAGCCTTGTACCACTCCACTCGTGACCGGGAGATCCGAGGATGCGGTGGCTCCGCAAATATATACGTTCCCACTCCCGTCGAGCGCAACGCCGGTCGCGGTATCCGGCCCGCTCCCCCCGATATAGCTGACCATGTTGAAGGAGCTACCCGCCGAACTCACGACCGCAATATAGCCGTCGTCCGTGGGAGTCGTTGTACTCTGGCCGAGGTTGAGCTTCGTCCCGCTCACCAGTGGATTCACGACTGGCAAGTTCGTCGAAAACGTTTCGCCCACAACGTAGACGTTGTGGCTGCTGTCGACGGCGATGCCCAGCCCTGAGTCGCTGTCATTTCCGCCGATGTAGGTGCCCCAGTTCTGCGTTGTACCGTCGAGGGAAAACGAAACGGCGAACGCATCGTTGTTGCCGGTTGCTGTCCCGCCCTGAAACGTAGTCTGCGCGGCGCCTGTCGTTACCGGGAAGTCTTGAGAGCTCGTTGTTCCGGCGACGTAGAATGCCTGACTATCAACCGCAATTCCGCCCGGAACGTCATCTCCCGTAGCTCCGCCAAAAACCGTCGTGAACTGCCATGCGCCACTGGAGTTGATTTGCGTGACAAACGCATCGAACGTGCCCGAGGCGCTCCCGGTGGCGTTTACAGGCAAAGTGGCCGAGTCCGTTGTCCCGGCTACATATTCATTTCCGCTCGAGTCCACTGCGATTCCAGTTCCATAGTCCACTAAACTACCGCCGAAGTAGGTGGAGTAGATCACCGTAGGATCAATCACCAACTGGCGGCTGCGGTCGTATTCGCCCAAACGGAACGAAACCCGATTGCCCTTCACGGCGAAGCCTGCGTCCACAAGTTTCCGGCTAGCACGCTCTTCCTGGTAGGCCACGGGCTTGAGCAGTTGCACATCACCGGCAGCGGTGCTCAGTACCAGATTTCCTTCCGCAGTCGTCCGGACCTTCTCCGCGCCATCGAATTGTAGGGCAATCTGGTTTGGATCAGCATTAGGACTCACGAGGTAGTCGAACTCCAATTGTGATCCTGCCCCGTGAAACGCAACGTCGACTCCGTCGTACACCTGCTTGTATTCCACGCGCGCGTATACCGGAATATTGGAATGCCACTTCGCCCGGTCCCTGCCCACCATATAGTTGACTTTGCCGGACTCCTGCTGCGAGGCCACAAGCTGCGCCTTCGGATTCGCATTCACCATCCGCATTTGCACTGAGGCCGAATAGCTGTGGTTTGCTCCGGCGTTATGCTGGCGCTCTTGGAGCATCCGCATCGTCTTGGCTGGACCAAGGCGGCGGTTTCGCATCATGCTTAGAACTTCACTGTCCAGGTTCCCGCGGCGCACTTTCATCGTTGCCCCGGTACTCGTCAGATACAGGCTGTACCCCTTGCCCCGAGCTGAGTATCGAACTTCAGAGGAAGCTTGGCCCTCGTTAGCTTCAAACGAAACTGGCAGCGCTGCATAGTTCGCCAACACTCGCTGCTTCATCGCAGTGCTGGTGCTTTGCGAATTCTTTGCGGCGCCCTTCGCCGCGTTCGCGCTCTCCCGCTTCGCATGCAGCGGGCTGAATGAAACACACACGGCTATCGCCACCAGCGCGGCGAGGGCTACGCCGATTCGTCGATAGGGCTTCTGAGCTGATCGTCTAGACACGGCACTCCTCCTGGGAATTGCTAAACACTATCTTGAGTGGAAAGACTCGTTAACCCAGCCAGATTCTTGATTCGCGGCCCCCTTGCTTGTGAGTCGGCAAGGGCATAAATATTTGCAGCTTCGCCGCGTGTGTGAGACGGTGAGCACACTTTTGCATCAACTGCGACTGCAATTAATAATTCCGCCACGACCGGTAAATTGGGGAGAGAAAAAACTCGTGGCCAACAACGTGCCGCTAAGATACCAGAAAGCGCCGTTTGGTTGCCATGTCTCAGATGTTCACGGAACTGTAACAATCAGGCCCGTACAGGGCTTCGATCCCCGCCTCCGGTAACTATGTTGCACGGCCGAGTCAAAGTAGATCGCATCTTCGGCTTCCAGTTGGAACTCGTCGCTGCCAATCTTCAGCGTCAGAGATCCTTTCATCAGGTAGAGAATTTCAACTCCGGCATGCTGGTGCGGTTTCGCCTTTCCCTCGGGCACTTCCTGGAACTCGGCAATGTACGCACTCAGTTTGCGCTCGTTTGCCTTGTAATCGAGACACTCAAAGTAGTACGGCACATCCTGCACGCCCGGCTTTTCGGGGAAGCGTACCCGTTCTTCGCGCTTCACCACGCTTACCACTCGCCGTTTGCGTTCATCGGTGAAGAAGTGATCGAGGCCGACGCCGTACACCATCGCGATGCGCAACAGTGTGGGCAGCGTAGGAACCAACTTGCCGCGCTCCAGTTTCGACAACAATCCCGGAGAAAGCCCCGTATGCTTCCCCAACTCCACAAGTCCGAGATCCTTGCGCAACCGTAGCGTCCGCAACTTCTCGCCAATCGAGTACCGCCCCAACCCCTGAGAAATGGTCGGATTCATCTCGCCCATGATTTCCGGATGTTAAAAGAAATGTTCCCTGAAGTGAATCAAAAGAATGCCCTGTCCTCCACGACACAAAAGCAAAAGAGCCCGGCGTCGGTAGCCAGGCCCAGTGCAAGAATCAAAGTAAATCGCTAAATCACAAAGCCGAAAGCCGAAAGCTAGAAGCTAGTCCCTCACTTCGGCGCCGTCTGCTGCTGTTTCTTCTTCCCAAACAACCCGAGCACGTTGTTAATCGGATTCTGCTGCTGGTTGCCGTTCGCGCCCTGCCCTTGCCCCAGCGACTGCAGGAATCCGCTCGCGATTCCCTTCACATCCGGCGTGAACTTCGGATCCTGCGTTGTTCCCGTGACGCCAAACGGAATCCCCATTCCGCCCACTTCCGCTTTCATCTTGAACGCAAGCTGATTCTCCGGGTTCACCGTACCCGCTCCCGTCAGCACGCCAATCGCCGGCACGGTCAAGTTCAAATTGTCCGCCTCAGTCCCCGCCGGGGACATCTTCACATCCGAACTGAAATTCTGGATCGTCGTGTCGCTGCCCGTATTCTTCCCGGCCAGCGCCGCGATCGGGGCCATTCTCTGCCCAAGGTTGAAATTCGCCAGTTGTGTGTTCTGCATCTTCACCGATCCGGCCGATACCAATTTGTCGACAGGGCCAGAGCTTGCCACCGCAACATCGATATCGCCTCCCTTTAATGTTGCCTTCGGAGGTAATATCACCCCGACTGCTGGCAGCATCGCTTCCAGATCATCGACGGGCATATTCTGCCCATTCAGCTTCAGATTCACCGTCGTGACTTTGCCATGCACGTCATAGTTTCCGGTCAGGTGCGCCATCGCTTTTCCCATGCCAATGTCGCCCTGCGTGATGTTTCCCGTCTCCTTCACCAGGTTGTGGACCACCGCAAACTTCATATCCACCGGCCGTCCCGCCGGGCCACCCTTCTTCACCACCTGTAAATTTGTGGCCTTGAGCGTGCCCTCCACATTCGCCTGATGCCCGTTCGACTTCAGCGTTCCATCGAGATCCGCGGTTCCCGCAATCCCCGCCGCCGGATCAATAAATCCCGACGTCGCCAGATTCATGTTCTGCACGTTGATCTTCGCGTCCACCGGAGTCAGTGCCGTATTGTCGTTGTTAATCGGCCCGGCATGCCCGTCGAGTTTCATCGTCCCGCCGGAAGGCAGATTCGCCGTCATCTGAAACGGGAACGCCGAAGTGAATGAGAAGTTAGTCACCGTGATATTAACCTTGTCGTAAGCCCGCCGAACCCCTTCGCCAACCTGCGACACCGTCAGCTTCCCGTCGTCCACATTCAATTTCGCCACCGACAGATTCGGATTCCCCGAGCTTTTCGTCTCTTTGGGCGCGGAAGCGTTCTTTCCCCCGAGGCTCGAAAAATTCCACCTCTCCCCATTCTCCGACTTGATGAGATTGATCTGCGGCTGGCTCAACGTCAGCTCCGTCACATTCAGCGCCTTCGAAAAAATCAGCGGAATCATTTCCACCCCAACCTTCAGTGACTTCGCCGAGATGAACGCCGACTTACTGAACTGCGGATCGTCCGCAATCGAAATATTGTCCGCCGCCACGCTCCCCGAGAACAGCGACAGCGACAGATTGCCCACTTTCACTTCCCGTCCCAACGCCTCAGTCAATTCCGACTCCAGCTTCGGACGGAACGTATTCGCATCAACAAAGAAGGGAATCGCGATCGCAATCACGATCAGCACCGCGATGATGATTCCCACGATTTTTAGAATTTTCATGACTTCCTCCTGCTCGACCGCCCCATGCTATTGTCCGGAATTCGACATGAAATCGCCAGGAAACTCATAGACGCCCGAAGTCTATCACTGCGGTTCCTGCAGCAGTTCCGGAGATGCAACCGCAGGCTCCTGATCGCCCTTTCCCGCTGCCGCCGCCATCTCTTGTTTCGCTTCCACTTTGCGTCCCAGGTGCTGTAGGGCCTGACCGCGTACGTAATGCGCATCCGTTCGATCCGGATCGACTTTCAACGCCGCATCAGCCTCCGCCAGCGCGGCCTCATATCGCTGTCGCCGCTGATAAATCTTCGCCAGCCCAAGCATCGAATTCACCCGCCTCGGATCCCTGCCCAAGGCCTTGCGATAGTTTTTCTCCGCGTTCACGTCGCCTTCCGTCAGCCAGTATGAATTGCCGATCTCCTCGTAATTCAACGCGACATCGGGCTCAATCGCCGCGTCCTTCAAAAACTCCTCCCGAGCCTCCGCATACTCCTGCTTCCCCATATGCACGCGGCCCATGTAGAAGTGCACGAACGGCAGCCTCGGATCCCCCTTCGCAGCGGCCTCAAACTGCTTCAGAGCCGCATCGTATTCCTCACGGTTTAGATAGTATTCCCCCACAATGAGTTGGTATTCAGATGAGTCTCCCCCAACCTTAAGCAATTGCGTACCGGCCCGTTCATCCAGGTCCTTGCGCCCTGCTCGGTACGCCGCATTCGACAGCATGTACAAGTACTGCAGATTCCCCGACTCCTGCTCCCATAAAGGCTCTAGAGTCGCGACTGCCTCCGCCCACCGGTCGGTGAAAAAGTAGCACTGTCCCAGCAGAAATCGCGCCTGTGGCGTATCGGGCTGAGCCCGTACCACCGCCTCAAACTCAGGAATCGCTTGCAGAAACTCATTCTGCCGGTAATACACCAGCCCAATATTGAGCCGCACGCCCACCACCCGCGGCATCAGTGCCTCTGCCTTTTTCAACTCCCCGAGCGCTTTGCCCCATTGCTTGCGCCGCATGTAGACCACGCCCAGATTCGCGTATGCCGCACCCGCCTGCGGATCGATCTCCACCACCTGTAGAAAGTCCCGCTCCGCCTCGTCCAGTTCACCGCGATTTAGCGCATCCTGACCGCGCCGAAAAATTTTCCCGGGATCTCCAATCCCAGCTTTCCCGGTGGCCATTCCGGAAGCCTGCTGCGCACGCAGATTCATCCCCGCGCCGGCGAGCATCATGATGATGAAAATTATCCGCGTGATTCCTGCGCTTGACAGTGGCATCGCTCTCTGCTGTAGTGTCCGCCAGTGCTCGCTCGAAATTCAAGCGAGTCGTGCCGACGCAAAAAGTGTTGGGTTCAGCTGCCGGAGAGCTCCACCGGGCAACTTTGAAACTCTGAAACCTTGAAACTTTGAAACCTGCTTTTTTATGGTGACCATTCGTGATGTGGCGAAGGAAAGCGGTTTCTCCTCGACCACGGTGTCCATTGTTCTGAACAACGCGCCCCTGGCGCGCTATATCCCGCCTGTCACAAAAAAGCGCATCGAACGCGCTGCCCAGAGGCTCGGATACCGCCCCAACCAGTTCGCCCGCTCGCTCCGCAGCAAGCGCAGCCACACGGTCGGTGTCATGGTTTTCGACATGACCGACCCGTTCTGCACGATGATTCTCCGCGGCATCGAGAACACTCTCTATCAGGCTTCGTATCTTCCCATCCTCACCGACGTCCACAACGAGGGCAGCCGCTTCGAGCGCTATCTGGAGATGCTCCTCGACCGCCGGATCGAAGCCCTCATCGTCATCGCCAACTGGGTCTTCCTCGACATTAACCTGCTCGGTGATCTCGAAAAGAGCAGCATCCCCACCGCCATGATCGGATGCGAGCTCAAAACTGACACCATCAGCTCCATCATCGTCGACAATGAAGTCGGAGGCCACCTCGCCCTCGAGCACCTCCACTCCCTCGGTCACCGCAAGATCGCCTTCATTCGCGGGCCCAAGACCCTCACCGACAGTTCGCCGCGCTGGCGGGGCATTCGCAATTTCGCCAAGCAGTCCGACCTGGAAGTCGACAACCGCCTCATCATGGACATGCCCGAGTCCCGCGATCCCCTCGCCAGCTTCGAGCTGGGATACAAACTCACCGAAGATCTCCTCCGCACCAAGCGCCCGTTCACCGCTCTGCTCGCCTTCGACGATATGAGCGCCTTCGGAGCGATTCGCGCCCTGAACAAGGTCGGCATCCGCGTCCCCGAGCAATGCTCCGTCATCGGTTTCGACGACGTTTCAACGTCCGCGATCTACTCCCCTTCGCTCACCACCGTTCGTCAGCCGATGGAGGCCATGGGCACATCGGCAGTCGGCATCGTGGTCGACGGCATCAATGCCGTCCTGGAAAAGCGAGAAATCACCGCCACCCACCGCAAAGTCGCCCCAGAGTTGGTAGTCCGCGAATCCACCCGCAACTTGGCTTAAGCCGCCGAAAATGGTCATGGGTGCCCCATTTCTCGCGCGTTTTCTGCGCGAGAAGTGGGGATTTTGTTTGTCAACGTCCAAATCGCTATGGCTTGGGGTTTACGAAACCTAAGATTGTCAGGTGCACATTCATTCGCGTGCGTTCGAAAGCCGCTCAGGAAACAATGTGGCCCCATCTTTAAGCTCTTGCCATAAAGCAGTGTCATGCTGAGCGCAGCCGGAGTGCAGCGAAGCGGAACTCCGGCGGAGTCGAAGCATCCCGACCTCAGAACAACTGCGGCAACATGCACCCTCACTCTCGACTACCCCAGTTTCTAAATCGCCTTCAGTGGCGCCTTTTTCTCCGCCCGCGAGAACGATTTTCTTCTCCAGTTTGGAAAACTGCGCCCTCCTTAGCCGCGATTCTTCTTGACAGTCGACCACGCATAAACGCACTATTCATACGTTTTAATAAGATTCCCAGAATCTGCTTCCAACTCAGAATTCGGACTGAACCTCTATCAGACTTCAGCCCCGACGACGACTTGGAATTAACGAAGTCGAAACAGAAATTAGGAGAGACTGGAATGAACTCATCGAGCATTCTTCGGGGCGCGCGCTCGTGCTTCTCTGCACTTTTCCTTGTCTTTGTCGTTGCGACAGTAGCCTTCGGACAGGCCGGACGTGGCAGCATCAGCGGCCTGGTTACCGACCCGGGTGGCGCCGTAGTACCAGGCGCCGACGTGACGTTGCTAAGTCAGGCGACCGGTGTCACCCAGCACACCGTCACCAGTTCCGCTGGACTTTACACTTTCATCTCTCTCAATCCCGGCGTCTATCAGGTCACGGCCAGCCATGAGGGTTTCTCCAAGGTCAAGCAGGACAAGATCAGTGTTTCGGTGGATCAGGTAACGGAAGTCAACGTCACACTCACGGTCGGCGCCATCAGCGAAACCGTGAACGTCGAAGCTGGCGCGGAACTGGTTGAGGCGAACAACTCTACGGTCGGTTCGCTCATCCCGGCCGAGCAGATCGACCGCGTCCCCCTGCTCTATCGAAACGTTTACGATCTCGTCCAGTTGAGCGCCGGCGTGATTCCGGTCAACGGTTCGCCGAACTCCAGTGACTCGATGCAATCCGTCCAGAACATTTCCGTCGGACGCCCGGGAGTCGATGTCTCCGCCGATACCATCAACGGCTCTCTTGTCGGGTCCGTTTACTACATGCTCGATGGCGCCCCTCTGGGAATTGCGGAAAACAATGCCGCCGCGATTATCCCGGCGATGAATATCCCCGAAGACGGCGTCGACGAAGTTCGCGTCGAGACCCAGAACACGCCAGCCTCTTACCAGAGCGGAGCCGCCGGCGTCATCAGCCTCGTCAGCAAATCCGGCACCAACAAGATTCATGGCGATGTTTTCGGTGTGTTCCGTCCTAACGCTCTTTCGGCCAACGAGTACTTCACAAAGCAAGGTCAACTGCAGCAAGGTCTGGCGAACACGCCACCTGATTTCCATCGCTACCAGGAAGGCGGTGCTATCGGCGGCCCGATCAAGAAAGATAAGCTCTTCTTCTTCGGAGATTACGAGCACACCACGCAGCAGCAATTCGAAGGCAACCTCACGTACACAGTCCCGACCAGCGCCGAGCGGACTGGTGACTTCTCGCACATGGGCTTTACGATTTACGATCCGACGCGGCCTGAGGTCCAAGCCGCATGCCCGCCCAATACGACAGGCCCCTGCTACCAGCGGCAGGCTTTTCCAGGGAACAAAATCCCGAGCCCGAATCCCATCGGTTTGCTCTACTTGTCGCACATGCCGCATTGCAATATCCCTGACCCGGTCACCTGCGATCAGGCGACCTCCGATGTCAGTCCGAACTACGAAAAATCCGGATTGGACCCGTTCACAGCAAACAGGTTCGACGTGCGCCTCGACTGGAACGCGAGCGCTAAGCAGCGCATCTTCACCCGCTTTTCCTATGACAAATTGGTCTTTTCCACGGCGGATGTCTTCCCAGCCCCCGGCTGGGATCCCGACTATGCCCTCAACCAGACCAACGGGCGTAACGCGCTCGTAGCTGACGACATCACGCTGAATTCCTCGACCGTGTTGAACCTGCGCTACTCCTTCACGCGTCACTTCGAGAAGCAGGGCGGACCCGCCTCGTACTTAAGCACCGACATTAGCTCGTTGGGCTTCCCCTCTTCGCTGGCCTCGCAGGTGGTCTTCAAACAGCTCCCATTCATGGTTTTTGATGACGTTGGCGGAGGCGTGGGCGGCACAGCCGACTACAACAACTTCGTCTATGCCAGCATGAACAGCGATGCCAATGCCACGATCACAAAAATCCAGGGCAAGCACGAACTCTCATTTGGCTTCGAGTGGATGAAACGTTATCTCAACGTCGGCCAGCCACCTGCCCCGGCCGGCGCATATGCCTTTGACGTTAGCGCCACCGATCAATCCATCGCCAGCGTTTCCGGGGGCAGCGATTTCGCCTCGCTCCTCATTGGCATGGGCGAGTTTCCCGGCAACGAACAGAACGATTATCCCAACTTCACCAAAGACGTTTTCGCGGCCGAGTCGAACCCGTATTATGCGGCGTTCGTCGAGGATACTTTTCACGCCTCGAAGACCCTGACCATCACCGCCGGCCTCCGTTGGGACATCTTTGCAGGACGCAATGAACGCTTTAACCGGCAGGAATACTTCAATCCAAACATAAGCAATACCCTGAACGGCGTCTCCTATACCGGCGCAGAAATTTACGTCAACGGCAGCAATCGCACTCCCTTCCACACCAACATGCACGACTTCGGACCTCGTCTGGCCTTTGCCTGGCAGCCGGTTCAGCACTTCGTGGTGCGTGGAGGTGCAGGCATCTACTACGGCCCCGCGACTCACAACGTCGCCAGCGCTGGCCAGAATACCGATGGATTCTCTTCGCAGTCGCCATGGGACGCCACTTGCCTTAACTCGTTTGGCGATACGGTTTTGAATGGCACCGGTGGCTGCGGAACGAACGCAGGCAGCGCGGTTGACGCGTTCACTGGGCCCTATTCGCTAAGCAATCCTTTCCCCAGTGCAGTTGGCGCTCCGGGAGGAATTATCCCTGTCTTCACGACCGCGCCCGCAGGCCTGGCCAACAATCTGGGCACCACTCTGCACTCCGTGTTGCAGTCCGAAAGGACGCCCACTACTTACAACTTCAACTTCGGTGTCGAGTACGAGCTACCCCATCAGGTCGTCGTGAGCGCCGCATATGTCGGCAGCCGCGGACTTTTCATTCCACTCGGCTCTGTAGATCTGAATCAGCTCGACTTGGGCACGATCGGGAAGTACGGAACAGGGCTGTGCCTCACCAACGACCCGAGCTGCATGGTCCCCAATACTGGTCCGGTGAGCCTCAACGCCAACTTCGCCGGAGCCGCTACGGTTCCCCTGTGGGCGACACTCGCAAAGTATCCGCAATTTGGCAACGGCAGCTTCGGCAACGGTGTCTCCATCTCCGGCCTTGCTGGAGGCGACTCCGAGTACAGCTCCCTGCAAACGAAGGTGCAAAAGAGGCTGACCGGCCACTTCACGACTCTGGCCACCTTCACCTGGGGGAAACTGATGACGGACGACAGCAACCCTCCGCTGGGTTTCGTCGGTTCCCACAATGGTTCGGTTCAGGACTGGAGAAATCTGAGCTATGACCACTCCATCGCTCCTCAGGACGTCAAATATCAATTCACCGGCCAGGCCTCGTACGACTTGCCAATTGGCAAAGGCCAGCGGCTGAATCTGAACGGCGTCGCCAATGCGATCGCAGGTGGATGGACGGTCAACACCATCCTCTATCTGAGTACCGGCGTCCCCATCAACTCACCGGGCTCGGGAACGACCCCTGGCTACTTGAACCAGCGCTCCGATATGGTCTGCAATCCGGCCTCGGGCGCGCCGCACACGGTAACCAATTGGTTCAACATCAATTGCTTTGCCCAGCCTGGAACCGAAGGTGGTGGCGCGGCAAACCCCTTCGTCCCTGGAACTGCCCCGGACTACCTGGACAACGTGCGTACCCGTGGAGCGCGCGACCTGGACCTGTCGATTTACAAAACGTATAAGTTCAGCGAAACAAAAGCGTTGCGCTTCGATATCTCCGGTTACAACATGACCAACACGCCGCAGTACGGATATCCCAGCGTGAACAGCGTCGTTGGTGTCCAGCAGCAGGGACTCTCCTTCGGAAAGATCACGAAGACCATCAACACCCCGCGCCAATTCCAGTTCGGCGCGAGGTTCACCTTCTAACCAAAGTTCCACAGAACGGAAAAGCCCGGCCTCGTAACAGGCCGGGTTTCTTTTTGGGTGAAATCAGATCAGGTCGTGTGCGCAGGAGAGCGCTTTACGCATCCGCACTTCACTGCTAAAAGACCCGTGACTCGACTGTGAGAAAGAACCGGTTACTCGGCGCCCTCTGCGGCCCTTCTCAGCGTGCTCAGCGGTTTAAGATTTTCGGTTGTCGTAAACGCACTGAATCAGCAAGATAGCCATCCGCCCCAGATTTTCCACAGCCGATTGTGACATCTGACCTTGCGCCGCAGATTCAAACTTCGCCATCATGGTCGAGCAGCAGCGGGTACCAAGTCAGTTCCTGCAATCTGAACACGCCTCGAACTGAGGCATGCAAGTTATTTGAAATCAAGATTTTGCCCCTAAGTAATAGCAGCCAATAGATTAATTCGCGATTTGGCGCTAAGTCTCTAATTTCAATAGATCGTGGGGGAGGGGGGGTACCCTGCTGAAGCGGGATCGTTCCCCTTTTGGGAATCGCCGTCAAACAAAGTGCGCACAGCGAACTCGATAATCGCTAGGAACGAGACCGAGATCCAACTGGCACCGCAACTCTGGCTCCGACAACTTCTAACGCCCGTTCCAGATCCTCGATCAGATCGTCGATGTTCTCGATTCCCACCGACAGCCGCACCATCTGCTCGGTCACTCCCATCTTCGCCCGCTGCTCGGCGGAGATCATCGCATGCGAGGTCAGAACCGGAATCGACACCAGCGACTCAACTCCTCCCAGGCTTGTTGCCAGCGTGAACATCCGCATCGCCTCGCTCACGCGCCGCGCATCGTCGCCCGTTCCGTCGACCTCGAACGTGACCATCCCACTCCCGCCCGACATCTGCTCCCGCGCAATCGCATACTGCGGATGACTCTTCAACCACGGATAGTGCACTCTCCGCACCTTCGCATGTCCTTCAAGGAATTCGGCCACACGAAGCGCATTCTCGTTGTGGCGAGCGACGCGGACCGCCAGCGTCCTCAATCCGCGAATCAGCAAAAAGGCCGCATGCGGATCCATGCAATTACCCAGCGTTTTGCGGCTGTCGTCAATCTGTTTAATCAAATCGCGCCGCCCGCTAACCACGCCGCACGTCAAGTCCGCATGCCCGCTTAGATATTTCGTCCCCGAGTGCATTACCAGGTCAAACCCATACTCCGCGGGATGCTGATTGATCGGCGTGCCAAACGTGCTGTCAATCATACTGATCAGCCCATGCTCCTTGGCGACCGCCGCAGTCCTCTTCATGTCGACGATGCGCAGCGACGGATTGGTCGGCGACTCCACATACAGCAACTTCGTGTTCGGACGAATCGCCCGCGCATGCTGCGCGTATTCGTTGGTGTCGACAAACGTCATCTCGATGCCGAGTTTCGGCAGCCACTCGGAAAAGAACTTGGTCACGCCGCCGTAGATGTCGCGCTGTGCGACGATGTGATCGCCGGACTTGAGCAGCGCCAGAATCGTCGTAGTGATCGCGCCCATGCCAGAAGCAAAGACGCGAGCCAATTCGGTCCCCTCAAGAGCCGCGATGGTCTCCTCTGCCAGCGTGATAGTCGGATTTCCCCACCGCGTGTAGTAGCGATCCGTCGTGGTGACCTGAATCTGCTCCTCGTTATCGGCGACCTCAAAGGTCGAAGTCTGATAAATCGGTGCAGTTACCGGAGCATTCTTCTTTCCCAAATCCGACGCACCGCGCACCGCAGCCGTCTCCACATGCCGTTTGCGCTGTTTCATGGTGTCCTCATCGTAAGACGAAAGCTGTGTTGCAGCAAACCTGGAGAAACGCTGTCAAAAGCGGATGTCATCCTGAGGCGCGCAAAAGGCGCGCCGAGGGACCCGACGAAGCCAAGCACCACCACTGCTGTCGAGAGGAGAAAGAAATGGCGTCAAGCTCTGTGAACCCCTGTGTCCCCTGTGGTGAAAGCCTTTGAGCCATTTATAATTCCGAATTCACACCATGGATCTAGGACTCAAAGGCCGTGTCGCGCTCGTAGCCGCATCCAGCCAGGGAATCGGACTAGCCACGGCGGAAGCCTTTGCCGCCGAAGGCTGCCGCGTAGCCATGTGCGCGCGCAACCACGAAACGCTGAGCGCCGCGGCGGAAAAAATCCGTAAGGAGCACCATGCCGACGTCCTAGCCGAAGCCTTCGACGTAACGGATCCCGCAGCGGTCACTAGGTTTGTTGCCACCGTTGTCGCGAATTTTGGCGGTGTCGACATCTGCGTTACCAATGCTGGAGGGCCTCCGGCAAAGGGATTCCTGGCCGCCTCACTCGAAGATTGGCAGAAGGCCGTCGACGCCAATTTTCTAAGCAACGTTTATTTCGCCCGCGAAGTGATCCCCCATATGCAACGCAAGCACTGGGGACGCATCATCACCATCACCTCAATCACCACCAAGCAGCCAGTCACAGATCTTGTTCTTTCGAATGCAGTGCGTGCAGCGGTAGTCGGCCTGGTGAAGAGTCTCGCGAACGAATTTGGCAAAGACGGAATTCTGGTGAACAACGTCGGTCCGGGCTTCACGGCGACCGATCGGCTATTGGAGCTCGCCAAAGCGCGCTCGGCAGCGACAGGAAAGCCGGAGCAGGAATTCCTGGACGGCTGGGCCGCAGAAGCACCGGTCAAGCGTTTAGGTGAGCCACGCGAGTTGGCCGACACAATTGTCTGGCTGGCATCAGAGCGCGCGTCGTACATCACCGGCCAGACGGTACTAGTCGACGGCGGAATGTATAAGGGCTTATAGTCCCGAGTCATGAGTCCCGAGTCGTGAGCTGAAAGCGAAGCGCCACGGATTTACACGGATTGTCGCGGATAGTTCTTTGATTTGTTTTAAGGGTTATCCGTGAGAATCCGTGGAAATCCGTGGCGGGAATTGCGGTTTTTGCTCGCGACTCAGGACTCGCAACTCGGGACTATCAGGAGCTTCATGCGATCGATTGCATCACGAATGTCAGTCATGAGCGGCGAAGGCGCGTTGTCCGTCTTCGCGCGCGCCAAAGAGCTTGAGGCGCAGGGCCGCTCGATTATTCACCTCGAGCTGGGTGAGCCCGACTTTCATCCGGGACAGTCGGTCATTGACGCCGCGGCTCAGGCGCTGCGCGATGGCAAAGATCGATACTGCAACGTCATCGGAGTTCCAGCGCTTCGCCAGGAGATTGCCGCCTATCTCGATCGCACTCGCAGCATTCAGGTTTCTCCCGACAACATCGTCATCGCCCCCGGATGCAAGATCGCCCTGTTCCAAGCGATGATGGCGCTGCTCGAACCGGGCGATGAAGTGCTCTATCCCGACCCGGGATTTCCGGGTTATGCCTCGATCACGCTTGGGCTGGGTGCTGTGCCCGTGCCCTTCACGCTCTCGGCAAAGAACAAGCTGCAGCCCGATCCCGATGAGGTTGCCCGCAAGATTACGCCGCGCACCCGCATGCTGCTGACCAACTCTCCCGGCAATCCGACGGGAACGGTTTACACCGACGAAGTGCAGCGCGCGCTTGCCGAACTTGCGGTGAAGCACGACCTGTGGGTGCTTTCCGACGAGATCTACGCCCGCATCATCTACGGTGGCGAATATCTTTCGATGCTGCGATATCCCGGCATGAAAGAGCGCACGCTCATCATCGACGGATTCTCCAAGAGCTTTGCAATGACTGGATGGCGTCTGGGCTACGCAGTGGCACCGCCGGAGGTCATTCCTGCCCTGGACCTGATGGTCGTCAATAGCTATACGTGCACGGCCGAGTTTACGCAGTACGCGGCGATTGAGGCTCTGCGCGATCGCGAAGGCACTACGCCGCGGATGGTTGCGGAGTTCGCCCGACGCCGCGAGCAATTTGCGCGCGATCTGAATCACGTTCCGGGCTTCCACATTCAGCTTCCTGATGGCGCGTTTTATGCCTGGGTCGACATCACCGGGACGGGAATCAGCGCCGAAGAGTTGTGCCGCATCCTTCTGGAAGAAGCCGGTGTTGCGGCGATTGCGGGTGCGGCATTCGGACCGGCAGGAAAGGATTTCATCCGGTTCTCATTCGCGTCGTCGATGGAGACATTAAAGGAAGCGGTTGAGCGCATTCAGAAAGTTTCGTCGGCGTGGCAGGCGACAGCCGTCCGATAGCGAGCAGTCCCAGATTCGTGGTTGGGTCGAGGCATATCCATGCGAATTGCAACTTGTTCTTTCGTCTTGTTGGTTCTTAGCGCGATGTGCTCGGCGCAAGCGCGTCCGCTGCCTGGCAATGATGTTCAACAGATCTATCAACGTCTGCTGCCGCAAATTCAGAAGATTCCTGCGTTCGATCACCACGCGCATCCCGGATATGCTGACGATCCCGATGTGGACGCGATGGCCGCGCCTCCCAATGCCAGCGAGGCGATGCGCACGCGCGACGACAATCCCGAACTGGCGGTGGCTGCGAAGGCGCTCTTCGGCTATCCGTATAGCGACCTGTCTCCAGACCATGCGAAATGGCTGCTTGACAAGAAGAACGAACTGAAGAAGCAGCTCACGGGCACGGCCTACTTCGATTCGATTCTCGATAAGATCAATATCGAGAGCTCGGTGGCCAATCGCGCCATGATGCCCGACTATCTTGACGCCAAGCGCTT
>Ga0070734_10002106_pt1 | contig 25697 bp, 26 predicted proteins | sample Coa_R1_8_FD_66444 | JGI IMG/M metagenome (GOLD analysis project Ga0070734, IMG submission 66444) | Surface soil microbial communities from Centralia Pennsylvania, which are recovering from an underground coalmine fire - Coalmine... | ecosystem: Environmental > Terrestrial > Soil > Unclassified ...
TTCAATATTGCAAAATGGGACAGCTCAGGTTAATTAATCTGACCTAAATGACAAACGCACAACATTAGGTTTGCCGCAATGCTGGCAGAAGGAAAAACAAGCAGCGGCAAATCATTAATCAGCTTCGGTTCCGGCGGGCATTATTCTATTGAGCATTTGTATTAACTTCAGCATAAAATAAAAACCGGGCTTCAGCAATCGGCAGACGGATATAAAATTCCTGCACTGCGGCAAGCCTTGGTCGTTAGCGGCAACCTTAGACGAAAACTTTATTAACACACAATAACTAAATATAAACCGGACAAATGGCATATAATCAAAATTTAGCAAATCGTATTAGACAAAGACTTGCAGAACTTGAAAACATCGAAGAAAAGCAAATGATGGGTGGTTTGACATTTATGTATAATAACAAAATGTGTATTGGAATAATCGCAGAAGAAATGATGTGTCGAATTGACCCAGCTTTACACGAAATTGCACTTGAGAAAAATGGTTGTAGAACAATGGACTTTACTAAAAGACCAATGAAAGGTTATGTAATGGTTGCCAACACAGGAATGAAAACACAAAAAGAATTTGACTATTGGATAAATCTTTGTTTGGAGTTTAACAATAAAGCAAAATCATCAAAAAAGAGAACAAAATAAAATTAAATAATCATCACAAATTTAAACAAAATGGCTAACGCAATTAATTGGTTTGAAATCCCAGTAACTGATTTCACTAGAGCAAAAAGTTTTTACGAAACTATTTTAGGAGTAGAAATTATGGAAATGCCTTTTCCTGGTGGAAAGTATGGTATGCTTCCAGCTGATATGATGAATGGTGGTGTTGGTGGTGGACTTGCACAAGGCGAAGGATTTGAACCATCTAACAAAGGGACAATTGTATACTTAAATGGTGGAGAAGATTTAAGTGTTTCATTGGGCAAAGTTGAACAAGCAGGTGGAAAAATTTTAATGCCAAAAACTTCAATTGGACAAAATGGATTTATGGCTCATTTTTTAGACACAGAAGGAAACAGAGTTGCACTTCATTCAATGAAATAACTGTTTTACTTTATGCCAAACCTAATAACTTCCATAGACGAGAAAGGCAGCAGCCAACATTAGGTTTGGCATTATTGGGGCTTGATGTTATAAATTTGGCTTATGAATAAAACAACGGCAATATTGCAATTATCAACTTCGGTTATCGGCAGAAGGAATTCTAATTCCCCCAACAACGCCAAGCCTTTTTCGTTGGCTGTAATTTTGAATAACCTTAATCTTTACAAATAATTATGGGATTTTTTGACTTCCTTAAGAAAAAATCAAACAAACAAAAATTAGACTATGAGCCATTAGATTATGACCCAAACTATATAGTCGAAAAATTGGACGAATTCGGCTATTTCAAATATGCAGCACTGAGCGACATTCCAGAAATTAAAGGCGAATTGCTTGATTCGTTAACGAAATTGAATTATTTAAGTCATGTTTCATTTGACAAAAGCCCGTTCAACTCAAAAGACTATAGGCACTATCATTTTGACGGTGAGGACTTATTTGAAGAAGGTGGTTTTATTTGGCAACTCGAAGCAATGAAGACTTTGTTTGACAAAATGAATTTCAAAATAGAGATTTCAAATCATATTGAGACTTGGGATAGACAAAAGGGCTTAAACCACTTAATCACTTTGAATGGAAAAGAATACATAATCTTTAAAAACTTTGATGGTTATGGTTGGGGCGAAGCGGCACAACGCTTTGCAGAAATAATTAACGACCAATTAGAGTTACAAAATAAAGACGAACAGCTTTATCTTGTAAATGGAGGGAATGACGGCAACGCAGTTTATTTGACTGACAAACAATTTTCACTGTTAGACCCAATTTTAAAAGGTACAGAACGACCTTTAAAAATTAATGATTGGTGCAATGTTCATCAGGTGGCCAGACAAAACTACAGCCAACATTAGGTTTGCCTCAATGCTGGCAGACGCAATAACAATCAGCGGCAAATCATTAATCACCTTCGGCTCCGGCGGACAGTATTCTATTCGGCGATTGTTGTAACTTCAGCATCAGATAAAAAGCTGGCTTCAGCATTTCTCACCCGAACCTTAATACCAAATTCTGATATTTTATGCTGCCGATTCATTTTCTTCCGCCAAAATCACTTGAGGCATATATTGCTTTTTATGGAATTACCGATGTTGATGAAGGTTTTCATGAATCTTATGTTTCGCCGCCATTAGGTCTTTGTGGTTTCATTATTTCTCTGGAAGGTGAAATGAATGCTAACATTAATGGCAGTCTTTTTTTAAAAGATAAATACTGCGCAACGGGACAAATTACTGCACCTATGACTGGTGATATTGTAGGCCCAAACAAATTATTGATGATATTTATTCAGCCTTGTGGACTACACCAGTTGTTCGGCATTGATATGTCGCAACTCACCAATACATCCATGCCTTTATCTCAATTATTAGGAAAAGAAGAAGCTGATATGCTGATTGAAAAATTGGTTGCTACAGATAACCATGAAAAAATGATTCAGGTAATGAACGATTTTTTTTCAGAGCAGTTACCTGTGTTTGAGATTGCACCAAAGGTTAAAGATGCCATTGATTATATTCATCAGCAAAAAGGGAATGTTACGGTTAAGCAAATAGAGCAAAATTGCTTTATTACAGCACGCAGCCTTGAAAGGCATTTTAAGACTTACATTGGTTTAAGCCCAAAGGAATATGCAAAAATTTTCCGTTTCAAATGCCTTGTAAATTTCATCAACCAAAACCCTGGTCTTACATGGGATGCTTTATGCGAGCAAAATGGTTATTATGATCAATCTCACCTTACGCGGTATTTTAACCGCTACATGAAAATAAAACCAATGGAACTTGTAAATCTTGATATGGACTTCATCAATTACCTGTTACAGGAACCGTAACGATCAGTTTATTGTTTCTTTACATTTTGTCGTGTTTGTACAGGCAGAATACGGCCACCGTTTTTATCTTCGGGATGTTGAAAATCATTTTAGGTTCATCATATACCGGCTTCATAAATATTTATAGCTAATAAAAATGGAGATATATCCTTCTGAGGTCTCGCCTCAGTTTATTGATCTGTTCATGAATCAAATGAAATTCACGGAAGATGAATTTCATTTGATACTTTCATTCTTCAGGAGAGAATATGTTCCCCGAAAATTTTTCTTTATGAAAGCGGGTCAGGTGGCAAAATATAAAGCCTACATCAATAAAGGAAGTACCCGAACCTTTACTACAGATGAAAAGGGAGGCGAACATATTTTATATTTTTCGTTTGAGGACTGGTGGGTGGGAGATCTTGAAAGTTTTTATAATCAACAACCGTCTACTGTAAATATACAAGCCATGGAAGACTGCGAAATACTATGTCTTCATAAGAATGACCTGGAAAAATTGGGAGAACAAATTCCCAAACTAAAGATCTTATTTGCAGAGAAAGAAAGAAGATCTTCATTCGCCAATATGCAACGGTTAAAAGAAGTAAAAACCTTTTCGGCCGAAGAACGGTACAAGAATCTCATAAATAAATACCCCGAGATATTTCAGCGCATTCCACTCCAATATATTGCCATGTATCTTGACATTGAGCCGCAATCGCTCAGCCGCTTGCGCAAAAGGCTTTCCTGCAAATAAATTTCTTAACCTGGGTTAAGTCACTAATTAACCTGGGTGATTGGAAGCAAGGGTTCATTTATCTCATCTTTATGTTATTAAAACAAAAGAAATGAATAACCAACTCCCTCCGCCTCCTGCTCAAATGATGCAATTGATTACCGGCTTCTGGACATCCTGCTGTATATATGCAGCAGCAAAACTCAACATAGCCGATCATTTAAAAGATGGCTCAAAGAATGCTGCTCAACTGGCAGAAGCGACGCATAGTCATGCTCCATCATTGTACCGTGTATTAAGAGCTTTATCAAGTGTTGGCATATTTAAAGAAAGTGAAGATCACAAATTTGAGCTGACTGCACTTGGCAATACGTTGCAAACAGATGTGCCCGGTTCTATGAAAGCAATGGCCATTGCACAATTAGGCGATCATTATAATGCATGGGGAAATTTGGTATACAGTATCAAAACGGGTAATATTTCTTTTGATAATATTGAAGGAATGCCTGTATGGAAATATTATGAGACGCACCCTGAAGAAGGTTTGAATTTTATGAAAGCCATGTCCGGCCTCACCGGAGCAGTTATCATGAATGTTTTACCTGTGTATGATTTCTCAGGCTTCCAAACCATAGTTGATGTTGGCGGCGGTAATGGCACTTTACTGATGGCCATTTTGGATAAAGCACCCGGAGCGAATGGGATCGTGTTTGATGAAGAATATGTGGTGGAAGAAACAAAAAAATCAATAACACAAAAAGGTTATAACAACAGGTGTGAAACTGCAGCAGGTAGTTTTTTTGATTTTATTCCGGAAAATGCAGATGCCTATATTATGAAAATGGTATTGCACGATTGGAATGATGAACAATGTTTGCAGATATTAAACAACTGCCATAAAGCGATGAAGCCAGGCAGCAAGTTGCTGGTGTTAGATTCAGTCATTACAGAAGGCAATGATCCGCATCCGGGAAAATTTATGGATATAAATATGATGGCAATGACCGGAGGAAGAGAAAGAACAGAGAGCGAGTTTGCATCGTTGTTTACAAAAGCCGGCTTAAAACTATCAAGAGTAATACATACACATTCTCCAATGTTCAGTATTGTAGAAGCAACAAAAAAATAAGCACACGATTTACTAATTAAATAAAATAAAAATCAATGAAACACATCTCAGCATTTCTGTCAATATTATTACTGGTTACTTTTGTTTCCTGTAACGACAATCAACCTGCAAAAGAGGAAGCTAAAGCAGTTGCTGATTCATCAGCAGCAAGCAAAGCACAAGAGCCCCCAGCATTTCAACCCTACAACGTCACCATCATTCAGCATAAGGTGAAAGATTTTGACAAATGGTTGACTGTTTATGAGGCACACGACTCTGCAAGAAAAGCAAGCGGGCTTACGGAAATTGCTTTGGGAAGAGGAATAGATGACAACAATGAGATTACTGTTGCATCAAAGTCGGAGGATATGCAAAAGGCGAAAAACTTTACTAATTCACCGGAACTGAAGGCTGCAATGCAGAAAGCCGGCGTCACAGGCCCTCCAACGATTTCGTTTATAAAAGTAATTCGTGATGATAACAGCCCGATCGATACTAAAGACAGGTTGATGATAGTTCATCATGTAAAAGATTTTGATGCATGGTTAAAAGTGTACGACAGTGAAGGAAAAGAAACAAGAGCTGCAAATGGTCTTGCAGATCGTGGGCTGGCAAGAGGAGTCGATGATCCAAATACAGTGTATGTTTTATTTGCTGTAACAGATCTCACAAAGGCTAAAGCAAGATCAGCTTCGCCGGAACTGAAAAAACTAATGACCGATGCAGGTGTAGATAGTCAACCCACCATTAGTTTATATAAATTGGTTAAATAATATTTCATGCATTGATGATTGCTCGTTTCCAACAGGCAATCATCAATGCATGGTATTTGTTGCTCCCGCCTTTGTTGGTATTCCGCACAGGCATGTGCGTTAGCTGCACCAACAAAATAATCTTTACAACACGTTACTTCTGTAATAAAAGCGAACAGGTTTGTATCGAAAGCGCACAAACATAGTAGTAATAGAACTTTTATTCGATTGATTATCAAAAAAAAGAATAATGGCATTAGCTTAGTAAATATTTATACAAACATTCAAATCATGTTTAAAAGCTATTTCATTGTTGCATGGCGAAACCTGATGCGCAATCCCAAGATTTCGTCCATCAATATTGGAGGTCTTGCTATTGGTGTTGCATGTGCCATCATGCTGTACCTGTATGCACAAAGTGAGTTTGGTTACGACAGCTTTTATACAAACGCCAACCGCATCTACAGGTTATATACATCCATTAATTTGAATGGCACCGCATCAAACAGCGCTAAAAGCAGCCCTCCCGCGGCACTGGCACTTAGAACACAATTTCCGGAGGTAGAAGCCAACACATTCATCGGATATGAGGCATCATACAATATGCGGTACAAGGACAAGGTTTTTCGTGAACACAGCGCCTATACTGCAGACTCTAACTACTTCAAAGTATTCAATCATCAACTGCTGAAAGGCGATGCCAACACGGCATTATCAATGCCGAACCAGTTGGTGATTACAGAAGCTACCGCAAAAAGATATTTTGGCGATCAAGACCCGCTCGGAAAGCAGATACTGATAAATGATACCGCATCATTTATTGTATCAGCCATCATGAAGAACTTTCCTGAAAATTCTCACTTCAATGCTGATATGTTCATTTCTATGAGCACACTTCATGGAAAAAATGATGACAACTGGCTTGCATTGTACTACTCCAATTTTATGCTGCTGAAAAAAGGTGCTGACGCGAATGCCGTTGAGCAAAAACTGAAAGCTATTGTTGATAGAGGAGCAGGGCCGCAAATAGAAAAAATGCTTAATGTTCATTATAACAACGCTAAAGAAAATGGAAATGTGTTTGCAATGAAACTGCAGCCTCTTACCAGCATTCATCTGTATTCAAAAGAAAGTTATGGCATTGATCCTAATACTGAATGGGGTAACACCAGCTTAGGCAACATTTTGTATGTACGCATTTTTATTGCTACTGCTTTATTTGTGCTGCTGATCGCTGTTTTTAATTTCATGAACATTGCAACAGCAAAAAGTGACAAAAGAGCAAAAGAAACTGGTATCCGCAAAACGCTGGGCTCGAGCAGGTGGGAATTGATGATACAGTATTATACAGAAGCTGTATTAACTACAGCCATTGCTGTATTGGCAGCGGTCATCCTTGTAAAAATAACGTTGCCATGGTTTAATCAACTCACCGGCAAAGAAGTGCAACTTAACTTTTTCGGTAACGCCTATACGCTTCTGCTGCTGGTGGCATTCACGATTGTTGTGGGCATATTTGCAGGCAGCTATCCGGCTATTTTTCTCTCTGGCTTTCAGCCTGTGGAAACATTAAAAGGGTTGCATCGGAAAAACAAAACTTCGCTGCGAAGTGTATTGGTAGTAAGCCAGTTTGCTATAAGCATCGCCCTTATCATAGGCATGATGGCGGTGAGAAGCCAGCTCAATTTCATGCAGAAAAAAGATCTTGGCATTAAATCGCAGCAACTGATTACTATCATTAACGGATCATCGCTTGGCAACAAGTTGCAGGCATTTAGGCAAGAGCTGCTTAAAAATCGGGCTGTTGAATCCGTTACCAACTCATCGGTCATGTTTTCACAAGGTGTGCCCGAATCTGTCTATACATACGAGAATCAAACGAACACTGATCCGTTGCATGCAGCTTTCCTCGACGTGGATGAATATTTCGCTCCAACCTTTGGTATAAAAATGAAAGAAGGCCGCTTTTTTGATGTCTCTATGCCTACGGACAGTAGCGCTGTAGTAATCAATGAAACAGCAGCGAGAGACTTTGATCCCAGTATAAAATCTGTCATTGGCCATCGCATTACGATGCTTTCCAGAGATTCTGTGCCGAGAGTTTACCGGATTGTTGGTGTGACAAAAGACTTCAACTTTGAATCGATGCACCAGCTTGTAAAGCCATTGGTATTGCACCTTTCCGGGATTAAGCAGGCATCTACTTATATCACTATCAAATACAATGGCACCGATATCACCAATGCGCGCAATGATATTGAAGGCGCATGGAACCGCATGCAGTCATCATTTGAAAAATGCAACTTCAGTTTCCTTAATGATAGGATTGCTAATTTATACATCAGTGAAAAAAAAGTGAGCGAACTTTCAACGTTATTATCAGCCCTCGGAGTGCTGGTAGCCTGTCTCGGCCTTCTTGGCCTTGCCATGTTCGTTACAGAGCAACGTAAAAAAGAAATAGGCATTCGAAAAGTCTTAGGTGCCGGTATTGCTCAGGTAACCACAACTATTTCGCGGCAATTTGTTTTATGGATACTGCTCGCAAACCTTGTTGCATGGCCTGTTGCTTACATGATATTGAATCGCTGGCTTCAAAACTTTGCTTATCATATTAGTCCTGCATGGTGGATGTTTTTTGCTGCTGGCGGACTTACGCTTTTAGTTGCATTAATAACAATCGGCACACAATCTATCAAAGCAGCCCTTGCAAATCCGGTAAAGAGTTTGAGAACTGAATAATCATACAAATGGTAGGTTTCAATTGCTGTGTACGAAAGAAGCCAAAATCGCCTTTGTTGGTGTTGAGCATAGGAATGAGCATTTTGCTCACCAACAACAAATGAAGTTTTGTAACTTCAGCATAAAATCAAAACCGGGCTCCGGCATCGGATGAAGGAACATGAATGCCAGCACTGCGGCAAGCCTTGGTCGTTGATGGCTATTCTTGGTGACAGCTTTAAAATCAAATGACAGTACAAGAACTTCAAGACAAGCTTTACGAATTTATCAAGCCGATTTATCCTGATATTAAGATTAATGTTACGGACACTTCTGAAAATGTAAGACAATTATATTTTATAGACGATAAGTTTGAAGTTCTGTATCCAATGCAGCGTTACCACTATTTGACACATTTAATTCCTTCGGACTTTTACGAACAAAATTTGCAGGAAACAGAATGGTTTGAGCTTGCACCTAATGAAAATCCAGATGACCTTGATTGTCTTGACCAAGCGACAATTGACGAAATCAAAGAGCCTATACTTTCAATATTAAAAGACAAGATTGGCTTTGTTACACTTCTTGACAAAGAATTTATTTCACAGAACGTAAAATGTTTCGGGGACTTCCGACATTCAAAAAGCATTTTGACAGACTTGAAATTTTCAGACGAAGACCAGTTTGACATATTTCATGTCTTAATGAATGAAGGTGGATATTGTGACTGCGAAATTTTGTACAACGTTTTTAAGGAAAGTGAATATTCAAAAAGATATTGGCACGACAGACAATAACAGCCACCAACATCAGGTTTACCGTAATGCTGCCAGCCGGAAAAGCAATCAACGGCAAAATCAATAATCGTCTTCAGTTGCGCGAACATTAATCTATTATTGTAACTTCAGCATAAAATCATAGACCGGGTTTAACATTGTCTTACGTATATAAATGTTAGCATTGCGAAAACCCTTTGCCGTTGACAGCATTAAACCTGAAATTAAAATATCATGAAACAATTTTTATTAGTATTATTTTCTCTTGTCATTGCAAATTTTGCTTCAGCGCAATTTGTGGCAAAAATGGAATTGAAAGAACCTGTAAAAGGACTTTGCTCAAAAGACGTTTATGCATTGCTGCCGTTGGGAGATCAAAAAGGACCTGAATGTTTGACACCGGAAGAGGAATTGATTAAAAAACTTAATAGTGAAGTAACTTATTTCAAAGACAGCGCAAGCTATGAAGACAAAGGAATGGTTTCCATAATCATTAATTGTAAAGGTGAAGCCGTGAAATGCGATATAGACAATAAGACAAGACACAAAGAGCTGGACGATCAGATAGTTGCTGTTTTCTCGACACTCACCAAATGGACGCCGGGCAAAATCAAGAAGAAGGAAGTTGACTCTGTCAAATTATGGAGTTTTAGAATCAAGAACGGACAGATTTCAATTGACTGAACAAAGGCGCTCAACTTAACACAATTTCAAAAATGCTGACATATACCAGATTCAACAGCAGCGAAGACTCAGAATATTTAGTTGAATTACTTAAAAAAAATAATATCCCGTACGAACTGGTGCATGAAAGAAATCAATTGGATAATGTATACTTTGGTGAAGCATTAGATCAGTTGTATGCACTCAAAATTCCGGCTGATCAATTCAATCAATTGAATCAAATTCTTGCAGACGAAGCGAAGATTGATTTCAACAAAAGTGGGTTTGCTCATTATTTTTCTGAGTTTTCCAAAGAAGAATTGATTGATATTTTAAACAGCCCGAATGATTGGAATGCATATGATAAAGAAATTGCAAAACTATGTTTGGAAAAGAATTATCAAATTAATGATACAGCAGCTCTGAACTATGTGGATTCTTATACTCCCGAAAATATTTCTTTGCCATGGCTGATAGTTGGCTATCTTTTTAGTTTTTCAATAGTTGGGCTGATTGCTGGTTCCATAGTAAGAACAAGTAAGAAAACCCTCGCAAATGGCAAGAGTGTTTTTATGTACAATGATTCTACCAGACAACATGCCTTAATCATATTTATTATTGGTATTGTCGGAACAGTCTATTATTTGATATACGGCCTTCCTCATTAACGCTGCATGCAAAAATCAATGTTCCCCAGAAGGTATTTTTAACAAATGATGGGGATTCTATGCTGTTATTTGTATTTTTTTGATAACATCCTATGACAGCCTGATGACTACATTAATAAAGCTTACACAGCAGCATCACAACAGCTATAAACATTCGTGATGCAAAGACTTACAAAAAGGATATTTCTCATTTACTGACAACATATAAATAAATGCAAGCGTTGAACCCATTAAAAATATTAAGCAAGTATTCTTCAATGCGATGAATGAATATGAAGATTAAAAGATCATTATCTTTAAAAAAAACTCCTGTTTATGAATCGATTTTTTTATTTGTGTTTCGCAATGGCTTTTTTCTGCGCATGCAATACTTCCAATCAATCCGATGTTCCCAAAAGAACTTTTGTTGATGTAAGCGGCCTTGATCCCTCTGTAAAACCCGGCGACAATTTCTTTCGTTATGTAAATGGGAAATGGTATGACACTGCAAAAATTGCGGATGACCAGTCTGGCGTAGGATCTTACATGTTCCTGAATATTCCGCAAAAACTGTTGCTGCAACACATTCTGGATAGCGTTTCACAATCTCAACATGAGATGGGAACCGTTGACCAGAAAGTAGGTGATTTTTATGCATCAGGTATGGACACGACAACCATCAACCAGCGCGGATATCAACCTATTCAGCCCGCACTTTCAAGTATCGACGCAATTAGTAACGTGCCATCGCTCATGAAGTTTGTAGCGATGGAAATAAAAGCAAAAGACAATTCCATTATTAGTTTTGGTGTTGGCCCTGATAACAAAAATGGCAATATGAATGTGGCGCATGTTTTTCAGGCTGGCATTGGCTTGCCTGACAAAGATTATTATTTTAAAACTGATTCATCAACACTTGCCATTCAGCAAGCTTATAAAAAATATGTTAGCAGCTTGCTTCAATTAACGGGCAGCAATCCAACTTCTGCCATCCAGCAAGCAGATATTGTCTATGGCATCGAAAAGCAAATCGCCGCATCTCACAAAACAAATATTGAACTGAGAGATGTGAATTCCAATTATCACATGATGGCGGTAGCATCTATCAACAAAACGCAACCTAATATTGGCTGGAAATCACTGCTTGAAACTTTAGGTGCGATAACTGATTCAATTGATATGGCTCAGCCTGCTTATTATGATAGATTAAATGCAATGTTGAAATCCATCTCAATCAGCGACTGGAAAATTTATTTGAAAGCTTCTACTTTGCAAACTTACGCTGATGCATTGAGCAAGCCATTCGTGGATGCTTCATTTGAGTTTTCAAAAGCATTGTCCGGGCAAGCAACTCAAAAACCTCGCAGGCAAATAATGACGGCAAATGTTGATCGTCTTTTAGGAGAAGCTTTAGGACAGTTGTATGTAAAAAGATATTTTAATGAAGATGCCAAAAAGCGGGTGCTCGCATTAGTTGACAACCTGCAAAAATCTTTTGAGAACAGGATCAATCATCTTGACTGGATGAGTGACAGCACAAAGCAGAAAGCAAAAGAAAAATTATACGCCATCGATAAAAAAATCGGCTACCCTGACAAATGGCGTGATTATAATAATGTACAGATTGATAAAAGCAAATACTTTGAAAATCTGATTTCCCTTAATCAAAATGATTATCAATTCCGCCTGGCAAAATTGAACAAGCCACTTGATAAAACAGAGTGGAGCACTACGCCATCCACGGTTACTGCCTACAACAATGCATCTCCCAATGAGATTGTTTTTCCTGCAGGCATTTTGCAATTTCCTTATTTTGATTTTGCTGCAGACGATGCGATCAATTATGGTGGGATAGGAATGGTGATTGGTCACGAGCTCACTCACGCTTTTGATGATCAGGGTGCGCAATATGATAAGGACGGCAACGTAAAAAACTGGTGGACGAAAGAGGACTATGAAAAGTTCAAAGCAAAAACAAAAAGTCTGAGTGATTTATACGGTTCATTCACTGTGCTGGACACTGTTCATTTAAAAGGAGGGTTGACATTGGGGGAAAACACGGCGGATAATGGAGGCATTGCTATTGCTTACGATGCATTTAAGATGACTGATGAGGGAAAAGATTCTACGAAGATCGATGGTTTTACTCCTGATCAGCGCTTCTTCTTATCTGTTGCCAGAATATGGAGAGTGAAAACAAGAGATGCATTTTTGCGCACGTATGTAAATACCAACCCACATTCACCAGCTATGTGGCGAGTGAATGGCCCGCTGATGAACTTTGCTCCGTTTTATAAAGCATTCAACGTGCAGCCGGGTGATAAAAATTATAAATCTGAAGACCAGAGAATAAAAATCTGGTAGGATAAAATTTTTTTACTGAATGAAATGCAAAACCCTTTCACTTAGGATGTGAAAGGGTTTTGGTCTTATAATAAAGTAGTTATCAACTTTTATATATTGGCGTATATCATCATTTTCATATTTATTATTTCGTGGTCTTAGCGCCGAGCTGGATACCTAATTTTTCATATTCAATGTCATTCGGCTGCCAAAGCTCTACATTGTTCCCTTCAGGATCCATGACGTGAACGAATTTTCCATATTCAACCGATTGAATGGTGTCAACAATTGTCACTCCGTTTTTCTTCAGTTCTTCTACAAGTGCTTTTAGGTTTTCAACCCTGTAGTTGATCATGAAGTCTTTGGTGGATGGCTCAAAGTATTTTGTTGTTTCTTTAAAAGGGCTCCATTGAGTAAACCCTTTTTTCGTACTGTCTGCGCCTTGATACCATTCAAAAACTGCTCCGTATTGATTGGTGTTGAGCCCAAGATTTGACTTATACCATTCTCTCATTTTCTTCGGATCCTTGCATTTAAAAAAAATGCCACCGATACTTGTCGCTTTTTTAAATGATGACTGATTGTAATTGCTTTTTGTAATGAGGGATTTGAAAGTAAATCCAAGCCCAAACGATCCGAGGAGTGTCAGGCTTATCAGGATTCTTTTTTTCATGTTGACTGATGTTTAAAGTTTTTATGTTTGCAAATGCTGTAGAAATGTGGTGGAAAATTTTGACATTCTAAAGTTTCCCTTTATCAAATTTAGATGTTGAAATTTTTCTTGCTGTTAATTTCTGTCTTTTATTATCAATTAGAAGATTTAGTTGAATCCATAAATCTCTGTGCTCATGCCAACTTGCGTAAATTCGCATTCATTAAACACATGCTTATGCGGATTAATTTTTTTCTTGTCATCATATTATTTTTTACAGCTCGCTCATTTTCTCAAAATCTTATTATTAAAGATCTTCGGGTAAATCAACAGCGAATGGCCGACAGGATTTTGTATCTGTCAAAATTCGGGAAAGATAGCGCCGGTCGTGGTTTTCGTGTTGCTTATTCAAAAGGAGATGTGGAACAAAGAACATGGTTCATTGATCAGATGAAAAAAGCCGGGCTTGATGTGCGCATCGATTATGCCGGTAATATCATCGGCAAGCGAAAAGGGAAAAATCAATCGCTCCCATCAATTGCATTTGGCTCGCATCTCGATATGGTGCCTGATGGCGGCGATTATGACGGAGATGTAGGTTCTGTTGCTGCGCTCGACATCATCGAAACACTCAATGAAAAAAATATCATCACTGAACATCCTTTGGAACTTATCGTATTTTCCAACGAAGAAGGCAGAACAATCGGAAGCCTTGCTATGTCGGGGCATTTAAGCAATGAAGGATTGAGACATATCACTTCAAGTGGGCTTACTATTGCGGAAGGTATCAGAGCTATTGGCGGAAACCCGGATAGCATTGCATTCAGTGCCAGGAAGAAAGGAGAGCTAAAAGCATTTTTGGAATTGCATATTGAGCAAGGTGGCATTCTTGAAAAAGAAAAATTGCAGATTGGTGTAGTGGAAGGCATTGTAGGTATTGTGCATTGGGATGTTACAGTAAATGGCTTTGCCAATCACGCCGGAACAACGCCCATGGATATGCGAAAAGATGCACTGCTTGCTGCGTCAAAATTTATTATTGCCGTGAATGAAACCGTGAACAGCTACAAAGGAAGACAGGTCGGAACAGTTGGGAAAATTGCTGCATTCCCCGGCGCATACAATGTGATTCCGGGAAAAGTTACGATGGGGCTGGAGCTGCGCGATCTTTCTTACGAAAAAATATGGAGCATGTTTCATGATATTGAGAAGAGAGCATTGGCTATAGATTCAGCATCCGGCACAACAACGAATTTTGTTCATATAGCCAATGAAACAAAACCAGCATTAACCGATAAATCATTGCAACAAAAAATTGATGCATCAGCAAAATTGCTTGGGCTAAGTACAAAATTGATACAAAGCGGTGCGGGGCACGATGCGCAAGAGATGACACAAATCGTGCCTGCGGCAATGATCTTTATTCCAAGCGTGAACGGAATCAGTCATTCACCCAAAGAATTTTCAAAGCCTGAGGATATTGCTAATGGAGCAAATGTGTTGCTGCAAACTATAATGGTATCGGATAAAGAATAGGTGTTACTAAGACATCTGTTATCCAACCCAATATAAATTAATGAGTATACGAACTTAGTGCGTTCAAGATTATTTGCTTTTTACAATCAGGCCATTTTCTGGCACCCATTTATCGTATTCAATAACGGCGGCAATATTTTTTGCAAATTCTCTCCCCTTTAATTTTTCTACCAGATGAAGAGCACCGTCAATGCCTGCTGAAATGCCGGCGGTTGTAATAATATTTCCATTGTCAACAAAGCGCACATTCGATAAAACTTTTGTTTTTGGCAGCATTTTCCTGAGAGATCCGATTTGCGAATGAAAAGTGGTTGCGGTCAGGTTATCCAGCAATCCTGCTCTGCCAATAATGAAAGCGCCTGTACAAACCGATAAGAAATACTCCGTTGATTTTTTACGCGATTGTATCCATGATATCAAGGCGGGATCATTGGAAGGAGCATCAGTGCTACCTCCAAAGAACACCATGATATCAGCCGGCGGAGCATCTTCAATACTATAATCCGGCACAATGGTCAATGTTCCCTGTGCCACAATTTTTTCTTTGGTTTTGGAAACAATAAAAACCTTGAAACCTGCGGCAGTGAATACTTCCAAAGGGCCGGCAAAGTCTAAGACTTCAACACCGTTCTGTAAATAAAAGCAGATTGACATATTGGGTGATGTTTTTTTCTCATTGAAATCTTTGAATGTTTTTCTGACTAATTCCATGCCGCAATGCGGGCAGGTTCCTGCTTTAGCAAACGCTACTTCATCACAACCGCCACCGCAAGGCGGACAAACAAAAACAACCGAATCTTCTAAAGCCTTTTTCTGCGAGAATGCAAAGTTTGCTGAAAGCAATGCCAATGTTAATAATACAAGTATTTTTTTCATAATTATGTTTTTAATGTGTGGATTAATTTTTTGTGAAAGCATGCATTATAATATGATACTGCTGTTTTTTATTCTTCGTAACTGGCGCGTGTTTCTGTAACCTATTTTTTTTGCCAGCGCATCACTTTTCAAATCTGTGCTGCTGAGCAGTGTTTTCAGCTTTTCTAACCTTAACGCCTTGGTGTATTGATTGATGGTTAAGCCCGTTGCTTTTTTGAATACACGCGTCAGGTTTCTTTCACCCATATTCGCAATTGAGGAAAGCTTCGCGATGGTAGATTTTTTTTCGAGGTTTTCTATTAGCCAGTCCTGCACATGATGGATGCCTGTATGAATATGATTACGATAGCTGAGATACACGCTTTGTTGTGTATGATCTGGACCGCGCCTGTAATAAACCAGCAATTCCCTGCTGATCTTATTGGCAAACAAAGGTCCATAATGCTCTTCCACAATAGCGAGAGAAAGATCAATGCCTGAAGTGATGCCGGCACTGGTATAGATATTGTCTTCATGCACATACAGTACATCTTTTTTGATCTGCAATGCCGGATATGTTTTTTTTAATTCCTCAATCCGCTTCCAGTGCGTGGTGCATGTTTTCGAATTCAATAATCCTGCTTGTGCAAGTATAAAAGCGCCGGTGCATATCGTGCAAATGTTCACTCCGATCCGATGATTTTTTATCAGCCATTCAAAGAATTTTTTCTGGCTTTTAAATAAGTGAGAGCGCAAATATTCCATATCAGCTCCGGGTAAAAAAATAAAATCACCTGCTCGTAAATGCATATCTGCATAAGATTGAGCCGCACCAAATGAAAGACCGGCAGAACTGGTTATTTGTTTTTCCAATGAACAGTATGACAATTCATAAGCTGCTCCATAACAATTAGCCTCATAAAACACTTGAACAGGGCCGGACAAATCAAGCACATGTACCTTATCTGGTATAAAAAATACGATTTTTCTTTTTTGCACCATCACTATTAGTATTAAGAAGCGAAGTTAGCACTTTGTAGTTACGGCGATGGGACATTGAGTGGACATTTCAGGACATAATACACAGTTGATCCTTGATCAGTAATTAACTGTTTAGATATTTATTTGGAATGTTTGATGGGGAATAATCAATTCCATAATTAGCTTTTATCAGGATTGATACAATTTCATAAATCTGTTTTTCCGTTCTTTGAAACTGTCGAAGTAATCCCATCATGGCATAGCTTATTGGATTTACTGACGGGATAAATGTTTCCCATTCATAACTCTTTCCCCAAATAAGCCCACGAACAGTTAATGATAAGTCCGCATTTTGTGAAACAAGAAATTTCATCATATCTATACACATATTTGCATGTTGATTCACGCTATGGAAAATAGGGGATTGCCCTCCAAATCCATTGCTGTCAAGTCCTGCTTTTACATTAATATCTGCTCCGTGCTGAACAAGAATTTTTGCGCAGGATACATGATTATATTCAGCACAAATATGCAAAAGAGATGCCTCACAAAGTGGCGTGAATGTGCAGTCTAATGAATACTTTTTATGTAATAATTCTTTATCGTCAATCACTAATCTGTTAAGCGAATTTGCATCGTCAAGCAATATTGCTAATAGCGCTTTATCGTCAAACTTTAAACCAAAATCAACAAATGCCTGAATGCAATTTTTAAATTCAGGGCCACGCAAATACATATTTATCATCTCATAAATAAGCGGTTTGCCATTATGCATCTGATTAGGGTCTACTCCATTTTCAAAGCATTCTTTAATTCCTTCTACTGAATGTGTCTCAAAATCGCCGATAATTTTTTGCAAATAGTCCATATCGGAAAGAGTAAAATGTTTATATGATGAAATTACAAAACTTATGATCATTTATTGGTGATGAGGAATTGCATCAATGGCTGAAATCATCTGTTATTAGAATTGATTTTTTATAAATCTCGCATTGTAACGATATAACGAAGTAGAGTCAGGAAATATCTGCAAAGTGTATTTGCCATTAGCAAGCAATGGAATTGGATATGAATTAGGCGGGATAAAGTGCCCGGCAAAAATTTCTTTATTTGCAGAATCAGCCGTTATTGCTGCGCCATCCGGCATGGATTTATAAAAAAAGTAGGGCGTGGATTGAGTTGGAAGTATTGTCCCAAAATTATAATTAGTCGTATCGTAATAAAGCTTCACATTTTCAAGCGCAAAGCCTGTGCTGTTTTCTATTCTGATCATGACAGCAGTTGCTGTATCTTTTTTACAACCCAAAGATGCAATTCCTAAAAAGCAGATAATAAAAAACTTTGCCATGCACTTTTGTCAAGTTGACAGCTACAAAAAATAAAACGTTGCATTTTTGAATGAAATAATTATCCTTTTATTTTAAAGAAACGCAGATTAAGGGATATGAAAAAACGGTATGGAATTGACGCATAGCTGACTTTTCCAAAAACTCATTTAGTGCAGATGAACTTTAGTGACAAAGGGAATGGTTTTATAACATCACCGCTTTCTTCTTAATATCACTGCTGAACTTTTTTTCAAATCGCCTTCAAACCTTATTTCTTGCCGGTCTGAACCGTCTTCAACAATCAGTAGTCCGGTATTTGGCGGAATGGAGCCGAGGTTTTCTGCGTACATCACCAATTTCAGAGAGTCACCTAACTCGGGTGGTATTCTTATTACTTTTCGATAAGCTCTTTCGCTAAGACCTTGTTTCGGAATTATCACTTCATCATTCAATACAACACTCACTGTGTCGCCGTCAACAGTGCCATTATCATATAAAACCAATGTCAGGCTATCGGATTTGAAATCAATGCTGCGGATAATTTCTGTTTTGCGTAATGCAATGTCTGCTGCTGCAGCCACAATAATTTTTTGCTCAACAGGATTGGCAGGCCCAGAAATCGTACTGGGAGCATAACCAGAAGTGTTATTTTTCCCCTTCCCGGAAATTATTGTTTGCTGTACTTTGACAGATGCTATATCCTTGTCCGGAACTTCTGCTACTAAAGGAGCTTCTGTGCCTGACACCGCAGTGCTTTGAACTTTTTCACTTGTAGCATCTTTTTTTGGAGCTGTTGCTGCTACCGGATTTTCTTTTGCAATGGGTTCAGGATTTGAAAATGAAATGGTATTTGACAATTTCAGACTGTCGAGCTTGCCTATCAGTTTCGTCTGAGCTTTATTGCTTTGCTTTTGAAGCGTGATGGTGCCGGATGACAGATCCTGGTCTCCCGCCCGCAGATCCCGCGTTCTTGTATGAAAAGGGCCGCTCAAAACCATCACTTCACCAACCGTGGTAAGCGATAAATCACAAAACGTTTTTATGTTGCGGGAACGGATAGCAAAATTATTGAAGATCATTTTATCATCAGATATGTTATAAACGCTATCCTTCTGGATCATGGTCATTCTTTTAACGGCAACTTTTTCAACGCCTTTATATTCGAATGTAATCATCGAATAACCGCTCATATCCTGATTGATCACCAGTTCAAGAGGCATTTTCGTTTCGGAAGTGGCGATTGTTCCCACCCAAATTCCGGAAAGATCCTGTGAAAAGAGCTGCAAGGGCAATAAGAACAGTATAAAAATGAATTTCATCATCGAGGGATTGGATTTCTATTATCCTTTAACGAAAATTCAATTTATTAATTGCCCATAAGAAAGAGCCTGCAAGGGTGGTTTTTTCTGTTGTATTGAACTTCCGTAGAAAACATTTTCCAAAATTTTGTTTTGTGATTTTTAGTTATGATTATTGCGGATATGCAAAAAGTGGATAGCAACCTTTTAAAGACTAAACAGCATTTTGAAATACTCGACGGATTAAGAGGTATTGCAGCTCTGGCAATTGTCATTTTTCATTTCATGGAATGGGTTTATTCGGGCGCGAGCAAAAATTTTATCGGGCATGGTCTTGCTGGGCTTGCTTTTTGATCCATTTGGCGGTCATCCGCAATGATATAGTGTCGGTAAAACTATTGTCATATTCCTTGCTTCTGTTTTTCTGGTTCCATTTCCTGTGATGAGAAATCGTTTTTTTTAATCCACGGAAATATTTCCAATCTGCATTTATTCTCTTTTTATTTTCACAGGGCTGATTTCATAAATCCCATTCCCGATTCCGATGTATCTTTTATACAAAAAGTATTTCCCATCACTGGTTACCGAATCAGGCGCTTTTTGCTGGTAGATTGAAAAAATACCATAATCATGTGTGAGCCTTCCTTCCATGTGGTCAAACATTCTTTTTTCTTCGTCGCGCCCGGGGTTGGTGATGGCGAGAATGGCGATTATCATCACTAAAGAAACCAGTATAACGGTGAGATACTTTCTCATGAAATTTTCTTTGTTGCCAAAACTGAACTCAGAATGCAATCTAAAGTTACCATTATTCTTCTGCTGTTCCTGATGAGATGGAGGAACATTAGACATTGCAACAAAAAATAACAATCATTAATATCCGCCCCACCAAATCAATTTTTCATTCACTTCGCAAACTATCAATGGGATTTGCTATGGCTGATTTCACAGATTCAAAACTGATGGTGACCAAAGCAATAGCAAGAGCAACTAATCCTGCCATTGCAAAAACAAACCATCCTGGTGAAATTTTGTAAGCAAATCCTTCCAGCCATTTGCTCATTCCATAATATGCTACCGGAACTGCAATGACAAAAGCAATCAATATCAATCTTACAAATTCAGCAGACATCATCACCACAATCTGCAGCACACTTGCGCCCATCACTTTGCGGATTCCGATTTCTTTAAATCTTCGCTCAGCCATGTATGAAGACAAACCATACAGTCCTAATACACAAATGATCATCGCAACGATTCCAAAACCGGAAATGATTTTTGAAACCCTTCGGTCTTCATCATACTGTTTCTGAATGGTCTGATCCAGAAATGAATATTCAAATGGAGTATCATGAACCAATGATTTCCATGTGTGCTCAATCATTTTTACCGTTTGCTCAAAATTGGCAGAAGAAACGGAAGCAATCACGTAGTCATAGCGCTTGTTGTTGTTCTCCATTTCAAACGAGGTTGGTTTTATTTCTTCATGAAGTGAGTTCTGATGAAAGTCTTCCATCACTCCGATCACCTGAAAATCATATCTTATTCCCAGCCAATCGAAATGAATATTTTGTCCAATTATTTTTTCAGGCGTGAACCCAAGCTTTGAAACAGCCGTGCGGTTTAAAATAAATTTATGATTGTTATCTGTTTTGCGGCTTTCTGTAAAAGATCGCCCGGCAATCATTTTGATATTGAGCAGCTCAAGGTATCCGACATCAACCACATTCCGATTGATATCAACAACCTTATTCATATTTTCTCCATCAGCATAAAAATTCATGTCTCTGAAAATGGGTGTGCCGGGAATAAAGGAGCAGCCTGAAACACCGTTGACATTGTTGTTGAGCGCAATCTGATTTTTCAGTGCATCATATTGTTTATGCGCTTCTTCGGTGCGAAGGGGAAGCACAATTTTTGCATTCGCATTAAAACCAAGATTCGATCCTATCATAAAATCTACCTGGCGTGTGATAATAAATATGCAACATATCAGTGCAATAGCAATCATAAATTGAAATACTACCAGGGATTGGCGTAGCCTGCCGGAAAAATCACTGATCTTAAATTTGCCTTTCAGCACCTGAGCGGGCTCAAATGAGGTGAGGTAAAATGCCGGATAGCTGCCGGCGAGAACACCTGTAATGACAGTGAGAAGGAGGGCTGCGAATAAAAAGAAAGTGATATTTTCTGCATTGATCGAAATATTTTTATTCGTCAGTTGATTAAAAAGCGGAAGAGATAATCGTGTGAGAATAAAACTGATGATGATGGCTATCACAACAGTGACCATTGCATCTCCTAATAATTGTTTGATGAGCATAGAACGATGTGCGCCCAGCGTTTTACGGATACCTATCTCCGTGGCACGCTTGTTCGCTTTTGCCGTTGATAAGTTCATGAAGTTGATGCAGGCGATCACTAATATAAACAGCGCAATCGCTGCGACGACATACAGATAAGTAATCCTGGATCTTTGCCCCACATCAGACTTGAGATAAATATCCTTTACCGGTTCAAGGCTCAAAGTCTTGTGGATACCTTCTGCTTTCATAGCATCTGCACCGTGGCGAAGTAAAACATCATTTATTTTTTTCTCAACAACAGCTTTATCATATCCAGGCACCAGCTTCAAATAAGACGGAACAAAATTTTGGCCAGCCCATTCATTTTCATGCAGCACATTTTCGATCGATCCGGAACTATTTATAGAGATGAAAAAATTTGCTTTGATAATGCTGTTGTATTTTTCTTTGAACACACCCGTCACTTTATAATCTTCCGGCTTATCACCCTGGCTGATGGTGATCACTTTGCCTAATGCAGTTTCTTCACCAAAAAGCCTGTGAGCAATTTTTTCAGAGAGAACAACTGAATTTGGTTGAGCCAGTGCACTTTTAGGATATCCTTCTTTTAACTCGTAAGTGAATACATCAAAAAGCGTTGAGTCCGCAAGAAAACCTTCGCTTTCATAAAATAGATTATCCTTGTATCGCATGAGGATCTGAGCCTTTTCTTTTTCACCGGTAGTAAAATATTCTTTTACGCCCGGAGGATTTAAAATGCGCACCGCTGCTTCTACTTCAGGAACTTCGTTCTTGATGGCCATCGCAATTGGAGGTGAAGCAGAACCTACTTTGTCAACAACAGATTCAGATTGAAAATTGGTGATGATCCGATATAAGTCATTTGCATTTTTATGATGTTTATCATAGCTCATCTCGTCCCTTATGTATAGAGATAACAGCAAGCAACAAGTGATACCAAGTGCAAGCCCGAAAATATTGATGAAAGAATATACTTTGTTGCGCATCAGATTGCGCAGTGCAAGTTTTAAATAGTTGGTTAACATTTATCTCAGGATTTTTGAGTAAGAATATTTCTTCAGAAAAAATGAATTTTCTCTAGCAGCGTATTTCCTGATTTAAAATTACAGTTTTTATCATCATCAACCTGAAGCATAGATTGTTGATTGCTTGTGACGAATAAATGAACTTTTGTAACTTCAGCTTCAGGTTTTTTCATGAAGAACATCAGTAACAACCTACAATGATAGAATTCAAACAGTTTGCAGAAAGGTTTAATAAAAATGACAATCTAAAACCTTTCGCACAATTTGAAATAGATCAACTCGAAAATGAATTCCAAATTATTTTGCCAACAGATTATAAAGTTTTTTTATTGACTATTGGTGATGCATGGACTCCAGACATACTCGACTTGGTAGTTGACCAAAATGCAGATATTCACGATGTCCAACAATTTTGGAGTATTGAGAGAATTATTTACGATAAACAAAATGAGTGGACATCGCAGGTTGCAACGGACATCATACCTTTTGCATCGGATTGCATGGGGAATATATTTTCATTCCTAAGGCAGGATTTGAAATTAAGAAATGACACTGCCTCTGTTTATTTTTTTGACCACGACTTTGATACGGTTGAAAAAATATCAGATTCATTTAAAGAGTGGATTAATGTATTCAATAGCTTATAAACTATCACAAATGCACAATCGAATCGAAGAGCTTTAGAAATGTGTGAAGTTGGACCATGTATTGTCCGCGGTGTTATTTCCTGACCGAATTTTCAACACCATATTGAATGGCTTCTTTGAATATATCAATGCTTATATCTTTTAGCGCTTTGAACTTAATGCAATATCCGGTCACGCTCGCCTTGCCGAGTTTTTTTCCATAAGCCTGCGCTAAATATTTTTTATCTTTTATGCCAAGAATATAGACAGAGATCCCTGTAGTGTTAGCGCTCATTCCGATTTGATAAAATTCTCTGTTTTTTCCATCAGCATATTTCAGGGTTTGTAGCCCATATCCGATATTGGGATTAGAAACAATTTTATTGTCGCTGTTTTTTCCATCCAGAAACCATAGTTTACATCCGGGCATTGTTTCCAGAATGATGTGGTGCAATGCTTGCATGTCATTGCATTTTGGTTCAGGTTGACTGAGAATATAGTTTTTGATTTCTTCTTGCACGTTCATATAAAATAAAAGTTACAGTTGCTTGCTTTGCAAAACCTGTTTAAAGGTACAATTAACCCGTTATGAAATTTTGTTTGATGAAGCTGAAACTTGTTAATAGCTGACTGCTGGTTGAATTTACAGCCGAAACTAAAGCCTGATGGTAAACTTATGCTGAAGTTGCAAAATTTCATTTGTTGGAATGAGGCGCCAACAACGGCGAACATAACAAAAAAATCATTTTACACTGCTGCTAAAATGCCTTATCTTAATCAACTAAACTTACAAATATGAAAAAGTTTTTGAGTATTGTTTTGATTTTGACATGCATCGGCAACGTAAATCTATTTGCGCAGGACATGAAAGCCATGCAGGATTATATGACGCCCGGCGATGTTCATAAAATGATTGCAAAATATGATGGCACATGGAACTCTTCTGTTTCAGTGTGGATGCAACCCGGTGCTGCTCCAATGACAAGCAAATCAGTTGCAGTCTATACGATGATATTGGGCGGCCGCTACCAGCAGGCAAAAATGACGGGCGATTATGGCGGGATGCCTTTTGAAGGCTTTAGTTTATTGGGCTACGACAATGCTAAAAAAATTTTTACCAGCACATGGATTGATAATTTCGGCTCAGGTACGATGACGCTGGAAGGAACATGGGACGCTGCTTCCAAAACAATTACTTTCAAGGGCAAAATGTATGACCCCATGAGCAGCAAGGATGTCAACATCAAAGAAACGATTCAATATGTGGATGACAACACGATGAAAAACCAGATGTTTCTTGTGTCTGCGGCAGGAGAAACTAAAACAATGGAGATTATTTCCACACGTGCAAAATAACGGTGATGGGTAGCGTATAATATGTGTGCCTTGTTTTAGTAAAAGCAGAGTTTTACTGCGTCGTTGTTAATGTTTTTTCTATCGGTCGGTGTCTTCACCGACCGATATAGTATATCGTTAAGTCATCGGTTGGTGAAGACACAAACAATAGACTCAATTATAGATGATTCTTGCGCCAAAAACCAACACTTCATTTTCTTTCCTTTTTTGAACAAATAAATAGAGGATAGTTCCAAACCTGACTTTATCAAAAAGAATCGAATGATTTTCATTACCAACGATATAACTTTGAATATTTCCTAATTGATGTACTTTATAAATCCTGATATGAGCATTCTTTTGCTGTTGGGTATTTTTATTAGCAGTTTCTATCTGGTCATTAATATCTGTTTTCCAATTTATGCCGGAAAGATCTATATTTTCCTTGATGCAAGAATCTCGAACTAACTCTCGCAAAATGCCGATGACATAAGAAACAGGTAACACAGAATCGGAGATATTAAAATGCAAAAATTCTTCTTTTAAAGTATCAGTAAAATTTATGATAGTGCAAATTTTGTCTTGCTTAAATAAAGTCGCTATTTTTTTATTTTTAAATAATGTCGTAAAACTTTTATTTTCTTCAACTCCTGTTTGGCAGAATGAAATACTTACAGTCAGATTAAGACTAATAAGTAAATATAATGTCTTCATGAAGAGCTGAGATTCTTTTATCATTTGCTCTGTTTAATCCTTCCATCTCCATTCGCCTTCTATCTGCAATGCTTCTTTTAAATTGCTTTTCAATAATTTTTCTTTCAGCACATCATCATTCATGTGTGTTGCATATAATGTTGATGCATCTGCGAGCCCGTATAAAAGCATCGCGCCAAAACGAACGGTATTTTCAATCTCATTTTTGTTTACTTTATCGAACACATCACAGTCCGCATGATAACAATCGATGATTGCTTTGCTCAGGCTTCCTGATGCGCCTGCAGTAGGAATCCCTTCCAGCATGAATGGCTGATGGTCGCTGTGCAGCCCAAGCCCTGAGTGAAATGTATTTTTA
>Ga0070734_10002107_pt1 | contig 25694 bp, 13 predicted proteins | sample Coa_R1_8_FD_66444 | JGI IMG/M metagenome (GOLD analysis project Ga0070734, IMG submission 66444) | Surface soil microbial communities from Centralia Pennsylvania, which are recovering from an underground coalmine fire - Coalmine... | ecosystem: Environmental > Terrestrial > Soil > Unclassified ...
CCTCGGCAGATCCTTCCACGGAGCGCCCGTGCGAAGGACCCAGAGCACGCCATAAAAAACGTCTCGAGGATCGCGGAAGGGCCGACCACGCCCGTTCTCGAGAAGCGTCTCTTTCTCCGGGAAAAGAGGCTCGATCAGAGCCCACTGCTCTTCGGTGAGGTCCACATCAAGGTTAGATCAGACTTCGATCCACCTGTCGATCCCTTACCGAAAAGTGATCGAGTCTCGCGGACTTAGATCCCGCGATTTATGAGATGCGCTCTAGCTGACCGCGCCCTCGAGCGCGACCAGCGTCCCGGCGGGGGTGTCCAGCTCGCACAGCGTGCCGTAGGGGAGCGCGCGGTTGCGGGTCCCGTGTCCGAACACGCCGCCCCGCACGACCGGTATCGGCAGGCGTCCCAGGCGTTCGAGCAGGACCTCCTCGGCGGTCGGCGAGTCTGCGCGCGTCGCCTCGGGCTCGCGGCAGCTCGAGAAGTCACCGACGACGACCGCCGACGCGGCGCCGAAGACGCCCGCCAGATCGAGGTAGGTGACGAGGCGATCCAGCCGGTAGGGGCGCTCGCCGAGGTCCTCGAAGAAGAGGATCGCGCCCGTCAGGTCGGGGAGGTACGGCGTGCCGACCAACCGGGAGAAGAGCTCGAGGTTGCCGCCCAGCAGCGGGCCGCGGACGCGCCCGGGGATGATCTCCTCGAGCCCGTCGCAGAGCAACGCCGGACCGGGCACCTCGAGCCGCTCGAAGAGAGCGCTCCGATCGTCGCTCGACAGGTTCCCGAGCTGGGTCACCACCGGGCCGTGAATCGCGGCCACGCCGGCGCGAGCGGCGGCCGCCAGCAGCGCCGTCCCGTCGGAGAACCCCACGATCGGGCGCGGGCGCGTGGTGAACACCTCCGGCCGCAGGAAGGGGAGCAGCCGCAGGAGGCCGTACCCGCCGCGCGCCATGACCACCGCGTCGGCGTCCGGATCGAGCAGCGCCGCGACCAGCGCCCGCAGCCGGTCCTCGTCGGGGCCAGCCAGGAATCCCTCGCGCGCGAGGATCGCCGCCTCGTCGTAGCGGACGTCGTAGCGCGCGCGGAGCAGCTCGACGCCGGCCAGGAACGCCTCCCGCGGCACGGGCCCGGACGGCGCGACGATCCGGACGACGCCGCCCGGACGGAGACGCGGTGGGCGAGTCACCGGCGGCGGCGACGGCGCTTGCCGCCGCCCTGCCCTTGCGGCGCGCTGTCGCCGGTCTCGCCCGGGCCGGGCTCCGCGCTCGCGGGACCGGAGATCTCGCTGGCGACCGCGGCCGAAGACGTACCGCTCGACACCTCGTCCGGCGCGGCTTCGGCGACCGCCGCGGGGGCCGCGGGCGCGGCCTCGGCGACCGCCGCGGGGGCCGCGGGCGCGGCCTCGGCGACAGCCGCCGGCGCAGGCGCGGGGGCCGCCGGCTTCGCCGCGGGGCGGGCGGCCTCGGCGGCGACGAACGTCACCTGCATTCCGGCCACGCCGGGGTCGGCCGACTCGACGACCCCCACGACGCGCGCCGCCTGCTCGACGCCGTCGCCCTTGAGCACGAGCGCCGTCCCGCTGGGCAGCGGCTCCGCGAAGCCGACGAACGCCCCCGAGGCGCTCCAGTCACGCACCCTGGTGGAGCGTCCCACCGTCACGCCAGCGTAGCGAACCTCGAGAGTGCGAACCTCGAACCCGTTCTCCACGCGGCGATACTACCATGCGATCATCGCGCGGTGACGTCGCCCCGACGCTGGCAGACCCGCACCCTGGCGCTCCGTCCGTCGGTCGCTGTCGCGGCCGTCGCCGCGCTCGCGCTGCTGACGGCGTCCGCCGCCGTGCGCGCCGAGACGGCGGACGCCGACCCCTGGTTCGGGCGCGACAAGCTGCTCCACTTCTCCGCCGCCGGCTCGCTGGCCGTGGTCGGCTACGCGGGCGCCTCGATGCTGACGGAGAGCCGCCCCGCGCGCGCGGGCACCGGCGCGGCGCTGGCGGTCGGCGCCGGCGTGGCGAAGGAGCTGTGGGATCTCGACGGCCACGGGGACGCCTCCTGGCGCGATCTCAGCTGGGATCTCATCGGGGCCGCCACCGGCGTCCTGCTCTCGGTCGGCGTCGATTGGGCGGTGCACCGGATGTTCCATCCTCCCCCGGGCCGGACCCGATGACGAAGCGTCCGACACGGGTGACGGAAGACCACCGTGCGCTGCGCACGCCGCGACGGCGCGCAAGGGCGCTGGGCCCCTTGAACTTCGATAACCTGAGGCTTAAGGTCGTGCCAGAGTTCCGTCGAAAGGTCGAGCAACCAGGACCAAGGAGAGACATCGCTTGATGACGCGCGCGAGACGACTTTTGGGGAGGGTGGCGATTGGGTTCGGCTTGCTTTGCCTGGTTTCGGGTCCCCTGGCCGGCTCCGCGCGGGCGGGCGAGGAGGACGATCTGCAGCGTCAGATCGACACCCAGAAGGCCTCGGTGGCCGATCTGGAACGGCTCGACGAGCTGAAGGCCGTGACCGACGAGATCGCCCGGCTCAAGGCCTGGCTGGACGAGGCCTGGGGGCTGCGCGCCAAGCACGAATACGATCAGGTGCGCGAGGTCCTCGATCGGGCCCTCAAGCAGGAGGATCTGATCCGCGCCCAGATCACGGTCTCCAAGCTGCGCGATCAGGAACAGAAGCGCGAGGCGACGCTCAAGCAGCTGAAGGACAAGATCGCGCACACGCGCAAGCAGCTGCAGGAGACGACCGACAAGAAGAAGTCGCTGGAGAAGGCGGCCCAGTGAACCGACCGACCGTCACCGTCGGCGCGATCGCACTCGGGCTGCTGGCGGCTAGCCTGGGCTGCGCGACGCCGCCCAAGCCCCGCGAGCTCGAGGCGCTCGACACCCTCCGCGCCACCAATCAAGCCAGGCTCCCGGAGGTGGCGAAGCGCGCGCCCGATCTGATGGCCGAGGCCGACCGGCGCGGCGCCGCGGCCCGGGACAACTGGCAGTCGAACGATCTCGACGAGTCCCGCAGCAACGCGTTGATGGCGCAGGTGAAGCTGAAGACGGCCATCGCGCTCTACGACCAGGACCAGCTCAAGGCGCAGATCCAGACGCTGTCGGGCCAGCAGGCCCAGGCCGAGGAGGAGCTGACCGGCCTGACCAAGGATCTGGCCAGTGAGCAGGAGAAGGTCGCCCTGCTCACCAAGCTGGTCGAGGGCCAGCAGGCCGCCGAGGCCGACAAGCAGCGGCTCTCCCAGCAGATGTCCAGCGAGCAGCAGAAGGCCAAGGCCGAGCAGGAGCGGCTCTCCCAGCAGCTCGCCTCCGAGCAGAAGATCGCGGCCGCGCAGCTCTCGCTGCGGACCGCCGACACGGTCGAGGCGATGCACTACGCGTCGACCGACTACGCGACGGCCGGGGATCTGCTGGCCAAGGCCGAGGCGGCGCTCAAGCAGGGCGACTTCGCGGGGGCGCAGACCGCCGCCGACGACGCCAAGAAGAGCGCGGACCGGGCGGCCGCCACCGCCAAGCCTCTCTACGAGAAGGCCGAGGAGTCGAGCCAGAACAAGGCGCGCAACGAGGCGCTGGCCCGCGACGCCCCCGGCATCCCCGGGGCCAAGGTGCGCATCGATCCGCGCGGTGACCTGCAGCGTCTGGTCATCGTCTGCCCCGAGATGTTCCTCAAGCGCGACCCCAACATCGCGCCCGGGCACGACCCGACGCTGGACGCGATCGCCAACCTCCTGAAGAAGTACCCCAACTACCCGGTCCAGGTGGTCGGCTACACCGACAACCGCGGCAAGTCGGGCGAGCTCATCGCCATCTCGGCGGCGCGCGCCCAGGCGGTCTACTCGGCCCTCGCGGAGCGCGGCGTGGAGACCAAGCGCCTCATGGTCAGCGGGCTCGGCGGCGAGGACCCCTTCGTCGACAACAGGTCGGCGGCCGGTCGCGCCAAGAACAACCGGGTCGAGATCGTCTTCCTCTACCATTAGAAGGCCCCCCCGGGCGCACGGGGCGGGTTAAGGTTGTCTCTGGGTGCGAGGATTCCCCGAATATCCTGGCTTGCGGCGCGCCACGACCCGGCTCTCCGCGCGCGCCGCCGTCCTCCTGCTCGCCCTGGCAGCCGCCGCGCCCGCGCTGATCGCCGGCTGCCACGGCAGCCACAGCCCGGGTAAGCCGGACGCCGGTCACGACGCCGGCAGCTGCGGCGACGGCGGCGCCCACAAGGCCAACGGCGCCGCCTGCGGCTGCGACGCCGACTGCGGGAGCGGGTTCTGCGTCGACGGCCTGTGCTGCAACAGCGCCTGCACCGAGACCTGCAAGGCCTGCAACACGCCGGCGGCGCCGGGCATCTGCTCGTTCGTGGCGGCCGGCGGCGCGCCGCGCTCGTCCGCCGTCTGCCCGTCGAGCCCCCCCGCGATGTGCGGTCTCGACGGCACCTGCGACGGCAAAGGGGGGTGCCGGAACTACCCGCTGGGGACGGTCTGCCAGGCCGGTACCTGCGCCGGCGCCTCGGTGGGCGGCATCCGGATCTGCGACGGCGCCGGCAGCTGCAACGCCGGCCCCTCGACGCCGTGCGCGCCGTTCAACTGCGACGGCAAGACCAACGCCTGCATCGAGACCTGCGCCTCCGACGGCGACTGCGTCGCCAACGTCAAGTGCGTCAACGGCAGCTGCGGGCTCAAGCCGATCGGCAGCTCGTGCGCGTCCGACGCCCAGTGCGCGAACGGGTTCTGCGCCGACAAGATCTGCTGCAACACCGCCTGCACCGGGGCCTGCGTCAGCTGCAACCAGAGCGGCCGCATCGGTACCTGCTGGCCCACCGCGGCCGGAGCGGTCGATCCGCACGCCGTCTGCGCCCAGACCGCCGCCTCGACCTGCGGGCAGACCGGCACCTGCGACGGCATCGGGGGCTGCTCGAAGTACGCGGCCGAGACGGTCTGCACCCCCGCCACCTGCAGCGGCAACGTCGAGAACACCGCCGGCACGTGCGACGGGCTCGGCACCTGCCGGGCGCCCGGGGTCCAGAACTGCGGCACCTACCAGTGCACGAACGGCGCCTGCATCAACCACTGCACGGGCGACGGCGACTGCGTGGCCGGGCACAGCTGCGTGAACGGCAGCTGCGGGCCCAAGTCCAACGGGCAGCCCTGCTCGGCCGGCAGCGAATGCGCCTCCACCTATTGCGTCGACGGCGTCTGCTGCAACTCGGCCTGCACCGGCGCCTGCCACAGCTGCGCGCTGTCGACCTCGCGCGGGACCTGCGCGCCGAGCCCCGCGGGCAACCTCGACCCCCGCCAGATCTGCACCGACCAGCACGCGAGCTCGTGCGGGACGGACGGGACCTGCGACGGCGCCGGCAGCTGCCACCGTTACTTGGCCGGCACCCAGTGCGCGGCCGAGAGCTGCGCCGCCGGCGCCTACACGCCGCCGTCGCTGTGCGACGCCAACGGTAACTGCACCGCGCCCGACGCCTTCGCGTGCAAGCCCTACGTCTGCGACGGCACGCGCTGCTTCACCACCTGCAGCGACAACAGCGCCTGCTCGTCGGGGAACGTCTGCACCAGCAACTCCTGTGGCTTGAAGCCGATCGGCGCCTTCTGCTCGACCGGCGCCGAGTGCCAGTCGACGGTCTGCGCGCAGGGGGTCTGCTGCGCCACCGCCTGTACGGGCGCCTGCCAGTCGTGCGCCATCGCCGGGACGATGGGCCAGTGCACCGCCGTCGCCTCGGGCCCCGACCCGGCCGGCACCTGCGTCGACAAGGGGACCGCGAGCTGCGGGACCGACGGCAAGTGCCAGGCCGGCGCCTGCGAGAAGTACCAGCAGGGGACTGCCTGCCAGGGGGCGACCTGCCCGTCCGGCGGCACGTCGTTCACCCCCGGCGGCAGCTGCGACGGCGCCGGCACCTGCGTGGTCCCCGGCTCGACCTCCTGCTTCCCCTTTGCCTGTGGCGTGAACGCCTGCAAGGCGACGTGCAGCAGCGACGCCGACTGCGCGATGCCCGCCACCTGCGTCAACGGCTCGTGCGGGCTCAAGGCCAACGGCGCGGTCTGCTCGTCGGGCGCCGAGTGCAAGAGCACCGTCTGCGCCCAGGGGGTCTGCTGCGCCACCGCCTGCAACGGGACCTGCATGACCTGCGCGGCCACGCCGACCGGCCCGGCCGGGACCTGCTCGGCGGTCGCGGCCGGCGGCACCGATCCAACCGGGACCTGCAGCGACAAGGGGGCGGCGAGCTGCGGGATGACCGGCTTCTGCGACGGCAACGGCGCCTGCGCCCTCTATGGCGCCGGCACGCAGTGCGCGCCGCCCTCGTGCCCGACCGGCACGGTGACGGCCACGCTCGCTCGCACCTGCGACGGCAGCGGCACCTGCAAGCCCGCGGTGACGCAGCCTTGCTCGCCTGACGCGTGCAACGCCGCCGGCACCTCCTGCGTGACGGTCTGCGCCGGCAACTCGGACTGCGCGCCCGGCAACGTGTGCAACAGCGGGATGTGCGGTCTCAAGCACCCGGGGCAGGCGTGCGCCGGCGCCGGCGAGTGCGCGAGCAACAACTGCGTCGACGGCGTCTGCTGCACGAGCCCGAGCTGCGGCACCTGCCAGGCCTGCAACGTGATGGGCAGCGCGGGAACCTGCACCAACGTCTCGGCCAGCGCGGCCGAGCCGCATGGCGGCTGCACCGGCAGCAGCAACTCGCCCTGCGGCAACAACGGGACCTGCGACGGCACCGGCCACTGCGCGAACATCGCGGTCGGCACCAGCTGCGGCGCCGCCGCCTGCACCGCCTCGACCGACACGCCCGTGGGCGCCTGCGACGGCGCCGGGAACTGCGTCCAGACCCCCATGAGCTGCGGCGCCTACGTCTGCGACCCCAGCGCCAGCCCTCCGGCCTGTCACATCACCTGCGCCAGCAACGCCGACTGCATCTCCGGCGACACCTGCCAGTCGGGCTCCTGCACCAACCTCCTGCCGCTCGGCGCGACCTGCACGACCGGGACGCAATGCCTCTCCACCCTGTGCACCGACGGCGTCTGCTGCTCGAGCGGCCCGTGCGGCAGCTGCAAGTCGTGCGCGGTGGTGGTCGCGGGCAGCGCCGGCAACTGCGCCAACGTGGGGACGATCCCGGATCCTGCCGGCCAGTGCGCCGACCAGGGCGCCGCGAGCTGCGGCACGAACGGCCTCTGCGACGGCGCCGGCCACTGCGCGAGCTACCCGGCGAACACCTCCTGCGCCGCCGCCGCCTGCCAGGCGGGCACCGCGATGCTCAACGGCGCCTCGACCTGCGACGGCGCCGGCCACTGCACGCCCACGTCTATGACCAACTGCACACCCTTCGCCTGTGCCGCCGCCGCCTGCGACACCGGCTGCGCCCAGGCGGCCGATTGCGCGGCCGGATTTACCTGCTCGCCCAACCCCGACGGCGGCCCCGGGGCGTGCGTCCCCATGTAGTAGATGGGGAGGGGCAATCTGGGCGCCAATCTGGTCGGGCCGACGGCTCGGCGCGGCAGGCCGCCGCAAACATCATTCTAATCGGCCGGTTGGCCCCATTTCCGGCGCTTGGTTTCGACTTGCCACCCATGCTAGGGTGTCCGCCTGTTCTAGGCCGCCGGCCCGTCGCTTCGCTGTAGTCCCGTCGCTTCGCAGTAGTAGGGAACTCGCGCATGCCCACCGTTCGCGAATACGAAGCCGCCCTGCAAAGGAATCCTGCCGACACCGAAGCGTTCGTCGCGCTGCGGAAGGCATATCGCCAGGCCCAAAAGCATGACCGGCTGGTCACGCTGTACGAGACGCGTGCCCAGGCGATCGAGGACAACGCCAAGGCCGCCGAGCTGTTCTACCTCGCCGCCGAGCTGCGCATCGACCAGCTGGGCGACGCCGAGGGGGCGGAGGCCGACCTGGTCAACGCGGTCGACCGCGATCCGGGCCACATCCGGGCCGCCGCGCGCCTCAAGGACATCTACCGCGAGCAGGGTCGGACCGCCGACTACATGACGATGCTGGAGATGGAGGCGGCCGCCGTCGCGCGCACCCGCGATCCGGCCCGCATCGCCGAGCTCGAGGCGGAGATGGGGCAGCTCTTCCTCAACCACTTCGCCAAGCTGGAACGGGCGGTCCGGAACCCTCAGCGGCAGGGGAAGCTGGCGCCGGAGCACCTCAAGTCGATCGAGTCGGCGCGCAAGATCTACCGGGCGCTGGGCGACTACCGGGCGGTCGTGCGCCTGTACGAGCTCGAGCTCGAGGGGACCAGCGACGCGCGCCGGCGCGCCGACCTCCTGGTCGGCCTCGGGCGCGTGCTGTCCGAGAAGCTCGAGGAGCTGGACGCGGCAGCGCAGCGGCTGTCGGAGGCGGTGCGCATCCGGCCGCGCGACGAGAAGACGCTGGAGCACCTGGCGGCGGTCTACGCCAACCCGAACTGGATCGGCGCCGACGGCATCGAGCGGGCGGCCGCCATCTATTTCCAGGTGGGGCGCCGGCGGCAGGAGGCCGGCGACACCGACAACGCCATCGCCTCGCTGCGCAAAGCGCTGCAGGCGGTCCCCGGCCACACCGAGTCGTCCGAGCTGCTCGAGCGCGTCTACTACGACGCGCGCCGGTTCCAGGAGCTGGATCGCTATTACCGCGAGCGGATCCAGGCGGGCGGCGCCGAGCCCGAGCGGGTCGACTTCCTCTACAAGCGGGCGCAGCTGGCCGAGGGCGAGCTGGGCGACCGGGCCGAGGCTCAGCGGATCTACAACGAGATCTCGCTCATCGAGCCGCCGGGAGGCCCCGCCTCCGAGAAGCTGGTCGAGCTCTACCTGCAGGGGCACGACTACGCCAAGCTGGCGGAGCTGCGCGAGCGCCAGCTGGGCGCGGTCGCCGATCCGGCGACGCGCGCGCGCATCATGCTGGAGCTGGCGGCGCTGTACCGCGACCGCCTGGGCGACGCCGATCAGGCGGCGGTCTACCTGCACGCGGTGCTGGAGATCGAGCCCGAGAACCAGATCGCGCTGGGCGCCTACGCCGAGCACTTCCGGGAGAAGGGCGACTGGGCGGCGCTGGCCGACCTGCTGGAGTTCTCCTACGAGCGGGCGCGCACCGCCGGCGCGACGACCGAGGAGCTGCTGCCCCGCCTCGAGGAGATCGCGGCGGTCACCGAGAAGCAGCTGGGCGATCCCGAGCGGGCGCTCCTCGCCTGGCAACGCGCCGAGGAGATCGCGCCCGCCTATGGTCGCGCACGGGAGGCGCAGCGCCGGATCCTGCTCAAGGCCAAGAGCTGGGACCGGCTGGCCGCGCTGCTCGAGCGCGAGGCGGCGGCGCAGAGCGACGCCGCGGCCCGGATGGACATCCTGCGCCGGGTGGCCCAGCTACACCGCGAGAAGCTGGGGAACGCCAAGCGCGCCATCGACGTCTACCGCGAGATCCTGCGCGGCGATCCGCACGACGCCGTCTCGATGCGGGCGCTGGTCGAGATCTACGAGCGCGAGGGGGACTTCGCCGGCCTGGCGAACGCGCTGCGCGAGCAGATCGAGCTCACCACCTCCAAGCAAGAGCGCGTCGGTCTCCTGCGCCGCGTGCTGGTGATCTACGACGAGCGGACCGGCGATCTCGTGCAGGGACAGTGGGCCGCCAGCGAGATCCTGCAGGCGGTCCCCGGCGACAGGGACACGCTCACCCGCCTCGAGCGGATCCTCGAGCGGGCCGGCCAGCCGGCGGATCTCGTGCGGGTGCTCGATCTGCACGCCAAGCACGCGGCCAACCCCGACGAGAAGCTGCAGATCTTCCGCCGGATCGCCGACATCCTCTACGTCAAGCTGCAGGACCCGACCGGCGCCGCCGCCCGGCTCGAGGAGGTCGTGCACCTCGATCCCGACGACGCCCGCGCGCTGGCCGGCCTCGAGCAGATCTACAGCAACCTCGGGCGCCACGAGGACCTGGCCCGCATCCTCGACATGGAGGTCGAGCGGGTGGTGGCCGACGCGGCCGCGCAGGCCGAGTACCTGCGCCACCTGGCCCGGCTGGTCGAGGGGCAGCTCCACGATGTCGCGCGCGCGCGCAAGGCCTGGGAGCAGCTCTCGGATCTCCTGCCCACCGACGCCGAGGCGCTGGAGGCGCTGGCCCGGCTCTACACCACCGAGCAGGACTGGCAGATGCTGGTCCGCATCCTCGACCGGCAGGCGCCGCTGGCGACCGAGCCCGGGCGCGCCGTCGAGCTGGCGCTGCAGCGGGCCCAGATCTTCGACGAGAAGCTGCGCGACGTCGACGCGGCCGCCGAGGCGCTGGAGCGGCTCATCGCGGAGATCGATCCGCGCAACGCGGAGGCGCACGCGCGCCTGCGCCGCTACTACGAGCAGGACGACAACTGGCCCAAGGTGGTCAAGATCGCCGAGCGCCAGCTGGGGCTCACCGACGACCGGGCCGAGCGCGTCCGCCGCTCGATGGAGCTGGCGGCGCTGGTGCGCGACCGCCTCAACGACGACCGCAAGGCGATCGCCATCTACGAGCGGGTGCTGGAGCTCGATCCCGAGGATCTGGCCGCCCTGGAGGCGGTGGCCGGTCTCTACCTCAAGACCGGAAACCACCAGCGGCTGGCCTACGCCGACGAGAAGCTGCTCGAGCGGACCGAAGATCCCGAGGCCCGTCGCAAGCTGCTGCATCAGATCGCCGATCTCTACGAGACCCACCTCGACGAGCCGGCGCGCGGCTTCGAGTGGTACCGGCGCGCCTACCTCGAGAGCCCCACCGCCGAGAACCTGCAGGTGGTCGATCAGGCCGCCGAGCGCCACGCGCTCTACGACGAGCTGATCCAGATCTACGAGGGGGCGCGCGAGCGGGCCACCGAGCCGTTCGAGCAGCTGGCCGCCTCGCTGAAGATCGCGCTCATCTGCGAGGAGAAGCTGAACGACCCGTCGCGCGCGTTCCAGACGCTGATCGACGCGCTGCCGGCCGACCCGGCCGGCGACGAGCTGCTGCACAACCTCGAACGACTGGCCGAGCGGACCGGCGACTGGAAGCGCCTGCTGGACGTCTACGCCCAGGTGGCCCGCGCCCGGACCGAGACCGAGGAGCGGGTCGAGCTCTTGCGCCTGCGCGCCGAGGTGCGCGAGAAGCGCATGGGCGACCCCTCGGCGGCGCTCGACGAGACCCTGCGCAGCTTCGCCATCGAGCCGCGCAACGCCAGGACCCAGGAGGAGATCCTGCGGCTGTCGCGGGTGACGGGCCGCTGGGAAGAGGCGATCAAGGTCCAGGGCCAGCTGTTCGCGCTGGCCGACGAGCTGCCGGAGAAGCTGTCGGTCGCGCGCAACGCCGCCCACCTGGTCGAGCACGAGGTCAAGGACCTGGTGCGCGCCTTCCGGGCCTACCTCAACGCCTTCCGGCTGGCGCCCGACGACGAGGAGATCGTCGGCCACCTGTGGCGGCTGGCGACCAGCATCGGCCGCTACCACCACAAGGAGCTCCCCGCCCCCTCGGCCGAGGAGCTGGCCGAGGCCGAGGACGTGGGTGCGGCCGCCGGTGTGGCGGCGGGCGCGACGAACGGCGTCTCCGAGGCCGAGACGTCGCTGGCGGACGATGAGGAGGCGAGCGATGCGAGCTCGCTGGACGTCGTGTCGTCCGAAGAGGTGGACGTCGAGGTGGAGGTCGACGCCGACGAGGAGGCCGAGCCGAGCCCGTTCGGCGACGGCAGCGAGACGATCGTCGCCACCGCCCCGCCCGAGGGCGCCTACGACGACGCCGCCGACATGGCCACGCCGCCGCCCGTCGCCGCCCGGAGCGCCTACGCGGGCGGAGACGTCACCGGCGTCGAGACCGCCGAGTTCGACGACGACGCGATCGAGGAGATCGGCGACGAGGAGCTCCTCGAGGAGGAGAGCGTCGACGACGAGGTGGTGTCGGCGCGTCCCCCCTCCCCGCCGCCGCTGACGCACGGGGACGACGACGATCGGCCGTACGACACGCCCTGGGAGGAGCTGGCCGCCGCCTACGAGTCGCTGCCCGCCGAGGACGCCGACGATCGCTGGGTCTACCTGCGCAAGATCGCCGAGGTCTGGGAGAAGGGGCAGCACGACGTCGACCGCGCGCTGGAGGCGCTCGAGCGCGCCTTCCGCCTGGACATCACCGACGTCGAGGTGCGCGCCGAGCTCGAGCGCATCGGCGAGCAGTACGGCAAGTGGGAGCGCCTGGCCGAGATCTACCTGCGCGCGATCGACGAGTTCGGGCCGATCGAGACGGCTGTGACCCTGCACCACGACGCCGCGCGCGTGCGCGAGCGTCTGGGACAGATCGACCGCGCCGAGGAGCTGTACCGCGCCATCCTGCGGCTGCGCTCCGACGACCAGGTGGCGGCCAAGCGGGTCGAGGAGATCTGTCGGGACGCCCAGCGCTGGGAGGATCTGGCGAACATCCTCGAGCAGCGAACCGGCAGCCCGACGGACGCCCTCCCGCACGGACCCGAGCGGCGCGCGCGCCTGCGAGAGCTGGCCAGCCTGTACGAAGAGCGTCTGGAGCGCCCTTACGAGGCGATCGACACGCTGGAGCGCCTGCTGCGCGAGTCGACCGACGAGGAGCGCGGCAGCGCCGATCTTTCTGACGATCTTGCCGCCGATCTGCCTGCCGATGTCGCGCCGGTCGAGGAGACGCTGGCGGCGCACGAGGTGCTGGCTCGGCTCTACTCGCGGGTGGGCCTGTGGGCCAAGGTGGTCGACAACCTGCGCGCCCGCGCCGACCTCATCAGCGACAAGGACAAGGCGCGCGCGCTGCGCCTCGAAGTGGCGGCGGTCTACGAGAAGGAGCTCGGGCTCCCTGACCGCGCGATCGAGGCCTACGAGTCGGTGCTGGCCGAGATCCCCGACGACGCCCAGGCGCTGGAGGCGCTCGACCGCCTGCAGGAGGCGGGCGGCCACTTCGACGACCTGCAGGAGATCCTGCAGCGGCGCGCCGCCACCGCCAAGGGGAGCGAGAGGGTCGAGCTGGTCCGGCGGCGGGTCAAGATCCTGCAGGACCGCCTGAACAACCCGGAGGCCGCCGCGGGCGCGCTGCGCGATCTCGGCGCCGAGGCCATCGCCGACGACGACCTGCTGGCGGTGCTGCTGCGCAACCTGCGCCGCGCCGGGCTGGCCCACGAGGCGTCGCGCGTGCTGACCCAGCGGATCGATCTGGAGAAGGCGCGCAAGGGCGGCGCCAACATGGCGCGCATCGCCGAGCTGAACCTGGAGCTGTCGCTGCTCAAGCTCGACGATCTCAACGATCCGGCGGCGGCCCGAAAAGAGGTCGAAGCGGCCCTGCAGGCGGCGCCGGACAACCCGGCCGCGCTGGGCGCGCTGGCCCGGCTGCACCTCAAGGCCAACGACTACGCCGCCTACTCGGCGGCCCGCATGCGCGAGGCGAAGGCGCTCTCCGGCAAGCCCGAGGCGGTCGAGGCGCTGCTCGACGCCGGGCGGGTCTACCGCGAGCAGCTCAACGACCCGGCCAAGGCGCGCGACGCCTTCGAGGCCGCGCTGCGCGAGGATCCCGACAACGCCGAGGCGCTGCACGCGCTGGCGGCGGTGCTGTCCGCCGAGGCGAACTGGGACGAGGCGCGGCGGGTGCTCACGCGCCAGCTGGAGATCAGCAGCGAGCCGCGCGCGCGCGCCGCCGTGCTGAGCGATCTGGCGCGCGTCGCCTGGGAAGGGGCCGGCGACGCGGCGGAGGCGCAGAAGCACCTCGACGAGGCGCTGACGCTGGTGCCCGATCACCTGCCCGCGATCCTGGAGATCGCCGACATCTATTACAAAGAGGGCCAGTGGGCCGAGGCCGAGAAGCGCCTCACCGAGGCGGTGCGCCGGCTGCGCAACCAGCCGCAGCAGGCGGCCAAGCTGTTCCAGCGGCTGGCGGAGGTGCACGAGAAGACCGGCAAGCTGGACGAGGCCTACCGCCAGCTGATCGAGGCCGACAAGATGGGCCCCGGGCAGCTGCTCACCAAGCTGTCGATGGGCGAGAACCGCTTCCGGGCCGGCAAGTGGCGGGAGGCGGCCATGCACCTCGGCGCGCTGGCGGACCACCCCGACGCCGCCACCTACCCCGACGAGGTGGCGGACGCGCTGGCGCACGCCGCCCAGGCGGAGGTCAAGCTGCGGCGCCCCGAGCGGGCCATCGAGCTGTACGAGGCGGCCCTCGCCCTGCGCAGCGGGCACCGGGCCTCGCTGCGGGCGCTGGCCGATCTGGCGCTCGAGCGCGGTGAGCGCGAGAAGGCGTCCAGCTACCTGCGCCGCCTGGCGGACGACTCGTCCGACCGGACCGAGCGGGCGCAGACGCTCGAGCAGCTGGGCGATCTCTACGTCGAGCTGGACGACGAGGCGCAGGCGCTCAAGGCGTACACCGACGCGCACAAGGCGTCGGCGGCCCCCTCCGAGGAGCAGGTGGGCCTCCTGGAGAAGACCCTCAAGCTGCAGCGGGCGCGCGGCGACTCCGAAGGAGCGGCCGAGACCTCGGCGCTGCTCATCGATCTGGTCAAGGATCCCAAGGAGCGCGCCGAGAAGCGGCGCGACGCGGCGCTGCTGCTGGCCGAGCAGGGCGAGATCAAGGAGGCCTCGGCGCTGCTCGACCAGGCGCTCACCGAGGACCCGCACGACGAGGCGGCGCTGTCGGCGCTGTGCGATCTCGGCGACCGGCTGCCGCCCAGCTTCGGCCTCGGCGAGAGGCTGGCGCACGCGCTCGACGAGCTGGGGCCCCCGGCCGATCAGCCGGCCTCCCGCGCCCGCCGGGCCCGCCTCTGGCAGCGGCGCGGCGAGCTGGTCCGGGCCCGCGATCCAAAGGGGGCCATCGCGGCCTTCGAGCAGGTGGTGGCGCTGACCCCCGACCAGTTGCCCGCGCGCGAGGCGCTGGCGGCGCTGTACGGCGACGACGCGCAGCACGAAGAGGCAGCCATCGAGAACCACAAGCAGCTGCTCAACGCCGACATCACCCGCTCGGCGTCGCTGCGCGCGCTGGCCGCCATCTACACGCGGCGCGGGCTGGCCGACCGCGCGCACTGCTGTCACGAGCTGCTGGCCCTGCTGGGGACAGCGACGCCGGCCGAGCTCTCCTTCCTGCGCGAGAGCCCGACGCCCGAGCTGAAGCCGGACGACCCCTACGCGGCGCCGCTCGACGACCAGGATCGCGCCCGGCACCTGGCGCTCGGCGAGGCGACCCTGATGTCGGAGATCTTCTCCTGCCTGTGGGCCGGCGCCCCCGGCCTCATCGGCCAGCGCCTCGAGGACTTCGGCGTCTCGGCGCGCGACAAGGTGTCGCCGATGGCCGAGCTCGACCTCGGCAGGATCTATGGCCAGGTGGCCAAGGCGCTGGGCAACAAGAAGACCGCGCTCTACGTCCGCCCCGAGGGGACGCCGGGCGAGGTGGAGATCGTCGTCCAGGCGCCGCCCGCCCTGGTGGTTGGCCCCGCGCTGGCCGACGAGCGGGCCGCGGCGGCCGAGATCCGGTTCCAGATCGCCCGCGGGATCGAGCTGACCCGGCCCGAGTACATCCTGGCCGCGGGTGTGCGCCCCAAGCAGTTCACCGCGCTGTTCGCCAGCGTGCTGAAGGCGTTCCACCCGCGCCACGCCAAGCGGCGCGCCGCCGCCGGCGACACCGCGGCCGAGCAGGCGGCCAAGCTGAAGAAGAACGTCCCCTACAAGGTCTCCAAGCAGCTGGTCGAGCTGTTCCAGGGGCTGGGGACGACCTCCTGGAGCTCGCTGCGCTGGCGCTCGGTGGTCCATCAGATCGGCAACCGCACCGGTCTGGTCCTGTGCGGCGACCTGGCGACCGCGGCGCGGATCGTCATCCACGAGGCCGGCGTGCTCCCCAACGGCGAGCCGCCGACCCCCGAGGAGATCCGCCGCATCGCCGTCACCAACGAGCCGGTGCGCGAGCTGCTCCGGTTCGCCGTCAGCGACGACTACTTCGCCCTGCGCGAGAAGCTGGGCACCGCGATCGCCAAGGCCGCGGCGGCCTAGGTCGCCGCCAGCTCCAGCCGGCGCAGCCGCTCCGTCCAGGCGGCAAGATCCGGGGGCCAGGGGCTCTCGAACGAGAGCGGCGCCCCGGTGCGCGGGTGGACGAAGCCGAGCGTGGTGGCGTGCAGCGCCATCCGGGGTGCGGGGGCGTCGCGGAACGGCGCCCCGTAGCGATCGTCGCCGATCACCGGGTGGCCGGCCGACAGCGCGTGCAGGCGGATCTGGTGGGTGCGGCCGGTCTCGAGGCGGCAGGCGAGCATGGTGGCGCGCGCGCCGAACCGCTCGCGGACGGCGAGGTGCGTGACGGCCGGCCGGCCGCCCACCGGTTTGGCGATGCGGGTGAGCCCCTCCGGAAAAGCGCCGGCGACGACCGCCAGGTAGATCCGCTCGAGGTCGTGCGTGCGGAACCGCTCGGAGAGCGCGCGGTTGGCGTCCGGCGTCTTGGCGAAGACGATGAGGCCGCTGGTCTCGAGGTCGATGCGGTGGACCACCAGGATGCGCGTCGACGGAGCTGGGCTTCGCCCGGCGGGGTCGTCGCCGGAGGGTGCGGGAACCCGCTCGGGGTCCCCGGTCAATCGGGGGCCGCCGGCCAGGCGCCGCTCGAGCAGCGAGACGAGGTTGTTCCGGTCGCTCTCGGGTGTCGGCGCCGCCAGCAGGCCGGCCGGCTTGTCGACGACCACGATGTCGTCGTCCTCGAACACCACGGCAAAGGGAGGCAGCCTGCGCTCGTCTTCGGCGCGCGCCTCCCGACCCGGCCGCCCCGTCGCCCGCGCCAGCGCGCCGCCCACGACGGCGACGACCTTCTCGCCGGCGCGCGCGGGCCGCCCGGCGACCTTCACCCGCCGCCCGTCGACGAACACGCCGCCGATGTCGAGCAGCACGCGCGCCTGCCGCCGCGACAGCCCAGGCACGCGCGCCGCCAGCACCTGGTCGAGCCGCCGCCCGGCGTCCTCGTCGCCGACGGTGAAGGAGACCTTCTCTGGCCCGGGCATGGGGCCAGAACCTAGCACCCGAACTTCGTCGAACCTAAGGTAGTCTGCGGTCCAGAGGCGCCATGGACCGCAAACAACGGCTGTTCGTCTACCTGACCGGCGTCTTCGTGGCCGCGCTGCTGGTCAGCGACCTCATCGGCGGCAAGTTCTTCCGGGTGGCCGGGCTCGACTTCTCGGTCGGGATGATCCCCTTCCCGCTCACCTTCCTGCTGACCGACATCGTCAACGAGTTCTACGGCACCGAGGGGGCGCGCCGGCTGACGTACGTCGGGCTGGTCACGGCCATCTTCGTCTTCACCGTCATCAACGTCGCCATCGCGCTTCCCACCAGCCCCGAGTCGCCGCTCGCGGGCGACGTGTTCAAGAACGTGATCGGCTCCTCGGTGCGGCTCTACATCGCTTCGCTGGTGGCCTACCTGGTCGGCCAGCTGCTGGACATCTCGATCTTCCTCTTCGTCCGCCGCGTCACGGGCGAGCGCTTCCTCTGGCTCCGCTCGACCGGCTCGACCGTCGTCTCGCAGGCCATCGACTCGCTGGTGGTGAACTTCGTGTTTCTCTCGGGCTCGAAGTCGATGGTCTACATCCTGCGCACGGCCCGGAACAATTACCTGGTCAAGCTGGCGCTCGCCATCGGCCTGACGCCCCTCATCTACCTCGGACACGGAATCCTCCACCGCTATCTTCACGTGCGGGAGGTCCTGGTGCACGACCCCGTGCCGCCCGAACCCGGCGACGAGCTCCTGCCGAGCTAGCTCGGCCATAGCAATGGCACGTAGCAATCGGTAGCGCCGATTTTGCCCTTGCCTGCCCCGGATCTTTCTAGGGACACTCTGCGAGCATGAAGAGCTTGGTTCTGGCAGGTGGGGTGGACTATTCGGCACACGCGCAAGGCTTTCGGGGGCGCCTCGGGTCCGTCGTGGTCGCCGCGCTCCTGGCGGCGGCGCCCCTCGCCTGTGGCGGGAGCGGCGGTGGAGCGGGCACCGGCGGCGCGGGCGGCGGAAACGCCGGCGCGCCGGGATCGGGCGGCGCGATGGGCCTGGGGGGATCCAGCGGCAAGGGTGGAGCCACCGGAACCGGCGGAGCGGCCGGTGCGACCGGCACAGGAGGGACCGGCGGAGGCAGTGGAGCGACTGGCGCAGGCGGCGGTGCCGGCGCTCCCGGAACCGGCGGCGCGGCCGGCGCCGCTGGAAACCCCGGCACCGGTGGCGGTGCAGGCACGGCGGGAGGTCCCGGTACGGGCGGCTTTGCGGGCGCCGGCGGAATCAAGGGCACCGGCGGTTCTGGCGGCACCCCCGGGACCGGCGGCGCCGCTGGCGCGGCAGGCACGCCCGGAACCGGCGGCGCGGCGGGCGCGGCAGGCACACCCGGAACCGGCGGTGCGGCGGGCGCGACCGGAACTGGAGGAGCGGCCGGTGCCGCGGGCGCAACCGGAACAGGAGGCGCCGCGGGCGCGGCTGGAACGACGGGCTCGGGCGGCACGGCGGGAGCGGGCGGCGCAACAGTGACGCCGGGGGTCTGGAGCGCCCCCGTCACGCTGGCCAAGGGCGCAAACTGGGAGAAGGTGATCCTCGACGGGAACGGCAACGCGATGCTGCTCTACGCCATCCACCCCGGCACCGACTCGAGCGGTGGCATCTTCTCTCGCGCGCTCTCGCCGTCAACCGGGTGGCAGCCGCCACAATCGATCGTCGTTTGCGGAGGGTGCGGCTTCCTCTCGGGGGCGAGCGGCACGAACATCGACGCCGACATGAACGCCGCCGGTCTGGCGACGCTGAGCTGGATCGACGGCGCCATCGGCGCGAACGTGGCGGCGCGCGCGCGCCGCTACGACGGACACACCTGGGATACGGCGAACGAAACCGTCCCGGCGACGGCGACGAATCTGCACGTCTACGTCAGCCCGGACGGCACGAGTCACGTGGTCGCCGGTCAAACGGACTACTTCAAGCCCTCCTCGGCGGCCGCCACCGACGCCTGGACCACGTCCGCCACCAACCTCCTCTCGAACGCCAACACCCTCTGGTCTTCGTTCGATGCGCAGGGCAACGGCTTCCTCGCCGGGGGCTCGAACACGAACGCCAACGTCACGCGCTTCGTGGCCGCCGCGCCGGCCGGCTGGCTGGGGCTACAGACCGCCGGAACGGCCAGCGCGGCGATGATCCCCCACGTGGCGGCCTTCCCGGGCCAGAAGGGCCTGATCGTCTGGCCGGACGCCGGCCAGGTCGACTACTCGACGTTCACCATCGCGGCCGGCTGGACGAAGCAGTCCACCGTGGGGACGCTGGTGAGCACGTCCGTCACCGACCTTCAGATGGCCAGCAACGCGACCAGCGCGGTGCTGACCTGGTTGCAGACGGTCGGCAGTGTCAGCAACGTCTACAGCAGCGTCTACAACGGCAGCGCCTGGGCCACGCCCGCGCTGGTCAGCGACGGCAGCCACACGGCCGTCGACGGAGCCGGTCACACGCCCGTCGGGATCGACGGCCAGGGGAACGCCTTCTCCCTCTGGTACCAGGGGGCCACCACGCAGCCCGACATCATGTTCTCCCGTTACGCGAGCAGCAGCGGCACCTGGTCGACGCCGTCGAAGATCGCCACCGCCACCGGCACGGTGGGGTACCTGCAGATCGCCGTCTCGAACAACGGCGTGGCGGTGGCTGCCTGGTCGGTCGGCACGGTCGTCTACGCCAGCGTCTTCGAGACGACGGCACCGACCACTACCGGCACCGGCGGCAGCGGCGGATCGGGCGCCGGGGGGACGAGCGGAACGGGCGGCACCGGCCCCGGGCCGAACCTCATCACCAACGGCGACTTCTCGAACGGCCTCGCCCCGTGGCACCTGGTCAACAACATCACCAACACGTCGACCATCAACTACACCATCCAGAACGGCCAAATCTGCGTGACCCAGGGGGCGGTCCAATCAATCACCCTCGGTTGGCCGGACGGCAGCACCCCGGGGCTGACGCTGCCGCCCAATACCTCGTACATGCTGTCGTACAGCGGGTCGTACACGGGTACCCAGACCCAGCCGGTCCTCGTGGACAGCAACGCCGGGCCCGGCGGACTCCCTGACGCAAACAGCTCGTTCACCTCGACGCTGCAGCGGTTCGTGCGCCTCTTCACCACGGGGGGGGCGACCAGCTACCCCGGGTTCGGGGTCGCGTTCAACCTGACGCACGCGGTGACCGGTGACGTGTTCTGCTTCAGCAACGTCTCTCTCGTCGAGGAGGGGAACAGCAGCCAGATCGGAACCGTGGGCGGACCGCTGGGACCGAATCTGATCGCCAACGGGGACTTCTCGAACGGCCAGACCGGCTGGACCGTCTCGCCGTCCGGCACCACCGTCACCACCGGCACGAACGGACTTTGCCTCGCTGTCACCAGTACCCAAACCGTGGTCTCCAGTCCGATCCCGCTGGTCTTCGGCGCCAGCTACGAGCTCAGCTACGACGTCACGGTGACCGCCCTCGGCGCGAGCGCGACCACCGCCCAGATCGCCCCGGCCGGGAGCCCGTCCGGCTACTTCTCTTTCAGCGCTGATCCGGCGCCGACCACGACCGGCACGTTCGCGCACGTCTTCACTTCCTACGTCTCGGATCCCGCAGCGGTCCTTCAGCTGGCGGGGGGCGGTGGAGGCTCGTGCTACGACAACGTGTCGCTGGTCCAGATCATGGCGCCCTGAGCGGCGCCGTCACCGCACCGGCGGCGCTCGTTCAATTTCATCGCGCCCTGAGCGCCGCGCCTCACGCCGCCGGCGGCGGGGCCGGCGTCGGGAGCACGGGGGCCGACATGACGCCCAGCTTCGGCATCTCGGTCAAGACCAGCGGCAGGAGCTCGTCCATGCGCTTCACGTAGAGGATCTCGATCTCGTTGCGCGGCTGCTCGGGGATGTCGATGACGTCCTTGCGGTTGCGCTCGGGCAGGATGACCCGCTTGATCCCGGCGCGGTGCGCGGCCAGGAACTTCTCCTTGATGCCGCCCACGGGCAGCACCAGGCCGCGCAGCGTGATCTCGCCGGTCATCGCCACGTCGTTGCGGATCGGCTTGTTGGTCAGCAGCGACGCCATGGCCACGAACATCGTCACGCCCGCCGAGGGGCCGTCCTTGGGGATGGCGCCGGCCGGAATGTGGACGTGGATGTCGGTCTTCTCGAGGAAGTTCTCTTCCAGGCCCAGCCAGCGGGCGCGCGAGCGGATGAACGACAGCGCCGCCTGCGCCGACTCCTTCATCACGTCGCCGAGCTGGCCGGTGAGGACCAGCTGCCCCTTGCCGTTCATCTTGGTCGCCTCGATGAACAGGATGTCGCCGCCCACCGGCGTCCAGGCGAGGCCCGTCGCCACGCCCGGCTCCGCCGTCCGCTCGGCCACCTCGGAGATGTACTTCGACGGGCCCAGCAGGTCGCCGATGCGCGCCGCCGTCACGTGCTCGATGGCCGCCGCTTTTCCTTCGGCGACCAGCACCGCGATCGCCCGGATGACGTTGGCGGCCTCGCGCTCGAGGTTGCGCACGCCGGCCTCGCGCGTGTAGCTGTCGATGATCTCGGCCAGCGCGGCGTCCTCGAAGATCACCTTCTCCTTCGAGAGCCCGTGCTCCTCGAGCTGCTTGGGGATGAGGAACTGCTTGCAGATGGAGAGCTTCTCCTCGCGCGTGTAGCCCGGGAGCTCCAGCACCTCGAGCCGGTCACGCAGCGCGGGCGGGATCGGATCCATGATGTTGGCGGTCGCCACGAACATCACCTTGGAGAGGTCGAACGGCACCTCGAGGTAGTGATCCGAGAACGTATGATTCTGCTCGGGGTCGAGCACCTCCAGCAGCGCCGCTGCCGGGTCCCCGCGGAAGTCGTGCCCCAGCTTGTCGATCTCGTCGAGCATGAAGACCGGGTTGTTCGACCCCGCCTTCTTCATCCCCTGAATGAGCCGTCCCGGAAGCGAGCCGACGTAGGTGCGCCGGTGGCCGCGGATCTCGGCCTCGTCGCGCACGCCGCCCAGCGAGATGCGGATGAACTTGCGCCCCAGCGAGCGGGCGATGGAACGCCCGAGCGACGTCTTGCCGACGCCGGGCGGGCCGACGAGACAGAGGATGGGCCCCTTCTTGTCGCTCTTCAGCTTGCGGACCGCCAGGTACTCGAGGATGCGCTTCTTCACCTTCTCGAGGTCGTAGTGGTCGGAGTTGAGGATGTCGCGCGCCGCCTGGATGTCGAGCTTGTCCTCGGTCGAGACCGCCCAGGGGAGCTCGACCAGCCACTCGAGGTAGGTGCGCGTGACAGTGTACTCCGCCGACGAGGGCTGCATCACCTTGAGCCGCTCGAGCTGCTTCATGGCGACCTTCTCGGTCTCGGGCGGCATCTTGGCCGCCAGGACCTTCTCCCGGAAGTCGTCGAGGTCGCCGCCCGTCTCGTCGATCTCGCCCAGCTCCTCCTTGATCGCCTTGAGCTGCTGGCGCAGGACGTACTCGCGCTGGTTGCGCCCCATCTCCTCCTGCACCTGGCTGTTGATCTTCTCGCGCACTTTCAGGACTTCGTGCTGCCGAGAGAGGAATTGCAGAACCTTGCGCAGGCGGGTCTTGAGATCGAACGTCTCCAGGACGTCCTGCTTCTCGTCGACCTGCACGTCGAGGTTCGAGATGATGACGTCCGACAGCTGCCCCGGCTCGACCACGCTGTCGACCAGCGCGCTCGCCTCCTTGGGGAGCTCGGGCATCAGCTTGATGACCCGCTTGGCGACGTCCTTGACGTTCATCACCAGCGCGTCGAGCTCGACGTCGGACGAGGGCGAATCGGGCAGCGCCTGGACCCGCGCCGTCATGAACGGCTCCTGCCCGCCGATCTCCAGGATGCGGATGCGCGCCACCCCCTGCAGGATCACCGAGAAGTTGTCCTTGGCCAGCTTGATGACCTTGAGGATGCGGGCCGCGCAGCCGACCATGTAGAGGTCGCCGGCCCCCGGCTCCTCGGTGCGCGCGTCGCGCTGGGTCACGATGCCGATCACGGGGCGCTCCTTGGAGATCGCCTCCTCGACCAGCTTCACCGACTTCTTGCGCCCGACGTCGATGGGGATGATCGAGCCCGGGAACAACACGGAGTTCCGCAGCGGAAGGATTGAAATGACGTCGGGGACCTCGACCGGGCCTTCGGGCACCGGCTTCTTGGTGGCCATGTTTCGATCGTATACGCGACGCGCCTCTTCCGCCAGTCGAGCAGGCACGAACCCCGAGGCTGCGGATTCCAGCCGACAGACTTCGTGGACCCTTCGTGAACCCTTCGTTCGACCCTTCGTCGCCCCTTCCAGCCTCCTTCGCGCCCCGGCGGCCTGCCGGGCGCCCGCCGTGATAAAATGAAGGCCTCTTTTTTCGCAGGAGGCCCTCCTCATGCGCTTAGCCTGCTTCTTGCCCCGTTTTCTGGCCCTGACGGCGCTGGCCGTGGCGGCGCCCAGCGGCGCCCGCGCCCAGTCGGCGGCGGACTCCGACGCCCTCTCCGCGTACGACGAGCAGGCCGTCGGCGTCCGGCATCTGGTGGTCCCGCTCCGCGACGGGACGACGACGGACCAGCAAGGCCGCGTGCTCTACAGCGGCGAGTGGGACGCCTTCCAGGGGCCCGATCACCACCCGATCGACGAGGAGGCCTTCTTCCGGATCGTCGGCCGCGACGACCTCGCCCGGCGCCACCACCGCGAGGCGATCGTCAAGCGCAGCCTCTCCGTGGGAGGTTGGGTGCTGGTCCTCGGCGGCGCCATCGCCACCGGCGTGGCCGTCATGCCTCGCGCGCAGCCCGCGGTCGGCTACCAGGGCGGCGGGCCCGCGCCTTACGGGCTCAATCCGGCCTGGAGCCTGGGCGCCATGGGCGCCGGCTTGGTGTCGATCATCGTCAGCCACTTCCTCGATCCGACCCCGGTGAACGCCGACGAGGCCGACCGCCTGGCCCGCGACCATGACCGGTCCCTGCAGAGCCGCTTCGGACTGACCGACACGGCCGCGCGCGACTGAGCCCGGCGCGATCGGTTCGGGCTCTTCCGGTTGCTGACCTACGACTCCCGCTTGGTCACGCTCGTGGCCTCGGGGTGTGTCGGCCTAGAAGGGGTTCTTCATCTCCAGCACCGGACTCCCAGAGGACTTCGACAGGCTGCCCGGACGAGGCGCGGCCAGGGAGCGGCCCGCGCTCACGCGCGCGAGGTCCCAGGACTTCGTCTGCCGCTGCCGGGCGCGCCGCTTCCGGGTGTCGGCGCCGTAGCTCACCTGCAGCGTGTGGGGGTCGCTGAACACGATGGTGCCCGGGTCCATCTCCGTCAGCCCGTCGATGGGATCGCCCCAGTCCCATCCGCCGTCGTCGTCGTACACGGCGTCCGGATCGGGCGCCGGCGCCGGCGGGCGCCCGACGTCGTAGAGCGCATCCTGAACGGCGTCGTAGAGCTGCAGCCTGAACCGCCCCGCGCTGAAGCTCTGGTCCCTCCGGAAGATCCCCACCGCGGCCACGAACCGCCCCTCGGGACCGGGCACCGCCGCGAAGGCGATCCAGCCGCCGTCGGCCGTGACGCGCGACCTCGTCAGCGCGCCGGTCCCCTCGTCGACAAACTGGAGATCGTCGAGCGGCAGCCAGGCGCCGATCTCGAACTGACCGCCGATCAGGAAGGCCCGCCTGGCCGCCACGTAACAGAGGACCTTCCAGGTCCCTTCCAGCCTCTTCGTCGCGATCGGCTTGCCGCCGGCGAGCGCCCGCAGCTCGAGGCGCGCCGCACCGTACGTGCCGTCGTGCATCGCCATCTCGGTGGTCTGCACCCGAAGCTGTGACGTCGCCCCGTTCGTCCACGGCGCGCTCTCGTCCGGGTGCGCCTTGAACAGTGCCTGCGACGGATCGTCGGAGGGAGCGGCGCCGTCGACCGACCCGGCGTCGTGCCTGACGGCCACGGCGCCCACGACCGTGGCGGCGGACGGCACCTCCACCTTCGCCCCCGAGCGCGCGGGCTCGCGGCGGCCGCACCCGAGGGCGGCCGCCGCGATGGCGGCAAGAAGAAGCGAGCGCGGGATGGCTACCGCTTCTTGTCGCTCACCGGCTTCGGCTGCGGCGTGAGGGTATGAACCGTGGCTCCCCCCGAAGCGGCGCCCCCGGCGGCCAGCGCCGGCCCGCCCGTGTCGCGGGAGATGGTGTGGTGGGCGAGGACCTTGGCCTCGATCTTCTTGGCCACGTCGGGGTGCTCGCGCAGGTACTGCTTGGCGTTCTCGCGCCCCTGGCCGATGCGGTCGCCCGCGAAGCCGAACCAGGCGCCCGACTTCTCGACCGCGCCGCACTCCGCCCCCAGGTCGACGAGATCCCCTTCCTTGCTGATCCCCTCGCCGTAGAGGATGTCGAACTCGACCTCCCGGAACGGGGGGGCCATCTTGTTCTTCACCACCTTCACGCGCGTGCGGTTGCCGACCACCTTGTCGCCGTCCTTGAGCGCGCCGACGCGGCGGATGTCCATGCGCACGCTGGCGTAGAACTTCAGCGCGTTGCCGCCGGTCGTCGTCTCCGGGTTGCCGAACATGACGCCGATCTTCATGCGGATCTGGTTGATGAAGATGACCAGCGTGTTGGACTTGGCGATGGTGCCGGTCAGCTTGCGGAGCGCCTGGCTCATGAGCCGCGCCTGCAGGCCGACGTGCGCGTCGCCCATCTCTCCCTCGAGCTCGGCGCGCGGCGTGAGCGCGGCGACCGAGTCGACCACGATGACGTCGACGGCGCCCGAGCGGACCAGCATCTCGGTGATCTCCAGCGCCTGCTCGCCGCAGTCGGGCTGCGAGACGAGCAGGTCGTCGGTCCGCA
>Ga0070734_10002108_pt1 | contig 25692 bp, 24 predicted proteins | sample Coa_R1_8_FD_66444 | JGI IMG/M metagenome (GOLD analysis project Ga0070734, IMG submission 66444) | Surface soil microbial communities from Centralia Pennsylvania, which are recovering from an underground coalmine fire - Coalmine... | ecosystem: Environmental > Terrestrial > Soil > Unclassified ...
TCGGCTGCCATGTGCGACCGTAGTCGTTGGTCTTCCACACACCGCCATTGCACACGCCAATGTAAAAAACGTTCGGCTGGCTGGGCACGCCAGCGACGCCGCGAGTGCGTCCGCCACGGAAGGGGCCAATGGAGCGCCAGTGGAGGGATCGAAGGAAGGTGGGAGGGATGGAGGCCTCGGAAGACTGTAAGTGACCCGTCATGTGGACGCCTGGGTTGGCGGACGAAGCTGCTCGTAGAGGTGTGATTGCCAGAGGTTCGCGAGGGCTGAGATTCTGGGCAAACGCCCCCAGTGAGATGGCCGTAATGACGATCAGAGACGAACAGCGCGAAAATAAAAACACAGTATCCTCCCAGGAAAAAGAGGAGGATACCTTAAAGTGCATTTTTAAGCCAAACGGCAATGGTGTTTGGATTTTAGACTCTATTAGATTGTGAAAGGCCGTTCTTTTTCAAATTTCGGATCTCGTGGCCCCCTAACCTCATAAGTAGGTGCTTGAATGCGGATCATTGCATATCGGATGGCCAGGAAAAAATCATGGTAAGAGCCGGCGAACGCGCCATTATCCCAGACAGCCAGGAGCTTTTGGGTGAACAGGCCGTGTTTTGTCAGGAAAATCGAGAGCGCATTAGCCCTGCTGCTGGAGAATATAATAGCTGTGGCATGCAATTTGCGATTGTCGCCAGGCTTGGTAGTTGAATTTTTCTTCGTGGAATTGCTTCGCACGTCCAGAGCGGTTGCTGGGACTAGCTTATTCACAACCGAGAGGCCGACCTCTTCCTGAAGAAATCTGATTTGCTTCAGAAGCGGGGGAAGGATGTTCTGGCTGAAACAGCAATCTGAGATGCCCACGATGCGCACTCCCTTTTTGAACAGGCCGAAGACCGAATGCAGCTCCGTTCTGTCCACCATTCGATCATAAGCCAGCCACGCATTCGCTTTCTTGGAGCGCAGCCCATTGCCTTCCCGACCATGGCCGGAAAAGGTGACCAGAAAGATGTCGCCGGGCTGTAAGATAGCGGTCTTTTCGCGAATATAAGTCAGAATGTTGTCAGCGGTGGCTTCTTCCGCGATCATTTTTTTGGCCTGGAACCCCTGCTGTTGCGCGATCGTCTCCATCTCATTGGCGTCATTTTCAGCGCCGGCCAAAGGCTCGGCTGCTTCGGGCAGGTCCGGCGAAACCCGGGGCAGTCCAATATGCAGGCTGTATCCATTAGCCATAAGCTACCTCATCTTTTAGCCATTCACCCCGAATTGGGCACAGTTGATGGGATTAGTTCCGCCGAACCGAATGCAGTCATGCACGGAAAGCTCGCATGCGGAAAATTCATCATCCTTTACAACTCCATAAACGTCGGTATCGGGAGGGCACACATTAGGGATACCCGAGACGTCCTGGAACTCAAGATCAAAATCGGCGGGGCTGGCAAATAACTTCCCCGCCGCTACAAGGGCCGGGTTGACATGCGCAGAATTGATCTGATTGCAGGCCATTTGGTGTTCCGCATAGAAACTGAGCACGTTGGGCAACTTGCAGCTCTGGTCCCGCTCGTAGACAAGTCCAACCAGGAGGGCAATGGGATTACCTGGCACCGATCCGCAAGACTTGATCACATTGTCCCGCACGTGGTCCTTGCCATTGCCTTTAGGCGGTTTCTGCTTTGCCTCTTTGATAAAGTAGTCGAGTTTACCGGGACGAAAGGTGTGGATCTCAAAGGGTCGATTGAGTGTCAGCGTGAACTCATAATTTTTGTTTCCTGCCGGCAGCAATTCTCCTGTGCCTGTCTGGCTGCCGGAAAACTGCATGATGGATGCAGGAAATGTCTCTGTTGAACCAGTATTGTCTTTAAGCCCGGCCTTCGTCCAGTTGATGTTGGGGGCGCCGGGCGGCAACAGCCCAATGTTCGGGGTTCCCTGCGGGCGATAGCCGAATTTATGGCCCTTGAACTTAGGCGTTCCTACCGTCAAGAGATGATTTTTGAACTGCATGAAGAACAGTCCGTGAAGAAGAATACAAGTATAGGTTCCGGGCATTTGCATTGTCCTTTCTTATTACCTTTAAGACAGCAGTACTAGCCATTAACTCCAAATTGAGCGCAATTGATGGGATTAGGTCCAGCGAACTGAATGCACTGGCCAACGAGCAACTCGCAGGCGGAGAACTCATCATTCATTGCAACTCCATAAGCCCCTATATCGTCAGGGCAGACAGAAGCGATGCCTCCGACATCTTGGAATTCAAGGTCAAAATCCTTGGGGTTCGCGAATAAGTCTTGCGCTTTTACCAAAGCCGGGTTGACCTGAGTCGCCCCAATCTGATTGCAGTTCATTTGATGTTCCGCATGGAAACTGATCACACCCGGCAAGGTGCTGCTGGCGTCCCGCTCGTAGACAAGCCCAACCAGTAAAGAAATGGGATTATTGGGTACAGATCCGCAAGACTTAATTACATTGTCCCGTATGTGGTCCTTGCCATTGGCTTTGGGGCTTTTCTGCTTGGCCACTTTGCCAAAATCGCCAAGTTTGCCCTGATGGCGAAATGGGTGGATATCAAACGGTCTGTTGAGGGTCAGTTTAAGATGGTAATTTTTCTTTCCCGCCGGCAGCAGTTCTCCCGAGCCTGTTTGGCTGGCCGAAAATTGCATGATGGAGGGAGGAAAGGTCTCTGTTGAACTGCCATTGTCTTTAAGTCCTACATTGGTCCAGTCGATAGCAGTTCCCGCAGGAATTAGTTTGATGTTGTTGGTACCCTGCGGCCTCGAGCCAATTGTGTGTGGCTTAAATATTGGCGTCGTCACGGTCAAAAGATGATTCTTGAACTGCATGAAGAATAGCCCGTGAAGGAGGATACACGTGTACGTCGGCGCTGCCGTTGTGGTGTTTTGCTGCCAACCACGAGAGGCGTTCTTCGTGGGCGCTCCATATAGGGTTCCAAGAGCTCCCGCAGCCATTAATGCAAGGAAATTCCTTCGATCGGTGATCATACGCAGTCTCCAGAATAGAGGTCTTGTGCTAGTTAGGTCTGCCAAACACCTGAAACGCGGCCCAGTAATAAGGATGTTGCCACTCAGCGAGTGTTCTAAAAGCCAATCGCGCGGCGCGGCTTGCTGCGGCCGTGTCATGGCTGCGATTAAAGGACGAATAGAAGGAAAGCATGTATTGGGCCGTCGCTTCCGAATCAACGTCCCAGGAGCTAGCAACCACCTGGGTGGTTCCAGCAAATAAAAACGAATGTACTAAGCCATAGGGATCACGGGCTGGGTCCTGGCTTGCGCCAGTCGAACAACCGGAAAGGACGGCCAACCGCAAGCGACTTAAGTCCAGCCTTGCCACCTCTCCTGAAGAGAGCGGCACATCATTGTTCTCGCCATGCACGAGCAGTTCTCCGCCGGTGGCATAACTAACGGCATGGCCGGCAAAGTGAAACGAGGACGCTTCCGGCAGGAGTTTCCGCAGTGCATCCGCGCTGGCTTCTTTACCGCGAAGGACACGCGCCAATCCAGGACTATGCTGGGCTACGAAATTGGACTCGTTTTCCGCGCTCCGCAGTGCCCCATAGGTTCGTGTCCCGATTTTTACTGCTCCCGGGTTGGCTACCAGCAATTCCATTCCAGATGACCTCTCACGAACGCTGCCGTTTTTCCTATGGCCGCCTTCAAACAGCCCTGTTGTGTTGGCGATAGCCAGAGCTTCGCCCAGATATTGTCTCTTGGGCGTGAAGAGAGCCGGCCATGGCAGCATGCTCAATGCCCCATCCCCTTCAATAAATAACGTCCTGTTATTGTCCAGTTGTCTTTCCAAGGGAGCCAACAACAATTGGTATAAACGTAGGCCCTCGTCATTTACCTTTTGCGCTGGGTAATGGAAATCGCTGCAATGGAAATAAAACTCGTGCACCAGGCGCTGTATTTCTTGCGCCGGAACTGAAATAGCGATTTCTTGAATGCCCCGGTTATCTACGATCCATACAACCGTGCGGTCCGAGAACATCGCAAAGGTCAATAGAGACGACTGCGCGAGTTGGCTGGCACGAATTTGCGCAGCTTTCCGTGCCAGAGTATTTTGGATTATGGCTGCTCCAAAAGGAGCCTCGCCTTCAATCTCCCGAAGGCGATAGGATTCCCAGTCCGCAAAGTTCTGCCAATAGTCTCCGTTCGCGGAGATTTCAATGTCCAGCATCCTTCTGTAGGCTTGTTCCACCTCTCGCCGCCACTCCCAGCGTTGTGTTGGTGAAGCAAGCGTTCCAAAACCCTTATTGCCGATAGAAACAGCCCTCTGTAAGTGCTCCTGCTCCTGCGATACATGGCCCATGTTTCGTTCAATTGCAGCCCAAGTTTTTTCCAGCGCGAGCTTGATCAGGAAGTTGTTCCAGGCTTCGTTCTCAATATGTAGGTCCTGCAGACGTTGGCGTGCCGCGTCCACAGAACCGTGGTTGGCTTCAAGTTCAGCCAATTCAATTTGTGGGGCTGCAAGAAAGAGCCGTGTTGCTGAATTTTCCGGCAGGTTTTTGAATAAGGTATAGGACCGGTCGAATTCCTCTTTGGCCAAGCCGGAGCTGTCCAGCATTTCGTAAATCCCGGCTAGGTGAAAATGGGCCATGGCCTTGAAGTCCTCACGGTCGGTCTCGTCGAGCATGCCGATAGCTTCGCGCTGCAGAGCCGCAGCCAGAGTCCATAGGCCTTCTTTTTCCGCCGCCAATTCCAGCTCCGAATAAAATTGAAATCCCCTCTCGCCGGGGAAATCCCCCTTCCAGAAAAGCTCCAGGCCCTGCGTGTTCAGCGACCATGAGCGCCGCAATGCTCCTTCAGCGGTAGCGAAGGAAGCTTGCATTCCCAGCGCTCTTAAAACAAGCGTGCCGTATCGGTAGGTATGTGCGTCGGAAAGCGCTGTTTCGATGGACTGAGCGGCCACATCGAAATGGTTGGCCTTGGAAGCACAGATGGAATTTTCAATCCGCGTCTGGATGCTGAGCCAGCGGTACGCATCCGCCTGCAGGGCCGGCAGCAGGCTGGCGGATTCGGCCTCGCATTGGTCGGTCTGCTCCAGCCGATGAAGCGCGTAAAGCGCTTCATAGTGGCTACGGGCAAGCCCTGCCGGGTTTCGGATCTTGGCAAACATGGAGGCTGCAGCCTGGGCTGCGTCGGCGGCTTGTTTGGGCTTGCCTTTCTCATTGGCCTCCATTGCATTGCTGAGAAGCCGGTTCGCGCGCCGCGACTGGGGTGAATGTAAAAACTGAAAAAGCCAGTTGTCCTGATGATTGGCCATCATCTGCCGGCCCAGAGCTTCAAATTCAGATGTGGCTTTTTCAGATGACAAATCGGATCGTAAAAGCCGTTTCAGGGACAGCTCAAGATAGGATTCGTGCTCGGAATCATCATCGGAAGGAGCATGAATGCCAGCAAGCATCTCCAGTTTACCCGCATTAAGATTGCGCAGAGTAATTAGCCGGGAGTTTTTTTTTCCTGGAGACGCTTTAAATGCTCTTGTGCTTCCGTCCTCCAGCCCTCATCTGGCTCATGTAGCAAAACCGCGCTCCAATCGGCCGCGGCTTCTTGGTACATGTGCAGTTGCTCATAAACGATGGCGCGATTGAAGAGAGCAACCATGTTTTCTGGCTGTCGCTCCAAAAGCTTATTCAGCAGTTTAACTGCCTGTTTGTATTCCTGAGCGTCTGAGGAATCCTGGCCTTGGACGAAGTGGGCAATTGCCAGCCCCAATATTGTTGACGGAGAATCAGCGTTGGGTTCCCGGGCACTATCGAGCACGGTGATCGCCGAAGATGGATCGTGCTCAAGGATGTAAGACTGGGCATGCAATCGAAGCCATTCAGAATTCGAAGGGCTCTTTTCCAAAGCGTGCCCAATCGCGTTTTCCGCATCGAGGAGGGCTGTCGGTCGCGGAATTTTGGGATCGTTCGGCCCCCGCTGGAATTCAGTCAAGCGCGAGTGTGCCGCTCCCGGCCACCGCATCTCGATGGTTCGCGGGTTCGAATAAGCCTGAGCTAGGAGCCGCTCGACTTTCTCGGGGCTGTCGCGCCGCGCCAAATACACGGGGAAGGTAATCGCGGCCATAGCGATCACGGCAGTGGCCGGGATAAGAATCCATTTCCACGAGAAAAAGCGGCGCCAGTCAGTTGCTGGGACGGGCTCCGGAGTTACAAGTTTTTTTTGGAGCATCTCCCGGCTAAGCATCTCCCGAGCCGCGTGCTGCCGATATTCTGGAGAGGCGGTGCGTAGCTGGTTCAGGAAGGCCTGCTCCTCGGGCGTGACGTCGTCGGAAAAGTCTTCTATATATTCCTGCAGCAGGGGGCCGCAACGCTCACAATTTGAGGCGTGGGCGGTGAGTTCGGTAGCAATTGGTTCGGCGCAAAGGCCCGCGGCCAGGTTGCGAAGATCCTCTTCGCAAGGACAGTTCGGACTGGATACCGTGTTCACCTTAGGATCGGGGAGCAACGCAAACTGGGTGCGCTGGAATTCAAGCACCCGGCTGCGGCAGGAAGGACAGTCGTCGAGGTGAGTCTCCACCCACGCTTCTGTCTCCGGTCCCGCACCGGAGGCCCGCTTTCCGTACTGCTCAATTTGAGCATTGCTCAAATGCTCAGATCGCTGGTTCACTGCACCCGTCTTTCTCTAATATGAACGTAGAACAGGGTTTCCGTCCTTTTTGTGAATTTTAATTTGTTCCTGCGCATGAAATATCATAGCTAAACCGTCCAGTCTACAAATAACGTTAACTGTCTCTTTCCGCCGTTTTCAATTTTTTCGTCTGATGGGGTTTCCGACCGGTCAGCGGCCTGCAGCTAAAAGTCCAGACAATCACCCACCCATTTACTCAGGCGCAGCAGCGCGCTTTCCACGCCTTTCACGCTTTTGAATTCGATATCCGGGAGCTCGGAGATCTCATTGGCCGTAAATCCGTCACGGAAGTAGAGCCAGAAAATTCTGCGATCGCGGTCGAAGTTCAGTTCGCTTTTGCGTTGCTGCAGGCACTTCTCAATCTCGTTCATCCTAAGATTGTTAAGCATCGACTGCACACCACGGGAACGGTCTGAAGGGGGTTGCGGAAGATTGTCGATATCGTCGAGCTGCTGTCCGCCTCCCTCTTTTTCACTGTTCTTTTTGCGAATATCGTCTTCCGCCACATTGGCTGCTATCACTTTCAACAGGGCACGGAAGGCATTTTCGTGCCGAAATTCAAAGTTGCGGAGGATTTTGAATTCGTCTTTACAAATCTTGAGAAAAGTGTCTTGCACCAGATCATCCACCCGGCCATGATCGACCCATCGGGTATAGCGAACGATGCGTCTCCTGACCGTGCGGGCGATTACCGGTTGAAAGCGGCCCCAAAATTCGACCCACAATTCGGCGCGCAAGTCTTCATCTCGGGTGGCGAGAAGAAGCCGCACTAATTCTTCGTCGGTTAGCTTTCGAGGGTCCATCGAGGAAGTGGCTGGTGCATTCTAACCTACTCAGCCTAAAGGACAAGAAATTTTTGCAGTATGAGTTGCATTTAGTTTGTTTCTGGCTGGGAATGATTAGAAGCTTCTAAAGTTCGAAGGCTTGACCCGGGGTAAGTTGCTGGTTTGATGGTGACGAATGCCCCTTTTTAGGTCTGTGAAGGCTTCGATGAAAGCCTTTGGCGGAGCGCAAAGACAAAAGAGTCATTGGCGGATTGCGACACCAGTTCCACCGGCGAACTGCCATATCTCCACGCGATCCAAAACGTTGCCAGCAGAAGCAAGCCGGTAATCGCAAAGTTCTGCCAGGCGTTGAGCGCCCACTGGCCGTGCCAGGCGAGTTGTACGGCATTGGAGAATGGTTTGAGGTAGGGGATGGGCCATTGGTCGCCGTCGGGGCCGCGGGCGCCGATGAGGTCGCACAGCAAGTGCAGGTGGAAGCTGATGAAGACCAGGAGCGCGGTGAGCCATGGGTGCGAGGGCGAGCGTCGGATTGAAGGTTGTGGCCCGCGAATGGCTGGGCCGAAGGTGAAATCAGAGAAAGGGCTGGAAGCAGGGCCAGCGATAAGATAAGCCGCCAAAGTGCAAACCAGCGCGAACGCCAGAGTATGCAGCGAATGGTGATACTCCGAAAACCACAGCAGCGGATGCGAGGTGTTGCGGGTCAAGAGTTCAGGGATGATGCCGAGGCCGTCGATATCGGGGGCGACTGCGGCGGCCACGATGAGCGCTTTTTCACGGCGCGTAAGCGTGGTGGGGCGGCCCGTCGGGGAGACCGAGGCGAGCAGCCATCCGGCAAAGAAGTGGGTTACGGGACTCATTACTATTGTCGTCTCAATGCGCGAAAAGATATGCTGCATCTAAATGGTGCCGCAGCGTCTATGTCATCCGTTTAAGTAATTCATTCGCGCCGTGTCCTAGTCCAGAAATTTTGGCTTGACTCTCCACAATATCCACAGAACGTTACCCGGACAAAAATCATGCACGGCTGCGCGATGCGCTAGTATGGGTCAGCATGCAGATTTCAACAAGGTTACTATTGTGGGCGACGCTGGCGATCGTCTCGCTGACTGCGCCGATTGCCCAGTCCGCACGGGCCATTTCTTCGCATCGCATCGTGGCCGGCATTTTCACGAGCGCCATTGCCCAGACATCGAAAGAGCCTCAGGCGCAGACACCGAAAGGATCTCAGGCAGCCAAAAAGCCTCAAGAATCCAAAGAGCCTCAGCCAGTCAATGGACCTCAGGCCCAGACTGCCAAAGAGCCACAGGCCAAGGCGGCTGCGGAGTTTGCAAAGCTCGATGCGGCAACGCTGCCAATCATCAAAAAGATACCAATCGGCGGCGATGCGGACTGGCTGGCTATTGGATTTGGTTCGGTATGGGTCACGGTCGCAAAGAACAACGAAGTAGTGCGCGTGGATGCTGTGCGCAACGTGGTGCAAGCCAGAATCGCGGTCGACAAAGAGCCTTGCTATGGGATTGGCATTGGCGTGGACCGTGTGTGGGTGCTCAATTGCCAGGGCAAGACGCTGACGCGCATTAATCCCAAGACGAACACGGTGGACATGCGCGTGCCAGTAAAGATTGACGACAGCGGCGAAGGGTCAATTGCAGTGGATGAGCGCTATGTATGGTACGCCAGCAGTGAAGATGGCCACTCCGGCACGCTGTCACAGGTGGAGGTAAAGACCGGCCGCAAGCTGAAGGGTATTGCTGTGGGAAAAGATACGGGCGTGGTCAAGCTGGCGTTTGGGTCAGTGTGGGCGATCAGTTCTGGAGAAGGGAACGTCTATAGGGTTGATCCGGCGACAAAGAAAGTTACGGCCATGATCACCGTGGCGCAAGGCCCGCGCTTTACCACTGAGGGAGCAGGTTCGCTATGGGTGCTCACGCAGTCGGATGGCAATGTGTCACGCATTGATCCGGCGACGAACAAAGTGGTGGCTGTGATCCCGGTGCACGTTCCGGGCAAGGGGGGTGAAATCTGCCTTGGCGGCGGATTTATCTGGGTCACCATGGATGGAACTCCGGTGACGCGCATTGATCCGGCAACGGATAAAGTGATTGATCAATACAGCAATTATCCCAAGGCAGACGGCATCCGCTATGGATTTGGCTCAGTCTGGGTGAGTGATCACGGCAAAGGCGAGCTGTGGAGGATTGATCCGGGGAAGATGCGCGGCCGGTGATCTGTGATCGCCGAACCGCGCTACCGCGGATTGACGCGGATGGGCGCGGATAGGGCAGAAAGCTATAGCCGCAGAGGGCACCAATTCGACTCGCTGACGCTCACTTAGGGCAGGCTACGGAACACGGTGGAGCGAAGGCGCAGGCAATCAGGGGTTTACCAACCTGATGAGCAGGTAAATCAGCAACAAAACTAAAATCAGAAGCACGAAAGCGGCGAACGGTCGCAGCGGTCTAAGAGAAGTCTCTTTATCGTCCGGCTCGTCATTAAGGATTGGAAGACCCTGTGCTTCCCTAATCCGATTCCTAGCCGAGTGCAGACTGATCCCCATTGCAGTGAGCGCTTCCGGTACGTCTGATTTGTTTTCCCGCAGCAAGCCCAGGAATAGATGTTCCGTGCCAATCGGCTTGCTTGCCAACCTATCTGCTTCTTGCGCGGCATAGGCCAAGATGCGTTTGCTGGTGTTTGACAACGGGAGGTCTACGGATTTGGAAGTCTTTGCAGGGGGATGAGACTTTAACTGGCTCCGGAAATTGTCGGTGTGAGAGGACAAAGCGAAAAGCTGGTTCGCTTTGGAATCGGCGTCATGTGTAAGGCTGAGCAGTAAATGTTCCGGTTCAATATATACAGAACCCGATTGCTGAGCTTCCCATCGGGAAAAGAAGATTGCTCGTCTTGCGTCCTGTCGGTATCTTTCGAACATATTGCTGAGCTATCGAGACGATTATAGTTACCCCAGAAGCTGGGTGTGCTCCTCTAATATATTCTTCGTTTCGTCATTTATTTGCTATAATAACTCTGCCTGCGCTTCGTCATATTAATTTGAGACAGAATGCAGGACCTTGGGCTATGGGCAAATATTGGAAGTATCCGCAACGGGAAAACCGTTGCGTTTTGTGTTTTAGAGGATTTTGCGACCCTCTGCCTGCTGGGATTGGGATTGGGTCTGGGATTGCGTGGCCCTTGGGTGGCCCAAGCGTGGCCCAAGGGCCACCCAAGCGTCGCCCAAGGGAGGCCCAAGCGTCGATTTGGGGAAACCTCTTTGTTTGCAACAAAAACAAAAAAAGGCGGGGTGGGGGTCGGGTTGATCCGATTGTACAAAGCTGAGAGCACAGGCAGAGGGATGTGAAGGGTGGGCTTCGCCGGTTTGGATCCTTCATTCGCGGCAAAGGCGGCCGCTCTTTCAGGATGACGCGTTGAGGCGCGGCGATTTTCCGCTCCGCCAAGCCACGAGCGGGGCTCGCCGGGGACCCCGATTGCGCCGCGCGGCTTTATTAAATCGCGCGTCATCGCCGGCATCGCCATGATCAAAAAACCGCTTAACCGCCAAAGAACACGAAGAAACAAGAAGTTAGAGGCCGAAGGAAGAGGGCAATATCGAAGGGCGATTGGGAATATTTTGAAGAGCACAGCGTTCGCAGGCGAGGGCGCCTGCGGTCCACAAAGATTTTAGATCCACAAGCTTGGTTGTTTTGCACAAGTGCAAGTCAGAAGTCGCGGTCAACAGGTTTGAGGGACACGGTGCACAGCACGCCTTTCGTCCTAAGGTGAATGGCTGGAGTGAGGGAACGGAATGGAACCTTGCGTAGTAACATGCGAATAGAAGCATTGGAGAGCTGATTGTGGCAACAAACGGCACAGAATTTGAGTCGGTGCGAACGGTTTCAGTGGTGCGCCATTACAAGCTGGGGCGCTCACTGATTCCTGCGGTTGACGGCGTAAGCCTGGCTGCGGGGCGCGGAGAGTTTATCGCTTTGCTGGGAGCTTCGGGATCGGGGAAGTCAACGCTGTTGAACTTGATTGCCGGGCTGGACCGGCCAGATTCCGGAGCGATTGTGGTGGAAGGCTCTGACCTGGCGACGATGACGTCTGAGCAACTGGCGCAATACCGGCGGCACACGGTGGGAATGGTTTTCCAGTCATTCAACCTGGTACCGACCATGACGCTGTATGAAAACGTTGAACTGCCGATGCGCTTTGCCGAAGTGAAACGCAAGGAACGCCGCGCGCGGGTAACGGAGGCGCTGGAGAAGGTGGGGCTGAGCGACCGCATGAAGCATCGGCCGAGCGAGATGTCTGGCGGAGAGCAGCAACGGGCCGCACTGGCGCGTGCGCTGGCGAACCGTCCAAAGCTTTTGCTGGCGGACGAACCTACAGGCAATCTGGATTCAAAGACCGGCACAGAAATTATGGATCTGATTCGCGAACTCAACCGCACGCTGGAGATGACCGTGATCATGGTGACGCATGAGCGCTCACTGGCGGAACGCTATGCCAACCGCTTGGTCTTCCTGGGCGACGGAAAACTGGTGGGCGAATCGATCAATGAACTGGAAAAGATTGGAGCGGGACGGTGAGAGCATACGACCTGATTGAGCTTGCCGGACGCAATCTGCGCGAAGCGGGCCTGCGAAATTCGCTAACGACGCTGGGCATTGGCGTGGGCGTGGCGTCACTAGTGGCCATGTTGTCTCTGGGCATCGGACTGCAAAAGCTGGCGACGCGCCAACTGGGACGCTCAGGATTGTTTGACACGGTAGTGGTCACGTCGCGCCAGGATTCACGCGGACCACGCTTTGCACAGGCCGCGCCAGTTACGGCGCAGATCAAGCCTTTGGATGACGTGGCCCGCCACAATTTTGAGCAAATGGCAAACGTTGCTGAAGTCTATCCGAACTTTAGCGCTGTGGGCGATGTGCGGCTGGAGACGGACAAGACCGGCAATCATTTTACGGTTGTGGGGACGCTGCCGCAGTCGGCTCGAACTAGTGAAGCGTTTGATGACGTGCAGGGAAGTTTCTTTTCTTCAGGCACAGCAGAAGAAGCCATCATCCTGGGCGATTTTGGGCGCGATCTGTTGAACCTGCCGCGAGAGCCGCGCGGAACGGACGTGAAGTTGACTTCTGACCAGGCCAGCCAGCTTCTGGGCAAATATATTGTGCTGCGCTACCACAAGCGTGAAGCCGGTGAGAGCGCGCCGCTGGCCGGCAAGACCACAAAGAAAGGCGAGGCCGATCCGGATGACGTGGACAGCGCGGACGGTGTCAAAGCAGAAGACGCGCAGTCATTCAATCTGGTGCCAAAGACGTTGAAGCTGAAGATTGTCGGCATTGTTTCCAGCGAGCCGAACAGAGGATTGCGCCAGGGACGCACGCCGATGTTCCTTCCGCTGGCGCTGGCGGAGTCGCTGGACATGGTGCAGGCCGGCGAGCTATGGAGCACGCTGCGTCCCTCAGAAAACAAAACGTACATCGCGCTGATTGTGCGCGTGGCCAAAAGCAAAGCCGTTTCACAGGTGGAAGACGAGATCCGCAAGCAGGGATTCAGCACGTTTTCCATTCTTGATGCGTCCAAGGGAATTACGCGATTTTTTACCTTCCTCGATCTCTTCCTGGGAATCTTCGGCAGCCTGGCGCTGGCGGTGGCTTCACTGGGTATTGTGAATACGCTGGTAATGGCGATCCTGGAACGCAGGCGCGAGATCGGAATCATGAAGGCGCTGGGCGCGAGTGACGGCGACGTGAAGCGCATCTTTTTTGTTGAAGCCGGGTCAATGGGAATTCTGGGCGGTGCGCTGGGCGCAGGCCTGGGCTGGGCGATTGGCCGAGCCATCAACTTTGCCACCAATATTTATTTGCAGCGGCAGGACATCCGCCCGGAAAATTTCTGGGTGGTTCCGGTATGGCTGGTTGCGGCCGCGCTGGGATTTTCAGTGTTTGTAAGCATGTTTGCGGGATTGTATCCGGCTTCGCGCGCGGCCAAGCTCGATCCGGTGCAGGCGCTGAGGCATGATTGAGAAGAGCGGCTCTTGGCTCTTAGCCTTTGGCCCTTAGCTCTGTCTATTAGCTAGATGCGGTACTGTAGGGCTTACGATTATTGCGGCTCAGAACGTACGGGTACGGGTGGTCTACATTTTCAGGTGCCGAGTCTTTGGCCAAGAGCTAATAGCCAAAAGCCAATGGCCGATTGCTATTCTTACTATTCATGTTGAAATATCTGCTGGCATTTTTATTTTTTGTTTTTACAGTCAATGCTTTTGCTGCGCCGCGGACGCAATGCGGCGCAATGAAAAGCAAATACGTCCCCGGACGCATTGGCTATTGCGCCATGCTGCCGCCTGGTTATGACGCGCATCCGGGTAAGCGCTTTCCGGTGTTGTATTTTCTGCATGGGCTGGGCGGCGATCAGAGCTTTCTGGCTTCAACCGGCGCATCCAGCGGAATAGAGGAAGCGTGGGAAGACAAACGGCTGGGCGAATTCGTGATCATCACGCCGCAAGGCGAGAACAGCTTTTACATCAACTCGCGCGATGGTCATATTCTGTATGAAGATTTCTTTATCCGCGAGTTTGTACCGCAGATGGAGAGACGTTTTCGCCTGATGGGTACCCGAGCGGGCCGAGCGATTGGCGGAATATCGATGGGTGGCTATGGCGCGCTGCGATTTGCCTTTAAGTATCCGCAGATGTTTGCGTCAGTGGCGGTGCATATGCCGGCGTTGCTGGAAGAGCTGCCGCATGGATCGGGGGACGTGGGCCTTACGGCATTTCTGGGAAACGCATTTGGCTCGCCGCTGAACGAGCGCTTCTGGAAAGAGAATTCGCCATTCGTTTATGCGCGAACGGCGAATCTGCAAGGTCTGAAGATTTATTTTGATTGTGGCGAGCAGGATAATTACGGCTTTAACGCCGGTGCGCGCCAACTGGACAAGCTTTTGACGGCGCGCCATGTGGCGCATGAAGCGCATATTTATCCGGGTGGCCATGATATGCAATTCGTGTCGCAGCATCTGGAGGCGTCGATGGCGTTTCAGTCGCAGGCGCTGGGGCTGACGAAGTAGAGAGCTTACGAGGACAATTCGAGGGGAAGCTATGAGATGGTTGATCGCGTTTCTGGCATTGGCGGGCATGGTGGCGGCTATTCTGGCGCTGAGAGAGCACTACCGCACTGAAGCGTCGCCATGCAGCATTAATGAGAAGTGGGATTGCGGCACGGTGAATAAAAGCAGGTTTGCCGTCATCAAAGGTGTGCCCGTAGCGGACATTGGCATTGCAGGTTATCTGCTGCTGGCTGGCTTGGCGATTGCAAAACGCTGGCGGCTGCTGGCCGCGGCGGCGGTTCCGGCATTCGCTTTTTCCCTTTATCTGGCGCACATTGAAAAAGACATTCTGGAAGTCTGGTGCATTTACTGTGTAATTTCTCTGGGAATGATTACGGCGATTACGTTGCTTTCATTGATCGCGCTGGGGATGGATTGGCGGCGCAGCCGGCAAGCACGCGCGGAGAGTACGGCGTAATTAGCCATCGATGTTTATGGCTTTGGTCTAAGCTGCAGCCTCAGTGGCAAGTGCTTCAATGATCGCGATGTTTTGTATCAGGTCAGTGGACAGGCGGTGACGCTGCTGTAGATATTGAGGGCTGTTGTAAGAGATTGAGCAGCGGCCGTGGGCGTCTTCCGCGACAAGAAGTTTCAGCGGGAGATCAATGGCTATCGAGGGAGAAGCAAGCATGAGCGGTGTGCCGCCCTTGGGATTGCCGAAGATCACAAGTTTTGTGTCCGGGATTTTCATGCCGATGGCCTCAGCTTCACCGCTGTGATCGATGACGGCAAAGAGCGTGATGCCGCGAATGACGAGATGCGATTTGATTTTGTTCACGGCTTCTTCCACGGTGCAGTTTGCGGATTTGGTAATGATGCCATCGGCTGGATTCATTTTTGCCTCACACAAGGTAGTTAGCGTCGAGTAAGAGAGATGAATGTGCTTTCCACCTGCTTCCAGACGCTGGAACCGGGGTCGACGATTTCAAAGTGTCCAATGTTTTGAAGCGTGATGAGCTCAACGTGTTCGCCGGCTTTTTTCTTTTTGGTGGCGTAAGACTGGCTGATTTCATAGGGAACAGAGTCGTCGGCGGTGCCGTGAATCAGCTTTTGCGTGGCTTGCGGAATGGAACGCTCCGCCGGCGAAGCTTCACGGTAATGATCGGGAACTTCAGTAGGCGAGCCGCCGAGAAATGCTGCGGCAGCGTCATTGCTCAGGTGCAGCTCCCATGCGCGGCGCAAATCGAGCACGCCGGCGAGAGAAAGCGCATGCGTGACGGAGTGCTCAAACGCCGCGAGACAGAGAGCGAGATGGCCGCCGGCGGAGTGTCCGGCGACGCAGAGGCTTTTGAGATCGAGCCGCGCGATGGAATCACTTTTGTGTTCGCGTAGTGCACGGTAGGCGCTACGGACGTCGTCAAATGTTCCGGGCCATCCGCCGCCGGGATTGCCCACGCGACGGTATTCAATGTTCCAGGTTGCGATGCCGGCTTGCTTGAGGGCGTGGCAAAGATGCCCGGCGTAAGTGAGATCGTACTTGGCGCGCCAGTATCCGCCGTGAATAAAGAAGACGATAGGATGCGGCCCTTTACCTGCGGGAATGCGAACGTCGACGAATTGATTTGGGTCCTGACCGTAAGGCAGACGCAGATCGGCCTCAGGCGGTTTTTGTTCCAAGATAGCTTCGCTCTGCACGCAATGCAGTATAGAACAGCAGTGCGGTCAGCGAAGAGCAGCCGCGCTTTACGCCGCAACTTTACCGCGAAACATGCGGTAGATAAAAACAAAGTAGCCAAGTGCCAGCAGCATGCCAAAGCTCCACCAGATCAGGCCGTAAGAAAGTGAGTATGATCCCGCGGCAGCGTTGTAAACAGTGATGTTCAGAGCAGGATCAGTGGTCGATACAAGGAGATTGGGATAGACAGCGGCAGCCGCGCCGACGAGCATAAAAATCAGATACGCGCAGGAGGAAAGAAACGCGCCTTTATCCTGATTTCGACGGCGATGCAGGTACATGGCGATTAGACTCAAGGCCACAGCCGTGGGAATGACATACAGCAGGGGAAATCTGCGGTAATTGGTGAGTGCGTCTGGCCGGATGGAGAGCGTGGCCCAGAGACTGACTAACGTTATGAGAACCAGAGCAGGCCAGAGGAAGGAAGCAACGCGCCGGGCGCGCAGGTTGAGATCGCCGGAAGTTTTGACTGCGACATAGTGCGCGCCGTGAATTGTGAGGGCAATCAGCGCGAGCACCCCGGCGATTACGGTGTACCAGTCCAAAATTCCGGGATCGGCGCCGGTGCGCCAGTTAGTCCAGAGAGGAAGAAAAAAGTAACCCTCTTTGTTCAACGGTACGCCGCGAACCACATTGCCCAGAGCAGCACCGTAGAAAATCGCAAGCAGAATGCTGGAGAGAGCGAAGCAGCCGTCAAAGAAGCCGCGCCAGACAGTTCCTTCAAGATGCATGCGCAGCTCAATGCCGATGCCGCGCAGAATGAGGAGCCACAGAACGATCATCAGGGGAAGATAAAAGCCGCTGAAGCCGGAAGCGTAAAGCAGCGGGAAAGCGAAGTACAGAGTTCCGCCACCGGCCAGCAGCCAGACTTCATTGCCGTCCCAGACCGGGCCGATGGTGCGAATCACGGTGCGCCGCTCCTGATCTGTTTTGGCGATGAACAGATGCAGCACGCCGGCGCCAAGATCGAAACCGTCGAGAACGACATATGCGGTGATCATCACCGCAACGAGCCAGAACCATATGAAAAGCATTCGTCGATTTCTCCTAGGCTACTGTGTACGGATTGCCGGCATTCACGTTTTCAGTGACTGCGGCCGGGCCATGTGCGATCTCGCGATTGACCAGCACCAGAAACAGAATCGCCAGCACGGTGTAAAGTCCCATGAAGCCAAGCAGCGTAAACAATCCGTTACCGGCATGGACGTATTTCGAGTAGCCCTCGCTGGTGCGCATAAGTCCATAGACAAGCCAGGGCTGGCGGCCAATTTCGGCGGTCATCCAGCCGGCAGTGTTGGCGATATACGGCAGCGGCAGGCAGAGCATGATGATCCAGAGCAGCCAGCGCGACTCATACAGCTTCTTGCGCCACAGCAGGAACGCAGCCGCGGCCATTACTGCGATGAAGATTGTCCCCAAGCCTGCCATGATGTGATAGCTGTAATACAACAGCGGGATATTTGTGGGCCACTGGTCTTTGGGAAACTCATTCAGGCCCTTGACCTCAGCAGTGCTGGTGCCGTAGATCAGAAAGCTCAAGACTTTGTTGACGACCAGAGGATTGTCAATGCGTTGATGCTCTTCGTCGGGCTGGCCCAGGATCACCATTGGTGCGCCATTCTCGGTCTTGAACAGGCCTTCCATCGCCGCGGTGGTCACAGGTTGGTAACGCGCCATGTATTTGCCATGAAGATCACCGGTAGGAAAGATTTGCAGTGCCGAGAAAATCAATCCGGCAATTACTCCCACACGCACAAACACGCGCGCGTGCTCAGTAAACTTTCCTTCCAGCAAGTAATAAGCCCCCACACCGGCCATTACAAATGCGCCGGTAATCACAGCGCCGCTCATGTTATGCGCGTATTGCAGGATCGCCCACGGATTCAGCAGCAGTCCCCAGAAGCTGACCACCTGAAAGCTGCCGTCGGCCGCGCGCTGGAAGGCCACGGGATGTTGCATCCAGGCGTCGGTGACGATGATGAAGTAGCCGGAGAGCCACGATCCAAAAAATACTAGAAAGGCGGCCCACCAGTGCCCTTTGGGGCTGAGGCGTTTTTCCCCAAACAAAAACAGCCCAAGAAATGCCGATTCAAGAAAGAACGAAAATACGCCTTCCATCACCAGCGGCTGGCCAATTACGCCTCCGGTAACGCGCGCAAAGTGAGACCAGTTGGTGCCGAACTCGAATTCCATGGGAATTCCAGTGACCACGCCGAGAATGAAGTTGATGCCAAAGATTTTTGCCCAGAAGCGCGCCGACTGATTGTAAATTTCATTGTGGGTGCGCAGCGCCAGCGTTTTCAGCACCACAATCAACAGCGCAAGCCCCATGGTGAGCTGCGGAAACAGATAATGAAATGTTGCCGTAAAGGCAAAATGAAGTCGATGAATCAACAGCGCACTATCCATTCATACTCCCTTGTTGGTATGGCCTGCGTGCGAGTAACGGATGAACACACAATCGTATGGCGCGCTGCAAGCGCACGCAATGGCCGTCTGAAAAAATTAAATGGGACTTAATAGCCGAGGCTGTGATTTATCTCACACTGCCCGCACGGATCTATTCATCGATGAAGAAGCAATCCGGCGATGGCGGCAGCGGAAATCAGCAGCGGCTCAGGAATCTTCCATTTGAAAAGCAGCAGGAGAGATATGACCGCGATGAGTATCGTGGGGACATCAGTCACGGATCGCCGCGCCAGAACGATAATGGCGCCCGCGATCGCTCCTGTCGCCGCGGCCGTTACGCCTTGGACGAACGCTCGCAGTTGCTGATTAGCTGCAAATTTCTTGTAGAACGGCCCGGCAATCACAACCACCAGATAGACGGGAAGAAAAACGCCCAACGCGGCAGCGACGGCCCCGCTCCAGCCGTGGACAATGTAGCCAATGAAACCCACGGTAATTACAACGGGGCCGGGAGTGATCATGGCCACGGCAACGGCGTCAATGAACTGTTGTTCGGTAAGCCAGTGGTGCTCAAGCACAATGCCGCCATGGAGAAAAGGCACAATTGCCAGTCCGCTTCCAAATACAAACAGGCTTGCCTTGGTGAAGAACAGCAAAATCTGAAAAAACAAAGAGGTACCGGCGCTCATGCTTCCACCGGTCAAAAGCGCAAAACTGTTGAGTGACAATGAAAGCTTTGGCCGGGCTTTTACCATCAGCGATATCAGTCCGCCCGCCAGAAACAGCCAGACGATTTCGCGTTCTGTAAATGCTGTTGCAGCCAGCAAGACAAGAAAAATGCACCACAGCAATTTGTCTTTGCCGATGGCGGTTTTGACCAGTTTGATGGCCGACCGAGCGATGATCGCAACCACCGATGCGCCCACTCCGTAAAATGCAGCTTGCATCCATGGCAGCCCGCCAAATTTGACATAGAAGAATGAGAGTGCCAGCACCATCAAGAATGAAGGTGCAATGAAAGCTACGGCGACCAGCGAGGCGCCAATCGTCCCGCCGCGCAGCAGACCAAGATACATTGCCAGTTGCGCTGCCAGCGGCCCGGGAGCAAGCTGGGCAAGCGCAAGGCCATCAAGAAATTCCTGTCTGGTGAACCATCGTTTTTCTTCGACCAGGTCGCGCTGCATGTAGCCGGCCAGCGCAATGGGCCCGCCAAATCCCCATGTTCCCAGCCGCAGAAAGTACCACACGAGCTGCGGCAGGACTCGCGCGGGCGGTACGGCCTCAGCCCTGGATTCAGTGGCTGCCAGTTGGCTCATACAGAATCATCCGCGCTACTGGTTTGCCATTCTCTTCCTCTTCCGGAGCATACACACGATGGGTGCGCTCATCCACGGCAAGGCTATGTACTTTGTGTTGGACGCGAAAATCTTCCAGCTTGCGGAAATGATCAGGATCATCTTCCTGGAAGATCGAGATCGCTCCGCTGTAACAAGCCACGTAAATGCGTTTGAGTCCGGGATCGAACTTGATGACGTCGCCGCCGTCGGCTATAGGCAGTGTGGTGACTACGTGATGTTTGTCGAGATCGATTACCGCCATCAGGTTGTTGTCTTCACAAACCAGGAACGCGCGGCGGTGCTCGGCATCCAGCGCCATGCCATGGTTGCCTTTGCAGGGATGGACTTCGTACACCGGCGTTTTTACTTTGTCCGTTGCCGGATCGATCACGGTCATCGTGTCGAGTTCCTGCAGATTGACGTAAATGAGCTTGGCCACGGGATCGTACTGCGGCATTCCCGTTTCACTCTTGAAGTTCAGCGTGTTCACGATTTTGTCAGCTTGAACGTCCACCACAATTTCTGTCTTAGCGCGCTCATCGGAAACATAGAGCTTGTGGAATGGCGGAGCGTAGGCGCTGCCATCGGGCTTTTGCTGTGCGGGAAGCTTGGCGATCACCTTGCCTTGGCGTAAATCAATTACGCCGATTTTCTTTTCGTGCCAGTCTGACGTGTAGACCTTCTTTAGCTCTGGGACATACTCCACGCCTTCCACACCCGGCACATCAGGAATGGTCATTACCACTTTGTTGGTTTTCAGATCAATCACGTAAAGCAGTCCCGCGCCAAGATGCGCGGAAAGAAGATAGCCATCGTCGTAATCGATTGTCAGATAGTCAAAGCGTTTGCCCGCAGGTCCAGGCAGATCAATGGTTGCGATCTGCTTCAGGGTAGTGCCAGCAGGCGACGGCGCGGCAGCGGCTGTTCGATCAAGCCTTTTCGTGCCGAATAATAAGAGCGCTGCCATGGCAAGCAGAACTGCGGCAAAAACTATTCGTTTCATCGCTTTGCTCCTCCACCGCATTCCTGGCGCAGTTTTTATTTCTTGGCTGAATTGGTCTGGTCCAGCGCTGCTCGCAACCCTTTGGCAAGTTTTAACGCATCATCGTTGGCCCAGAAGTGCATAAAGAACAAGCGCGGCTGCTCCTGCAGCATGTGGCTGTGCAGCGCCGTTACGGCAATGCCATTTTCGCGTAACGCCTTGATCACAGGATTAACCTCTTTGGCCACCAGCACGAAATCTCCCGTGATTGCAGCCTTACCGCCGCCCGTCGGCTGAAAGTTCAGCGCGGTGGCAACACCCATGGAATTTGGAATCGCCATGCCGCCTTCGGTAATGTGTTCTGCCCGCGGCACGCCCACCTGGTAGATGCCGCCATTGTTTTTCCCAGCGTGGCCCAGAATCTGGTCAATCTGTTTGGTGTCGATGTCTAGGTCCGGCGGCGCAGTTGCAGCGCTGGCATCGGGCGTCTTGGTTTTTGCAATCGCCGAGTGGATTGCCTTACCCATGCTAGCGGCGTTACCCATGCCGTGTATGTGCATGTACATCACCCGCGGAGTTTCACCGATCAGGTGATTGTGCAATGCGGTGATCTCGATCCCGCCGGATTGCAACTCTGCCATCACGGGCCCTACTTCATCCTCGGCAAGCACAAGGTCACCCATCGCCATGGCATTTCCTTGCGATGTCGCTTTGAATGCCACCCACGATCCCAGCGCGAGGCCGGCCTTGATCTGCACGCTGCCCACTGTAACGTTCATATCCTTGCGCGGCAGCGCGTATTTGTGCGTGCCGTCCGGCTGGTCCTGTCCGGCGCGGCCCATGGAGGCGTCCACGTCTTTCCAATCTGTGGATGCGGGAGCTTTTGCTGCTTGATGATTCTGGGCCCAGACAGGAAGAGATGAGAGAAGAAGAACGGCTACGAAATACTGGAACCTTACACGCATAACAAACTCCTTTCGTGTTACCTGCCATGCTTCGAGCTATTTGATTCTACCTAGCTTTATAGGATCGCTGCCAGCGCGCTTTAGCCGATTACTTCGCCACATGGCTCAACATCACGATGCCGAGAGAGAAAATCAAAAGCGAAACCAGCCGCCTGAAATAGTTTTCGGGGATTCGCGCAAGAACTCGCCCCCCGGCCAACGTTCCAATGGTCGCGCCGGCTACCATGATGGCGATCGAAGCTGCTAGCCGATGCACGGTTTCCGGACTGGTAAAGAAGTAGATTGGCATGCGTGCTCCATCTACGATCAACGCGATCGCCGTCGCCGTAGCGACAAAAGTTTTGGCTTCAAGATTGAAGCCGAGCATGGCCGCGGAGCGGACGCCGCCCTGGTTGCCGACCAGTCCGCCCAGTAGGCCTGAGAGCCCTCCGCCAAGCCAGGCTATCTTCTTGCCGAAGCGCATCTTCTTTGAAAGTCCGGTGAGCCCCATGAATCCGGCAAAGACCAAAAGGCCGCCAAGAATGTAAGCCAGAATCGGACTGCTGAAGCGTGAGCCCAGCCATGCGCCCAGTAGACCTCCACCGGCGCTCGCAATGCCAAAGTTCTTGAGCAAATGGTGATCGATCTTGTGGCGTAGGTTCCAGAAGCGAATGCTAGTCGCTACCAGGTGAGGGATCGATACAGCGACCACCGCTTGTTTTGTCCCTACGCTTAAGGCCAGCAGCGGCGTGAGCACGCTGCCGATGCCGAAACCGGAAAGTGCAGCAATCGCTCCGCCCAGAATCGCCGCAACAAAGAGCAGTACGGCTGTCATTTCGCCGGTGGGAGTGACGGAGTGAACTGGCTGATATCGTAAATGCCAAATTGTTTTTCCAGTTCGGTTACCTTGTCCACGGCCATATCAAAGCCGTCGCCGCCAAAGGTCTTGCGTTCAATGCCCTCAAACTGCTCGCCCATGGCGTCATACTCATGCTTGCTTACGACTTTGTGAAGCGCGGGAAAAAGCACCGTATCTTCACGCGCCTCATGCGGCCGGTACATGCGGTTGAACGCCGCCAGCGACGTGCGCAGCGTCTCTGTGTCATTGCCCTTCGCGGCCGCGATAATTCGTTCCGTCACGCGCCGTCCCATGGCGTGCTGCGCCCGCAGATTTGTGGTCAATTCAATCAGCTTACCCGCCTGTTCAAAGCGCGGGAAGATATGGTCCTCTTCCAGCTTCTCGTGGTAATCCTCAATAAAGCTCTTGATGATTCCGGCCGCGTTGGTCACAACAGCCGGATCGAATTTTTCATTGACTTGTATGCGGCGAAGAGCCTCGTCATAAATCAGCAGAACGCGATTGAGCACTCCATGCTCGCGCATCAGGTCTTCATTGGTGGAAACGTCTTCTTCTGCTTCTTCTTTTTTCTTAGCGGCCTTTTTGGGAGCTTTCTGTTGAGCCAGCGCTGAAAGTGGCACTAGCAGGGAAGATCCGGCGACGGTGGAAGTTCCAATCAGAAAATCGCGGCGTGATGTTTTCATTGTTCGGGTCCTCAATGAGAATGCGCATTGCCTTTGGGGCGCACCCGTAAGAACAATATAACTCCCACAGGATGCTGCCCGTAAATGGGCGTAAGGAAATCAGGCTTGCTGTAAAACGTTACCTGCGCGCCCAGCGCGGTTGAAAGGCCTGGAATCACGGGAAAATCATGGTCGTATCCCGCAGTGTACGCCTGGACTCGAGCAAGAAATCGTTCGTCAAATCCCAGCGGTTCAGCCTGCTTGCCCAGCAGCAATTCGGTGCTGCGGTCCGCGCTTTCAATTCGTGTCCACACATGGTTGCGCTCCGCAAATTGCAGAGTGGATTCCGCCAGGTATCCATTCGCGATCTGCCCGCTCTGCAACACGCGATTGCGGCCCCACAACAGCGTGGACGCCCAACTGCCTCTTGCTAATGGACGGTTATAGCTGACGGAGGCGGTCATGCGTTGAACGTCATCTTCCTGATGCAGTTGCTCCGGACTGCTGAGATGCGCAAAAGAGTATTGCGCGCTCCAGTTCTGGCCCGGCTGCACCGTGAGGCGCGATGACCATGAATCGATTGCGCCAGAATCCAGGTCCCAACGAAACTCGTCCGGTTCGCGACCATGAAATCCTGAAAACTCAATGCGGGCATTTTTATAAGCGAGGCCGCCGGTGATCACGTCATCCGCAATGTGCGTGGAATCTTGGAGGTGATGGCCGAGGGTGGCCACGGGGTCTTCAGAAGCTGAGGCGCGATGCGCATAAGCGCTTGGCCCCATGGCTGGATCGCCGACCGGCGCGGCGTAAAAAGATAGCAGCGCATTGTCGCCAAGCCGCAAATCGTAGAGCGCTGCCAGTTCCATGATGAAGTCATGCGGATGCTGGCCGTCATTGATCGGCTTGCCGAAGGCCGTCTCCCCTTGCTGGAAAAGAAGCGGATAGAAGCGCTGGGTCACTGTGGCGGGTTCCAGGCTGAGCATGGTTCGAAATGTAAGCTCGCCCCGGCCAATCTGGCGTTGCGCCATGGGCATGAACCAGTTGGTGGAAAAAACTTTGTCATAACCACGTGGGCCGCTTTGTTGCAATGCGCTCAGGAATGCTGTGCCATGAAACATGAACATCCATTTGCCATGAACGCGCATAATCATAGGCTCATTCGTTGAAGTTGGCTGCGCGGACGTGCCTGCTGTGTCGTGAAGCAGGATTTTGTTAATGAACCTCATCGGCTGCTCGTGCGCCGAACTATGTTGCATGCCCGGCATATCTTGCATGGTCTCATCCGGAGTCGGAGTGGGACTGGCGCCGTGCTCGTGCTGTGACGGCAGCGAGCTCTGGCCGAAGACTGCAGCCGGAAATTGAAGAAACAAAATAATTAAGACGGATAAAAACGAACCCTTCATGCTGATCCTTACCGCTCTGCTTGAGCCCCTGTAAAAAGTGACAGCTGACGTGAAAGTTACAAATGGATATACCAAATGGGAAGATTGAGAAACCAGGAATCAGATGCGGAGAGGCAGCGGTTTGTGAGGCGGTGAAAAAGAGGCCGCCGAATCGGCAAACAAAGGCGGGAAAGAGCGCGACGCTGCATTCAGGTCCAAAAGGTTTCCGTTCAGGGCCAACGGTCCAGGGGTAACTGCTGCGGCCAAAAGCGCGTCAGGAAAATGATTGCCGCTGCAACAGACGTGGCTCGGAGCGGGAGCGTGTGGAGTTGGCGGCGCGGATTCATGACATCCGCTGCCATGCGGTTCAGCCTGGGTGGATGTGACTGGTTGAACGCTGGGCGTGCAGGCTGCTTGCAATGAAAGGCATGTTATCGCCACGAATGTGGCAACTCTCGCCATCGCGCTCAACATCGAACTAAAACCCATGTGCAGCTCTCACACCCATGTCTTGAAACTTGATTCTACTGCATGGAGGCGTTTGCCGCCTGGGTAGCGGCTCTATGTTGGGTTTTCGAAAAACGTATACTGTTGGCGCTAGCAGGAGGGTCACCTTGTCCATCGCGAAATCTATCACGCGCATAGCGCTTTTTGTTACGGTGCTCTTCACGTTCGTTCGAATCTCGGCGCAGGAAGCGCAACCAGCCAGTTCCACGCAGGCGCCGCTAACGCTCACGCTGCAGGACGCTCTGAATCGTGCGCGAGCCAACAGTGTCGCGTTCCAGGCCGCGCTTACCGACCAGGGAATCGCGCATGAGGACAAGGTGCAGGCCCGCGCCGGACTGCTGCCCAGCGTGAACTATAACAACGAGTTTATTTATACACAGCCCAACGGCACTCCCTCAGGAGTATTCATTG
>Ga0070734_10002109_pt1 | contig 25681 bp, 15 predicted proteins | sample Coa_R1_8_FD_66444 | JGI IMG/M metagenome (GOLD analysis project Ga0070734, IMG submission 66444) | Surface soil microbial communities from Centralia Pennsylvania, which are recovering from an underground coalmine fire - Coalmine... | ecosystem: Environmental > Terrestrial > Soil > Unclassified ...
TTGGCCTCAAACAGATCGACCCACCCATCCTGGTCGTAGTCGGCTGCATCCACTCCCATACCGGATCGCGGCTTGCCGAAGGTACTCACTCCGACGCCGGCTACCATTCCGATCTCTTCGAACTTACCCTTGCCTCGGTTGGCGAAAAGACAATTTGGAACCGTATCGTTCGTGACGTACAGATCCATTCGGCCATCATTGTTAACATCGGCCGCGACAACACCCCACGCCTTGGCGCGAAACTGCGCGATCCCTGAGTCCTTGCTCACGTCCGTGAACGTTCCATCCCCGTTGTTATGAAACAACCAGCACGGCATCGGGTCGTAGATACTGGGGATGCAATAGTGCCGTTCTCCAGTGATCAAATCTCCACAGAATTTCAGCTTTTCTTTGCTGTAGTCGACAAATCGGCATACGAACAGATCGAGCCGTCCATCGTCGTCGTAGTCGAACCATACTGCGCTTGTCGCCCACCCCGGCGCGGCAACGCCTGCCTTGGCAGTCACGTCGGTAAAGGTGCCGTCTCCGTTGTTGTGGTAGAGAATGCTGTTGGGATATTGCGTAACGTACAAGTCAGGAAATCCATCCCCGTCATAATCACCAACTGCCACACCCATTCCGTAGGCGTTGCCTTGTACGCCCGCATGTTGGGTCACATCAGTAAAAGTGCCGTCGCGATTGTTGTGATACAAAGCGTTGCGCAGTGGTGGTGATGGCTGATAGAAATCGCACCGGCCGCTGTTTACAAGATAAATATCCATCCAGCCGTCATTGTCGTAGTCCAAGAACGCGCACCCTGCGCCCACCGTTTCCGGCAAATGTGCCATAGGCGAACGTCCGCTCACGTGTGTCCAAGTAATGCCGGACGCAGATGTCGGGACTTCTTCGAATGGCCCTGAATTGGTCGTGCTGGCTAAAAGGTACCCAGAGGGCAGGGATGGAGCGAGGATAAGCCCACCGGCGGAACCCAATAGTTGCAGGAAATGACGGCGAGAAAGGTTGCGCAAACAACTCGGAATTCCCGAGGCCATGGAGTCCATCACGGTTGCGATGATGCGCTGGGGCTCTTGGCCGCTGTCTGCTGTTGCAGAGCCATCTCGCGCTGCGCTTCTTGCTTGTGTCCAGTCCGGGCATATGCAGTTCCCAGCTGATAATGTCCCGCCGGATCTCCGGGCTGCAGCTTGACGTAAGTCTCGAGCGGCGCAACCGCGTCAGCAAAGCGCCCGGCCGAATTCAGAGACATTCCCAATGCAAGATACGCTTCCTGAAAACCCGCATCAATCTTGGACGCTCTTGAGAAATGTCCAACGGCATCGTCCCATTCTCCAGCCTGCCGAGCTGTTTCTCCCAGCACAAACTCTGCGGCGGCATTGTTTGGATCGGACTTCAGTTCCTCGTTCAGTTCCTTTTTTGCGTTCTCTACGTCGGGCGGATTTGTCGAAAGAAGAAGCCGTCCCAGACGGTAGTGAATTCCGCGCCGCTGAGGATATTGCTCAAGAATCTTTCTGTATTCCGTTGCAGCCTTGTCCAAATCACCCTGAGACTCGAGAGATTCTGCCTCAAGTTGCTCGGCCTGCGCGGAAGTCGGGGCCGAAGCTGCCAGTTCTTGCGACGCCCTCGAAGCCAGGTCTGAATAGTAGTGAGTTATGTTGAAGAGGACTTCCGGATCATGAGGAAACACACGGTTTAGTTCGAGCAACGCCTTCACCGCGGTATCCGTTTGATCAAGACTCATCGCGCATCGTGCCGTCGACATGAGGACGTCGTATTTCAGATCCTTGTTGGTTACCTGCGACGCCTTCCTAAGAAGTGGCAACGCATCGTTACAGAGTCCCTTGGATGCGAGGGCAATCCCGCGTTCTGCCGTTTCCGAACTGCTGGCAGCAGGCACCTTGGACGACACCTGGCCGTGAGTTTTCAGAGGCGCAATGCACGTGGTCGCGAAAAGGAGTGCCAGAAACCAGGACCGTTCACGCATGACGAAAAGTACACATACCGTTTGACGAAGTATAGCGCTCAGCGCGTCAATACTGAAACTGCCACGCACGCCCGTGTCGGATATATCTTTCGAAGTGTCTGGACTCCGATAGACACGTTGCTCCTACGTTTGGCATGCAGCCCGCCTAATCGTACGGCAAGAAATTCTTAGATACCGAACGATATCGACGTGGGTTTGCCTTCGAAATTTATCGTCCTCTTGATTCCGGCCAATTGGAACTCGATCGTTCGTTTCTCCGGAGGCATCGGCCGCGAACCAGAAGCCAGAAATAGGTCGAGTTTTCTGTTCGAATGGCTCCAGTTCATCTGAACGCCGGTCCATTGGCCTTTACGATAGTTGAATGAGATTCCATCATCCTCGTAAAGCAAGAACGAAGCGTCTGCGCCCGGATAGACCGTTACAGACAGCGGACCATCCACTCTCTCGTCAACAAACTGCTTGACGGGACCGAGCGGCAGAATTGAGCCCGCTCGCACATACAACGGAATTGTTTCGAGATCAACCGGACGACTGATTTCGCGGCCGCCCTCGACGAGCTCTCCCGTCCAGAAGTCGTACCAAGTTGCCGGCGGAAGGTAAATGCGGCGCGTGGTCGCTCTCTTCTCGACCACCGGAGCCACTAACAGGTTCTTGCCCCACATGTATTGATCCTGGCATTCGATCGATCGAGGATCGTTGGGAAAATGCAGCCATAAGGCTCGCATGATTGGCATACCCGTGGTGGCGCACTCGTGCACCGCACTGTAGAGATAAGGCAACATGCGGTAACGAAGTTCGAGATATTTTCTGCAAATCGGTTCGACCCTTGTGTCATGAAGTTGGCTAGGATCAGGGATCGCGGCACCATCGTAGTTCCGAATCTCCACAGGACCTGGATCTCCGGTGTTCCATCCCCATGGCAGCCTGAGCTTCCAGGTTCTGCCATGACAACGAAAGAGCGGGCAGAACGCTCCGAACTGGAACCACCGAACGTAAAGCTCCGCCGTAAATTCCGGAGTAGGAACGAAACCTCCGATGTCGGTACCCCAATAAGGAATCCCACTGAGCGCTGTGTTCAAAGCAATCGGAACGTGAGTCTTCAAGGTCTCCCAAGTGGAATAGACATCGCCTGACCACAAGAAGGATCCATATCGCTGCATGCCGGCGTAGCCGTTGCGATGCAGTGCGTAAGGGCGCTCGTTCGGACGGTCAATCTGCGGGCCTTCCCAGTACATGCGATTGCGAACCAGTCGTGACGCGATGTCGAGCGGATCCCCTTCGTCCGGCCACCAGCCATCGACACCCATGGCAAAGTCTTTTCGATGTGCATCCCAATAACAACTTGCCTCGGACTCATCAAACCGCAATAGCTCACATTTATCGTGCACCGTTCCGCGGAGCGTATCGGAAAGAATTACAACGTGCACGACAGCGCGAAAGTTTTCTTTATGCAACTCATCCAGTACTTCTCTGGGATCGGGGAAAACCCGCGGATTCCAGTCAAACGCTCCGTTTTCTGTATTCCATCCGGAAGGGCAAAACCCGGTGCCTAAGTAAATCATGGCGTCACAAGGCAACTTCTTTTCGCGGAATAACTTCGCTTCCGCAATGACTTCTTCACGGCTGGCCAGCGTGCGATGCGATTGCTGATAGCCAAGACTCCACAGCGGGGGCATCTCTGCGAATCCAGTGAGCCTTGCGTACTCACTCATAATCGTCGCCGGTTCAGTAGAAGAGACGAGGAACAAATCGAGTGGAAGAGCAGCATCGCGACTCCTCGGCACAAATCGGCTTTGAGTGCCTGTGAAGTCGAAGGTACCGAATGGCTGGTGGAAGAAAATTGCCCACCCTGACGTGCTGACGATCCAGGGGATCGGAACGCGGCCGCCATGAGTCGCGAGCTTGTATCCGCCTTGCCCGCTGCGCATGGCATCGGTCGACCCTCGTCGATCGAATTGCGGTCCTCCCTCCCCCAAGCCGAGCAACGGTCTCGTTCCTGTCAAAAACGTCAGTGCGCCGGTATCAGCATCCCAATCAAATTGCTGAATCAGGTTCTCGTGCTCGTCAGCAATGGTGACGCTGAGGGGACTCGATGAAATCTTGGCGCGGAAGTTGCCCACCGAGATGTCACGACCCGCTTCCTGCCCACTTACGCGAACCGGAGTGCCCCAAGAATCTTTGACGAGTGATCCATTGCCAGGAATCACCTTCGATGCATTGCTTGCCGTCGGCAGAAAGCTCAGCCTCAATATGTGTCCACTCACCGGCGTGATTTGAATCTCAATCTGAGGATCGAGTTGATTAATCGCAACGGCTTTGCTCAGGGGAACGAGTGCAGCAGTGGAGATTGCTGTTAGTCCTCGGAGTACGTCTCGACGATTCCATTGGGATGTCATTTGCTGCACTCTCATTATTTCGGTGAAATTCTGAAGAATGCCTCGGATTGTAGCGGAAGGTGCGCTGCCGAGTAAACGCTTACTCAAATAAGCGCTATAATGCCTCGATTTCGATCGAGAGTGTTTACGAAAGGCGGACAAGACTGTGCGGTGGCAACTCGCGATTCTGATCAGCATCGCCATCGCCATAAGCTATCTCGATCGTCAAACCCTGCCCGTTGCAGTTCACTCGATCAGCAAAGACATTCCTCTGAGCAACTCACAGTTTTCCGCACTTCAATCCGCATTCTTGTTTGCTTATGCGCTGATGTACGCGGGCGGAGGCAAGTTGGTTGACCTGTTGGGTACCCGCCGAGGCTTCACCGTTATCATGCTGTTCTGGTCACTTGCTTGTGCAAGTCATGCTTTAGCGACCAGCTTCGCACTCCTGATATTGAGCCGGTTCCTACTCGGAATGGGTGAGGGTGGCGGCTTCCCTGCTGCAACACGCGCAGTCGCGGAATCCTTTCCCGCGCAAGAACGCGCGACGGCGATGGGAATTATCAATGCCGGTACTTCTGTCGGAGCTGTAGTTGCTCCGCCTCTGATCGCCGCAATCATCCTCTACGCAAATTGGAGATGGATCTTCGTGGTAACAGGTAGTTTCGGTTTGCTTTGGACGATCGGCTGGACGCTATCGCGTTTCACTCCACCACCAACGCGGGATCATCCTTTTGTTGAGGCTGGGCAATCCGTTTCCAAAACACCCGTTTTACCCTGGAGTCATCTGTTCACAATTCGCGAAACCTGGGGACTGATCATCGCCAAGTTCCTGAGCGATGCAGCCTGGTTCTTCTACCTCTTCTGGCTGCCCAAGTATTTGTACGACGCGCGTGGCTTTGACGTTAAAGCGGTAGGAGCATTCGCATGGATGCCAAGTGCGGCCGCCGGGATCGGCTGTTTGGTAGGAGGAAGTTTTTCCAGCTATTTGGTGAAGCGTCAGTTTTCGCTGGGCACAGCACGGAAGACTGCGCTCGGGTTCAGCGCGGCGCTCATGCCGCTCGTGATTTTGATTCCGCATGTCGACATTTCCTGGGCAATTGTGCTCTTCTGCTTCGCCTATTTCGGACAACAGTCCTGGTCCACTCTGGTCATGGTCTTGCCGACTGACCTGTTCCCGCAAAAGGTCGTTGGCTCAGTCGCGGGGTTAGTCGGATTCGGTGGTGCGATGGGAGGAATCGTGTTTGGAGAGGTCGTCGGTTATCTGTTGGATCACGGAATAGGTTACGGCACAGTGTTCGCTCTCGCGGGGATGCTCCACGTTCTCGCATTTCTCATCATCCTCGCCTCCATTCCCACGATTGACCTGTTAAATTTCAAATCACTTGGCTGCGAACCTGCTCAATGAAGATTACTGAAATACGAACTCGAGTCGTTCGTTGGCGCGGCAAAACTGTTCCACTTCCGCCGCATTTCTGTACGAATCCGATGGACCTTCTGGAACTGCCCGAGGCCTCGATGCCATCTTTCAAGTTTCACGACTGGCTGATTGTCGAGGTATTCACGGACGATGGGCACGTCGGCATCGGCAACGCAGCTCTCTCCCCGCAAATTACGAAGCACATCATTGATCTGCACCTCAAGCCCTTGCTGATCGGCAACGACCCATGGGATGTCGAACGCCTATGGCAACTCATGTATCGCAAAACGATGGCCTTTGGGCGCAAGGGCATCGGTATGGTTGCGATCAGTGCGGTCGATCTAGCGTTATGGGACCTCATCGGCAAGTCGGCCAAACAGCCAGTCTTTCGGATGCTTGGAGGCCGAACCAAAGCACGCATTCTTGTCTACGCTTCGCGCCTTTATAGCGTCGAGCTAAAGGAATTGGCAGCAGAGGCGAGTCGCTATAAAGCTGAGGGTTATCAAGCGATGAAGTTACGCTTTGGCTGGGGACCGGCCGATGGCGCTCAGGGTATGCAGAGGAACGTCAAGCTTGTGCAGACGGTGCGCGAAACAGTTGGCGACGAAATTGACGTGATGGCAGATGCATACATGGGATGGACCCTCGATTATGCCAAACGAATCCTGCCGCTGCTTGAACCGTTCCACCTCCGTTGGCTTGAAGAACCAGTGATCCCCGACGATATCCACGGTTATGCCGAACTGAAGTCTTACGGACGGATCCCGATTGCCGGGGGCGAGCACGAGTTTACCGTCTACGGTTTCCGGGAATTGCTGGAAGCACATGCGCTCGACTACATCCAGTTCGACACAAACCGAGTGGGCGGATTGACACAGGCGCGCAAGATCGCCGCCTTGGCTGAAGCTCATTCCGTCCCTGTGATTCCGCATGCGGGACAAATGCACAACTACCATCTGGTGATGGCCAGCTTCAATTCACCGATGGCGGAGTATTTCCCTGTGGTCGACGTAGAAGTCGGAAACGAGCTGTTCTGGTACATCTTCGGCGGCGAGCCAAAAGCCATAAATGGCAGTATCGATCTCGACGACAATAGACCCGGCCTCGGGCTCACGATCAATGAACCCGGGCTCAAGCAACTCGAGATCATCGAGTGATGTCGGGAACTTCATGACGCGACTGATTCAAATCAAGAAGGGCCAAATTCGGCGGGTCGCTCTAGTCGAAGAGCCTGGAGTTCGCTTGTTGGACTCCTGCTGCTCGATTTATGAACTGGCTCATATCGCGATTGAGGCTGGAGAGAAGTTGAGCGATATCGCGCGGAAACGTGCCAGGCGCGACACGATTGACTATGATCCGATCTATCGCGGCGAGTCGGAATGGAAACTACTTCCCGCAATCGACCACCCGGACGAGCCTGCTCGATGCCTTGTTTCAGGGACCGGACTCACACACCTGGGCAGCGCCCGCAATCGGCAGTCGATGCATGCCACAAAAGAAGAAGATCTAACCGACAGCATGAAAATGTTTCGCTGGGGTCTTGCAGGTGGCCGTCCCGCTGCAGGTCACATTGGAACTCCCCCGGAGTGGTTTTACAAAGGCAACGGGGGCCTTTTACGTGCTCATGGCGAGCCACTCGATATACCCAGCTACGCCGAAGATGGCGGAGAAGAAGCCGAGATCACGGGAGTGTACCTGATCGGTCCGGACAGCCTGCCTTATCGTCTTGGCCTCGCAGCAGGAAATGAGTTTTCGGATCATCAATTCGAAAAGAAGAATTACCTGAACTTGGCAGGCTCCAAACTTCGCTCATGTGCTCTCGGGCCGGAACTGGTGCTCGATCCGGAGTTTGAGTCGGTGCCGATTAGTGTGACGATCGAGCGTGACGAAGAAGCACTCTGGAGCAAGACTTTTCGCAGCGGCGAGTCCGAAATGTGTCACAGCCTGGCGAATATTGAGCATCACCATTTCAAGTATGAGGCGCACCGTAGAAGAGGTGATGTTCACGTGCACTTCTTTGGAACCGATTGCTTGAGCTTCAGCGACAACATTCGCTTAGCGGATGGTGACGTTATGCAGATCGCGGCCGAAGGCTATGGCAGACCTTTGCGGAATCCCGTTTGTATCGATAAAGCAATGCCTGAAGTCGTGAATGTAGTCGCACTCGGATAACAACATGTCGAAACCATCTGTTGCAATCCTCGGACTTGGCATCATGGGCTCTGGAATGGCCGGACGATTAGTCTCTGCCGGCTTTCCCTTAACTGTCTACAACCGTAACCGGGAGAAATCTGCTCCCCTCGTTAAACAAGGGGCAACCGCTGCTTCCTCACCGCGCGATGCGGCGTCACGATCGGAAATCGTCATCAGCATGGTCGCCAACGATGAGGCGTCCCGGGACATTTGGGTCAGCCAGGAAGGAGCCCTCGCTGGCGCAGCCGCAAATTCTCTTTTGATCGAATGCAGCACCCTCACCGCGGGTTGGATTTACGAACTTGCAACGAAATCAGCCCAGCATCGCTGCCGATTTTTGGACGCGCCTGTTACCGGCACGAAGCCTCACGCCGCCACCGGCGAACTGACGTTTCTTGTCGGCGGATCCGCCGTAGACGTCGCGGCCGCACAACCGGTCTTTTCTGTGATGGGACGAGAAACCATTCACCTCGGCCCGACTGGCAGCGGAGCGCTCATGAAGCTGGTGAACAACTTTGTTTGCGGTGTACAAGCCGCGTCGCTCGCTGAGGCGTTACGCTTCATAGAAGCCAGCAATCTGGACCGCACGAAGGCCCTATCGATCTTGACCGGCGGTGCACCGGGAAGTGGAATCGTCAAGCGTGTGTCGGATCGCGTGGTCAATAACGATTTCACGCCTAATTTCGCATTGCGCTGGATGGCCAAAGATTTGTCCTATGCACTTCAAGAAGCATCCGCACGAAAACTTGCTCTGAAGACCGTTACCGCGGCACAGTCGATCTTTGAGACCGCCATCGACGAAGGCCTCGGCGATGAAGATTTCTCCGCCGTCAGCAAGTTTTCATCGCGATAGAACTCTTTTACTTCGGCCAGAAATGAGGAATCACCAGGTGAAGCGTAACCGATCTTTGCAAGGCGTTCTCTTCTCGGTCCTTATATTTGCTCTGCCAATCACAATTGCAACTGCTTCGGCCCAGAAACCACAGGAGAAGAAGCCACCTGTACCGGGTCCAATGCTGGAGCAAGGCATCGCGAACTACGAAACACCTGAATTCACCGTCAGCCTGGTGCGATCGTCGCAAACGGTCGCGGCCCTCAAGCCCAAAGGCACCGACGGCTTCGACTTCACTCCCGGAGATTTGCTGGTTGCGCGCTCACAAAATGGATACTTCCATTTGGGCGATCTTACGCTGCGTCTGCGGACACAGGGCTCGTCAGATTGGGCGAATTATTCGACCGCAGCGGCACGAGTCCCGGTTCGCGAACTGCCCTCTTCAGGAAGCGTGCTCGCGAATTCAGATCTGGCACCCACGCTCCCAGAAGACATTCCACTCCAAATTACGAGAACTTGGAGCGTCGACAATGGAAAGCTAACCCTCCACTTCGTGCTCAAGAACAAATCCGACAAGCCTGTACAGATCGGGGCGCTCGGAATCCCCATGATCTTCAACAACGTTCTCAACGACAGAACGCTGGAGCAGGCTCACGCAATCTGTTCTTTTTATGATCCGTACATCGGTGAAGACGCCGGCTACTTGCAGGTCACCCGGTTGAATGGTCACGGTCCTGCGCTGCTTGTCATTCCAGAAGGCAAAACGCCGTTTGAAGCATATAACCCAATCCTCGACCACAAAGGACCACCATGGGGAGCCAAGCCTGTCTTCACCGATCCCACGCCACGAGGTATCACGTTCGAGGGCTTTTACGAATGGATGGTGCACAGTCAGGCCTACGCTGAAAATGAATGGCGCAACGCACAACCGTGGAATCCTCCAACCAGCCTGATGTTGAAGCCCGGTGAGTCGAAGAGCTACGGACTTCAATTCGTACTATCTGACTCAATACGCCATATCGAAGCAACGCTAGCTGAAAATCACAGGCCTGTTGCCGTTGGGATTCCTGGCTATGTACTCCCTCAAGACATCGAGGGACGCTTATTCCTCAAGTACAGCGAACCTGTCTCCTCATTGAAGATCGAGCCAGCATCGGCGATCGAAATTCACGAAGATTCACCCACGCGCGACGGGCAGAGAGCCTACACACTCCGCGGGAAATCCTGGGGGCGCTCGCGTCTGACGATCACTTATACCGACGGGACGACACAAGTTATTCAGTACTTCGTGATTAAGCCCTCAACTCAAGCCGTCGCCGACATGGGACGATTTCTCACGACACGACAATGGTTGACTGACTCGAACGATCCATTCCACCGTGCACCTTCTGCGATCACTTACGACCGGGAAGTCAATCAGATGGTGTTGCAGGATAGCCGCGTCTGGATCGCTGGACTGAGCGATGAAGGCGGCGCTGGATCTTGGCTTGCGGCCATGATGAAAGAATTCGTCCAGCCGGACAAAGACGAATTGATCAAGCTTCAGCAGTTCATCGACAACCTAGTTTGGGGGCAGTTGCAATCCAAAGACGGCCCGCACGCCTTCGGAGTCCGCAAGAGTCTTTTCTACTATCAGCCAGACCAGATGCCTCCGAATTATTACAACAGCAAGTTCGATTGGAAATCCTGGACTAGTTGGAACAAGCAAGCATCCGAGGCCGTTGACCGCTCCTACGACTATCCACATGTGGCCGCCGCATATTGGGTGCTCTATCGCTTGGCGCGAAATCATCAAGGCTTGGTGACCAACCATAGTTGGGATTGGTACTTGAATCAGGCGTATGAGACGTCGGTGGCGATGACCAAGTACGCCGAGGATCTCTCCGTATTCGGACAGATGGAAGGCTCGATCTTTGTTGCGATACTCGAAGACCTCAAGCGCGAAGACATGAAGGAGCAAGCCGCAGCGCTGGAGACCAAAATGCGAGCCCGCGCCGACCGCTGGAAAAGCGAAGCATATCCCTTCGGGAGCGAAATGCCTTGGGACTCCACGGGGCAAGAGGAGGTCTATGCGTGGACGAAGTATTTTGGCTACGGCGACAAGGCTGACGTAACCCTGAACGCGATCCTCGGGTACGATCCCGCAATCCCACATTGGGGATACAACGGAAGTGCGCGGCGCTACTGGGACTTTATCTTCGCGGCGAAAGACCGCCGGCTCGAACGTCAACTTCACCACTATGGCTCAGGCCTAAATGCGATTCCGCTGCTGTCTGAATTTCGCGAGCATCCTGACGACTTTTATCTCCTGCGCGTCGGGTATGGCGGCACGATGGGAGCACTCACCGACATTGACGAAGAAGGATTCGCGACAGCCGCCTTCCATTCGTTCCCGGACATGCTAAAGCCCGATCCCTACACCGGAGATTACGGTCCAAACTTCTTTGGCCATGCCTGGAACACCGCCACGTACCTCGTAAATCATCCTGAGTACGGATGGGTGGCCTTTGGAGGAAATGTGAAGGTGCAAGATGGAGTGGTCACGGTGACCCCACGCGACTCCTCCCGTCAGCGCATTTTTGTCGCCTCACTCGGCTTGTGGCTGACCTTGGATGCGGGGACTTTCGACGGTCTCGAGTTCGATCCCAATACCGGCATCGTCCGCGTCGGACTCACGCGATCGAACCAATTCACCCCTGCGGCAAGGCTCCGGGTGGAACAACCAACAAAGATAAATGGCAAAGTTACTTACGTTCCCACGAGTCCCTTGAATTCCGAAGGAGGTTCATACCGCGTTCCGCTCGGTAACGAGACAATGTGGGTACAACTCGCTCCCGAGCGGTAAGCGTAGCCCGTTTAGCTTCTGTCTTCCGACGGTTGAGGCAGAAACGCCGGAAAACGTTTTCCGTATCGAATAAACCTATGATAAGATAGCAACCGTTAGGGCCTGCCTGTAACTCCATGGACATTCGCGAGATCGCCCGCAGGGCAAAAGTCTCCACCGCAACCGTATCCAGGGCCATTAACCGTGTTCCAACGGTGGATCCCCAACTCGCTAAACGAGTATGGAGAGTGGTGGATGAACTCGGCTACTATCCGAATACCCAAGCTCGTGCCCTTGTCCTTGGCCGAAGCCGCATTTTCGGATTGATCGTTTCCGAAATCACGAACCCCTTCTTCCCTGAGATCGTGCAGACCTTTGAAAATCTCGCCGTCGAAAACAATTATGAGATCCTGCTGACGTCCACCGTGCACGACCCGAGACGGATGGAATCCTCTGTCCGAAGAATGATTGAACGCCGCGTGGATGGGGTCGCGATCTTAACTTTCGGTATGGAGGAGTCTCTCATCGAGCACCTTCGATATCGGAAAGTTCCACTCGTCTTTGTAGACGTCGGGCCCGATGTCCCTGGAATTGCCAATATCCGGATCAACTACCTGAACGGAATCCGCCAGGCCGTGCAGCATCTGGCGGCTTTGCGCCACACACGTATTGCTTTCATCTCGGGGCCACAACACCTGAAGTCCGCCGCTGCCCGCCGTGATGCATTTAAGGCCGCGATGACGGAAATTGGACTTTCGCCGGACCTAGTCGCTGTAGGGGATCACAAGATGGAAGGTGGGATGAAAGCATTTCGTGAGCTTCATTCCCTGGATGACCCTCCAACCGCCGTTCTTTGTTCCAACGACATGACAGCCATCGGCGTGATGCGCGAAGCCTATGAGCGAAACGTCAGAATCCCCGATGAGTTGTCCGTGGTCGGATTCGACGACATTCATCTTGCAGAGTTCACCATTCCGCCGCTCACAACAGTCCAGATGTCGCAGCACGAATTGGCAAAAATCGCATTCAAAGCGTTATTGAACGAAGTCGACGAACCCCGCTCCGAGGAGCATCATAAGTACGAGTTGCTGACAAATCTGGTTCTCCGCCGGTCTACGGCTCTTGCTGCTGGTGGAAATAGCTCCTCTCCGCAATCGAGGACCAACCGCGCTCCCGTCCGCAAGACTCCCGGTCCCGCCGCTCGCTAATCTGTTTCTGACACGATCGAGATATCCATTCGCACGCACTCCTTGCTCTGCACTTTGGCCATTGAAATGGTTGCATTTCACAATGCGGCAGACTAATGTAGGTGGTTCTAGGAAAACGATTACTCACAATATCCATGCGGATGGGTTGATGAGAAGTGATTTGATTTACACAGCCGTTAAAGACCGTGGACCATTCTTCACCAACTTGCACAACTGTCTGAACGGAGCTTTCTGATGGCGATCGTTGCTGGAGTAGATTTTGGAACTCTAAGCGTTCGCGTTTCCCTTGTCGATAGCGACCGCGGATTGATCGATTCTGCGACTGCGGAGTATCCACTCCACAGGAAACGCGAAGATCCGGAGTATGCGACGCAATCGCATCAGGACCACATGCAGTCGCTCTCGCTTGCGACGCGCGACGTCCTGAAGAAGAGTGGTGTTCGCGGCGACCAGGTTAGAGCAATCGCTCTCGATACAACCGGTTCATCGGTCATTCCTGTTGGAGAGAATCTCCAGCCCCTCAGCGAGTACTATCTGTGGTGCGACCATCGCGCCAAGGGTGAGGCAGCCGAAATTACGGAGATAGCCCACCGCGAAAAGCTGCAGGCGATTGAATGGTGCGGCGGAGTCTATTCCTCCGAATGGGGTTTTTCCAAACTACTGCACTGGCTCCGCAACAATCCAGACAAGCGGGCAGAATTCGTTTCTGCCTTCGAGCATTGCGATATGGTCGCCGCGACACTTTGCGGCATCACCGACCCAAAGCAGGTGAAACGCAGCATTTGCGCCATGGGCCACAAGTGGCTTTGGAATGCGCAACTCGGAGGCCTTCCTCCCGAGAGCTTTCTTGTCAAAATTGATCCTCTTTTTCAAGGGGTCCGGGCAAAACTCGACGGTCACTATGCAACCTCCGATCAGATCGCTGGCAAACTCTCTCCGTATTGGGCCGAAAAGCTCGGACTTTCGGCCGGAATTGCCATTCCGGTTGGCGCCTTTGACGCGCATTGGGATGCGATCGGCGCAGGTTGCCGAACCGATGACATGGTTAACGTCATCGGAACCTCTACTTGCATCATTGGCATTACGCCATCCGTGAATCTAGTTCCCGGAGTATGCGGAGTTGTGCAAGGCAGCGTACATCCCCTGCGCACCGGCATCGAAGCCGGCCTCTCTGCCGTGGGCGACATTTTCAATTCCATCGCTGTCCGCGCAGGAACGGACGTAGTCACATTGACAAGTGGCCTGCAAAACTATCGTGCGGGACAAACTGGTTTGTTACGTATGACCTGGGACAACGGCGACCGAACTGTCTTGGTGAATCCAAATCTGCGCGGAGTTACTTTGGGATGGAATCTGCAGAGCACCGCGCAAGACGAACTCTTTGCTGCAATCGAAGGAACCGCGTTTCACACGAGAGTAATTCTCGATCGCATGGCCGATCATGGAGTGCAAATCAAGCGAGTCATCAACGCTGGTGGCATTCCGCAAAAGAACGACGTCCTGAATCAGGTGTACGCTAATGTGCTCGGACGGCCGGTCTTAGTACCCGGTAAAAGTGTGGTCAGCCTCGGAGCAGCCATTTTCGCTTTCCTGGCCGCTGGAACTTTCAAGACTGTCGAAGAGGCGCAAGACAAAATCTGTCCTCCAAATCGAACCTTCCTGCCCAAGGAGTCCGAGTCTCGGACATACGAAAAGCTCTATCCGCTGTACAACAAGCTTTATTTCACGTTGGGCCAACGTAATGGGGATCTTCTCGGCGAGGTCTTGCCGGCTTTGATAGCAGTCGCAGAATCAACGAACGGCTCGTCAAGTGGAGGTAAATAAATATGAGCTTTCTTTCCGTCCCGCGACTCTTCGCAGTCAGTCTGGGACTCGTTCTTTTCGCCCTACACGCATCGGCCGCAACCAAGGTCACCCAGCAACCGTTTGGCAAGATGTCGGATGGAACACCGGTAGAGATCTTCACGTTGAGCGACGGAACTCATGAAGCTCGCATCGCAACCTACGGCGGAGTGCTGGTATCGTTCAAAACTCCCGATCGCAATGGCAAGGTAGGAGACGTTGTACTGGGATTCGATGATGTTGACGGTTATGTAAACAATTTCAATGGCCCTTCAGACGCTTTTTTCGGAGCGCTCATCGGCCGCTACGCGAATCGTATTGCCCACGGTACGTTTGCCTTGGATGGCAAGCAATATTCTCTTCCGAAGAACAACGGCGAAAATACGCTTCACGGCGGACCGCATGGTTTCAACAATGTGGTCTGGAAGGCAAAGCCGGTCACGGATGGCGTTGAGCTAAGTTATTTCAGCAAAGACGGCGAAGAAGGTTTTCCCGGAAACCTCACCGCGACGGTTCGATATACGCTCGACGGCGGAAATTTACGAATCGAATACTCAGCTACCACTGACAAGCCTACGGTCATCAATTTGACCAATCATTCCTACTTCAATCTCGCTGGGCAAGGCGATATCCTTAACCACCAACTTGCACTGTACGCCTCCCGGTTCACTCCTGTTGACGCCGGACTGATTCCTACCGGAGAACTGAAAACGGTGCAGTCCACCCCATTCGACTTTCGCGAGGCAAAAGCGGTTGGTTCCCGGATCAACGAAAACGACGAACAGCTCCATCTAGGCCACGGCTACGATCACAATTGGGTACTCGACCATCCCTCCGGCAAACTGTCAGAGGCAGCCGAACTGTACGATCCTTTGTCCGGACGCGTACTGAAAGTGCTAACGGATCAGCCTGGCATTCAGTTTTACAGCGGAAATTTTCTGGACGGATCCATCAAAGGAAAAGGCGGAAGACCATACGAGTTGCACGCGGCACTATGTCTCGAAACTCAGCACTTCCCAGACTCACCGAACCATCCGGATTTTCCTACAACAGAATTGAAGCCGGGCCAGCGCTATCACACGGTGACAGTTTTCGAATTCTCTACCCACTAGTCTGATGCGCCAAACGGATTGAGGACTTATAAGCCGCTGGTTTCCTTTGTGATCCTTTGTGCCCTCTGTGGTTAAAGCTTTTGACCTCCTCGCCGGACACCAAGGATCACGCGGAGCGTGGCGCAATGTTTAGAGCTCACTATTGTCGACGCATTACACTGGGACACCAGATCGCCAGACTGGAAACAGCTCAACTCACGATAAGCAACTTGGACTCAATGCGCTGTCGATGCCTCGCCGCAGGGTGGCTGCTACCGGCGTTATTCACCGCCCTGGTTATTGGCGCAGCCTCTCCGTGCTCGTCTCAGCAGAGCGATAACAAAGCTGACATTCGTGTTCAGTTCAACAAGTCCGCAGGTCCGTGGCGCAACGTCTGGAACTACTTTGGCTACGACGAACCGAACTACACTTACGCTCCAGACGAAAAGCAGTTGCTCGGCGAATTGGCCGCGCTCGACTCACCCCCGACATATATACGCGTTCACAACCTCTTCACTTCCGGAGATGGTTCAGCATCACTGAAGTGGGGTTCGACCAACGTCTATACAGAAGATGCATCCGGACACCCCGTCTATAGCTGGACGATCCTCGACCACATCTTCGACACATTTCATGAGACTGGAGTGAAGCCGCTGGTCGAAATTGGCTTCATGCCCGAAGCGCTCTCCGTGCACCCGGAACCATATCGTCACAGCTTCCCCAACAGTTCGGTTAGCGGAATCTATACTGGCTGGGCCTATCCGCCCAAGGACTACCAGAAGTGGTCGGATCTCGTCTTTCGGTTCGTAAAACATCTTCGCGAGCGCTATGGTGACGCCGAAGTGAAGACCTGGCTCTGGGAGGTGTGGAACGAACCCGACATCGGGTATTGGCAAGGGACGCGAGATGAGTTCTTTAAGCTGTATGACTACACGGTCGCGTCAGTATTGCGTGCCCTTCCGGACGCAAAGATCGGAGGGCCAGACACGACGGGCCCCGGCAACGCCAAAGCCGCTGATTTTCTGCGGGCTTTCCTGCAACACTGCGCGCACGACAAAAACTATGCCACCGGCAAGAGTGGATCGCGTCTCGACTTCATCAGTTTTCATCCCAAGGGATCGCCAAAATGGATGGGCGACCACGTGCAAATGGGCATCAGCCGCCAACTCGGAGCCATTCAAGAGGGGTTTCGCATCGTGGCGTCATTTCCGGAATGGCAGCACACTCCTATCATTCTCGGCGAATCTGATCCGGAAGGTTGCGCCGCCTGCTCCGCAAAGCAGAATCCTCAGAACCTCTATCGCAATGGATCGCTCTATGGAACCTACACGGTCGAAGTCCTGAACAATATCCTGGAGCTTGCGCGTCGGGAACACATCAACTTCATGGGAGCTGTCACCTGGGCATTTGAGTTCGAAGATCAACCACCCTTTGCGGGATTCCGAGAGCTCGCCACGAATGGCATCGATAAACCGGTGTTAAACGCTTTTCGGATGCTGGGATTTCTCGGCAATGAGCGACTGCCAGTAACCAGCTCTGCAGCGATGTCGGACGAAGATATTGTGAGCGCCGGAGTTCGAAACCACTCCGACATCAACGCCATCGCTACGCGCAAGGAACACGAACTCGAAGTACTAGTGTGGAACTATCATGACGACGACGTTCCTTCTCCGGCAGCGGCCATCGACCTGGAGGTCGAAGGGTTACCGGCTGAAGCGAAACGTGGTCTCCTGGAACACTACCGCGTGGATTCGGACCACAGTAACGCATTTGCAGTGTGGCAATCTCTAGGAGCGCCGGAGTCCCTATCCGTAGGCCAAAGAGAGGAATTGCAGAAAGCCGGACAGCTTCAGCTTCTGACTTCGCCAGAATGGGTTTCCATCGAGAAAGGGACTCTCAAAATAGAATTCGTCCTCCCGCGACAAGGGTTGTCCCTGCTCCGTCTCTCCTGGTAGAACTCGTTAGTCTAGGTCTGCAATAACAAATTCCAGACCTGCATGGAAGTTGCCTGCCGGTTCGCCCAAGCGTAATAAGGAATGAATGTGAGCGGAACTTTGCGCGTACCCGATTCCCTTCTGTACTGCGAATACAGCAGTTTCTCGGCGGATCCGCGCTCGTAGACCGAACCGTTGTGATGCAGCACAATCATTCCGCCGAGTAGATCCTTTCTAAACTCAGGCTGAAATTGTTCAGCAGGTTGTCGGCCCGGATTCACTGCCACATCGCTGAGAGGAACACCGCTCGGTTGATCGATCTCCTCGAGACAATAGATGAGCGGCCCCCTCTGCAAAGCAACTCGGCCGCTGTCATCGGCCACGCGCGGATTTGCTTCCACAACCTGTGGCACTACATTGAGCTTCAGTTGTACGACGTCCCCCGCGGACCACCGTCGTTTGATGGGCAGATACTGTCCCGGAGTCGTACCGGCTACATCCTTTCCATTGACCGAAACTTGCGCACGATCAGTCCAGGATGGAATCCGCACATAGAAAGTGAAATCGGAAGACTCCGCGGGAGTAACAGTGAGGCCGACTGATCCATCCCACGGATAGTTCGTCTTCTGCGTCACCTTGAGCCCTACTCCATTCTCAAGGTGCCAGTTGAGTTCGGAATCATCGTAGAGGTGCACATAAAGCCCGTCCGCACTCGTGGAGTAGAAATAACCAGGAAGTGAGCCAAACGTCCGCTCCAGGTTCGGTGGGCAGCAAGTCACGTCGTACCACGGATTACGAATCTTGTCCCCCGTACTGGGATCAAAGGCTAACGGGTTTCGATAACAATACAGCGTGCCATCGAGAGACATGCCAGAATTGATTCCGTTATAGAGAGCACGCTCAATCACATCGGTGAACTTCGCATCGCCCGTAGCGGCCAGCATGCGCCAATTCCACATCATGTTCCCGATGGCAGCACAGCTTTCACCGTATGCACGGAAGTTTGGCAACTCGTATGCATCACCGAACGCTTCCCCATCGGACCGCGAACCGACTCCGCCAGTGATATACATCTTCGTACTGGTCATGTCATTCCAGAGCGTGTTCAGCGTCTGCCAATACTTCGGATCGCCAGTCTCCATATAGTAATCCGTCGCGCCGCTGCAGGCATACATCGCCCGCACCGCGTGCCCCTGCATCTTGGTTCTATCGGTGAAGGGAGTGCCGCTGAACATGTAAATCGTCCTGCGTTCGGGCAACTCGAGACGCGAGTCCCCACCCAGAATGTATCCGGCGAGATCAAGCTGACGCTTGTCACCGGTGATCCGATAGAGCTCGATCAAGGCCATTTCGATTTCCGGGTGACCGGAGACAATTGGCTTCTTGGGAGCCGGTCCATAATTCGGGATTAAGAAATCGTCAACGAAACGGAGGCCCGCGTCGAGTAACTTCCGGTCTCCAGTCGCGCGATAGTAAGCGATCGCTCCCTGGATCATGTGACCGATGTTGTAGAGTTCATGCCCAGTGGTCTGAGTCTGAGTTAGCATCCGCAATGATTTGCGGTCGTCCTGATAGTAGGTGTTCAAATAGCCGCTCGGCTCTTGGACGGCGACGACTTCATCAACAATCTTCTCCGTCGTGGCCCGAAGTTCCGGACGATCCCCCGATTGCAGGACAAACCCAACAGCCTCGGTCCATTTATAAACATCGGAATCTGAGAACACCGGCCCGCTCTGTGCAGCCTGACTCTTCCCCACCACCCGACGGAAATTGTTCATCCGTCCATTGGCCTCCAACAAATCGTGCATCGTTGGAATGCTTTTTGTGACGTTGATCTCGCGACGGGGGCCCCAGAATCCACCGTTGATGGTCACGGCTCGGACAGGAATATCCCTCAACTTGGCATGGGGAGACTTCGCAAGATTCTCGACGCCCTGATCTTTCCAGTCTGGCGAGTCGGTCAACTTTGTATTGCTCTGAACAACCACGCCCGATGCCGGAATTCGCCCCATGGCACCAAGAGGTAGAGAAGCTGCGGCGGCCACCGACGCCGCAGACGCTACGAACTCCCTTCGCGAGACTTGTCCATTACCAGCCATTGGGGCCCTCCTTATATAGACCACTGAATCACTGTGTACGATCGTGCCGGCACTTCAAACTTCGTTCGTCCACCGTTTGCAGCCGGGACTGCAAAACTCTGTGGCGCAACCCGCTTCGGCGTCGCAAAACTGTTCGATGCCTTCAGGTCATCGCCAGTCAACAACGATCCAGAAATGACTCGCCCAGGCGCGGCGTCCTCCCAAACGACTTCGACGTCATGCGATTTCGAGAGATCACGGTTCAGAACAAACAGAGACAGCTTTCCTTCATCGTGACTGAGCGATCCAGCAACGTCGATGTACGCAACGTGATCGAGCCCCTCCACCTCGTATGTGGACGATTCCACCAAGAGATTCAGTACAGAACCTCGAGCGTATTGGAGCCCCCAGCTGTACGGATAGTAGATCGTCTGCTGGAACAAGCCGTCGGCATTGGTCATGATCGGAGCAATCACATTGACTAGCTGCGCCAGGCAAGCCAGTTTCACTCGATCGGCATTGCGCAGCAATGAATTAATCAATCCTCCCACCAGAAGTGCATCTTCCAGGTTGTAGACCTCTTCCAGCAAGTCGGGAGCTTCCTTTCGATTGCCATCAACGTTGTCGCCCCCGGTGGTTCGATACCAGACGTTCCACTCATCGAAAGAAAGCCAGAGTTTCTTCGGAGATCGTTTATGGCCGCGAACCAAATCGCACACAGCAAGCGTTTCGGCGATCTGACGTTCCATACTCAGATTCAAGGCCAGATATTTCTCAGTTTTGTTGCCGCTGTCTCGCTCCCAGTTCCCGAAATAGCGGTGCAACGAAAGCCCATCGACGTAGTCGTAACACTGTTCGAGCACTTCTCGATCCCACTCGAGGTAAGTCCGCATCAGGGGACCGCTGGATCCACAGGCGATCAGCTTGAGGTCTGAATCGACATCCCGCATCTGTCGCGCCGCATCCTGCGCCTTCATGCCGTACTCCGTGGCAGACATGTGGCCAATCTGCCAGGGTCCATCCATCTCATTGCCGAGGCACCAGTATTGAACTTTCCATGGATCGGCAACGCCATGCTGCCTACGTAGATCACTCCAACGCGTTCCCTTGTCTACATTGCAGTACTCCACAAGGGCGGCCGCTTCCTCGGGAGTTCCTGTTCCCAGATTCAGTCCCATCATCGGCTTCGTGGCAGCAGCCTTGCACCACGCAAGAAACTCATTCGTTCCGAATTGGTTGGATTCGATCGAGTTCCATGCTTTGTCGAGCACTCGCGGACGATTCTGCTTCGGTCCAACGCCATCAAGCCAGTTGTAACCAGAGACAAAGTTCCCTCCGGGATAGCGGATAATGGGAACTCCCAATTGCCGGATCTCATTGAGGACGTCTTTCCGAAATCCGTTCGAATCCGAGAGCTTCGAGCCCGGATCATAAACTCCACCGTAAATTGCCCGGCCAAGATGCTCGAGAAATGAACCGAAAAGATTCTTATCGATAGGAGAAATCGTTCGCCGCGTGTCAACATAAACCTGCGCCGACGTTCCCGATGTTGCGTTCTGGCCGGAAATGCCCGTCGCCAGCGGCATGCGTCCACCGATCAGAGCATTCGCCGAACATGCTATGCCTGCAATTGAAGATTGCTTTAGAAAACGCCGTCGACTACCCGAGAATTTATTCATATCCGCTTCGCGTGCGAACCCCTCCATCTAGTCTGTTAAATGCTGTTCTCAGAAATGCCCGATAGAAAAGGAATAGCGAGTCGAAGCCGGCCTTCGACTCGCTATGGTAAACCCGATCTCCACTGGCCCCGGAGCTAGAATGAGACCCTCACTCCTAACTGCAATTGACGCGCGTTGAGAGCGGTTCCGACCTTCCCAAAACCAGCGTCCCCCATGTTCGGGTCGACCGCTCCCAGATTGGGGTGGTTCAGGACGTTGATAAAGTCGAAGCGCAATTGCAGATTGCCTGCCTCTCCCAGCCACGGCAAGTGATTGTTTTTGAGAACGCTCGCATCGATTTGCACGAGTCCAGGATTGCGATAGAGGTTCCTGGTCAGATTTCCTTCCGTGCCGATCGCCGGCTGCGGAAAGTCACTCGCTTTGAAGATGCCGTTAACATACGCGCTCCGGCTGTGCGAACCTGTGAAGTCCTGACTCGGCCTGTTGGGAACGTCGTAGTTCGTCCCGTCCATATTGTAGTCACCACTATCAGGAGCCATCGTTCCGGGAATGACCGGAAATCCCACCGCGGCGGTCGAAGAGCACGCCGTGGGCGTTCCATTCACATTGCACATCGGATCAAACTGGCGATTGTCGATTACCCAGAACGGAGTCCCCGTCTGAATCGCCGCAATGCTCGAAACCTCCCAACCCGATGTCAGCACCTTGGCGATTCCCTTTCCAGCCCCTGGCAGGTTATACACACCAGAAAACGAGAACCGCTGCCGAACGTCATAGTTCGCATCTCCGTAATATCCGAAGTACGATCCCTGATTCGGTATATTCAAGCCTCCATCCTGATCAAACCGGGTGTTCGCTTCAGGGTAGTCCTTGGCATGTGCAAGGGTATAAGACGCTTGAAAATTGCTGCGTCGAGTTGCCCTGCCGCGAACAAACAAAATCATCGAATTGTAGGTCGCCGCGTTTGCGTTGTTGACGAAAGTGATCGCCCCGAAATTCGGGTTCAGAGTCCCGATCGTCTCGACCACCCCTCCACCAACTCCGGAGAATGTCGCTCCGCCCGGAAAGCGGTTTACATTGGCGCCGGTCAGTCCGTTGTAACTCCTCGAGCCCGTGTAATTCGCACCGGCAACCAGGTTACCGACCAATTGATGTTCGACTCCGATGACATAGTTCACCGCAAGCGGAGCCACCATGTTTCGATCCAGGGAATCCACATTGGTTGGCAGGCCCGTGATCCCTCCGTGAGAATTCAAACTGCCTGCTGGAATCGTTGGCAACGTGAAGCCCCATGGATACGATTCAGATGGCGCAACGGAGAAATACTTCCCGAGTGGCGTCCCGTTTGGCGCGACGCTGGTGAATGTCTCGCTCAAGACACCCGGTGGATTGTTGCGCGTTTGATCGACGCTCTGTCCCAACACGACCCAGTCATGGTAGACACCAACTCCTCCACGAATTGCCCAACGCCCTGTCTTGCTCGGATCCCACGAAAATCCAATTCGGGGACTGAACAGATTCTTCATTGGGTTCGCAAACACCGATGGAATCGTTCCCACCGATGCGTTTGCAACTTGAGCGTTGAAATTGCCACCGGGCGAAAGAATGAGCCCACTGAACTGGAAACCGCTATTCCCCCACGGCGTGTGATTGCCCAGGTCATCCCAGCGCAGCGACAGAGTTAACGAGAGATTCGATTTGACCTTCCAGTCGTCCTGCACGAAAAATCCGAACGGATTCGTCTGCCCACCGAAAATCACGCTGCCCGCTTGACCGGTCAGCGGATTGTAGGCGCCCACTGATTCCTGAACAACAGTGTCCTGCACCAGGGTCAACAGGTTCAGGAAGGTAAACGCAGGTCGCACGTTCACCGGGGTGAAATCACCATGCTCGATCGCGTGATCCCCGTCATAGCCGAACTTCAGCGTGTGCTTCCCTCGCACCCAGCTTAAGACGCCGCGCCAATTGTAATTCGGTCCACGGTATGCTCCCGGCCCCCAACCACCACCGACCGCAAATCCCACCAGTCCGCCCGAAGTGACGCTTACATTCGGGACGGCGAGGTTCGCATCCTGCCCGTTGGCGCCACCCACGCTGGCGAACGCGAATGCTCCCTCAACCAGCAGATTGGCGTTCCATGTGTGGGTAAAATCAATCTGGCCATATCGATTGCGCATAATGTCGAGCGCTCCCAGCCGAGGTCGCTGCGACAGCTGTTGCTGGTCGAAGGCATCGTTGGAGTAACTCAGATACAGCCGATCGTTTTGTGTGAAGTACTGATCCAGACGGAAGTTGTACTGCAAGGCGTTGTAGTATGGACTCGCGGCGAAACTGCCTGAGTCGATCATCGGCAGACTGCAAGGAGGCGTTGAAGGCGTGCCGCAGTTGCCTGCCCCGAGATACTGCTGCGCCGTCTGGTAAACTCCGCCTTTCAAGTTCGTCGCTGGCCACCCCGCCAGAACCTGCGTTCCAACACTGTTCGCATAGTTCGCCTTGGCCCAAGACACAAACTGCGGATCTTCAAAGTACTGCGTGCCAGTGTTCGCGGCCGCCGCAGTAGTGGCCCAGAGTTTCTCAAAATCCGCGAAGAAGAAAGTCTTGCCTTTTCGAATCGGTCCTCCCAGCGTGCCGACCAGATCTTTCCGCGCAAACGGAGTAAATGTTCCCGACGCAAACTCCGGTGTCGCTTGAAAATCCTGATTCGTGAAGAACAGGCTGCCCGTTCCATGAAACTGGTTGGTTCCCGACTTTGTCGTCACCTGGATAAGGATCGAACTGGCGAGATTGACTTCGCCATCCCACGAGTTGGTTTGCAGGGTGGCTTCCTGCACTGCATCGGGAATCGGTGCGAGGATGATGTTGCCATTCTGTACCGGGCTGGTCACGTTCATCCCGTCGACCATCACGAGGTTACCGGTGTAGCTGCGCCCATTCGCACTGATCTGTGGGGTTTGTGTTCCGAAGTTGTCGGCAAAACCACCCGGAGATTCCCCGACTGCGCGTGTGCCATTACCCACGACCCCCGGTGCGACTGCCAAAACATCCCACAGATTCCGATTGGCCTCGGGCAAGTCGCGAACCGTATCCGAGGAGAGCGTCGCTTGCAAGCGACTATCGTCTGTGTCCACAGCAGGAGGATTTTCTTCGACAGTAACCGTTTCCTGAGCAGATGCCACAGGAAGCGTGAGGTTAACGCCTTTCGTTTCCGAGGTATTGAGGGTGAAGCGCGCTTCTGTTTTCTTGAATCCCGGAGCTTCTGCGGTCACCACGTAATTTCCCGGAGGCAAACTACTGAACCGATAATTCCCGGAATCGGTGCTCTTGGATGCCGAGGAGACACCAGTATCGCTGTTCAGCAACCGAACGCTAGCGCCATCAATCGCCGCGCCACCTGGATCGGAGACCACTCCTTGGATGTTGCTGTTGTACTGCGCAAAGCAGACAACGCTGGAAAGCAGCAGGACGGACAGAGAGAAACGACAAAGGAACTTGAGATAGGACTCAGCCACGACCATCCTCCACGTTGAGGCAATGCAGCCTGAGTAAACGCTTTCTCCGATGGGTAGGCTTGCTTTATAGTCCCGCTAACGAATGGTTGTCAAGGACTTTCTACCCTCAGCGTCCATAGCTCGAGAACGGCTTACGCCTGTAAAACTTGGTACATTTAAAGCCGCGGGGCATGGATGCCACGCCTGGTCTTACATGGCCCCACAAACCATGCCGGGACTGTCAAGGCAGGTCTCAGGCAGCTCCCGAAGGCCATTTGAGTAAGCGATTACATTAGAATCCAAACACCAAATCGTGTAATTTAACCGTCGTCCCTGAGTGGGACTTTCGACTGCAGAAGCAACAACCGGTCCCGACGAGGTGCAAGAATGGAAACCCGGCAACTTGGCAATAGCGACCTTCACATCACTCCCATCGGGATTGGCGCATGGGCGATCGGCGGTGGTGGTTGGGATGGAAGTATGGGTCCGCAGAATGACAGCGACTCGGTTCCTGCGATCCACGCTGCTCTCGACCACGGAATGAACTGGATCGATACCGCCGCACTTTACGGTTTGGGCCACTCTGAGGAAATGGTCGCTCGCGCTCTCGAGGACCGCACACCGCGACCTTACATCTTCACCAAGTGCGAAAGGGGTTTGGGATGAGAAAGGAAAGATCGGGGCATCGCTCAAGGCGGTCTCCATCCGCCACGAGTGCGAAGCCAGTCTTAGCCGCTTA